>MDTB01080918.1_pt1 | contig 40908 bp, 41 predicted proteins | sample 811161 | NCBI WGS metagenome assembly MDTB01 (sample SAMN05326650, study PRJNA326480) | marine metagenome | isolation source: seawater | place: Mediterranean Sea | collected 2009 | reverse complement strand
ATATATAATCACCTTTTTGGCTGGATGGCAGAGTGGTTATGCAGCGGCCTGCAAAGCCGTTTACGCCGGTTCGATTCCGGCTTCAGCCTCCATAAAAAAGAGTATAATAAGGTTAAGTTTACATTAATGCCCGGGTGGTGGAATTGGTAGACACAAGGGACTTAAAATCCCTCGCTAGCAATAGCGTGCCGGTTCAAGTCCGGCTCCGGGTACCATTAAAGGACCAAGACAAGCTTTAATTTTATGCATTTTCTTCCATAAACGATATAATCAAGCTGGCCATTGAGTAATAACTCTTAAAGGGGATTTAATATGGATAATTATGATGACGATCATATAAACATACTAGAATTTTTCGAAACACTTTGGAAAGGAAAGTTTACAATTTGTATTACAGTTTTTTTATTTTCGATTTCTTCAGTGTTTTTTGCTTTGTCTTTACAAGATTACTATAGATCATCAAGCTTACTTTCTGTAAATCAGGATTCAAATAGCCTTGGTGGATTATCTTCTATGGCATCAGAATACGGCTCAATAGCATCTTTTGCTGGGATATCGCTTCCTTCTCAATCTGGTAGCAAAAAAGATTTAGTATTAGCCACATTAAATTCAAGAGTTTTTTTGGAAAGGCTTTTAAAAAATGATTGGGTTTTGCCAGGACTATATGCTCAAACCTCATATAACAAATCTACACAAGAAATTAAATATGATAATTCTTTATATGACTCAATTTCCAAAGTTTGGAAAAAAGATATTCAAACAAACAAATCATTAAAACCTTCGTTACTTGATGCACATATTAAATATAAAAATTTGCTTAATATTGAAGAAAATAACTCCAATGGTTTCATCAAGATAGAGATAGAGCATATATCTCCTTTTTATGCAAAAGAGCTTATAGACCTGATTATAGAAGAGATTAATCTTATGATACGCGAGCAAGATTTACTTGAATCATCCAATGCACTCGGTTATCTTGAAAATCAGATTAGTAAGACACAAGTTGCTGAAATTAGGAATTCTATAAATAAAATGATAGAAGGGCAGATGAAGACCCAAATGTTAGCAAAAATTAAAACAGATTATTCTCTATCGCAAATAGATCCGCCTTATGTGCCTGAAAAAAAATCAAGACCAACTAGAAGTGTAATATGCATTATTGGCGCAGTTTTAGGTTTTGCTTTTGGTATTTTCATTGTTCTATTTAAGCATTACATTTTGAACTTAAATAGGGTAAAAAATTAAATATAATATATGAAAAAAGTAACTGTAATTTTATCAGGTGGCTCTGGTTCGAGATTATGGCCTGTTTCAAGAAGAACATTTCCAAAACCTTTCATGGAAGTTTCTGGCAAAACTTTGTTGGAGCATACAATTGATCGAGCTAAGCTTGTCAGTAATAATTTGGTAATTGTTACTAATCAAGATCATTATTTTTTAACTAAAGACCTTGTAGATGCCATGGGCATTGACATGAATATAACATACATACTTGAGCCAGTTGGAAGGAATACTGCTCCAGCAATTACCCTTGCTTCTATGATAGTAAAAGAAAAATTTGGAAAGGATACGTCATGTTTGGTACTTCCATCAGACCATCTAATTGGAGACTTACCAAAATTTGAAGAAAATGTTTCAAGTGCATTTAATGAGTGTTCTAATGGCTCAATAGTTGTATTCGGCATAAAGCCAACATTTCCTGAAACGGGCTATGGTTATATCGAAGTCAATGAAATCTCCAATGAGATTCAAAAAGCTAAACGTTTTATTGAAAAACCCTCATTAGATAGAGCAAATAAGTATTTAAAAAGTGAAAAGCATTTCTGGAATAGTGGTATGTTTTGCTTTTCAGTTAAATCGATACTGAATAATATTAATATTCATGCAAAAGATATACACAATAGCAGTCTTGAGACTCATAAAAATGTCATTAATGAAGATAGTATCTACAGATTTGATGACAAAATTTTTATGAATATGCCCGATGAGAGTATTGATTATGCGGTTATGGAGAAATCAGATGATGTTACCTTAATTCCAGTTTCATTTTCATGGTCGGATGTAGGCTCTTGGGATTCATTAAGTCAAGAATATGATAAAGACAAAAATGATAACTCCATTGGAAGCTCCAATAACGCTAACATATTAAATATTGATTCATCAAATATACATGTTCATAGTGAAAGTCACATTAAGAAAGTTATTGCTACCGCAGGTGTAGATGATTTATCAATTATTGATACTCATGACGCTTTGCTGGTAGCTAAAAAATCTGAAAGTCATAAAGTAAAGCACATAGTTGAAACTCTTCAAAATGGTAATGATTTTTTTAAGGAAAAATTTGATCTACCATCAACAGTAAGACGACCATGGGGAACATATACGACACTTATTTTTGAAGATGGCTATCAAGTTAAAAAAATTACTGTGAAGCCAGAACAACAACTTAGTTTGCAATACCATCATAAAAGAGCAGAGCACTGGGTTGTTGTTAGAGGTACAGCCCTTGTTCAAGTTGGCGAAGATGAATATGAGACCTCAGTCGGAGTTCATAGGCACATACCTTTAGGCGACAAACATAGACTTACCAATATTGGTAAAGATGAATTGATATTAATAGAAGTCCAATATGGATCATATTTAGGTGAAGACGATATAGTGCGCTTAGATGACAATTATGGTCGCGTATAAAAAAGCTTCTATGAATAAAATAACTGTAGTAGGTATTGGTTATGTAGGACTCTCATTATCAATTTTACTCTCAAAAAATAATGACGTGACATGTCTTGATATTAATGAAAGCAAGGTTAAAGACATAAATAAAGGTATTTCACCCATTAATGATGGTGAAGCATCAAATTATCTATCTAACAAAAACTTAAATTTACAAGCAACTCTGGATGCAGAAAAAGCATATACAAATGCTGATTATGTAATAATTGCAACACCAACAGATTATGATGACTTAACAAACTCTTTTAATACTTCTAGTGTTGAACGAGTCATTGAAGACGCAATTAAATTTAATCCCAATATATTTATAATTATAAAATCTACTGTACCCGTTGGTTTTACAGCTAAAATTAAAAACATATTAAATTTTGAAAATATTATATTCTCACCTGAATTTTTGCGAGAAGGCCATGCTTTGAATGATAATCTATATCCATCAAGAATTGTAATAGGTGGAGAATGTGATGAATCAAAAAAATTTGCGAAATTATTGCAAGAAGCATCATTAAAAAAAGAAATTGAAATTTGTTTTATGCAATCTACTGAAGCAGAAGCTGTGAAACTCTTTTCAAATGCTTATTTGGCAATGAGAGTAGCATATTTTAATGAGCTTGATAGCTATGGAATGATGAAAAGCCTAAATGTAAAGCAAATTATTAAAGCAGTATGCTTAGATGAAAGAATTGGTAACAACTATAATAATCCTTCTTTTGGATATGGAGGATATTGCCTACCTAAAGATACTAAACAATTACTAGCAAATTTTAGTGATGTTCCCCAAGATTTAATGCAAGCAATAGTCTCATCGAATTCTACAAGAAAAGCTTTTATAGCTAATCAAATACTTAGCTTAAAGCCTCAAACTGTTGGCATATACAAATTATCAATGAAACAAGATTCTGACAATTTTAGATTTGCTTCAATTTTAGATGTAATTGAAAAGCTAAGACATAATGGCATATCTATTTTGATATTTGACCCTACAATTGTTGAGACTAGCTTTGATGGTATTGAAGTAGAAAAAAATATCAAGGATTTCATAAAAAATTCAAATATAATTGTTGCAAATAGATTGGATGCTCAAATATTACATGCAAAAGATAAAATTTTTACCAGAGACATCTTTGAGAGAGATATATAAATAATATGAGTAAAAAAAATGTTCTTGTAACGGGTGGGGCCGGATACATTGGCTCGCATGCAGTAAAAAAATTAATTGAAAATGGAGACAATCCTGTAATTTTAGATAATTTTTCTACTGGTAATAAATGGGCTCTTCAAGATTGTGAGTTCTTTGATTGTGATCTATTAGATAATAATAAATTAAAAGGTATCTTTGCAAAAAACAGCTTTGATTATGTGATGCACTTTGCAGGAAAATCACTCGTGGGTGAGTCTGTACAAAAACCCAGTTTATATTATGAGAATAATGTTTCAGGGTCTATTAACCTTTTAAACGCTTGTATAGATTCAGATATTGATAAGATAATATTCTCTTCTTCAGCTGCTGTATATGGTGATCCAAAGTCAGAACTTATAAACGAAAATCATCAAACCAAGCCTAAAAACCCTTATGGTCAAAGCAAGCTGTTTATTGAAAAAATTTTAGAAGATGCTTTCATAGCTTATGGAGTAAGCTCAATTTCATTTAGATATTTTAATGCAGCAGGAGCAGATCCTCTGGGGACTATAGGAGAATTTCATGAGCCAGAAACCCATTTAATACCAAATGTGATTATGAAATTAATATCACAAAAAAATTCTAAAAAGTTAAAAATTTTTGGAGATACATATCAAACAAAAGATGGAACATGTGTTCGAGATTATATCCATGTAAATGACATTGCATCAGCACATATAAAAGCCTTTGACTTTCTTGATAAAAATTCTAAATCTCATATTTTTAATCTTGGAAATGGAAGTGGTTTTTCGGTTTTGGAAGTTATAAATACAGTGAAGAACAAATTGAATTTAAATAAAATATCTTATGAAATTGCACCCCCAAGAAATGGAGATCCTGCAGTTTTAGTTGCTGATTCAGCAAAAGCAAACTCACTTTTAAATTGGAATCCAAATAATTCAAATATTGAAAATATTATCAATGACGCAATTAACTGGCATAGATCAAACAATCTATGAATTGTGATTTGCAACAAATTTCAAAATTAAAATCAAAGCTAGGAGAAGGTATTTTTTTTGATGGCAGCGCTGTATATTGGGTTGACATTGAATCTAAAAGAATATTTTCTTCAAATAAAGAATTCAATGTTATTCTTGATTTTATTCCTTCTGTTATTTTATCAAAAATAAAGAATAGACTCCTTGTGGGCGCAAATAAAGGAATTTATTCAATCTCTCCACAAACCATAGAACAAGAAATAACATTTGAAAATATTTTTGATTCCTCAGAATATAGACTGAATGATGGGTGTTTGCTTAGAGACGGAAGTTATCTTCTAGGGTTTATGCATCAGAAAACTCCCAATCGTAAAATTGGTGGTATCTTTCATGTTTCGAAGAATAAAAATATAACCTTGTTAGACTGGAACTGCAAAATACCAAATACTTTTATTGAATTAGAGAATTCAGATATTCTAATTACAGACTCTTCAGAGAGCAAAATTTACAGATGTACTTTAGATATTGAAAATAAGAAGATTTACAAAAAAGTTTGGAATTTTTGTAATAAAAATAAAACGCCAGATGGCGGATGTATAATTTTTGGAAATCTCCTCGCAATTTCAATTTGGGATGGGTCATGTATAAATATCTATAATGAAAATGGAAAGGTTGTAGATGTTATAAGATTACCATTTACCAGACCTACTAATTGTGCTTATGATGCAAAGAATTCTGGCTTATACATAACTTCCGCAGCTAGTATAGATGGCAATTCAAAAGATATTCAACTTGGCGGACATACTTTTAAGTTAAAATATAGCTATGATAATTTCAATAGTAATAAGAACTTTAAATGAAGAAAAGTATTTAGAAGAGCTTTTATCATCTCTTCGAAATCAAAATTTAGATGGTAATGAACTTGAGATAGTTTTAATTGATTCTGGTTCAACTGACAATACCATCAACATTGCAAAGAAATACAATTCTGTAATAACTTATATAAAAAAACATCAATTTACATTTGGTCGATCTTTGAACATGGGAACTGAAAAAACTTCTGGTGATATAGTTTGTTATATAAGTGGCCACTGTATCCCATGTGATAAAAACTGGTTAATTAATCTCATTGAACCAATCTTAAAAAATAATATTAGTTATGTTTATGGATCACAAGTTGGACGAGACACAACAAAATTTAGCGAAAAACAATGGTTTAAAAAATACTTTCCTGAAAAATCACAAATCCCTCAAAATGGAATTTTTTGTAATAATGCAAATTCAGCTCTTCTAAAATCAGTATGGAAAGACTATAAATTTAACGAAAAACTTACTGGGCTTGAGGATATGGATCTTGCTTCCAGGCTTTCAAAAGCAGGGCTATTAATTGCATATAAGGCAGAGGCTAAAGTTTTCCACATTCATAATGAGACATGGTCTCAAACTAAGCACAGATATGAAAGAGAGGCTATGGCTCTTCAACAGATATCTCCAGAAATTCAAGTAACACTCTTAGATGCAATAAGATATTTCATAAGCGGCATTTTTTTAGATTTTAGTGAGGCGTTAAACGAAAAATGTTTGAAAGAAAACTTCTTGAGTATAATTAAATTCAGACTTGCTTTAAACTCAGGTACATATTTAGGCAATCAATCACACAGAAAATTATCCAAAAAAAGAAAGGAAGAATATTTTTATCCTAAAAAAACTAATGAATAAAATAACAGCATTATTGCCAATGAAGGCTAACAGCCAGAGAGTTCCAAATAAGAATTTTAAATTATTTAATGGTAAGCCATTATTTATGTGGGTTTTAAATGAGTTGCTTGCTTCAGAATTAATTGACCAAATAGTAATTAATACAGATGCCAAGGATAATATTATGGATCATGGTATCAACGAATCGGAAAGAATTATAATAAGAGACCGTGATAGTAATCTTTGCGGTGACGAGGTCTCGATGAATAAAATTATTAAAGATGACTTGCAAAATATAGAATCTGAAATATACCTAATGACACACACTACAAATCCTCTAATAACAAAATTTACTATTAATAAAGCTATCAATACCTTTCTAGATTGCTGTAATAACAGAGATTCAGATTCACTTTTTTCTGTAAATAAGTTTCAAAGTCGTTTTTATGATCATAAATGTCAACCAATTAATCACGATCCAAATAATTTAATTCAAACACAAGAGCTGGAGCCATTTTTTGAAGAAAATTCAATCTTATATATTTTTACTAAAAAGAGTTTTAGTATTACTAATGCAAGGATCGGAATGCGACCAATTATGTTTGAAACTCCAATGATTGAGTCTATAGATATTGATACTCCAAGTGATTGGGACTTTGCATTTAAGCTTAAAGAATTAATATTAAAAAATAATAATGACTGAGAAATTAAAAGTATTGATTACATGCCCACCTATGCTCTTGATGATTGATCATTTTAAAGATCTGCTTGAACAAAAAAATATATCGATTACGACTCCAAATTTTGTTCAGACATTGTCAATTAGTGAATTAATAAAATTAGTACCATTACATCATGGCTGGATTATTGGCGATGATCCTGCAACTAAAGAGGTTTTTGAAGCAGGCAAGACCGGCTTACTTAAAGCTGCAGTTAAATGGGGAATAGGAGTCGATAACGTTGATTTTGAAGCATGCAAAGAGTTAAATATTCCAATAACCAATACACCAAATATTTTTGGTTCTGAGGTTGCTGATATCGCACTAGGTTATGTAATTGGTTGTGCTAGAGGCACCTACGAAATTGATAGAGCTGTTCGATGTGGACATTGGTATAAACCAACAGGGCAATCTTTATCTGGAAAAAATGCTGCTATCATTGGTTTTGGAGATATAGGCAAGCAACTTGCAAAGAGATTGATAGCGTGCGAAATGAATGTTTCTGTATACGATCCTTTTGTATTAAACGAAGAAAAAATTGAAGTCACTATAAATAATTGGCCGGAAAAAATTAATGAAGCTGATTTTATTATTCTCACATGCTCACTAAATGACTCAACATTCCATATCATAAATGATAACTCAATTAGAGATATGAAAGATGGTGTTAGTATTGTAAATGTAAGCAGGGGACCATTAATAGATGAAACTATATTAAATAAGTATTTAGATTCAGGCAAAATAAGATATTTAGCTTTAGATGTTTATGAAAAGGAACCCCTAAATAAAAATTCTTTGCTTATTAATAGAAGCAACATAATTTTAGGATCACACAATGCATCAAACACCAAAGATGCTGTTATAAAAGCAAGTGAACAAGCAATTAAAACTTTAACTGATTTCTTAAAATGTGAACATGAATACTAAAACCGCAATTATTACAGGTACAAATGGAAGTATTGGCAATGCAGCTGCAAAAGAACTAAAAAATGAGAATTATTTTGTTATCGGCATAGATATTCATAAAAAATCTATAAATAATAAGAACGTGGATATATATTTATCTATTGATTTATGTAAGATTTATACAGATACAATTTATAGAGATAAAAAATTATATGAGATCAAGAAAAGTCTGCCTGAAAATTCAGTCGATCTTTTAATTAATAATGCCGCCTTTCAAGTTGTGAAAGACTTGAAATCTATTAAAAAAGATGATGTTGAAAAAGTATTTGCAATAAATACATTTGCACCTTTCATTTTGATTCAAGGTTTATATAATGAATTAACATTTTCATCTGGCAAGGTAATTAATATTGGCAGCATACATTCAAGGCTTACAAAAAAAGGGTTTAGTATTTATGCTTCCAGCAAATCTGCTCTGAGAATGATCACAAAATCTCTTGCATTAGAACTAGGTTCTGATATATCAATTTTATCCATTGAGCCATCTGCAATTTCAACACCAATGTTACTAGATGGATTAAAAAATAAAGCACATTTAAATAAATTAAAAAAATACCATCCAACAAACAGCATAGGGACGCCAGAAGAAATTGCAAAACTAATATCATTATTAGGAAAATATAACTCTAAATTTTTAAATGGCTCAATATTAAATTTTGACGGTGGAATTGGATCTTTATTACATGACCCAGAAAGCTAATCTATCAGATCTTAAAAAAGCACTTTTCATCTTGTCTGATGAAAAGTCTAATCTTTTTCTTTTTGCATTTTTATTTTTAATTACAGCTAGCCTTGAAATGCTTAGTATTGCTAGCATTGGAGCAGTAATATCTAAGATTGTTACTACAATTTCTGATTCTTTAGATTCTGGATCAATATCGAATAATATGCTGTTGATTATTGTTGCATCAATTTTTGCATTAAGAGGGGTAATGATAATATTTTTAAGTTACAAACTATGGCATTACTGTGTAACATTTGGAGCAACGTTAAGAACAAGGTTAATGAAGAATTATCAAGCGATGTCATATGAACGTTTTACACGAATTGATCCAGGTCAATATTCTCAAAGAATTTTAGAGGTATGTGCTCAATTTTCACATACATTCCTTTGGTCAATTCTTAGACTATGCGCTGACATCGTAATTCTAGCAGCGATATCTTTTTATCTAATTTATATAAACTCTACACTGTTTTTTTTAGCTTTTGGAGCAGCATCTATTTTATTTTTAATAAGCGAGTATTTTATAAAGCCAAAAATAAAGAAATATGGCGAAATTTCAAATAACCACTCAGCTAAAATGACTTCGACCGTTCATAATGGGATAAATGGTTTAAGAGAAATTAAATTACTTAAAGCTGAAAAATATTTCTCAAATTTGGTAAAAAAATACGCTTTGACATACGCTCATGCAAATGTTCGTGCTGCTACAGCCCAAGTTGCTATAAAGACTATTTTAGAATCAGTTATTATAGTTATATCAATAACTTATGTAATTTTATATAGTGTTCAAAGTGGAGTTTCATCAGATATATTATTAGATTTAGGCATATTTGTTTTTGGCGCCTCTAGGGCGATTCCTGCTATAAATCAGATTGTTCTTGGATTAAATAAAATTAGATATTGTTCAAATTCAATTAATGTCCTTTATGATGAATTTAATCAGAATTACCCCCTATCAAATAATAAGTCAAATAATAATACTATGCTTAGTGAGGATGACGGAAGATGTAACTCTATCTCTTTAAAAAATGTTTCCTCTGCGTACGCCAACAGTGATGAAAAAGTACTTTTGGACATAAATCTAGATATTAAGATAGGTAAATTAACTGGAATATTTGGTGAATCTGGTTCAGGGAAATCAACACTAATAAATATATTATCTGGTCTCATTAATCCAATTCATGGAGAAGTTCTTTTATTAGACAAAGAAAAAAATAATTACACTTTTTCAAATGACAGAGTTTATATATGTCCTCAAGAATCATTTATGATCGATGATACATTAAGTAAGAATGTGGCATTAAGCGATATTTATGATGAGAATAAGGTAAAAAAAGCATTAGAATTATCAGGATTTGATTTTACTCATAAATCCAAAAAAAATTTAAAAACTATTGTAGGTGTTGGCGGTAAACAATTATCAGGAGGACAAAGACAGCGTGTTTGTGTTGCAAGGGCAATATATCATGATAAAGATTTTTTACTTTTTGATGAACCAACTAGTTCTCTAGATAAACATACTGCAAATATAATGCTTTCAAATCTAAAAAACTTATCTCATAATAAATCTATTCTAATTGTGTCTCATGATAAAATTCTCCTTGAGAAATACTGTGATGAGATATTTGAACTTAAAAACAATACCCTTCAACAAGTAAAATAATGAAAAAACACTTTAATAAATCTTTTCAAATTGGCAACAAAACAGTCAGTGAAGATAGTAATGTATTTATAATCGCTGAAGCTGGTGTTAATCACTGTGGTGATATGGATATGGCTTATAAGATGATTGATGTTGCAGCAGAGTCAGGTTCTGATGCAATAAAGTTTCAAAGTTTCAAAGCTGATTCTCTAATTCTAAAAGATGTAGATATGGCTGATTATCAGAAAACTGCTCTTAAATCAAATAAAACACAATATCAGATGTTAAAAGAATTAGAATTAAACATTGAATCAGCTGAGAAATTGAAAAAACAATCCGAAGAAGCTGGATTAATATTTCTAACTACTCCTTTTGATTATGATAGTTTTAAAGAATTAATAAAACTTGATCTTGCTGCATATAAAATAGCCTCCACAGATACTACAAATATTGAATTCATCAAAACGATAGCAATGCAAAATAAACCATTAATTATATCTACAGGTATGACCCATATGTCTGAGATAAGTTTGTTACTTAATGAATTAAAGCATATAAACAAAGATATTGTATTGCTTCAATGCACCTCAAATTATCCACTTGATGATTCTGAAGTAAATCTTAATGTTATAAATACTTTTAAAGATAATTTTGATTGTTTGGTAGGTTTTTCTGATCATTCTATTGGTATACAGGCTTCACAACTATCCGTTGGAATAGGATCAGTAATGATTGAAAAGCATTTTACTCTTGACAAAAACTTGCCAGGACCAGATCACTCTGCATCCCTTGACCCAGAAGAACTTATCAAATTTGTAAAATCTATTAGATCTGCAGAAGTGATTATGGGGTCCTCATTAAAAATGCCAACCATATCAGAAATAAGAACAAGAGCCTCATTGCAGAAATCTATCGTAGCTTTACAGCCTATAAAAAAAGGGGACATATTAAACGATAAAAATCTTGGCTGTAAAAGATCAGGTGGAGAAGGTATTCCAGCAATATATCTCAATGATTTATTTGGCTTAACAGCAACTAGGGATTACTCAATTGATGATTTAATTATTGAATGAGAATTGTATTATGTGCAAATCATAGGGCTGGTCATGAGGCTTTACTTTTATTATTATCTGAAAGTTTTGTTGATAAGGATTCAGTTTTAGTTTTCACTCATGCTAATTCAGACAGCAAAAAAATTATTCAGGAGTGCTCAAAGTTAAATATAAAGTGTATAGATAAAAATATTAATAATTTTGAGAATGAAGTATTTAAGTTTAGCCCACATATTATCCTCTCTTGTTACTACAGATACATCATTAAGGAACATATACTTTCTTTAGCAAAATTAGGATGTTTAAATATTCATCCATCTCTATTGCCACATTATAAAGGAACCTTTTCTTCTCCTTGGGCAATAATTAATAATGAGAAGTTATCAGGCATATCAATTCATGAAATGGTTAAAGAGGTTGATAACGGAAATATCATTATGCAAGAAACCACTGAGATATTTCCTTCAGACACAGCCTATTCTCTTTACCATCGACTTGTAAGCTTGGCTATCAAAATGTTACCAAATGCTTTAAAATTATACATATCTGGTTACCGGGGCGTTAAACAAAAATTAGAAATTGATAAATCTAAACACTATTTTAGTCGTGATTTACCTTTTGGAGGTGTATTAAAGACAAAAGATACAACTTATGAGGAAGCTAGCAGATTTATTAGAGCAATGTATTTTCCTCCCTTTGATGGAGCAAAATTTAAACTAAATAGTGGCGTGGTTAAAGAAGCAAACTCAATAGAAGATATCGAATCCTTTATTCACGAATTTAAGTAAGGCATTAATTTTATGATTTATGTATCCTCATCATGTGTCAAAAACCAATTCATTTGGCAAAGTGTAGAAACACTTGCAAAAAATGGCTTTAAAAATATTGAGCTCAGCGGTGGAACTGAAAGGGATTCAAGATATATAAAACACTTACATGATCTCAAAGAAAAGTTTAATTTAAATTATAGGTGTCATAATTATTTTCCACCTCCAGAAGAACACTTTGTTATGAACCTAGCATCTGATTCAGACGAAATATATAGTAAAACAATCAATATTATCAATGAATCTATCAAATTATCTAAAATATTTGGCGCTACTGAATATGGTTTTCATGCAGGTTTTTTGATTGACATAAGCACCAGTGAAATTGGAAAATCTGTTATGGGAAGAGATTTATTTGATAGAAAAGAAGCTAATAATAGATTTATTGAAAGGTTTAAAAATATAGATGTACAAGATGGTATTAGGCTTTATATCGAGAACAATGTAGTGTCTATGAATAATTATTCTAACTTTGGTAATCAAAATTGCTTTCTTTTGACAAGTTATGAAGATGTTGAGGCAATGAAATCAAAACTAGATTTTAATTTGCTTTTAGACATCGGTCATCTTTATGTTAGTTGCAACACCTTAGGTAAAGATTTTGATCAGGAATTTAATTTGTTAAGTCAATTAACAGACTATATTCATATAAGCGATAATAATGGAGTAAGTGATGAAAATAAGAGACTTAAAAAAGGAAGTAAAATTCATAATGCCTTACTAGCTTCTAACCTAAAAGATAAAACGTTTACCTTAGAAATAAACAATGATATTGAAGGATTAACTGATTCTTACAATATCTTAATGGAGTTATTGTGATACAAGACTTGGTTTGTAAATCAGATATTCTTATAAGAGATGTATTTCATAAGATAGATAAGAATGGGCACGGAACATGCTTTGTTGTTGATGATCAAAATATTCTCATAGGTGTTATAACAGATGGTGACTTAAGAAGATCATTGCTCAATGGACATGATTTATCCTCTCCTATTAAAAATGTTATTAATAAAAATTATACTTTTGCCACCACTGATGATGATGCAAATAAAGTTTTGAGCAGGCTGAGTGATGAAATAAAAATTATTCCTATTGTCGATCAGAGCCAACATGTAGTTGATTTTGCTTCTTATAATCACATACCAATGACACCAGTTGCCACACCTGATCTTTATGGTAATGAATTAAAATATCTAACCGATGCCTTCCTAAGTACCTGGATTTCGAGTACCGGTGAATATATTAATAGGCTTGAGAATAATTTTGCAAAATATTGTAATACTGATTACAGCACCTCTGTATGTAATGGCACAATTGCATTGGAGCTAGCCCTCAAATCAATTGGAGTCGGTGCAGGTTCAGAAGTTATAATCCCAGACCTAACATTTGCAGCTACCATAAATGCAGTAATACATGTTGGAGCAACTCCTGTAATAGTGGATATTGAAGAAAATAGTTGGTGTATTTCACCTAATGAAATTGAAAAGGCTATAACAAAAAAAACATCCGCTATAATTCCTGTTCATATATATGGTCAACCTGCTTCGATGGATAAAATATGTGAAATAGGTAAGCGATATAATATTCCAATTATAGAAGATTGTGCTGAGGCACATGGAGCAAGTTTTAATAATGTACCTGTTGGTAGCATTGGTACTATTGGCTGTTTTTCATTTTTTGCTAACAAAATAATGACTACTGGTGAGGGTGGGATGTGCACAACTAACTCTAAAGAAATTTTAGAAAAGATGAATATTTTGAAAAATCATGGCATGTCAAAAGAGAAAAAATATTGGCATGAACATCCCGGCTTTAATTTTAGATTAACAAATACACAAGCTGCAATAGGTGTAGCTCAACTTGAAAGAATAGATTATATGCTAAAAATTAGAGCAGATCATGAAGAAAAGTATAGAGAACTATTTAGCAATGTTGATATGAACCTTTCATTTCAAGAGAATATTCCTGGAAGAACTAGAGTAGTTTGGCTAGCATGTGCGCTAACTGATTCTTCAGAAAACAGGGAGCGACTATATGAAAAAATGCAAGCAATTAAAATAGATGTTAGAAGATTTTTTTATCCTTTGTCTGATATGCCTCCCTATAAACAGTTTGCTAAAAATCCATGCCCTATTACAAAAGATATTTCTTCAAGAGGCATATCCTTTCCAACATTTAATAATAATTTAAGGATCAACGAGATAACCAAAAAAATAAAAGAATATTATTAAGGTGCCAAAATGAAAAATAGAAACCCTAAAGAGCTTTATAATTTACCAGAAAAAGTCGAGTACTGTACAAGGTGTGTAATTTCTAATCAAAGACCTAGAATATCATTTAATGATGACGGTGTTTGCTCTGCATGCCAGTTTGCTGACCATAAAAATACTGGTATTAACTGGGATAAAAGAAAGAAAGAGCTAGAAAGCCTATGTGATAAACACAGAAGTTGTGATGGCTCTTATGATGTGGTAGTTCCAGGCAGTGGAGGTAAGGATAGTAATTATGTTGCACACATGCTTAAAGATCAATATGGCATGACACCTTTAACTGTAACCTGGGCCCCACATATTTATACAGAAATTGGAAGAGAAAACCTAACATCTTTTATAGATTCTGGTTTTGATAATATTTTGGTGACGCCAAATGGAGCTGTTCACAGATTGATGACCAAAGCAGCATTTTTGGAAATGGGAGATCCATTCCAGCCATTTATTTTTGGTCAGTATTCAGCACCTTTCAGAGTTGCCATTCAATATAAAATTCCATTAGTATTTTATGGAGAGGACGGCGAGGTTGAGTATGGTGGCTCAATGGATATGTCAGATAGGCCAAGCCTTGGTTACAAAGACTTTGTTAATCATAGATTCTCAGGAATTTTTCCAGAATTTTTTGCGAAGTACGGTATTAAGTCAAAAGATCTTGAAAGATATTCTTTATCTAATGATGAGCTTAAAGGTTTAAAAGAACTTAACATCGAGCAACATTTTTTTAGCTACTATCATAAGTGGGTCCCTCAAGAAAATTTTTATTACTCATTAGAACATACAGGCTTTAATTTAAACCCTGAAAGAAGCGAAGGCACTTTTACAAAATACGCCAGCCTGGATGACCAATTGGATGGCTTTCATTTTTATCTTGCCTACATTAAGTTCGGTCATGGGAGGTGCACCTCTGATGCTGCTCATGAAATCAGGGATGGTTATTTAAGTAGGGAAGAGGGCGTTGCTTTAGTTAAAAAATATGATGGCGAATTCCCTAAAAAATATTATGAGATATTTTTAGAATATGCCGGAATAACAGAACAGCAGTTTAATGATGTTATAGATTCATGGAGGAGTGATCATCTTTGGGAAAAGAAAGATAACAAATGGAATCTTAAGAATACTGTATTTAATAAAGATTAATAAAAGTGTCAAAATCTAATATTCGTATTATTCCTAGGCTTGATATAAAGTCTGGTAAATTAATTAAAGGTATAAAATTGGAAGGACTTCGTATTGTAGGTGATCCATTTGAGTCAGCAATTAGATATTATAAAAATGGTGCCGACGAGCTTTTTTTTCATGATGCTGTAGCAAGCCTATATGATCAAAATCATTTAGGTGATTTCCTAGAACTTATAACTGACGAAGTTTTTATTCCCGTTACTGTTGGAGGAGGAATAAGGTCTGTTGAAGATGCAGTTTATCTTTTCAAAAAAGGAGCTGATAAAGTTGCCTTAAATACAGCTTTTGTAAGAAACCCCAAACTTATAGAAAAACTTGCTGAACTTTTCGGAAGTCAATCTGTAGTTGGCTCCATTGAAGCAAAATGCATAAATGATGATAGATGGGAAATTGTTACTGAATCTGGAAGAGAAAATACAGGAATTGAAATTAATGAATGGATGGGAATACTACAAGATAAAGGAGTTGGAGAAATCTTTATAACTTCTGTTGATAATGAGGGAACAAAAAAGGGTTTTGACTTAAAGCTAGCAAACTACATAAAAGTTGCTAATGTACCAGTAATTTTTTGTGGCGGGTTTAATAATCCAAAGAATATTCATGAATTAGTTTCTGTTTATAACGTCCAAGGTATTGGAATTGCTGATTATCTGCATTATAAAAGAGGCAAAATAAGTGATATTAAATCTTGGTCAAGACAAAATTCAATCAATGTCCGATAAGAAATGAAAAAAGTTGCTGTAATAGATTACGGAGCAGGCAATCAAAAGAATATATTTAGAGCTATTAAGGCAATAAATTGCGAGCCTGTTCTTGCCAGTAAAAAAAGTGATCTTGATGGAATAAGATATATTATTGTTCCAGGTATGGGATCTTTTTCTGTTGCAGTGAGACATATGAAGAGAACTGGTTTATTTGAGGCCCTTATTGAAGCTGCAAACAGCAATAAAAAAATTCTTGGCATTTGCTTGGGACTTCAATTATTTTTTGAACATGGAGATGAGGGTGGAAAAAACATCGGTTTAGGAATTCTTAAAGGAAAAATACTTCCGTTAGAAAATTTTTGTGATTTTGCAGATGATTATAAAATACCTGTAATGGGTTGGTATAAGATAGTATGGACATTATCTGAAGAAACAGAATTTTCAAAAATAATTAATAAGGTTTCAGATAAGCATATGTATTTTGCTCATTCATATGGTGTTCAGCCTGAGAATAAAAATATTGAATTATGTACTTTAGATTACTACGATGCAAAGATTATCGCTGCAATAAAAAAAGATAATATCTTTGGAACCCAGTTTCATCCTGAGAAAAGTGGAGAAGCGGGACTAGAAATTCTTAAGGCTTTTATATCATGAAAATTTTATGTGTAATTCCAGCAAGAGGCGGCTCAAAAAGATTACCAAAAAAAAATTTAGAATACATTAATGGACAATCATTAATTGAAAGAGCTTCAATCGTTGTAAGAAATATTGATCATGTGGTCGATACAATTGTAACTTCTGATTCAAAAGAAATCATAAATCATTCAAAGGATCTGGGATTGCTTGCTCCATTTGTTAGACCAAAAAATCTTTCATCTGATGAGGCTTCAAGTGTAGATGTTGTGATTCATGCATTAAATTGGTATGAATCTAATATAAATGAGGTTGATGCAATTTTATTATTACAACCCACATCCCCCTTTAGAAAAAAATCCTCAATATTGAAAGCTATTGATCTATTAATAAACAAGAATTGTAAAAGTGTAATAAGTGTTAATTTAACTCACTCTCATCCCAAATGGACATTTAAGTATTCAAATGAGTATCTTGAAACTTATCTTGAGGATCATGGTCTTAATACAAGATCACAAGACTTAGATCCTGCATATGTTGTAAATGGCAATATCTACTTAACATACAAAAAAGCATTAATTCAAAATAAATCTTTTTTTACAGATCAAACAATACCATATATTCTAAATAATGATATCGAATGTCTTGATATAGACACACATCATGATTTAGAGTTAGCTAGATATTATTCAAACAATAAATTATGGAAACAAGACAATGACAAAAATACGAGAAGTTAATATTTTAGATAGAAAAGTAAGCATAAATCATAAACCACTAGTTATTGCAGAGTTGGGAATTAACCATAATGGATCTTTAGAAGAGGCATATAAGATAGTTAATGCTGCTGCGGCTACTGGGGTCGAAGTTATCAAACATCAAACTCACATTATTTCAGATGAAATGTCCGCACAGGCAAAAAAGGTCATTCCTGGCAATAGTGATAAATCTATATATAAAATCATGGAAGATTGCGCTTTATCTGAAGATGAGGAGTTCGCATTAAAAGAATATATTGAAGATAAAGGAATGATATTTATTAGTACTCCCTTTTCAAGAGCAGCTGTAGATAGATTAATCAAAATGAAAGTGCCTGCATTTAAAATAGGCTCAGGAGAATGCAACAACTATCCTTTGTTAGAGTACATCGCAAGCTTTAAAAAACCAATAATTTTAAGCACTGGCATGAATACAATGAAGGAAGTTGAAAAATCAATAAAAATTTTTGAAGATGCAGGTATTGAGTATGCTGTTTTACATACAACAAATTTATATCCCACTCCACCAAGATTAGTAAGACTTGGAGCAATGCAAGAGATTTCTCAAAAGTTTCCTGGAATTGTTTATGGTTTATCAGACCACACAACAACAAATCATTCATGTTTTGGCGCTGTTGCACTTGGTGCATCTATTCTTGAAAAACATTTTACGGATACAATGACAAGAGAAGGACCGGATATTGTATGCTCAATGGATCCATCTGCTTTAAAAGATTTAATTTTTGGAGCCAATCTTTTATTTGAAGAAAGAGGAGGAACAAAAGGCCCAGTAAAAGAAGAGCAGGTTACAATGGATTTTGCATTTTCTACAATTGTCACAATAAAGCCCATTAAGAAAGGCGAAAAGTTTACAAAAGAAAATATTTGGGTCAAAAGACCAGGCAATAAAGGTATGAAAGCTGATAGATATAATGATGTACTTGGAAAGCTTGCAGTTAATGACTTTACAAAAGATCATCATATTGAAAAAGAAGATGTTATTTGGTGAAGAAATTGAAAATCTATATATCAGGCTCATCAGGATTTCTTGGATCTAATTTTGACCGCCATTTAAAAAAAAAATTTGAGATAAAACATTTTTTTGCTCAAGATAAATCTAGCTTTGATTTAGATACAAATGATTTTATTGATGAATGTTCATTTTTTATTCATCTATCCGAACCCTCTTTAAAACATATTTACGATGATCAATTATGTAAAAAGTTAAAACAAAATATAGAAAATTTATCCAAAGTACTGAAGAATAAGTTGATATATTTTTCATCAGGATCTGTTTATGGTGACAAATCAATTACCCCTTATGATGAAGATAGTAAAGTTTTTTGTAATGACCCTTACTCAAAACTTAAGTTAATAAATGAGAAAACTGTTCTTAAAAATGGAGGTATGGTTTTAAGACTATCAAATGTTATCGGCAAAGGAATGCATAAAAAAAATGTTTTGGGGCATATAAAAAAATTTATAGACAATAAAAATCAAGATTTAACAATCTTAAATACAACTTCAATTAGAGACTACATTCATGTAAATGATGTAAGTAAATTTATAGAGTTAGTTATTCTGTCAGGGAGAACCAAGAATACTATTTATAATGTTGGATCAGGATTTGGAACATCAGTTCATGAAATAATTAATACACTAAACACAAAATTTGATCATAAATTTGAAAAGATTATAGAGACAAAAAAAATAGATGATCTTTCATGCAATATTTTATCTATAAAAAAGGCTAATAAAGATTTTAATTGGATGCCTGACAATGTATTTAAAGATATAATAGATAAAATTTACACTTAATTGCAAAACACTCATGCGCAAAATAGCAATTTTTACAGGCAACAGGGCTGAATACGGACTTCAGTTTCCGATTCTTAGAGCGGTAAAAAAACATCCTGATCTCGAACATAAGTTATTGGTATCTGGAGCTCATTTGGATAAAAACTTTGGAAAAACTTTGCAAGAAATACGTTCAGATGGGTTCGAAATAGATGCTGAAATAAAAATTGAGATGGATGCAAAAACATTATTTGCAACTGCCCAAGCAATAGGATCTGGCATATTAGAAATTAGCAAGGTATTAGCAAAAATGAAACCAGATATTATGGTTGTCTATGCAGATAGATTTGAAGGGTTGGCAGCTGTTATAGCATCCTCTCAAATGAATATACCTACTGCGCACATTGAAGGTGGTGATATCACAGAGGGAGGTGCTCTTGATGATTCTGTAAGGCATGCAATGACAAAATTATCTCATATTCACTTTACAACCAACCAAGAAGCATCCAATAGAATTTTGGGTCTTGGAGAAGAGGAATGGAGAGTTCACACCGTTGGATTTCCTGCTATTGATTTAATATCTGAGAACAATTTTGCTACCAAAGATGAAATAGTTTCAGAGCTTGATCTTGATTTAAATAAACCAATTATCTTATTTACACAACACTCTGTCACTACAGAGTTTGATCAATCTGTTGATCAGATAAATCCATGCCTCGAAGGACTAACTAGACTTTCTAATGAAGACATTCAAATTATAATTACTTATCCAAATAATGATGCTGGAGGAAAACAAATTATTCAAAGAATTAATGAATTCTCAGAATCATCTAATAGCAACATCCAAGTCCATAGATCTTTAGGAAGATATTTATACCATGGAATATTATCTTTATCTGAACAAGGTGTTAGAGTTGCCTGTGTGGGTAACTCTTCTTCTGGTTTAAAAGAAACGCCAGCCTTTTCATGCCCAACCGTAAATATTGGCTCAAGACAAGATGGAAGATTAAGGGGTGTCAATGTTATTGATTGTGATTATTCTTCATCTGATTTACAGGAAGCTATTAAAAAATGCCTTTTTGATGAAAATTTTAGGGATTTATGTCGAAAAGGAGACAATCCATACTGGATGGGAGATGCAGGACCAAAAATTGCAAAAGTCTTAGCAGAAATTGATTTGAATCAGGACCTCATCAGAAAAAAAATGACTTTGAAAGGTAATGTCAAGGATGGATGGTTTCAATAATGTCATCTTTATCAAGGATCTCAGTTGAAGACTTACCAACTAAAGATTTTCTTATCACTGAAGATAAAAAAATAATTGATGCAATTAAAACCCTAAATAAAAACAAAAAAATTGTTTATGTGGTATCAAAAGATGATTTTAAACTTTGTGGATCAATAACTGATGGAGATATTAGGAGATCTCTCTTGGGTGGGTTTGATGTAAAGTCAAGTGTTTGTGAAGCAATGCAAGCAACTCCGAAATTTCTAAATAAAGTGACTTCAGATAAAGAGTGCATAGATTACATAAACAAACACCAAGTGTCTTCACTGCCGATATTAGATAAAAAAGGTAGGATAGTAGAACTAGTTTTTAAAATTAATAATTTTGAAAATAAAGAAAGCATAGACAACAATATTGAAAGGTCTGCACTAATAATGGCAGGGGGCATGGGAAAAAGACTTATGCCTTTAACCAAAAACTGTCCTAAACCAATGCTTTTAATAAATAACAAACCAATGCTTGAAATAATAATTAATAACTTAAAAAAGTATGGTTATAACAAAATATTTATTTCTGTAAATTATCTTGCGAATCACATTAAAGACTACTTCAAAGACGGGTCAATTCTTGATGTTGAAATAACGTATGTTGAAGAAAATAAACCACTTGGAACTGCAGGATGCTTATACCATCTAAGAAACAAAGTGAATGGGCCATTATTGGTTATGAATGGAGACATAATAACCTCTGTAAACTTTGAAGGATTAATTTCTTTCCATCTAAAACAAAGATCAGATGCAACGATGGTTGTGAGACCGCATGAAGTACAAAGTGATTTTGGTGTGGTTAGTACTCATGATCTAGATATTATTGGTTTTGAAGAAAAACCAGTATACGTTAGTTACATAAATACTGGAATTTATATGCTTAATCCTGGCATTTTTAATTATCTTGACGGATCAAGGAAGGATATGCCAAATTTATTTTTAGATATGAAAAAAGATCGCTTAAGGACTATTGCGTACCCAATGCATGAAGATTGGAAAGATATAGGCAATCAGGAAGAGTATAATTCAATTAAAGATGAAAAATTTTAACATAACAAATCCTGTATTTAGTGACCTTGAAAATGTTAAGGCTATTAATCCAAATACAATTAAATTACTTCATGATAAAACAAGAGATGGTAGTTTTAATGTTCTCATCGATGAATCATCTGGAGTAATTTTTCTAGAAAAATTCAATATCATTGAAGATCACTATATTGAGTCTCCTGGAGCAGCAGGTTTTGATTCCTATTTTAATCAGAATGGATATTTTGAAGATGATCATAGAAGATTTGAATATTTAAAAGGATTTATAAAAAATTCAGAGTATATTCTGGATGTTGGTTCTGAATGGGGCGGCTTTCTTAATCTTGCTAAAGAGGCTTCAAAAAAAATAGAAGGAGCTGAATTAAATTTAGCTGCAGTTAAATATGTAGAAAACAACTTAGGCGTAAAAGTTCATAAAGACGTAAAATTCGTTGAAGATAAACCTGATATCTTAACCATGTTTCATGTTTTAGAGCATATACCGAATCAAATTGATTTTCTTAAAATCTTGCATGATAAAATGTGTCCAGGGGCTATGCTTGTTATAGAAGTTCCTCATGCAAACGATTTTTTAATTAAAAATGTTAATCTGCCTGAGTTTAGAGATTTTACATTTTGGAATGAGCATCTAGTTCTCCATACTGAAGATTCATTAGAAAAGATTATTAGTGCCTCTGGTTTCAAGAACATCGATATCTCATTTATTCAAAGATATGGATTTCAGAATCATTTTGGTTGGCTTAATGATAGAAAGCCTGGCGGACATATAAAATATGCATCGAGATATGACTCTGATTTAAATAAATCTTATTGTAATTGGCACGAAAAAAACAAAACATCAGATACCCTTTTCGCTATTGCTTATAAAAAGAGTAACTAAAAATGTCTTATTTAATATGTGATTTCATGGGTGACAAACATTTATGCAATGTGTCTGAAAATCTTGTTTCAAAAAAACCTGATAAATTCAAGTATCTCATTAGTCACACATTACCAAAGAAATATTCCAGTTTGAATGACTTAGAACATTTGGATGCTAACTTACTCTATTCAATCTCAGGTTTGCATTCTTTAAACATTGATTTTTCAATATCAATTATAGATAAGTCTAAGAATTCACAATATTTAGAGTGTTTGCAAACTTTTCTTACTTGTTTTGACAGAATAGATCCTCTTGGTATGCCGACCAATGAGAGAATTCATTATTTTTGGACTCTTTTAGGTTTTTATGAGAATTATTTTAATTATAGGAAAGGTGTATCTTCAATTATTTTTTGTAATGTACCTCATATGCCATGGGATATATTATTGTTTTACTTTGCAAAACATAATGATATTGAAACGACTTTTCTAAGAAAAACAGGTATTGGAGGATATCTATATATTGATAACGATTTCAGACCTAGTAAAACTAATATATATTACACCTACAATAAAAATATATTAACTCTCAATGATGACGATAGGATAAAAAAATTATCACTTGCTAACTTAAGAGATATGAACTTTACAAAGGGTCAAATCGGAGGCGCTTGGAATAAAAAAATTCCGCCTATTAAAAAATTAATCAAAGATTTTGCCGGTCTTTTGGGCCTCTCTGGATTATTAACAACTTTAAGAATTATTAAGGAAGGCAAACCGACTATTCATAAAAAAGCAACACAAGATACCTCGCAAAAAAGTACATTTGCAGCATATAATTATTTTTCGTGGTTTGAGTTTCTTTTAACTCATCTTAAATTTCAGTCCAAGATAAATAGCATTAAAAACTTTTATAATTCAATTGCATTAAAAGAACTTCCTAATAAAAATTTTATCTATGTATCGCTTCATCTTCAGCCTGAAAGATCAACAAATCCAGAAGGGGGTTATTTCGATGACCAATCGTTAATGATAAAAATTATCTCAGAATCTATACCAGATGATTGGTGCATAATTGTTAAAGAACACCCAAAGCAATTTAAGTATGATTTAAGGACCTTTCATGCGAGAAGCATTAATTTTTATAAAACTATAAATAATCTTAAAAATGTTTTTTTTATTGATTCAGAATTTCCTCAGAATGAGTTAATTGTTCGCTCAAAAATTACTGCAACCGTTTCTGGATCAGTTGGATGGGAAACTTTATTAAATCGCAAGCCTTCTTTGATATTTTCACAAAATTGGCATACTGATTGTAATGCTTCTCAATATGTATTTGATGTAGATTCGACTAAAAATGCCATACATCAATATATGAACATGAAACCTAAAGAAATAGAAGGTCATTTATTTAAATTCATGGAAAATATTTCTACATCGCTGATATACGGCGCATTAAATAACAATCATCTAGAATTTTTTATATCATCAAAAAATAAAGATATAGCGGTGAACAACATCGCAGATGCTATTATAGAGAGAGTATCTAATTGAACATTGCAATATTTTCTGAAGCACCTCTCTGGATTTCACATCATGCTGAGGCCATAGAATTAGCTATACAAAATATTAAAAAATCAAAGAAGGTTCATTTCATTTCGTGTAAATCAAATTTATTGGGCTGTCCAGCAAACCCAAAAAAAAATCTCCTTTTATGCGCTGCATGTAGAGCCCAAACTTATTATACAAACAATAAAATTCTTAAGGATAAAAAGTATATCAAGGCATATATTGATTTAGATTCTTCAGTAAAGATAAATTTTAATATTTCTTCAATAGAAGAATTACAAAACTATAAGTATGAAGATGCACCAATTGGCAATATGGTTTATTCAACAATTGTTACTGAACTTAATGATAGCTTTTTTGATACCAATATACACAAAAAAAGAATCAATGACTTGATGCTAAATGCGATTAGAATCTATAAATTTACATTGGGTTATATAAAGGATAATAATATAAAAGAAATATATATTTGGAATGGAAGAAGGTCTTGCGATGGTCCATCAGTATATGCTGCTAAAAAACTAAACATTGATCATTTTACCTTCATATCAGGTGGGGGATATAACAAAATTCTTGTTAGAAAAAATGTTGGGACTGTTCATGATGTTCCTAGCGCCATAAAAGAGCTTGATAAAATAAAATATAATCTAAAAGATCCAACTAAGAGAGAAAGTCTTATTGACAGAGGAAATAAATTTTTTAGTGTTGCAAGTGGCAAGAAAGAAAATAAAAGTGAAAATAAGGAAATAAACTACTTGGGGTATTATCAATTTTCAAGGAATTATAAAGTTGATACTGAATTTTTTCAAAAGCACAAAAATAAAAAAATTATTGCTGTTTTTACTGGGACATACTCTGAATTTGCTGGAGTCCCCGGCTATGACACATCAAAAGATTTTTGCAAAACTTTCTATGATGGTATTGAATTTCTACAAGATGATTTAACGATACCTAGTGGTGCAATATTAGTTGTAAGATGGCATCCAAACTCAAGACATATTAATGGCGGTGAAAAAGAAAGGCTAAATAAAATAATTAAAAATGCACCCAATAACGTTGTTCATATAAGACCTGAATCAGATTTTAGTAGTTACTCATTAATTGATAAGTGCCAAAAGGTTATTGGTTTTGGTTCATCTATTTCTATTGAATCATGTTTAAGAGGTAAGCCAGTATTATTTGTTGGAAGAAACATGTTTCAGGACCTTAAATGTTTTGAAACTGCAAAATCACATAATGATATAAAAAATTTCATTCTTTCTGATTCTAATGAAATTGGCAATTATGATGATGCTTTAGCTTGGGGTGTGTATTTTTCTTCTTTTGGCAATAATTCCTTTAAAAATTTAGATCAAATAGAGCCAAAAGAATTTTATTATGAAAATAAATCAATTAGAGCTCCAATAATTAGTTTGTTAAGAAATATTAAAAGACTCACAGATTTATAAACGTGCTAGCAATCGCATTATATTTTGATGAAAACTCACTTAAGAATTTAAAGAAAGACTCTGATCAAATTCTTTCCTCATGCGTTACATCTAAAAATAATTCATATTTAATTGCGCCATCTCTTCATTTGACTTTATTTGCAGGAATTGAAGATAAATATGCTGAAGAAATCAAAAAGATTTTCAACTCCACTCAATTTTCAAAAATTAATGTTGAAAATAATGGTATCGGTATATTCATCAATAAAAAAATAGTTTTTCATTTCAGGTGGAAACATAGTTTTAATTTAGTAGAGTATAGAAAGATGGTTTATAAATTTTTTAATGACTTCATAGAATATAATGCTCTTAATGGATATGGCAGAGATGATTGGATTGCTAAAACTACTCTTTTTACAACAAGCAAAGTTGACACAGAGTTTTGTAAATCGCTAAAAAATTCTTTTAAATTAAATCAACTAAATATCTTTGAATGCAATAAACTAATTGTTATCAAGTACAAAGACTCCAAAGAAGATATAATTTATACAAAACAACTTACTAATGAAAACGAAAAAAGTAAAATTTAGATGTTTAACAATAAGAAATAATTAAATAACGTCATGCAGCCATTAACAGTAATTAGGGTCTTTTTATTTTCAAATGCAAGAAGAGTTGGCATTATTATTGGTAATATACTTTTTAGAATTTTAAAACCAGTAACTCAATTTAAATTTAATAATTCAACTAAGCTTTTCAAATATAGAGTATTAAAGAGAGACATTTATCTGAGAAAAATACCTTCAGACATGTCAAGAATGAATGAAATTAACATAGGAGTTAATAGAATTGGAAAATATACCAAAACCTTTCCACTTACAAAAAGTCCAAATGTATTAATTGACCTTGGAGCTAATATAGGCTCAGCTAGCTTGGCTATTTATAATGATTTTCCTCACCTTGAATTAGTTATTGGTATCGAAGCAGATAGGAATAATTTCAATGTACTAAAAAAAAATTTTAGATTGTTTGAAGAAAATTCAATTCATAAATCACAATTTCTTCCAATCTATGGGTACTTTAATTCTGATTCAAAACCGGGATTCTTTCAAGGTTCCATTAATGGGAGTGAATATGGGAGTAAACAGTTTGCAAAATCTCAAAAAGAATCAATAGAATCTGTTCCTGGATTTGGACCAGAAGAAATAAGTAACCTCATTAAAGAAAATGATTTATTTATATTAAAGGTTGACGTAGAAGGCGGTGAAAATGAAATATTTTCAAAGAATCTTTCTTGGCTTGATAGGTGCGCAATAATAATTATTGAAATTCATGATAGATATGAGCCTGCTAATTTACTAAGATCATCAAATAGTTTCATTAAATATTTGGCAACAGAAAACTATGCAATAATCCCAATTGATGATAGTTTAATTTGTATTAATTCTAAATTTCAAGAACCAAAATAAACTCATTCTTGATCATGTCATACATTTAGCTCAATACATTTTTGATCGTAGTTAAAGCTTTTATTAATTTAGATATAAATAGATTAAAATATTATAGTTTCTATTACTTAGGGCATTTGCCTCTCATTTGTTTAAGATTGCTTAGCAGTTAGTAAAAAAACTATCCAGACCATAACGCATGCAATTTCTTTATCTTACATTGCTAGTAAGCAAGTTATTGCAATTGCATACATTCTTTAATAGTGCTTGAATAAGATTTAATAATAAAGGATTTATGTTTATAATCGTCGTATATTTAATCAATAGCTCAGCATGGATCCCTTTTACATTTTCTCTGGTAATAAAAAAAATTCAAATAACAGATCTATAAAAAAATCCTCATCTTTTAACAATCCTGTAATATTTATAAATGGTTTCAATGGTTCCGGAAAAACTCTTATTTCTCCAATAGTAGCTTCTTTGCCTAAAGTTGAGTTAATGACTTTTATGTATCCTATAGAATGGGCTTCATCAATGTTGTACTCAAATAATATGTCTCCAGAAGGCTATAGGGAGTTTATTAAGATGGTCGTAGACGAATCTATATATAATCAACAGATGTCAAGGTCAGTTAATTTTAGACCCTCTGATCTATCAAGTGTGTTTAGATCAACCAAAAAATTAGATTATTTTAAAAGGCTTTTCAATGCTGGAGATGATCACGTAGTTCCAATTATTAAAAATAACAAACCGATATCATGTTTTACAACTTGTCATTTACTTCCCCTTTTTCCATCTATAGCTAATGCATTTAAGAGTAGATTACTTTTTTTAGAAACCGTGAGAGATCCTTTGTTAATGTATGAGCAGCTTTCAATATTAGGCAATAATATTCTTGATACTCATTCAGAAAAAGATTTTACCTTTAGGGCGGTTGATCAAGATATCTCAAGAACTTATTTAGATTTTTACTCCAACAAAGAAGTCTTCCTTGATGAAGAAAATCTTACCCACGAGGAGAATTTAATCAATTATATCGAAAGGTTTTTTGATTTTTACTTTAATACTGATTTTGCTGAGAATTTATTTGATAGCAGGTTAATCTTTATTCCATTTGAGGAATTTGTTACAAATCCAAATAAATGGATTGATATAGTATCGTCCCACTTAAACGTTAAAATCAACAAAGAAACAATTAAAGAAATGGCTAGACAAAAGGTTCCAAGAAAATTACTTTCGCAAGGATTAAAACTACCCATTTATAAAAAATACGGTGCTAAAAGCATAGCTGCCTCATCTTTAGCTGAGGAAAGAAATAGATTAATACAAAAGACTCGTAATGACTTTGAAGATCCTAACCAATTTTCTAGATTGATTTCTATTTCTGAAAAATATATAGATTGGAAACAGTCTTTTTTGCAAAAAATATAATGAAAAAAAATATCAGAACTTTGGTTAATCTTTTTATCAAATCATTTACCCATCCTTTTGCAAAAAGAAATATTTTTTTTACTTTTTACAGAATTATTAGATGGCAAATTTTGTCTAGAATAAGACCTGTTTTAATTGAAAGTTGGGTAAATGATATTAAAGTTATCTGTAAAAAAGGTGATACTGGATTTACGGGGAATTTATACTTTGGTTTGCATGAATACGAAGATATGATATTTATGTTGCACTTGCTTGATAAAGATGATGTTTTTTTGGATATTGGAAGCAATTTAGGTTCTTATTCTCTATTAGCAGGAGGAATTTGTAAGTCCAAGACTTTTAGTCTTGAACCTTCGCCATCTTCATTCAATAGAATGAAAAAAAATATTGAATTAAATAATTTTGAGAATGTTACTTGTATGAATATCGGTGCTGGTAATGAAAACGGTAGCTTTTTCATGACAGATTCAAAAGGCCCTGAAAATCATTTAGTTACAGAAAGCGATGATGCTATTAAGGTTGAAATCAAAAGAATTGATGATATAAAGTTTGAATCGAATCCGACATTCATTAAGATCGACACTGAAGGAACAGAATTTGAAGTTATCAGAGGTGGTTTAAAAGTCTTAGATTCACCTGAGATGATAGGTTTATTGGCAGAGATCAATGGTAATAACCTAAGGTATAATCATAAAACCAATGAAATGATTCAATTTCTTAATAATCTTGGTTACCATGCATATAGATATGATTATTCAAATAAAGAACTTCATAAAATGAATCATATAAAAACCAATGGGAACACATTATTTATAAAAAATTATATGAAAGCATCCCAAAAAATTAAAGATTATAAACCTAATCAATTATGGGGTAAGTATATATAATAAGTATTTAATTAATACATATATTATGAAAAAACTTTTAATTACAGGCGGTTGTGGTTTTGTTGGAAGAGAATTAGTTAATATTTCTCAAGATGAGTTTGAGGTTCATGTAGCTGATAATTTATTAAGCGGAGAACATAGACTTAATAAAATGAATTCAGAAAGATTTAAATTCCATCATATTGATTTAAGAGATAAAAATAAGACAAAGTTATTAATAAAAGATATTAATCCAGATATTATAGTTCATCTCGCTGCGATCCATTTTATACCTCAATGTGAGAATGAGCCTGATCTAGCTTGCACAACTAATATATTAGCAACTATAAATTTATTAGAATGCCTAAATAAAAATATAAAATTTATATTTACATCCTCTGCTGCTGTATATTCACCTTCAGATAAAGAATTAATTGAGGATGTAAGCAAAGTTTCTCCTGTGGATGTTTATGGATATAGTAAATTACATGGCGAGCACTATGTAAATCTTTATACTGAAAGATATCAATTAGATACATGCATAGTGCGATTGTTTAATGTCATTGGGCCTGGGGAAACCAATCCACATATCTTGCCAGAAATATTTTCTCAGTTAAAAAAAGGAAGAAAAGAGTTAAATCTTGGCAATATTGAATCAAAGAGAGATTTTATTGATGTAAGAGATGCTGCTATTGGTTTTCTGAAATTATGTACTATAGACTTTAAAGATCTTCCAGATAGCAGGATTGTTAATCTTGGTTCAGGAACTACTTACAGTATGAGAGAATTACTTGACTACGTGAAGGAGATATGTGGTATAAATTTTGAAATTAAAAAAGATCTTAGTAAATTTAGAAAAGTTGATAATCCAGTTATCTTAGCTTCAATTACAAAGTTAGAAAAATCTCTTAAATGGAAACCTTGTTATAACATTAAGGATACTCTCAAAATAACTTGGGATGATGATGAGACACTTCCATCTCTTGAAAACTAAACTTAATGAAAGTCCTTGCTGTGATTATTACCTCTCCAGGTTACTCAGTTAGCGGAGCAGTTACTGCTGCAAAAAATTTATCTATTGCAACATCTAAGCTTTGTGATGTGCGACTTGCAGTAATGTCTGATAAAAACTCTGAAGAACAAAAAGATAATTTAATAATCAAGAACTTTAAATGTCAAAATATCCTATCTAAAATTTCAGGAATCATACCCAGTCAATTAAAAAATTATTTTTGGACTTCTGAAATTGATAAATACATAGAAGATTTTAAACCAGACATTGTTCACTTTCATAATCCAGTCCCACCAATGGCATTATGGAAACTAGCTCAAACATGTATAAAAAATAAAATACCCTATGTCATTACATCACATGGTTTTGTAGAAATGTTTGACTATAAGAAATCATATAACATCGGCACTCTAAAGGGGCTTGCCATATATCCAATGATAATGTCTCCCTTTTTAAGAACACTAAAAAATGCAGCTGGAATTTTTTTATTATCTCCAAATGAAAAAGAAATATTGAATAAAAATATTAAGTTTAATAATACTATAAGCGTTGTTCCTAATGGCTATGATAAAAAATACGATATAGAGATAAGTAATAATCTTCTTGACCAATGTGTTTCTAAATTTAATATTAAACCCAATAAACCTACCTTTCTTTTTATGGGAAATCATACTTATAACAAAGGTATAGATATAATACTTAACTCTTTAAAATATATCGATCGAGACCTTCAGATATTAATAGGAGGGAAGATAAGATCAAAAAAAGAGAATGAATTGTTAATTTCTAAATGTGACTTATTGGAAAATGAGGATAGGTATGTTTTTACAGATTTTTTAACTGATGAAGAAGCAATTGCACTCTATAAGATTGCTGATTGTTTTGTATTTCCATCTAGGGCTGACACCTTTCCATTAGTTATTCTTGAAGCGATGGTCTCAAATCTGCCAGTAATATCAACAAAAATTGGCGGCATACCTTACCAAATTAATAGGGACTGCGGAATATTAATTGAACCAAATTCATCCAAAGATCTTGCTACTGCAATTAAGAGACTAATTGACAGTCCAGAAGATATTATAAAAATGGGAAATAATTCTAGAAAAAGAGTGATGGAAAATTTCTCATGGGATAGGTCTGCAGACCTTGCTATTAATGAATATTCTAATATCTTATCTAGTATATGAATTTAAATATAGTTGCCGCCCCTTTATTTTTAATCTGTTTTACCTTAACTATATGCATTCAGTTTTTTTTTCCACTAATATCATACTTCTTATTAGTACTTCTAATGGTAATTTTATTCATAAAAAAAGGATTAATTGATTATAGAGTAGGTTTTTTAGGCATGATTTCAGTTTATTCTTTTTTCCCTATTACAAATTTTTTTATATTTAATACTCATGATGTTGGTATTGGAAGTTACAAAAGCTTTGCGTTGCTTGAATCATATGACCTTAATTTAAAAGCATTGCAATTTGTAAGTTATTTTTGTCTTGGAATATGTATGCATATCATTTTTAGAAAAAATAAATTTATAAATTACCTAAGTGAGCTTAATGGTAAAGGACTTTTAAAAGAAAATTTAAGTAAATATGACTGGAAACTATACATTAGCTATATTCTTTTTTTTGTAACACTATTATTTCTAGACTGGAACCGAATAAGCTCCGAATACACCTTAGAAGGAGTGAGCTTAACATTTTTTATGAGTTATTTTATTTTCTCTATTTATGCTGTTTTTATTGCGACCACAGGAAAATTATCAATATCTAAAGTCATTCCTTTATTTTTAATCATGGCAGTTTTTGCATATATGGGAACAAGGCAAACAATATTCTGGGGATTACTTATTCTTTTTATTTCACAATTAATATATCAAGCTCGAATAAAAACAAGTCTACTATCAATGACTAATATTAAAAGACTTACAAAATATTTAGCCATCATTTCTCTAATAGTTACTGTATTTGCTATTACTGTAAGCTATAGAGTAAATAAAGACGTGGGACTAATATTTACCATATTGAACGACTTACCTTTAATATTTAAATTATCTTTTTCACTATTTCTATCTGAAACATATTACACATTTTATAACCTACTTATTGTTATTCATTCCTCGCTAGATGGATATTTACCCATGTCGAGTTTATTAAATGACTTTTTTATACAAATGATCCCATCTCAGATATTTTCTAATAAATATGCCTATATGGATTTTATTAATATAAGTCGTGAATATGAACTCACCCCTTTTGGTACTTGGTATATTATAGGAATGATTGCTACGGTAAGCTTTATACCTTTCATATCATTTATCATTGGATTTATATATTGCGAAATAATTAATTTATTGAGTATTTTTGCAAGAAAGGCAACTTCAAGTTTAGGAGAATTCTCAGCATTTTATGCAATTATTTATGTTTTTTGTTGCTTCTATGCAGTGCGAGCGACGATTGCAGGAGGTTTAAAAATGGCTTTATCTATTTTTATAATAATAATATTATTTAAATTAGTTCCTCAATTATATAACTTTATTCAAATTAAGAATGGCAGAAAGAAAAAAGTCTTGTGAAAATAAAGATCATTCAAAAAATTGTCCCCACCTACAGACAAACTTTTTTTAAAAAACTTCATTTTGTTTATGGAAATGATTTTCAGGTCCATACTTCCTTTAATAAAGGAAGAGGGCCATTGATGAAGAGTTCTAAAGATAAATATACATGGATTTATGAAATTGGAAAAACTTATGAAGTTCCAGGTGCATTTTGGCAATCAGGAGTTTTTAAGTTAGATATTAATAAGAACGATATTATAATAATTGAAGGCTCAATTAGAATAATTTCTAATTTTATAATTATTATAAGATCATGGTTAAAAGGTGCTAAGTTAGTTTGGTGGGGTCATTATTGGAGTGCTTCATCAAAACATTACAAAGCTTCTCTTCGTTATAAATTAATAAAATTGATTCCTTATGTATTATTCTATACAGACAAAGAAGTGGAATATTTTATTAAGGAGCATAAAAGAAAAAACAACATTTTTTATTTGAATAATGGAGTAGATCTTGAAAATATTATTAAGTATAGAAATCGATATCTTTTAAATGATAAAAGAAGGGATATAGACATATTATTTCTAGGACGAATTGCGCCTAAAGCCAACATAGAGATTCTTCTTAAAGCTATGCAAGATAGCAGGTGTAAAGATTTTAACCTGACTCTCATGGGAGCCCAAGATGATGCAGAGAAATTATTTATTAGTAATGAGATTTCTAATCATGGATTAAATAATAGAGTCTTTGTCGTTAATGGAAGCTCTAATGAAAAAGACATATCTCGGTATGCAAATCGATCAAAAATATTTTGCTATCCTGGACAGGTTGGTCTTAGCCTTATTCATGCCATGAGCTATGGTCTTCCATCAGTAGTTCACAACAACTGGAGGCAACAAATGCCAGAATTTTGTGCATTTACAAATAAAATTACAGGAATATCATTTTTAAATCATGATGTTGATTCACTTGTAAAGGCTTTGCAGAAAACACTTAATGAATGTGATAGAGAAAACCTTTCAGCAAATTGTATTAATATTGTTGAAAGCAAATATACACTTGACCATATGAAAGATAACTTCATAAGTATGATCGATATTATTAAATCAAGATGAAAGTCTCAATAATCACATCAACTTTCAATAGTGAAAGAACCATACTCGACACTTTAAATTCGGTAAAAAATCAATCATATAAAGATATAGAGCATATTATTATTGATGGTCAATCAACAGACAGTACCATGCAAATCATTGATAATTTTGACAACAAAAATATTAAAGTTATTTCAGAGCCTGATAATGGAATTTATGACGCAATGAATAAAGGGTTGAACAATGCAACTGGAGAAATAGTTGGGTTCCTTAATTCTGATGATACATTTTTCACAAATGAAGCTGTCCACCTAATTGTATCAGCCTTAACAGATAACATAGATGCATGCTTTTCTGATTTGGTATATGTAGATAAGGATAATGATAAGGTTATTAGATATTGGAAATCTAATGATTTTCTTGAAGGAAGTTTTGGACTAGGCTGGTCTCCACCTCATCCAACTTTTTACATTAAGACTTCAATTTTAGGAAAAAATAGATTCGATATAGTATATTCAGTTTCTGCAGATGTTGAATTAATGTCAAAATTAATGGAAATAGACAAAATTAAGACAAAATATATACCTGAGACTCTTGTAAGAATGAGGGTTGGTGGAGCTTCAAATGGTAACATCAGAAGTATCTTTAACCAAAATTTAGAAGTTATAAAATCCTTTAAGAAAAATAAAATAAAATTTAATATATTTTTATTTTTACTAAAAAAAATACTAAATCGATTTGGTCAATATATTTTTGCCTTCAAGAAGAATAAAGAATTACAATAAAATATTACATAATATAAATTCCATGGATTATTTAAAACTAATCAATCGTAAAGAACATCTCTTCAAAGAAGATATAAAAAATATTAACAAAAAACTTAATCAAATAGTAAGCTCTAGTAAATTTCTTGTTATTGGAGCTGCTGGCACAATTGGTCAAGCAACTGTAAAAGAGATTTTTAAGAGGAATCCATTAAAGCTTCATGCAGTTGATATAAGTGAAAATAACTTAGTCGAATTAGTAAGAAATATAAGAAGCACTTATGGATATATTAGTGGAGATTTTAAAACCTTTGCACTTGATTGTGGAAGCAGAGAGTTTGAAGTTCTTTTAACTAATGAGAATGAATATGACTATATACTTAATCTTTCAGCCTTAAAACATGTAAGAAGTGAAAAAGATCCTTTCACACTAATGAGAATGATCGACGTTAATATTTTAAATACAATCAAAACGATAGAAATAGCAAAAAATATTAATACATCAAAATACTTTTGTGTTTCTACTGACAAAGCTTCTAATCCAGTCAATATGATGGGAGCTTCAAAAAGGATAATGGAACTTTTTTTAATGAAAGAAAGTGAAAATATAGATATTTCTACAGCTAGATTTGCAAATGTTGCATTTTCTGATGGATCTCTCTTGCATGGTTTTAATAAAAGATTTCTTAACAATCAGCCAATTGCTGCACCAAATGATGTTAGAAGGTATTTTGTAACAAAGCAGGAATCAGGCGAATTATGCCTAGTTTCATGTCTGTTGGGAGAAAACAGAGATATCTTATTCCCAAAACTTAACGAAGAATTAGATTTAATCACATTCTCCTCTATTGCTGAGAAATTTTTGGCATTCTATGGCTATGATGTATATGAATGTGAAACAGAAGAAGAGGCCAGAATAAGGAGTAAAGAATTGATTTCTATGAAAAAGTGGCCATGTTACTTCTTTAAAAGTGATACTACCGGAGAAAAAGATTTTGAAGAATTCTATACTGAGAATGAAAAGTTAGATTTAGATAGATTCATCAATATGGGCATTGTTAAAAACTCTCATGATTTCTCTAATAACAAACTCAATTTTTTCATTAGAGAAATTAATAAGATAAGGTTATCAGAAAGTTGGTCTAAAAAAGAATTGGTTCTTTTATTTAAGAATATTTTGCCAGACTTTGAGCATATCGAGAAAGGAAAAAACTTAGATCAAAAAATGTAATAATATGTAATAAAAATCTTAAATATGAAATCTAAAAACTTATATCAAAGGAATGATTTTTACTTTGAAACTGTGAAAGAATTAATACCAAATAATGGATCATCTATTCTTATATGTGGAGGAGGGTTGCTAGATAAATCTGTCTTTAATGAGCTTGGGTTTGAAAATGTTACAATAACTAATTTAGATACTAGAACTCCTGAAAAAGAATATGCTCCATTTAAATGGGATCTTCAAAATGCTCAAGACCTATCTTATGATAATGAATCTTATGATTATGTAGTAATTCACGCAGCAATTCATCATACATCAATGCCTCACAAAACACTTCTAGAGTTATTTAGAGTTTGTAAATATGGAGTCCTAGCATTTGAATCTCGTGATTCATTATTAATGAATCTATTTGAGAGGCTTAATCTGACTCAAACATATGAGCATGCAGCTGTTTATCATAATGACTGTAAATATGGAGGTATTAATAACACTCAAATACCTAATTACATATACAGATGGACTGAAAGGGAAATTGAGAAGACTATAAATACATATTCACCATGCTACGATCATGAATTTCAATACAAATATGGGGCTGCATTTCCATGTACCGCTGCTCTGGAAAAAAGAGGAACTTTAAAGACAATTTTTTTGAAATCAGTTTTACCCTTTTATTTGGTTTTTATAAAGATCTTTAAGAAGCAGCAAAATTTATTTGCCTTTTTTATAAAAAAACCAACCTCTAAATCAAAACTAAAACCCTGGCTAAAGAAGTCAAAGGACAATGAAATTATTTTTAATAAAGATTGGGCAGTAAATAAATATAAATAACCTATTTAATATAATCTTTATAGACTTGTTGTATTCCCTTTTTTAAAGAAATTTTGGGGCTCCAGCCAAGCGAATTAATTCTTGATGTATCTAAAAGCTTTCTTGGCGTGCCATCTGGCTTTGTAGTGTCAAATTGTAGTTTGCCATCATAACCAATAACTTCTTGGATAATATTAGTTAACCCTTCAATTGTGACATCTGTTCCTGTACCCACATTTATCTGTTCATTATCTGAATAATACTTAAGTAAAAATACTATTGCATCTGCGCAATCATCAACATGAAGAAATTCTCGTTTAACCTTTCCTGTTCCCCATACTTCCATAAATTCATCATTATTAATTTTTGCTTCATGACATTTTCTTAGTAATGCTGGAATAACATGGCTTGTAGCAAGATCATAATTATCACCAGGACCATATAAGTTTGTTGGCATTGCTGAAATATAGTCTTTTCCATATTGCTTGCGGTATGCTTGACATAACTTGATTCCAGCTATTTTGGCAATGGCATACCATTGATTAGTAGATTCTAACTGACCAGTTAATAAATACTTTTCATTCATTGGTTGTTGGCAATCTCTTGGATAAATACAACTTGAGCCCAAGAAAACCAATTTTTTTACATTATTCTGGTAAGAGGCATTAATAATATTAGTTTCTATCATTAAATTGTTATATAAGAAATCCACAGGAAATTCATTATTTGCATGTATCCCACCTACTTTTGCGGCACATAACACAACGACATCCGGTCTATTTACATTAAACCATTCGTTTACCTCATTTTGATCAATAAGATTTAGATCGGAGCGATTTGCAGTTAGAATAATGCAATCTTCGCCAATTAATTTTCTAAGAACAGCGCTTCCTACCATTCCATTATGCCCAGCAATAAATATCTTTTTCCCCTTTATATCAAAGAAATATTTAGACATTTAAAAATCAGCTAATTGATTTTTTTCTTTTGTGGAGTTGCTGTTAATGATGGCGTAGCGAACCATTTCTTCAACAATATCCTCAAGAGAAGTTTTTGCCTTCCACCCTAAAATATTTTTAGCTTTTGACGGATCACCTATTAAAATATCTACTTCTGTTGGTCTAAAATACTTTGGTGATACTTGAACAAGCGTTTCTCCTGTCTGCGAATCTTTTCCAATTTCGTCAACTTCAGAACCGCTCCAATCTATAACTTTATTAATTTGCTTAAAAGCCATCTCAACAAACTTTCTTACTGTTTCAGTTCTTCCTGTAGCAAGAACAAAGTCATCTGCCTCATTGTTTTGAACTATTTTATACATTCCTTCAATATAGTCTTTGGCATGGCCCCAATCTCTTTTGGCATCAAGATTGCCAAGAAATAGGCAGCTTTGTTTTTTCAAATGAATATTGGCCACCGCCATGGCTATTTTTTGAGTTACGAATGTTTCCCCTCTTATAGGGCTTTCATGATTAAAAAGAATTCCATTAGACGCATGAATATTATAAGCCTCTCTATAATTGACAGTTATCCAATATGCATATAGTTTCGCTACTGCATATGGTGATCTTGGATAAAATGGTGTTTTTTCAGACTGCGGTACTTCTTGAACCTTTCCATATAACTCTGAAGTTGAGGCTTGATAAAAACGGGTTTTATCAGTTAAACCTAAAATTCTAATCGCTTCAAGAATTCTAAGCGTTCCTATTGCATCTGCATTTGAAGTATATTCAGCAGTTTCAAAACTCACCTGTACATGTGATTGTGCTGCAAGATTGTATATTTCATTTGGCTGAATATCTTGTATTAATCTAATGAGATTTGATCCATCAGTAAGGTCTCCATAATGCATATAAAAATTTACATTGCTTTCGTTTGGATCATCATAAATATCATCAACACGCTTGGTATTAAACGATGAGGCTCGTCTCTTGACTCCATGTACCTCGTAACCTTTCTTTAAGAGATACCTAGCTAGATAGGCTCCATCTTGACCAGCTATACCAGTTATAAGAGCAATTTTTTTCATATTTACAAATGTTCTTTTTATTTAATAACTAAAACATTATACTATTTATAATTTATATTAACTCCATTTTTCTTTTGATAAAATTTAAAAAAATTGACAAATCGAAGCCATACAGCATATTTAAAAACTTCTATGTCTCTGCTATTAAACATAAACAACCAGCAATAGAAGCAGTTGCTATAAGTTCTTTTTGTTCTAAGACAAAAGAGGTAGATTCAAGGTTTGTGAATTTAAAATATATCGAGGGATCTGAATGGATTTTTTTTAGTAATTATTCAAGTCCAAAAGCTATTCAATTCAGTGATAATAAAAAAATCTCAGCACTTTTTTACTGGGAAAAAATCGATGTTCAAATAAGAATAAAAGCAAAAATAAAAAAAACTAGAAGTAGTTTTAGTGATAATCATTTTAAGTTGAGAAATTCAGAAAAAAATATCTTAGCTATAACTTCAGAGCAATCCAAAGAGGTAGATTCCTATAATAATTTCTTAGAAAAAATGAAAAAAAACTCACAAAATATTTCGTATCCTCTAACTAGACCAAAATACTGGGGAGGTTTTTCATTTGAACCATATTGTTTTGAATTCTGGGAAGGGCACCAAACAAGGATAAACAAGAGACGATTGTATAAAAAAGCTGGTTCCCAATGGAATTTATCTTTTCTCCAACCCTAATAAAGTTTTCACAAATAATTTGCCAAAAATTATATTTAGTTTAAAATTCACGAAAATATGTATTTATTACCTTACACCAATCATTATTTAATATCCTTGTTAAAATTTTAATAATGCATCAACTTCCTTATAACCTCTAACACTAGGTATCGATTATAGTTATTCAAAGAAAACAATCATCTTTAATTAATGAAAAAATTAAAGCTGCTGAGGTAATGCTAATTGATGCTGATGGAACTAAACAAGGTTTAGTCTCTTTTGAGCAAGCTTTAGGTAAAGCAAAAGATGCTTCTCTGGACCTCGTTCAGGTCTCACCACAGGACTCCAATCCAGTTGTATGCAAGCTTTTAGACTATGGCAAACATCTCTTTAATAAGAAAAAAAATACTGCATCATCAAAAACTAAAGTAAAGAAAAATACTACTAAAGAAATTAAATTTAGGCCATCAATAGATATTGGGGACTATAATATTAAATTAAAAAAGATTAAAAGCTTTATTCTTGACGGAGATAAGACTAAAATAAGTGTCCGTTTTAGAGGTAGAGAAATATTGAACAGTGACATTGGTCTTAATTTACTTAATAGGTTAAGAGATGAGCTAGAAGATATATCACAGGTAGACCAAGAGCCTTCTCTTGAAGGTAGACAGTTGCTGATGGTCTTATCACCTTTAAAAAAGAAGTAATTATACAGAATAATAAATATGGGTTATAAATTAAAAACACATTCTGGTGCTGCCAAGCGATTTAAGAAGACAGGCTCTTCTGTTAAAAGTAAAAGCGCTAATAGAAATCACATTCTTACTAAGCAGTCTACAAAAAGAAAAAGACATAATAGGGGTCTAAATAAGTTAAGTGGAACTGTTCTTAAGATGGCTTCCGTATTAATTAGAAGGTAATAACCATGCCAAGAGTAACAAAATCAGTAACAGCAAGAGCAAAACATAAGAAAGTATTAAGTGCTACTAAGGGTCATTATGGTGCTAGAAGCAGGCT
>MDTB01152310.1_pt1 | contig 40941 bp, 42 predicted proteins | sample 811161 | NCBI WGS metagenome assembly MDTB01 (sample SAMN05326650, study PRJNA326480) | marine metagenome | isolation source: seawater | place: Mediterranean Sea | collected 2009 | reverse complement strand
GTATCTTTTTGGCCTTACATTAAATAATATGATGATTCTTTTCTTTGCTGATATTATTCTTATAATTGCACTTTTGGTAACGATTCAAACTGGTTTTCAATATACTATCTCAACCTTTAAGAAATGAATAAAGATAAAGAAATAATAGATATAGCCAGGCAAGTAATTGACGATGAAGTTGAAGCCCTTATTGGTTTAAAAAATTATATTGATGAAAACTTTGAAAGAATTATAAATGTTATTTTCAAGTGTAAAGGTCGTCTCATTTTTACCGGCATAGGAAAATCGGGGCATATTAGTAAGAAAATATCTGCAACTTTATCCAGCACTGGAACTAGTTCTTTCTTTATGCACTCTACCGAGGCTTTTCATGGAGATCTTGGAATGATTCAAAGTGATGATATTGTTGTAGCAATAAGCTACTCAGGCGAAACCGAGGATCTTCTTAAGACAATTCCAATAATAAAGAAATTAGGTTGCTCAGTGATAGGAGTATCTGGAAACAATAAATCAACACTATCGAAGATTTCCGACTATCATCAGTTGATAAAAGTAGAAAAAGAAGCTTGCCCTCTTGATCTTGCACCAACTTCCAGCGCAACGGCTACTTTGGTTTGGGGCGATGCTTTGGCAATTTCCTTAATGAATAAAAAAGATTTTAAACCAGAGGACTTTGCAAAATCTCATCCTGGTGGAACCTTGGGAAAAAGATTGCTGCTTACTGCAAGTGATGTCATGGCTTCAGGAATCGATATACCCGTCATAAATCAAGATGAGTTATCAAAAGATGTAATTAAGACTATTTCTGAAAAAGGTATGGGAGTTACATTCGTGGAAGGTGAGGATAATGAAATTATTGGCCTTATCACTGATGGAGATATTAGGAGAGCCATCGATAAATCAAATTACTTTTTTGATATGACTGCTCAAGACTTTATGAGCAAAAACTTTATCTCAGTTGGACCAGATGATCTTGCTTCTGAATGTCTAAAAGTAATGGCGGAGAAAAAGATTGGGTGTCTTGCTGTTATGAATGAAAATGAATTATTGGGAGTTGTAAACCAAAAAGATCTTGTAAAGCTAGGTATCTAATGAAAATTTTAATTATGGGATTGTCAGGAAGTGGTAAAACATTTTTATCAAAGTTACTCCAGAAAGAGCTTTCCTGCGCTTGGTACAATGCCGATAACCTTAGAGATATGGCTAGTGATTGGGACTTTTCAGATGAGGGGCGCAAGAGACAAAGTTTTAGAATGAAAGCATTAGCAGATTTTGAAAAGAAAAATGGAAGAATGGTTATTTGTGATTTTATATGCCCAACAAGAGAGGCAAGAAAGATATTCGATGCTGATTACTGCATCTGGATGAATACAATTAAAGAAAGCAATTATAAGGATACAGATAAAATCTTTGAAGAGCCCGTAACATATGACCTTAAGATTTCTAGATGGGATCAATATAGTCCATCACAAGTGGCAAGCTTAATAAAAGATGTTTGACCCAAAAAAACCAACAGTCATGTTATTAGGTAGATGGCAACCATGGCATGATGGACATCTAGCTTTATTTAGAAGAGCTCATGCAAAAACTGGTCAAGTAGCCATTCATGTTAGAGATGTTAAAGATTCTTCAGGAGGGGAAGGCCAAGAAGATAATCCGTTTTCATTTGAAGAAATATCAAAAGATATATCAGAAAAACTTTTATTAGAAGGATACAAAGTTAATGAGGATTTTATTATTCAATTAGTTCCAAATATCATAAATATTACTTATGGAAGAGGAGTAGGGTATAAAATAGAAAAGGAGTCTTTTGATTCAGATATTGAATCTATTAGCGCAACCAAGATTAGAAAGAGTTTAAGAGATGACGGTAAAATCAAATAATAGGGCTGGGTGGCAGAGTGGTCATGCAGCGGACTGCAAATCCGTGTACGCCGGTTCGATTCCGGCCTCAGCCTCCATAAAAAATATTTTTAATACTCTTAAATTAATTAAAAATCCCAAAGCTGATTATGAAAATTAACAAATATATAAATGACTATGCTTTTAACGAAGAATTATCTGTTAGAAGTGCCTTACAGCAGATTGAATCTACAAACCTTAAAACACTATTTGTTATTGATAATTTAGGTCATCTAAAAGGTGTTCTTGTTGATGGAGATATTAGAAGATGGCTATTGAATAGTTTGGATCATGACTTAGAATTGCCAGTTAAGAATATTTTGCCTGCTCAATGTGTATCCGCATCAATAAATTTACCACCAACAGAAATTAAAGAATTATTTAGCTCCAAGGTAAGAACTATTCCACTTATAGATGAGGATGGATTGTTGATAGCAGTTGCAGAAAGCAAAGATACAAAAATTAAAGTAGGCACTAAAAATATATCAACTGAAGACGAAGTTTTCATTATTGCTGAAATAGGTAACAATCATCAAGGAAATCTTCAGATGGCTAAAGAATTAATAGATTCCTGTATTGATGCAAATGTAGATTGTATAAAATTCCAGATGAGAACAATGTCCTCACTTTATGACAATAAGGGAGATTCATCAGATGTTTCTGCTGATTTGGGCGATCAATATACTTTAGATCTTCTTTCAAAATTCCAACTTTCTGATGAAGATTTGTTTAAAGCATTTGATTATTGCCGTGAAAAGGGTGGAATTCCTTTATGTACTCCCTGGGATTTAGAAAGTCTTGTTAAGCTTGAAGAATATGGCATGCCAGCTTATAAAATAGCGTCTGCAGATTTTACAAATTATGAACTATTAGATGCAGCTGCAAAAACTTATAAACCCCTATTTTGTTCTACTGGAATGTCAACTGAGCAAGAAATAATTAAGAGCTCTCAATTCCTGAAGAATCTTGGGTCACAATGTATTTTTCTTCATTGCAATTCAACATATCCAACCCCATTCAAAGATATCAATCTTAGTTATATCCCACATCTGAAGGATATAACTAATTCTTTAGTTGGCTATTCAGGTCATGAAAGGGGCATAAATATTCCCTTAGCTGCAGTATCATTAGGGGCTAAGGTTATTGAAAAACATATCACCTTAGATAAGTCATTAGAGGGTAATGATCACAAGGTAAGTCTAACTCCTGATGAGTTTGTTATGTTAGTAAAAAATATTAGACAAATTGAAGAATCGATGGGTCAAAAGGGACCAAGAGAAATCTCACAAGGTGAATTATTAAACCGTGAAGTTTTGGCAAAGAGTTTGATAGCAAATACTGAAATAAAGAAAGGTGAAATCATTGAAAGAGATATGATTTCAGTTAAAAGCCCTGGAAAAGGACTGCAGCCAAACAGGATCGATGATCTTGTTGGAAAAATTACACATAAAGATTTTAAAAAAGGTGATTTATTTTATAACTCAGATATTAAAACGACAATACAAAAAAAACAGGAATATAACTTTCAAAGACCATATGGTATTCCTGTAAGATATCATGACTTTAAAGACCTTGCAGCACCATTAAATTTAGATTTTGTAGAATTCCATTTGTCCTATCAAGATTTAAATGAGGAGCCTGCAGATTTTATTGATCCAGACACTAATCTAGATTTTTCTGTGCACACTCCAGAGCTTTTTGAGAATGATCATATTCTTGATCTATGTTCTTTTGACGATGAGTATAGAAAGATTTCCATAGATAATATGAAAAGAGTTATTGAGCATGTTGAGGCACTAAGGCCTATCTTTAGATCAAAAAAATTACCAGTGCTCATCATAAATGCTGGAGGTTGGAATAAAGATGGATTCATTTCTTCAAATGATAAAAAATTAAAATATGAGATCTTAGAAGACTCATTGAATCAGATTGATCTATCTGGTGTTGATTTAGGTATTCAAACTATGCCACCCTTTCCATGGCATTTTGGAGGTCAAAGTTTCCACAATTTGTTTGTTGATCCTGAAGAAATAGATGCATTTTGTAGCAAAAATAATTATAAAATTTGTTTGGATATTTCTCACTCAGCGATGGCTTGTCATCATTACGGATGGGATCTTATAAAGTTTACTAAAAAAATCTCTTCACATATTAATTATCTTCATATTGTTGATGCAAAAGGTAGTGATGGTGAAGGTGTCGAAATAGGTAAAGGTGATGTGGATTTTAAATTGCTTTGTAAAACTTTAAATGAAAATAATCATGATATTCCTTTTATTCCTGAGGTTTGGCAGGGACACAAAGATCAAGGAATAGGATTTTATAATGCATTAAACTTTTTAGAGAAATATTTATAAATAAAGTTCCTAACAATGTATAATCAAAAAAAACCTAATGCCCGGGTGGTGGAATTGGTAGACACAAGGGACTTAAAATCCCTCGCTAGAAATAGCGTGCCGGTTCAAGTCCGGCTCCGGGTACCAATTTGAGTAAGATTATTATGGACAGTAATAATGAAGAGCTTAGCTACTATCAAAATTATGCTTTTTCGGATTTATTAAATCTATTTTGGGAAAAAAAGGTATTTATCCTTATACTTTCATCTATTTTTGCTGTCTCTTCTGTCATTTTTGCCTTATCAATTCCGGATAAATATACTTCATATACACTTGTGATGCCAAAAGAGTCACAGAGTCAAAACTCTTCAATAACGAGCGGTCTAGGCAATATCGCAAGACTTACTGGAGTTCCAATCCAAAATAACGAAACGGATAAATCTAGACTTGGAATAGAAATATTAAAATCTCGAAATTTTGTTTCTAACTTTATAAATAATAGGGATATTAAAATTGATCTAATGGCTTCAAATGGTTGGAATAGGAAAGAAAATATTCTGAATTATGATTCCAGACTATTTGACCAAAATACAAAAAATTGGATAAATGTTAATAAAAAGGACTCTAAAGAGCCTACTTTACAAGAAGCATATAAATTTTGGATGGAGTCGGTATTTGAGATTAATAAAGACAAAGCTACAGGATTTGTAACAATATCTATAAAACATTTTTCACCAGTTATATCACAAAGATGGTCTAGCTGGCTGATAGAAGATATCAATAATGTAATGAGAGAAAAAGATTTAGAAGAAGCCTCAAAGTCTCTAGATTTCTTAAATCAAAAAGTGTTATTGAATAATAACCAAGATATGCAAAACTTATTATATGTTCTAATACAAAAAGAGATGGAAACTGAGATGATGGCCTATGCGAATGATGATTATGTCTTTTCAGTTATTGATCCTGCTATTATTCCAGAAGTAAAATCTGAACCAAGTAGATCGCAAATTTGTTTTATTATCACATTAATTGGTTTTTTAGCTAGCCTTGTAATTGTAATGATCAAGGATATTTACTTCCCTAATTCAAAACAATCATATTAATTTTTTTTATGTTAAGTATAAAAAAGCACTATATAAATTTTTTTGATGCTGTTTTGATTCAAATGGCGCCAAGTAAAAAATTAATGACTATAGGATTTAATCAGTAGATGAAAAAGATAGCCGTTGTTGGGTCTGGCTATGTTGGACTGTCAATTGCTGTTTTATTGGCCCAAAATAATCAGGTTATTATCCACGATACCGATATGGAAAAGGTTGAACTTCTGAGCAAAAATTTGCCCACCATTGAAGATGAAGATGTGGCCCATTATTTATCATCTGTAGATTTAGATTTAAAGGCAACCTCAGAAAATAAAATAGCTTATCAAGATGCTGATTTTACAATAATAGCTGTTCCAACTAACTATGACGAAAACCTTGATAAGTTTGATACTAGTGTTCTGGATGCAGTAATTAAAGATTGTCTAGAAATAAACCCTAAATCTACAATAGTAATTAAATCCACAGTTCCAATTGGGTACACATCAAAAATTCAGAAGAAATTTAATAATAACAATATTATATTTTCACCTGAATTTTTAAGAGAGGGAAAAGCACTCCATGATAATCTTTATCCTTCTAGAATTATTGTTAGCAATGAATCTGAATGTTCACGAGAATTTGTTGAAATTCTTAAAGAGTCTGCATTAAAGAAAAATATTGATGTTATATTAATGGAAGCCACTGAGGCTGAATCTGTAAAATTATTTTCAAACTCATATTTAGCGATGAGAGTATCTTTTTTTAATGAGTTAGACTCTTTTGCATTGTCTAAGAATCTTGATTCAAAGCATATAATTGATGGCATGAGCTTAGATCCTAGAATAGGAGATAGCTATAATAATCCATCATTTGGTTATGGTGGGTATTGTCTACCAAAAGACACCAAGCAACTCTTATCAAGCTTCAAGGGTATTGAACAGCATCTTTTTAGTGCAGTTGTAGATTCCAATAAGACTAGAAAAAAGTTCATTACATCAGAGCTAATTAAAAAAAATCCTAAAACAGTTGGTTTTTATAGATTGATAATGAAGTCTGGCAGTGATAATTTTCGCTCTTCTGCTATTTTTGACATTATTGAGCAAATTAAGTCTGAAAAAATAGATATCGTTATATTTGAGCCACTTTATAAGAAAAAAAAGTTAAATGGTATTAAAGTTTTAAAAGATTTAAATGAATTTAAATCTATTTCAGATGTAATTGTAACAAATAGAAGATCTGAGAGTCTTAACGATTCCATCACTAAGGTTTTTACAAGAGACCTTTATGAGAGAGATTAATAAATTAAAAATAGCTATCATTGGTGGAGGAAAATGGACTTCAGCTCCATCTTTATCAAGAAATATTTGTGGTAAAATTAAAACATAATTTTTGGAGAAATTATGATTAAATTTGCTTTAGTTGGCTGTGGTCGAATATCCAAAAGACATTCCGAACTCCTTGGCGAAAATCAAATTGAGAATGCTACCCTAGTTTCTGTTTGTGATTTAGATCTTAATAAAACCAGAGAAATATCAGAAAAATACAAGGTACCCGCATACGATTGTATGCATACTATGATGAAAAAAGAGGAAGTGGATGTGGTGGTTGTATTAACAGAGAGTGGGGCACATGCGCAAAATGTTGTAGATCTTGCAAGATATGGAAGCCACATTATGGTTGAAAAGCCTATGGCGCTTACACTTGATGATGCAGATTCAATGATAGAGGCATGTGATCACTATGGCGTAAAACTATTTGTTGTTAAACAAAACAGGTTTAATTATCCTGTAGTAGCTTTAAGAGAGGCTTTAGAGGCAGGAAGATTTGGGAAGTTGATTATGGGAACTGTTAGAGTAAGGTGGTGCAGAACTCAAGAATATTATGATCAAGATCCTTGGAGGGGAACATGGAAAAGCGATGGTGGAGTTCTTACAAATCAAGCCAGTCATCATATCGATTTACTTGAGTGGATGATGGGTGATGTCGAGTCAGTTTTTGCAAAAAGTATGAAAGCATTAGTTGATATAGAAGCAGAAGATACTGCAATTGTTATTCTCAAATTTACCAATGGTGCTTTAGGCTTAATAGAAGCTACGACTGCAATTAGACCCAAAGACTTAGAGGGGTCTATATCAATAATGGGAGAGACAGGGAGTGTTGAGATTGCTGGCTTCGCTGTTAATGAAATGAAGACTTGGAATTTCTCTGAAAAAATTGATGGTGATGATAACGTTATTGAAAAATATTCAGTAAACCCTCCTAATGTTTATGGATTTGGGCATCAGCAGTATTATGAGCATGTTGTGGATTGTATAAATAATAAAACACCACAACTTGTAGATGGCCTTAAGGGAAGAAAAAGCCTTGAACTAATAAATGCTATTTATGAGTCCATTGAAACAGGAAAAGAAGTTTCTTTAAGATTTGCTGCAAAAAAATCAAAATTGGGTCAATGAAACCAAAAACAATTAAGAGTGTAGGTATTGAGAATGTTATTTTTGGAGAGAATGTAAATATAGTAGAGCCGGTAAACTTATATGGATGTACGATTGAGAATAACGTATTTATTGGTCCGTTTGTCGAGATCCAATCTGAAGTAACTGTTGGGCAAAAAACAAAAATCCAATCGCATTCTTTTATTTGCTCTATGGTGGATATAGGTTCAGATTGTTTTATTGGCCATGGAGTAATGTTTATAAATGATACCTTTCAAGAGGGTCATCCTGCTATGGGAGAAAAAGATTTATGGAAGCCAACTAAGATTGGGAATAATGTATCGATAGGGAGTAATGCTACAATTTTGCCGGTAAAAATATGTGATAACGTTGTTATTGGCGCTGGTTCAGTTGTTACTAAAGATATATTGGAGCCAGGAGTTTATTGTGGTAATCCTTCCAGGAAGCTTAAATGAAAATACCTTTTAACAACCTTTTCCTTCAAGTAGAGCACAATCTAGGTGAATACATGCAAGAAATTGAAGATTGCATTAAAAACTCTTCTTTTATTGGTGGACACCAAGTAGAAACATTTGAAGAGAATTTTGCTAAATTAAATAACTCTGAGTTTGCAGTTAGTTGCGCTAATGGCACTGATTCTTTGATGCTCTCTATGAAAGCGCTCGATATTAAACCTGGTGATGAGGTAATTGTTCCAGCAATGACATGGATTTCAACAGCTGAAACAGTTACCGCCTGTGGCGCAATACCAGTCTTTTGTGATATAGATATTGAAACATATACAATCGATACTTCCCTCATAGAAGAATTAATTAATGAAAAGACGGTTGGCATTATCCCAGTTCACCTCTATGGCCATCCATGTGATATGGAAAAAATTTTACAAATTTCTGATAAATATAATCTATGGATAATAGAAGATTGTGCTCAGGCACATTTAGCAGAATATAAGAATAAATATGTCGGAACATTTGGTAGTTTTGGCTCTTTCTCTTTTTTTCCTGGAAAAAATCTTGGTGCCTTTGGTGATGCAGGCGGCATAATTACAAATAATGAAAGTCTTGCAAAATCATTTACAAGATATGCCAGGCATGGTGGATTAATTAAGGGTGAGCACGTTATAGAAGGATACAATAGTCGATTAGATACTTTACAAGCAATTATTCTTAATAAAAAGATGCCACTTCTTCAAAGCTGGACAAACGAGAGAAGGAAAATTTCTAAACAAATATCAGCAGGCTTAAATGATATTGAAGGTTTGGTAATCCCCAAAGAATCTGATAATTGCAAGCATTCATGGCATCTTTATGTTGTTAGAGTTAGTAATAGAGAAGAATTTTCTGCTTACTTGAAGTCCAAAGAAATATCATCGGGAATACACTATCCGAAGGCACTCCCGTTTCTAAAAGCTTATGATTATAAAAACCATTCTGAAAAAGATTTCCCAGTAGCCGCAAAGATTCAAAACGAAATTTTATCTTTACCTTTGTTTCCATCTATGGGAGAAGATAAAATTAACTACTTAGTAGAATCAGTAAGAGGATATTTTGATTAAAATGGATTCATTAAAAAAATATTTACAATTAATAAAACTTTTAGCAAAGGGGCAAACAAAAAAATTTGTTGTTGAGTTAAAGCTATGGGGTCCAAAATTCTATAAAGACTATATTGATAGAAAGTACTGTAAAGGCTTTATAGAAAAAAGTCCTGATGAAATTAGAGATGAAAAACTAAAAAAAGCTTATTCGCATTTTTGTAAAAATGATTTCTCAATAATTAAGAACCAATTAGATTTAGTTGATTTCATTGATAAATCACTAAAAGGCTCAGTTGAAAAAGATGAATTTGGAAGAACTAAAACAAGAATTAAAGATCTAGCTCTCAAAGATCTGGTGCAAAACACAGACCCACTAGTTCATGAATTATTAAAATTAATATATGGTCGTCACTTCTGGATTCGAGAGGATGCTTTTATTATGGAACATACTGCAAATATGGCTGGAAATCATATTCAGGCAAGCTGGCATGTAGATGGATATAATCAAATAACACTTCAGTTATTACTAGAAGACTCAGATAAAGATGCAGTTGCTACAGAAATAGTGCCAGGCTCCTCAAAATTTGAGTGGGATTTTAATAGAGCTAATAATCAAAATGCAGTTATTGATAGTAGTTTTAAATTTACAGGTGAAAAAGGAGATCTCTTTATTTTCTATGGTGGAGGATCACTTCATAGGTCATATATAGGATCAAGCGATAGAAAAGCTCTATTCATCAATCTATCATCTGGCTGGTATGAGGCTGGCTTATTGTGAACTCAGAAAATTCTGCTTGGGCTGTTATTCCTGCAAGAGGAGGCTCTAAAGGGATAAAAAAGAAAAATATTAAAAATTTGGGAGGTGAGCCTCTTATTGCGTGGGCAATTAAATCACTAAAAGAATCAAAAGTATTTGAAAAAATTATTGTAACTTCAGACGATGATGAGATATTAGATATAGCTTCCTCATATGATATTGATACCTATAAACGAAGTCTAAATGATGAAGATTCAAATGACTTTACTATGCCAGATATTCCTGTTCATACATGCATAAGCTCTTATAAAAAAAGTCAATTGCCAAGATTTTTATTCATGATTCAATGCACATCTCCGTTTGTAGATCCTAAATCATATAGAAGTGCTTATATGAAATTAACTGAATTGAAGAATAGCACTGTTTTCTCGGTAAAAAACTCTCATTCATTTATATGGATTGATAAAAATAAGGCTGGTGGAGTTGTAAATCCTCTTGGACATCCTTTTGATCAGAGGCTTGGAAGACAATATTTACCAGATCAGCAATATACTGAGACTGGTGGATTTTATGGTTTCCCATTAGACTTATTTATGAGCTCAAAACACAGATTTATTAATTCTGCATTTCCAATTGTTGTCTCCGATTTAGAAGCACTAGATCTCGACACATATGATGATTGGAAGCTTGCTGAATATTATGTAAATATAGGAAATAAAGATGAAAATTAATCTAGAAGGGAAAAAAGCATTTATTTGTTCAAGCAGTAGAGGTTTGGGATTTTCAACAGCCAAAATATTACATAATGCTGGAGCTGATATATATATACATGGGTCAAAAGACTCAACCGCCATTTCTGCAAAAGAAAAAATACTCCAACTTAATAGCTCAAGCGAAGGGTCAATAAATACAATCGGGGCAAATCTTTACAATGAGAAAGAAGTTATTGAGGTTGCAAAAGAAATAAGCAGCATTAATCCAGATATATTAATACTTAATTCTGGAGGACCTGCTGCTGGCGGGTTCGAGAGTTTAATTGAACAAAGCGCTCTTGAAAAAGAAATTAATATGATAACTTCAAGCGCTATTCAATTCATTAATTCTGCTATAGAAGGAATGAAGATAAAGAAATCTGGAAGGATTATTAATATATCATCTATTGGCCTAATAAAACCAATACCTGTTTTAGCAGCTTCAAATGCAGCAAGATCAATGCTTCATGGCTTAATGGTTGGAATGTCTTCAGAGTATGGTGAATACAATATTACTTTTAATACGGTATGCCCAGGAATAATAATGACAGACAGACAAACACAATTAGCAGAATATGATTCAAGAAATCAAGGTATTTCAATAGATGAGGTATTTAAAAATAAGTCAAATATGGTACCCAATAAAAGAATGGGAGACCCTGAGGATATTGGTTCTCTGATCTGCTTTTTAGCTTCCGACATGGCAGCGTATATCACATCTCAAAAAATAGCTGTTGATGGGGGTCTTTTAGGCGTTTTTTAAATGTTTTCCTCAAGAGTAGTTGCTGAAATTGGTCTTAATCACTTAGGCTCGCTAGAAGAAGCAAAAAGATTATTGGAAATTCTTAAAACTAATGGTTTATCCAAAGCAACAATTCAAATAAGAGAGAGTAGTTTTTATCAATCACATAAAGAATATTTCCTTTCTAAAGATTCTATTCTTCAAATAATTGATGAAGCCCGAAATAAAAATATTGAGTTTGGTCTTGCATTAGGGCCATTAGAGTCATTTGAGGAATATGACGAAATTATAAATAAGGCTGATTTTATAAAACTTCTTAGCATAAGTGTTGAAAATAAGGATTTTCTCGAGAGATACTTAAGCTTATATCTTAAAAAGACATATTATTCTCTAGGAACTTCCAATATAGATTACGTCAAAGAAGTTATACTGCCGAACATTAAAAAAAATGATTTCTTACTTCATACTTCATTAACTCATGAGGCAAGCGGTCAGAACCTTGCAGATATTTATGATTTATCTAGCCAACACAAAAATATTGCTTTTGGTCATCACTGTAGGGAACCTTCAATTATTTCAGTTGCAATTGGAGCTGGCGCAAAAGAGGTTTTTATTTATATTGGGAATAAATCGTTAAAATTACCCGATTATGATCATGCTTTTGATAGCTCTGAATTACCTGAGATTATGAATCAATTTGATTTATCATTCCGAAGTCTTAAAACACTGGATAGTTCTGAAATAGAACAAATAACTTTTATTGGTTAATTACATATTTAGATACTGTTTATGAAAAACATTCTAATTATAAGAAACATTTTAGACTGCTATTTGCAAAGAAGTCAGCAAAAGTTCGCTCCCATGATTGACCCGGTTACCCATATCATAACTAAAGACTATAACGCAATAAAATTAACAACTTACGGATCAAAAGTTAAGCTACCAAAAAATAATTTTTTAGATACCATGTTTAAGGCTTTAGCATTGATAGAAAAAGCCTTAAGAAAATTAATTAGACTTAATAGAGATACAACATTTATAGAATGCCTTTATTGGAATATGCTTTTTAAGATCAGAACTCCATACAAAATATTTTGTATAGAGCCTACTCAATCAATGTTAAAAGTGTGTAATTTAAAAAAAATTAAGGTTTGTGAGGTTCAGCATGGAGTTATTGGTACTCATATAGTTAAGGAGAATAAATATTTTGCTGACAATTTCTTAACATGGGATAGGCGCTCATCAGAAAATATTTTAATCAAAACTCAAAAAAAAGTTGATCCTATAACTTCCGTTAATATGCTTTATTATCAGCACCTTCTTGATAAAAAATATAAAGGTAGTAACAAAATTCAAATTTCAGATAAAAAAAATATCTTAATTTCTCTTCAGTGGGGATTAGTTAGCACTCATAAGTATGATGCTATTAAATTGGAAAAGTCATTCCTGCCTCTAAGTTTTATAAATTTTTGTAAAAAAAATATGAAAAATTATAATTTTATTTTCAAACTCCATCCCATGAGCATAAAGAAGCGAGAGGCAGAAGTAATCTTCGAGGATCTAAAAAGACATAATTTAGTGAATAACTTTGATGATTTTTTATTATCAGCAAATCAATCTGTTTACGAAGCTCTCAATTTAGCTGATATTCATGTAACTTTATACAGCTCTATTGTAATTGAGGCCTCAAATTTAAACATACCCTCAATAATATTAGATCCTCACTGTAATAAAGGTGGCCCAAGAGAAAATTATTTCAAAAAAGAAGTTGAGGAAGGCATAGCCATAGTTTCAAATGATGATGATATTGAATCCCATGTATTAACTTTGTTATCAAAAAAATATGATAATTATAAAGATTTTGAAGTCATTGAAAGCATTCTAGAACAATCGATATATAAATTCCTTGATCTACATTAAATTATTATGAAATTGAATCAAAATTTATTTAAGTCATCATTTATATATGTAATCTCAAATTTCTCTATTGCAATAATACCTTTTACCATGCTACCAATCTTATCAAGATACCTTACACCTGAGGAGTATGGAGTTATCGCAATGTTTATAACCATAGTAGCTTTTTTTGGGGCATTTACAGGCTTGAGTTCAAATGGAGCGATAATGGTAAGGTTTTTTGATAAGGGGCCATTCCAAATTAATCAATATATTTCTAGTAGTATTTTTATTTTGGTTTTATCAACATCAATAATTTTACTAATAGTATTCCTCTTTGGGAGCCTCTTTGAGGAGTATACAGGACTCACCAAAACATGGCTTTTTATTGCATGCCTTGTTTCATTTTCTCAATTTATTGTACAGATAATGCTTACGATATTTCAGGCAACGGATAACCCAATCAAATATGCCTTTCTGAGATTTGTACAAGCCATAATTGAAGCAAGTTTATCATTAACTTTAGTTGTTCTTTTTCTAATGTCATGGGAAGGAAGATTGATAGGTATTTCTGCTGTCTGGTTCCTTGTTTCTTCATTTGTAATTATTTACATGCTAAGAAAAAAATGGTTGATACCTTCTGTAGGTAAAGCAGATATGAGAGATATGTTGCGTTATGGTCTGCCTTTAATGCCTCATACAATTGGAGCCTTGTTTCTTGGAACTATGGATAGATTCCTAGTTATAAACATACTAGATATTGCCAGTGCTGGAATCTACATGGCAGCGGCACAGATTGGACTAATTCTTAATATGGCAGTTGATGCTTTTAACAGAGCTTTTGCTCCATGGCTTATGAACTATTTGTCGAATAGAAACCATCAAGATGATATTAAGCTTGTAAAATATACATATATTTATTTTATAATTGTGCTCAGCATTGCTTACATATTGGGCGCTTTATCAGAATATTTAGTTTATTTCCTTCTTGGTGAGGAATTTTATGGCGCTATACCGCTTTTAAAATTTATTTTTTATGGAAATGCATTTATTGGAATGTATCAAATGGTGAATAAATATATATTCTTTACTAGGAAAACAGAGTTAATCTCAATGGTTACTATTTTCGTTGGCCTTATAACTCTTTTATTATCATGGTATTTAATTACTCAAGAAGGTCTTATTGGAGCAGCAAAGGCATGGATGTTTGGACAGATGATTATGTTTTTCTTTACATGGATTTTATCTAATAAAGTCAATAAGATGCCTTGGTTTTTGCAAGATGCTTTAAAATAGATATGTTTATAAATATGACATTAAAATGATTTCTATATTAAATTACGGCCTAGGAAATGTTGGCTCTGTATCAAATATGATTAGCAAAATTGGTTATCAAAACAAGATTGTAGCTTCGCCATCTGATTTAAATTTAGCGACAAAGATAATTCTTCCAGGCGTTGGTTCTTTTGATGAGGGCATGAGTAACTTAAAAGAAGGAGGTTTTATTGAGCCCTTAAATGAAATGGTCTTAGATAAAAAAATACCTATTCTAGGAATATGCTTAGGTATGCAGCTCATGACTAAGTCTAGCCAAGAGGGTGAAAGTAGTGGACTTGGATGGATTGATGCTGAAACAAAAAAATTTAATATAAAGATAGATGGAGATATAAAAATACCGCATATGGGATGGAACACAGTAGCCATTAACAAAGAAACCTCCATTAGTTTAAGTATTGATCCAGATTCGAGATATTATTTTGTACACTCTTATTATGTCAGTTGCCTCAATAGGAAAGACTCCTTGCTTCAAACAAGGGTTGGTGAAAGGGTTTTTGATTCTGCCTTTGAGAAAGAAAATATTTACGGATGCCAGTTTCATCCTGAAAAAAGCCATAGGTTTGGTATGAGCTTTTTAAAAGAGTTCATTTCAATTTAGATTATTAATATGCTGAAAGCTAGAATTATCCCATGCCTACTTTTAAGCAATAATGGGCTTGTTAAAACAATTAAATTTAAGAATGAGATTTATGTTGGGGATCCCATAAATGCAGTTAGAATTTTTAATGAAAAAGAGGTTGATGAATTGGTTGTTCTTGATATTCATGCTTCCAGGAATAATGCTGGACCAAACTTTGAGATGATTAGCAAAATTACCGATGAGTGTTTTATGCCTCTTGCATATGGAGGAGGTATTAGAAATGTTGAAGACATCAAAAATATTTTTGCTATAGGGGTGGAAAAAGTTATCATTAATTCATCAGCAGCTTTAGATCCTAATCTAATATCAGAAGCATCAAGAAGATTTGGATCACAATCAATTGTAGTTTCAGTTGATATTAAAAAAACAATCTTTGGCGGATACTCAGCTATAGTTCCAAGTAACAAAAGTAAAATCCCAGAAAATATTTTTGAATACCTTTCAAAAATTGAAAGTTATGGAGCTGGCGAAATATTAATAAATGATATTGATCGTGATGGAGAAATGTCAGGCATGAATCTTGACTTAATTAAAGAAATTTCCACTCTAATATCAGTGCCTCTTGTTGCGGTTGGAGGGGTTGGGAGTTTAAATCATATAAAGGAGGGAATTGACGCTGGAGCAAGCGCAATTTCTGCTGGATCTTTTTTTGTTTTTAATGGAAAACATAAAGCAGTTTTAATAAGTTACCCCAGTTATAATATTATTAAAGATCTACTTAATGAGCAAGAATGAAAGAACCTCTTAATATTTGTACAAAGTGTGTGATGGATACTACAGATCCAGACATATCATTTAATGAAGAGGGCGTTTGCAATTATTGTTCTCTAGCAGAGGAAGTTATGTCAAATTATAATTTTTCTGAAGAGGAAGAGAAAAAAAATTTAGCTGAGATGGCAGAATTAATCCAGAAAAATACTGGTAAAAGTGGCTATGATTCGATTTTAGGTTTAAGTGGGGGAGTAGACAGCTCGTATGTAGCATTACTTGCAAAAGAAATGGGCTTAAATCCTCTTTGTGTTCATTTTGACAATGGTTGGAATTCTGAGGCAGCTGTAGCAAATATTAATAAAGTTATTGATCATTGCGGTTATGAGTTATATACCTATGTCATTAACTGGGAGGAATTTAGAGACTTACAAAGATCATTCATTAAAGCTGGAGTAATTGATCTTGAATTGCTAAGTGATCATGCAATATTTGCATCACTGTTCAAGCTAGGAAAAGAATTTAAAATTAAGTATGTTCTAAGTGGAACAAATTTTGCTACAGAAAATGGCTTACCTAGCTCTTGGATATGGTCAAAAATGGATTTTAGGAATATAAAGGATATTCACAGAAAATATGGATCAGTTCCACTTAAATCATTCCCATCTATGAGTAGTTTTAAATGGGGCTTAATCAGGGCGCTGGGCATAGGAGGAACTTTCTTAGAGCCTCTTAACAACATAAATTACTCTAAAACTAAAGCAATGAGTAAATTAGAGTCAATAGGTTGGCGCTATTATGGCGGTAAGCACTACGAATCGCTAATTACAAAATTTTATCAAGGATATATACTCCCAAAAAAGTTTGGTGTAGATAAAAGAAAATCACATCATTCTGCTCTAATTAGAAATAATGAACTTACGAGAGATGAAGCAATCAATGATTTGAAAGAACCGCCTTTAAGGATAGAAGATTTAGAATTAGAAAAAAAATTCATTTGCAAGAAATTAGGGTTTAGTGAATCAGAGTTTGATGAATATATGAATGAAAAGCCCAGAAGGCATGATGATTTCAAAACTGATAGGTATATAATGCAGAAAGTAACAAAGGTTGCAAAAATCTTTTTAAGAAAAAGTTAACTTTTTATTTGGGGAGCACGAAAATGAAAGCCGTAATCTTAGCTGGAGGCCTAGGAACTAGAATATCTGAAGAAACTCATCTTAAACCAAAACCAATGATTGAAATTGGTGGTAAGCCTATTCTTTGGCACATAATGAAAATGTATTCTAGTCATGGAATTAATGACTTTGTCATTTGCTGTGGCTATAAAGGCTATTTGATAAAAGAGTATTTCTCTAACTATTATCTTCATCAATCAGATGTGACTTTTGACATTATGAGTAACGATGTTCAAGTACATAATCAAACCTCTGAACCTTGGAAGATAACCTTAATTGATACTGGTGAAAATTCAATGACTGGAGGAAGATTAAAAAGAGTTAAAGAGTTTGTAATGGATGAGGAACTCTTTTTATTTACCTATGGTGACGGCTTATCTGATCTAAATATATCAGACTCAATTGAATTCCATAAAAAACACAAGAAATTGGCTACAATAACGGCCGTCAAACCACCTGGAAGATATGGAGCTCTTGAAATAAAGGATAATTTAGTTAGTTCTTTTACCGAAAAGCCTTCAGGTGACGGGTCTTTCATAAATGGTGGTTTTTTTGTATTGTCTCCAAAAGTAATTGATTTAATAAAAGATGACAACACAGTTTGGGAACAGGAGCCTCTCAATAGTCTCGCACAAGAGTCACAATTAATGGCTTTTCATCATGAGGGATTTTGGCAACCAATGGATACTTTAAGAGAAAAAAATATTCTTGAAGAATTATGGTATTCAGGGAAAGCACCTTGGAAAAAATGGTAGCATGAGTAATTTCTGGAAAGATAAGAAAGTTCTTATCACTGGTCATTCAGGCTTTAAGGGATCATGGCTAACATTGTGGCTTAACAGCTTAGGTGCAGAAGTCTATGGGATTAGTCTTGAGCCTGATAAAAAAGAAAAGAATTTATTTCATGAAGGAGATGTTGGAAAGTCTTGTAAAAGTATATTTTCTGATATCACAAACTTTGATTCGTTGAAGCAGGAGATAAAAAAGATAAATCCTGATATTGTTTTTCATCTTGCAGCACAGGCACTTGTTCGAGAGAGTTATAGAGATCCTTTGGCGACTTTTAGAACAAATATCATAGGTACAGCAAATCTATTACAGTCTTTAGTTGGTATAACTTCAACAAAAGTATCAATTATGATCACTACTGATAAAGTCTATAAAAATAATGAGTGGTTTTGGCCATATAGAGAAGATGACACTTTAGGTGGAATTGATCCATACAGCTCTAGTAAGGCAGCATCGGAGATTCTGATCTCAAGTTACAGGAATTCTATCTTGAAGAATCAAGATATTAATATAGCTAGCGCAAGGGCAGGAAATGTTATTGGCGGGGGCGATTGGTCAAAAGATAGATTAATTCCAGATGCAATGAGAGCTTGGGAGACAGGAGAAGATGTAATAATTAGAAACCCTAATGCTACAAGACCATGGCAACATGTATTAGACCCTTTAAATGGTTATATTACTCTCGCTGAGAAATTATGGGATGATAAAAACCTGTCAGGAGCATATAATTTTGGACCAGATTCAACTGGAACAAAGACAGTAATAGATATATTAGAACTTGCTCAATCCTTTTATAACAAGGGTTCCATTTCAATAGAGCCCTCTAAAGAAAATTTTCATGAAGCTGGGATGTTGGCACTTGATCCCTCTAAAGGAGAAAAATTATTGGGAGTTAAATGCAATTTAGAAATTAAAGAAGCATTAAGACGAACAATAGATTGGTATAAATGTCATCAATCCGGCGACGCTGCATATGACTTATGCATGCATGATATTAATTCTTATATTAGCGCATGATGAAAAGTTTCCAAGTTGAAGAAACAAATCTCTCGGGACTGAAGATTATTAAAAGATCAAAGATCTCTGATAAAAGAGGTTCATTATCTCGACTCTTTTGTTTTAATGAACTTTCTAATTACGGATGGGATATTCCAATATCACAAATTAATCATACTCATACACAAAAAAAGGCAACTATAAGAGGCATGCATTTTCAAAAAAAGCCTTACAGAGAAATTAAATTAGTTACATGCCTTAAAGGTGCAGTTATGGATATTGCTGTTGATATTAGATCTGAATCAAAAACTTTTTTAAAATATTTTTCAATAGAGCTTAATCAAGAAAATGAAAAATCTTTGCTAATTCCAGAGGGATTTGCTCATGGTTTTCAAACATTAACTGATGATGTTGAATTATTATATTTTCATTCAAAACCATATTCACCTGAATATGAGGATGGATTAAATCCTCTAGATGATAAGCTAAATATAAACTGGCCTCTCCCTCAGGATTTAATTTCTAATAAAGACAGAAATAGAGAATTTCTGAAATCAGACTATAAGGGAATTTAAATGAAGTGCAGGCACTGCAAAAACGAATTAAAACATAATTTTCTGGATTTAGGTTCTGCGCCTCCATCGAATGCTTATTTAAATGAAGAAAATATCAATAAGCCTGAGTTATTTTTTCCACTGAGAGTAAAGGTTTGTGAGAAGTGCTGGTTAGTTCAAACTGAGGATTATGCAGATGCAGACAAATTATTTGACTCAGAGTACGCCTACTTCTCCAGCACATCTGAGAGTTTTTTAAAGCATGCATATGAATATTCTCATCGAATGATTAATGAATTAAAACTAACAGAAGATAGCTTTGTAGTCGAAATTGCTTCGAATGATGGCTATCTTTTAAAAAATTTCGTTGAAAATAATATTCCTTGTTTGGGTATAGAGCCAACAGATAGTACTGCGAATGCAGCCGAAAAACTAAATATAGAAACAATAAGAAAGTTTTTCGGCCATGATTTTGCTAAAAACCTTTTAAAAGAAGGCTATAAAAAAGCAGATTTAATCCTTGGCAACAATGTTTATGCTCATGTTCCAGATATTAATGATTTTACTCAAGGTATAAAAGAGCTTCTTAGTCATGACGGAGTAGTTACTTTAGAGTTTCCCCAGCTTTTAAGTACAATAAAAGGCAGTCAATTTGACCAGATTTATCATGAACATTTTTCTTATCTATCCCTTACTTCAGTCCAAAAGATCTTTGCTAAAGCAGGGCTGGATGTCTTTAAAGTTGATGAGTTAAGTACCCACGGTGGCAGTTTAAGAGTTTATGGATGTCATAAAGGTGCAGGGAACTTCAAAATAGATCGTTCTGTAGTCAATCAATTAAAAATAGAGGAAGATTTTGGATTGAAAGATTTGAATACTTACATTGATTTTCAACAAGAAGCTGAGTGCATAAAATATAAATTTCTAGAATTTCTTCTTGATCAAAAGAAGAAAAAGAAAAGAGTTTGTGCTTACGGAGCAGCCGCTAAAGGAAATACCTTGTTAAACTATGCTGGCATAAAAAATGATTTGATTGAATTTGTTTGTGATGCTGCACCATCAAAACAAAATAAATTTTTACCTGGTAGCCATATTCCGATCTTACATCCTTCAGTCCTTGAAGAAACGGATATAGATTTTATTGTTATATTTCCATGGAATATTACAGATGAAATAATTTCCAGCCTTGGTCACCTTAAAGAAAAAGGTACAAAATTTGTAAAAGCTGTTCCTAGCCTGACAATTTTATGAAGAAAGTTATTTTATTAACAGGTGCAACTGGATTTGTTGGAAAAAATATTTTAACTCAACTTATGCAACAAGGGTTCTCGGTTAGATTAGTTATTAGAAAAGGTAAAGAGCATTTAATTCCCAAAAGCGACCTTATTGAGTCCATGGTCATATGTGAAGACCTTTTTGAAGAGAGCGAATCTTTTTGGGAAAAAGCTTGTTTAAATATAGATACTTTCATACATTGTGCCTGGTATGCAGAGCCAGGAAAATATCAAGTTTCCAAAAAAAACTTTGACTGTCTTAAAGGAACATATGAAATCATCAAGGGAGCAACAAAAGCTAAAATTAAGAAGTTTGTGGGAATAGGTTCATGTGCTGAGTATGAAATTTCAAAAAACCCTATAACAGTAAATACTCCTCTAAACCCTAAAACACCCTATGCAGCATGTAAAGCATCAACTTTTCTAATACTTTCTCAGTGGTGCTCAGTTCATAAAATTAATTTTGCCTGGTGCAGGTTATTTTATTTATATGGTGAAGGAGAACATCCTAATCGCCTTTACCCATATATTATTTCTCAATTAAAAGCTAACAAAACTGTAGAAATGAGTTCCGGGAATCAAATTAGAGACTTTTTAGAAATAAAAGATGCTGCAAAAAAAATTACGAAGATTGCAATAAATGATTTAAATGGCCCCTTTAATATATGCTCAGGTAATGGCATAAGTATCAAAGAATTCGCAGAGAATATTGCTAATAAATATCAAAAAAGTCATTTACTTAGATTTGGTGTAAGAGAAGATAATCATTTTGATCCTCCGCATGTAGTAGGAGTAGAAAAATTTATTGATTAATGAAAATAGCATATATCTTGTATAACGAAAGGCCAATGTCTGGCATTTTAAGGTCTCAGGTTTTAAATGTACTAAATGAGATTCATCAGAATCATGGAAATATATCGATAGAATTAATTTGCTTCTGGCAACCTCATATTCTTATAACTCATAAAAAAGAGTTAAAAGAAATGAATTTAAAGTGCCATATGTCAGGGATTGTTCAAAAGAATTATTTTATATGTCCACCCAATAGAATCTTAGACAAGCATCCATTAACATTTGACATACTGAATAAGTGGGTTCAGCTGTTTTTAAAAAAAATTCTAAAAAAAGGTTTTGATATAGTTCACTCTAGAGCTTACTATGCAGGCTATTTTGTCTCAGAGATTGCAAATAAATACAAAATAAAACACATTTTTGATGCAAGAAGTCTTTTTCCAGATGAAATGCTTGCTTCGGGCATTGTCAATGCTGAAGATACAAAATATAAGATGTGGAAAAATATTGAAGAGAAAATAATTTCTTCCTCAGACGCAAACATTGCTGTATCAGAAGGCATGAAGAGAGTTATTGATAATAAATATAAACTATCAAATATTACTTATATCCCTCTTTGCGTAGACACGAAGCTATCAAGGGATATTAATTCAGATAAAGAAAAGATTAGAAAAAATCTCGGTATAAAACAATCAAAAATTATTGGCTATTGTGGATCACTTAGCACAAATTTTAATAATAATATTTATCTGTATATAAAATATATGAAATTTATTATTAGCAAATGTGCTGATACACATTTTTTAATAATCACCCAATCAGATATTATAAAAATCATGAATGAATCAAATATTCAAAAAGAAAACTATTCAATATTTCAGGCAAGAGGAAAAAAACTATTTGAACTTTTAGGTTCATGTGATGCAGGAATATTTGTTATGGATCCAGGAAAAGATAGAGAAACAAGATTAGGTATTAAGTTTGTAGAGTATCTTTCTGCAGGCATACCTGTAATAGCAAATTCAAATGTTGGCGATGCAACTAAAATTATTAAAGAAAAAGGTTTTGGGGTTGTGATGGATTTAAATGATCCTGTAAATGATACCGAGATATTAAGATCTTTTCTTTTAAGTTTTAAAATTGAAGAAAATATCTTAAAAGATTTCGCTTTTAAGAATTATGATAAAAAAAGGGTTTCCAGGAAATATCTGGAACTCTATGAAAAAGTAATCAATAAGAATGTTAAAAAGTAACTTTGCAGCCTTTATCATAATCCTATTTAGCGTTTGGGGTCCAAAGATTGGGTTGCTTGATACCAGCATCATTGTCCCTTTGATATATCTATTTTTAACTATTATTATTTTTAATGGATATAAGTATCAATATGGCCACATAATCCTAGTCTTTTTCCATATTGCTCTAATTTCTTATGTAGCTTTAATTTTTATAATAAATTATGGTTCAAACCCAGACACTAATTTAATTTTGAGGGCATTAAGGGCTCTTGTATCAACAGTTGTGCTTGGGCTTATTTTTTATAATACAAAAATTAAGATTGATTCATTTGTAAAGATTCTTCTTTTAGTATTATTATTTCATCCCTTTGCAATAGCGCTTCAACTTTTTTACCCAGAGTCAATGCAAGTTTTTTCAGAATTTTGGACTTTTGGGAAATATCCACCTTTTTTGAGAGCATTTGGTTTGACCGCAGGATTTGATACTGCTGGGTACATGTGTATATATGGACAAGTTCTGTCACTATTTATGTCATATAGAAGCAATAAATTTTTTAAATTTCAATGGATTTATTTTATATTTTTAATATCTGCAATGTTCACAGCAAGAAATGCAATGCTTATCTCATTTGTAATTGCAATGGCCTCCATGATTTACACATTTCGATTTAGAAATCTTTCGATAAGAACATACTCATTGTCAGTAATAAGCATTTTTTCAGTTATTGGGACTATTATTTTCCTTCCACTAATTCAGTATAGTTTTTTTGATGGATCAGGAGAGCTAAATATAGGGCCAAATATACAACTAGATATCTCACGAACATATGCCAGAGGAACATTTGAAGATTTAACTACAAATCATCTAAAGATTCCTTCTGAGGAATTAGAAGTAATTTTTGGAAATGCACAAAAGCCAAATGTAGATCCAGGTTATACAAGATTAATTAATACCTTAGGTTTGGTTGGAATGCTCATTCATGCATTTTCATATATTCTCGCATTAGTATATTTTGCCAGTAAATATAAATTAGTTTCATTGCTTAATCTTGACGAACATGAAAGAAATTCGTTACAGATACTTATCGGTGCTTTAGTAGCTTTTATATTATTAGTCTTTATTTTTAACCTAAAACATTTTTTCTTTTTTACAAGGGGGTTTTATGAGATCTTAGTAATTATTGGCTTTTTCTGCTTACAATTTATTGATACAAAACAGGCACCAAGAGATTTCAAAGCCAATAGAATATAATCATCAAATGCAATCTTTAAATAACATAAGAATAGGTTATTCACCATGTGATAATAGTTTTAATTCTCCAGGAGATAAAAGAAGATTTATTGCATATGCTAATTCAAGAGATTTAGAATTTGAGATAGCTAATCCATCAAAAAAATACGATTTGGTGATCCTTACAGAGTTATCAGATATAAGTATTTGGCATAAATATCAGGATGGCAAAATTGTATATGACCTTATAGACTCATATTTAGCTATACCTGAGAGGGATATAAAATCAACCTTTAGAGGTTTAGCTGGTTTTATAAAAGGAAGATATAAAGAACTTATAATTAATCACAAATCTGCAATAGTTCGCATGTGCAGGAGAAGTGATTTAGTTATATGTTCAACAATTGAGCAACAAAAGATGATCCTGAATTACTGTCCAAAGGTTCATATAATCTTAGATATTCATAACAGTGTTGTAAAAAATTCTGAATTTAAGAATGAATCAAATAGGGCTTTTCAACTTGTATGGGAGGGATTGCCCTCGAATATAACTCATCTTAAATATATGTCTGAGATTCTTAATGAATTAAATAAGAAAAATCCAGTTATTTTAAATGTGATAACAGATCAGGAATATCCACGATACTTTTCTTTTTTGGGCTCTAAAGATATAAAACGAGAGCTTAAATCTATAAGTAAGTACATAGTTTTTCACCCTTTTGATTATAAAACTTGGTCAAAAATAGTAAGCAATAGTGACTTAGCTGTCATACCAATAGATTTATTGGACCCCTTTGCCAAAGGAAAGCCAGAAAATAAACTTCTTTTATTTTGGAGAATGGGAATTCCTGTTATAACTTCAGGCTCTCCAGCATATATTAGAGCCCAAAATAAAGCCCATCCAAATTATAAATTGACATGTAATAGCAAGGATGAATGGTTAAATACAATCAATCAAATGATTGTAAACGAGTCTCTAAGAAAAAAAATAGGTTTATTAGGTAAAATGTATGCAGAAGAGAACTTCGATGACGAATCAATTTTTATGAAATGGGATAAAGCATTTTATGAGCTTGGTTTTAAAATTTAAACTACTGGATGCTTATGAATATAGAACAAATAAAGCTTGGAATAATAGGGCTAGGATATGTAGGGCTCCCTCTAGCTATAGAATTTGGTAAACATCGAGATGTGATAGGTTTTGATATAAATTTAGAAAGAATTGAAAATCTTAAGAATCGATTTGACTCTACACTAGAAATAAGCGAATTAGATTTTTTAGAGGCATCAAAGCTAAGCTTTACTAACGATATAGATGATCTTAAAGCATGTAACTGTTTTATTATTACCGTTCCTACCCCAGTAACACCGGATAAAAAGCCTGATTTAAGTTTAGTAGTTAAGGCCTCTGAGATGGTAGGTAAAATCATAAAAAATAATGATCTTGTAATATATGAATCAACAGTTTATCCAGGTGTATGTGAAGAAGTCTGTGTGCCAATCTTAGAGAAGACATCAAGTTTAAGTTTAAATAAAGATTTCTTTTTGGGCTACAGTCCTGAGAGAATAAATCCTGGTGACAAACTTCATAAAGTGAGTGACATAATTAAGGTTACTTCGGGATCTAATCCTGAAATTGCTGAGATGGTTGATAAATTATATTCTTCTATAATTACAGCCGGAACATATAAAGCAACATCAATTAAGGTTGCTGAGGCTGCAAAAGTTATAGAAAATACTCAACGCGATATAAATATAGCTCTCATAAATGAATTATCAATAATATTTAATGCTCTTGAGATTGATACAGAAGATGTTTTGTTAGCAGCTGGATCAAAATGGAATTTTCTTAATTTTAGGCCTGGATTAGTTGGTGGTCACTGTATAGGGGTTGATCCTTATTATTTAACTCATAAAGCAAAATCTGCCGGGATTGATCCAGAAATTATATTAGCAGGCAGGAAGATTAACGATAATATGAGTCTCTATGTTGCAAAAAATATCTTAAAAGAGGCGATTAAAAGAAATATTGATGTAAAGGATGCAAAAATCTTAATTATGGGACTAACATTTAAAGAGAATTGTCCAGATATAAGAAATACAAAAGTAATTGATATATATAATGAGCTGAAAGATATATTTAAATCAGTTGATATTTTTGATCCTTGGGCAGATGGTAATGAAGTTCAGGAAACTTATGATATTAATATTCTCAATGAGCCTCATGAAAATAACTATGATGTGATCTTGTTGTCGGTCGCTCACGACATCTTCAAAGAAGCTGGACTGAACGGCATTAAAAAATATACTAAATCTAATCATTTCATATATGACTTAAAATATGTTTTACCTAAAGATGAATCTATTATCAGACTATAAAATATTGATAAATGAATAAAGATTATTTGAAATTAAAAGAAAATATATCTCTAGAAAGAAAAATTTGGCTAATTACGGGTGTAGCGGGTTTTATTGGCTCGAATTTATTAGAGACACTCCTTAAACTTAATCAAAAAGTTGTAGGAATTGATAATTTTTCAACTGGTTATAAAAATAATTTAGAAGAAGTTAAATTATCTGTTTCAAGTGAGCAATGGAAAAGATTTAATTTTATTAAAGGCGACATTACAGATATCAATGAATGCAAGAAGGTTATAAGTGGTGTAGATTATGTCCTTCATCAGGCCGCATTAGGCTCGGTTCCAAGGTCTATTGAAAATCCAATAAATACAAATAGTTCAAATATTTCAGGGTTTCTTAATATGCTTGAGGTTTCAAGAAATGAATGTGTTAAAAGCTTTACCTATGCCGCAAGCAGTTCAACATATGGAGATCATCCTAGTCTTCCAAAAAAAGAGGATATTATTGGAAATCCTTTATCACCTTATGCGGTAACTAAATATGTTAATGAGTTATATGCCTCTGTTTTTGCCAAAACTTATGGTTTTAAATCGATTGGCTTAAGATATTTCAACGTATTTGGAAAAAGACAAAGTCCTAACGGAGCATATGCAGCAGTAATACCTAAGTGGATTTCGCAGATGTTAAATGATGATCAAGTAACAATAAATGGAGATGGAAGCACAAGTAGAGATTTTTGTTATATTGATAATGCAGTTCAAATTAATCTATTAGCAGCAACTGCAAAAGATGAAGTTAAAGATAATATCTTTAATGTTGCACTTGGAGATCAAACCAGCCTAAATGATTTATATGAACTTCTTAAAAAGAACTTACTATTGAACAACATTGAGATAACTAAAAAACCCTTAAATAAAGATTTTCGACCAGGAGATGTCCATCATTCTCAAGCGGATATTAGCAAGGCAAAAGAATTACTCAATTACCAACCATCTCATCGCATTTCCAAAGGTATCGAAGAGGCAATGCCTTGGTATATAGAATATATGAAGAGGTAGTTTAGTTTTTAATTTTAAATCTAATTTTTTTTTGAGGTAGATTCTTATTTGTGGTTTTTCTGGCTTTATAGAGCAAAGTAATTTTCCAACTAACTCATCAGAGATTCTTATTTCTATGGGAGAGGCAATAAAAACAAGAGGTCCAGACAGTCATGGTGAATGGACTGATGATTCATGTATAGGAATTTCTCATAGACGACTTTCAATTTTTGATTTATCTTCAGCAGGACACCAGCCAATGACTTCACCTAATGAGAGATATGTTTTAGCTTTTAATGGGGAAATTTATAATTTTTTAGAAATTAAAAAATTAATTGAAGAAAAATATAAATATAAATCTTGGAATGGAAGTTCTGATACAGAAGTCCTAATTACATCGATACAGTTTATGGGCATAAAAGACACACTTAAAAGATGTGTAGGGATGTTTGCATTTGCGCTTTGGGATAAAGAAAAAAAAGTGCTAACTCTTGCAAGAGACAGATTAGGTGAAAAACCTATCTATTATGGATGGAATAATCATGACAAAGGTAGAACATTTATTTTTGGTTCTGATTTAAATGCATTAAAAGTTCATCCAAATTTTAATAAAGAGCTTGATCTAAATTCGCTAGACTTATACATGCGCCATAGCTATGTACCAAATCCGTTTTCAATTTATAAGAATACTTCCAAATTAAATCCTGGATGCATAGCTACAATCTCATTAAATGATGCTGTGAAAGTTGAAAAATATTGGTCGGCAACCGACATATTTTTAAAGGGCTCTAGCAATCCCTTTAAATGTAATGAAGATGAAATAATCTTCAATCTAGAAAATACTCTAAGAGATTCAATAAAAATTCAAATGGTTGCAGATGTTCCAATTGGAGCTTTTTTATCTGGAGGCGTCGATTCAACCACAATAGTTGCACTAATGCAATCTGAGTCAATAAACCCAATACAAACGTTTTCAATTGGTTTCTTAGATGGAGATTTTAATGAGGCAGAGCATGCAAAAGAAATATCTAATTACCTTAGTACCAATCATACAGAATTATATATTTCAGCAGAAGATACACTTTCTGTAATTCCGAAATTAGCAAATATTTATAGCGAACCATTTGCAGATTCGTCACAAATACCTACTTTCTTGGTAAGTAAGATGGCAAAAGAAAAAGTAACAGTTTCGCTTTCTGGAGATGGTGGAGATGAGTTATTTGGAGGCTACAATCGCTATACCTTAATTCAATCAATGTGGAGATATATCTCTTTAATACCAAGACCTATGAGGATAGCAGTTTCAAATATTTTTCTTAAATTAAAACCAGAATATTGGGATACTTTTTTTAAAATAATTCAACCAGTTATACCGAAAAATATTCGACAAAGTAACTGGGGTAATAAAATACAAAAGTCGCTTCAGGTTATAGCATTGAGAGAAATTGAAGAGATATATTTATCATTAGTATCTTCAGGAGCAGAGGAGAAAAATTTAGTTAAGAACTTAGAAACAAGAACAGAATCTATTTTTCAGGAGGATTCAAAGTTCTTGTGCAAATTATCAGGCATAGAAAAAATGATGACATTAGATATCATAAATTATTTACCGGATGATATTCTTACAAAAGTAGATAGATCATCCATGGCTGTTAGTTTAGAAGCAAGAGTGCCATTCCTAGATCATCGCGTTGTTGAGTTTGCTTCTCGAATCCCTGTAAAAACAAAAATTAAAAAAGGTAAGGGTAAGTGGCCGCTTAGAGAAGTTTTATACAAGCATGTGCCATCTACTTTAATAGAAAGGCCAAAAATGGGCTTTAGTATTCCATTAAGTGAATGGCTAAGGGGACCTTTAAAAGATTGGGCTGAGGAATTAATTGATGAGTTTAGGTTAAAAGAAGAGGGCTACCTTTGCCAAAATCTTGTTAAAAGATATTGGAGTGAACATCAATTAGGTACTCATGATAGGTCGCAAATATTATGGAATATTCTTATGTTCCAATCTTGGCTTGAAGAAAATAAATAGTTTATAAATAAAATGAAAAATAACAAAAAGATGATTCTAATTTGCTCTAACTACGCATGGACTATTTTAAATTTTAGAATGGGATTAATAAAAGAATTAAAAAGAAACGGTTATAAGGTTGCAGTAATAACTCAGTATGATGGGCATGAAGCAGAAATATCTAAAGAAGTTGATATTATCTTTCCTCTGTTTATATCAAGAAAAGGAATAAATCCAGTCTATGATTTGATGACTTTTTTTCATTTGTTAATAAATGTTTATAGGCTTAAACCAGATTTCCTCCTTTTATTCACAATTAAACCTGTAATTTATGGGTCTATGGTTGGGAGATTGTTAAGAATAAGATCTTATTCAATGATCACTGGCTTGGGGACAGCATTTTTATCCAAGTCTTGGATAACAAAATTAGTAAAAATTTTATATAAAAAAGCACTAAGCAAATCACAAGCTGTTTTTTTTCAAAATAGTGATGATAGAGATATTTTCTTATCTGAGAATCTTGTAAATGAAAATGTTATAAGAATGGTTCCAGGATCTGGAATTGATTTATCAAAATTTCCAAAAGCTGCACTCATTGATAAGGATCCTATGGTTTTCACTCTAATTTCCAGAATGTTATGGGACAAAGGTATAAAAGAATTTGTTGAAGCAGCCGAGATAATTAAGCGCTCTCATCCAGAGATAATTTTCCAACTGGTCGGACCTTTAAATGTTGAGAACAGGAGTGCAATACCTGAAAAAAAAATGAATGAGTGGATCAAAGATGAAAATATTAAATATCTAGGTGAAACGAATGACGTAACTAAATTTTTAAAAGACTCATCATGCATTGTTTTACCCTCATATCGTGAAGGAACTTCTAGAGTTTTATTAGAAGCAGCTTCTATGTGCAGACCAATAATTACAACAAATGTTCCAGGTTGCAGAGAGGTTGTTGAAGACGGATATAATGGTCTTCTTTGTGAATCTAAGAATACAGAAGACCTAGTAAAAAAGATCCAAAAGATGATTTTATTAACTTTTGATGAGCGTCAAAGAATGGGCCTGAATGGGAGAGTAAAAATGGAGAATAATTTCGATCAATCAATAGTATCGAGGATATATTTAGAAGCTATAAAACATAAAAATTAAATATATAATATCCTCAAGAATTATAAATCTTTCATTGGAGTGCATTGGATGACAATTTCTAAAAATCCCCTTACTCAAAAAACTTATAAGATACCTAAACAAATAGATGATAAAGAAAGCATTAAAATGTTCTTGTCTCAAAATAGAGGTAAGAAAGTTGTAGTTGTTCAAGGACTAGGTTTTGTTGGAGCAGTAATGTCGCTTGTATGCGCCAATGCATTTAAAGAAGAATATGCCGTTATAGGAGTAGATTTACCAAATGAAGAAACATTTTGGAAGATTCAATCAATCAATGAGGGAAATTTCCCACTTGTCGCTGAGGATCCAAAAATTGATTTATTTTTTGAAGAATCTAAATCTAAGGGGAATTTTTATGCTACTTATGACCCAATTGCCTATGCTTATGCAGACATTATCATAGTTGATATAAACTTAGATGTTCAAAAGAAATCAGGCGATGATTATGTTTTAAATAGTTTTGATGTTGATTTAGGGAGTTTTAAAAATGCAATATCTTCAATTGGAAAACATTGCAAAGAAGATGCATTAGTATTAGTAGAAACAACAGTTCCACCAGGAACTTGCTCAAAGATAGTAAAGCCTATACTAGATGATGAACTAAAAAGAAGAAATCTATCAACTAAAAATATTGGCTTAGCTCATTCATATGAAAGAGTTATGCCAGGACCTGAATATATCGACTCTATTAGATCATATCCAAGAGTTTATGCAGGAATAAATGATAATAGTGCAGATAGAGCTAAGTTATTTTTAGAAACTATTATAGACACAAAAATCTGCAATTTAACAAGGCTTGAACATACAAATGCAACCGAAATGGCAAAAGTACTTGAAAACTCTTACCGAGCTACAAATATTGCATTTGCAGTCGAATGGTCACGTTTTGCCGAAGAAGCTGGAGTTGATCTTTATTCAATTGTCAATGCTATAAGAGAAAGAAAGACTCACTCAAATCTCATGTATCCAGGAATCGGTGTTGGTGGATATTGTTTAACTAAAGATCCATTGCTAGCAAGTTGGGCAAGAAAATCTTTTTTTGGATCTGATGTTGACCTTGAAATGAGTATTAACAGTGTTTCAATTAACGATAGAATGCCAAGGTATGCTTTAAAAAGACTTAATGATGTCTTTGGAAGCTTGCATCAAAAAAAAGTCACCTTCCTGGGAATTTCTTACAGAGGGGATGTCGGCGATTCAAGATTTTCACCTGTAAAACCCTTTGTGGACATGGTAAAAAGTCATGGAGGAATAATTAAACTTCATGATCCATACATTTCTTTCTGGGAAGAGCAAAATTGTGCGATTGAGAGTAATATCGATAAAGCTATTGGCGATGATCCCGATCTGATAATTATTTCAACTGGACACACACTCTATTCTTCAAAGGATATAATTTCAAAGCTTATAAAGCTCAAAAGAACATATATCTATGATACTGTTGGTTTGCTAAAGAAAAAACAACTTTCAGATCTTGGAAAGAAACACACCTTATCTGTTCTTGGCAGAGGAGATATTTAGAGATTTAAATGAAAAAGATGAAAGAAATATTAGTTTTAGGTGGTGGTGGATTTATAGGTCGAAATATAGTGCAGTCTCTTGTTGATAGGGAAGATTGCAATGTAACTGCAGCAGACATTCAGCTAGGATCGAATTTTAAGTCTATTAAAAATGACCCACATAAATCGAAAAGGTTTAATTTCATAATAGATGATTTTTCTAACATAACTGCGTTTAATAACTTTAATAAGAAATTTGATGAAATATATATGCTAGCTGCTGAAGTTGGTGTTAATAAGACACTTAAGAATCCTCATGATGTAATAAGAATAAATACCATGTTAACCATGAATACTTTAGATTGGGTTTCTAGAAACCCTGTAAAACGCATCTTATTTTCTTCATCAAGTGAGAATTATGCAGGGACATCTGATCTTTACGATTCAAAAATACCCACTGATGAGTCGGTTCCATTATGTATCTCAGACATAAATCATCCAAGATGGACTTATGCCATTTCAAAGATACATGGGGAATCAGCTTTTATCCATTCTGCCAAAAAATTAGATTTTGAATGCGTTGTTGTTAGGTACCAAAATATTATTGGGCCTGAAATGGGTTTTGGGCATGCCATTCCTCATATTGTTGAGCGATTTATCAAGCAAGATGATGAGCCAATAAAAATCTATGGGCACGATCAAACAAGAGCTTTTTGCTATATAGATGACGCAGTGACAGGAACAATTGCTGCAATGGAGAATCAGGCTTCAGATGGAGAAATTTATCATATTGGCAATCAAGAAGAAATAAATATTGAAGAACTAACTAAATATATTGGCAAACTCTTAAATTATGATGGTAAGTATGAAAATGCAGCTACCTATCCTGGTTCTGTTTCAAGACGATGTCCAGATATTTCAAAAGCTAAAGATGATTTTAACTACCTGCCAAAATTTAAATGGGAAGATGCAGTTAGACTTACAACAGAATGGTATGAAGCATTTTTTAAATCAGGAAAATCTCCATCTTCAGGAGGATTTGAACCTCCTGATGTTTTTCAATCAAACGAAGATTAATTAATGCAGAGACTATTTGATTTAGTTATTTCAATTTCTGCACTAATAATTTTAAGCCCTCTGTTAATTCCCGTTTGTTTTTTATTGAAACTTACAGGTGAAGGCGAAATTTTTTATACGCAAGAGCGTATTGGCATATATGGAAATAAATTTAAGCTTTTAAAATTTGCAACAATGTTAAAAAATAGTCCAAACATTGGATCTGGCGAACTAACTTTAATAAATGATCCTAGAGTTCTTCCGGTAGGAAAATTTTTAAGAAAATCTAAGATCAATGAGCTACCCCAATTATGGAATATTGTTATTGGTGATATGAGTATTGTTGGCCCAAGGCCAATGGTCCCAAATACCTATTCTAAATACTCAAAAGAAGCTCAAAACAAATTAGATACTATAAGGCCTGGTTTAACTGGAGTAGGATCAATTATATTTCGTGATGAAGAAAAGTTCTTGGAAGGCAAAACTAACCCTCTTGAATTTTATAAAAATGAAATTATTCCCTTCAAGAGTGAGCTTGAAATATGGTATGTAGATAACAATACTTTTATGAATTATTTTAAGTGTATTTTTATTACTGCATGGGTTATCTTATTCCCTAAAAGCACTATTTATAATCACTTATTTAGAGATTTACCTACTAAACCAGAAAATTTAAACTAAATTTAAGATTTTTATATTCTAAAATACCTAATATGATTGACTTAATAAACATAAACAACTCAGATCCTTATCAAAATTTTGTTAAGTATTATCATCAAGCTATAAGCAAGAAACAATTTCTTCCGGAGGCTATTTCTATTAGCTCATTTAATTTTTCTAAGAACGAAGTTGATTCAAGATATGTTAATTTAAAGTATGTCATCGATGATGAATGGATTTTCTTCTCCAATTATGACTCTAATAAATCTAAAGATTTACTTTCTCATAATCAGATAGCCATCTTAATCTACTGGAACTCAATTAATGTTCAAATACGAATGAAGGCTAAAATAAGAAAAACATCCGACTCTTTTTCTGATAAACACTTTAAGAAAAGATCCAAAGAAAAGAATGCTTTGGCAATAAGCTCAAGCCAATCAGAAATTATTGACTCTTACGATAAAGTTATAAAAAATTATGAAGATGTTATCAATAATCGTGAACTTTTATCAAAAAGGCCAAGTTACTGGGGTGGATATTCATTCACTCCATATTTTTTTGAATTTTGGGAAGGTCATGATTCAAGATTAAATAAAAGAAGAGCTTTTTCTTTAGATGAAGGTAAATGGAATACATTTCTTCTCCAACCATAATTCTTTTTAAAGAAAATATTTGCGAATTTGATCAATTAGTTTAAAATTCTGCCTTAAGCATGAACTTAATCATTAAATTCCTCAACAGAGAGCTTTCCTAGCCTCAACATGTTCGAAATTATTAACTTAAAAATTTATAATAGGTTATTCTCATAGCTACATCAAAAAAAAATACTACTCCAATTAATGAAAAAATTCGGGCAGAAAAGTTAATGCTTATTGATCAAGATGGCAATAAGCAAGGAATTATGTCTATTGATGCTGCTTTGAAAGTCGCAAAAGAAGCTTCACTTGATCTAGTTCAAGTCTCTACGTCCAATTCTAATCCAATAGTCTGTAAATTATTGGACTATGGAAAATATGTTTTTAGTAAAAAGAAAAGTACTTCTTCAGCAAAGGTAAAAGTAAAAAGAAATACTACAAAAGAAATAAAATTTAGACCATCAACAGATACAGGTGACTATAATATTAAATTAAAAAAGATTAAAAGCTTTATTCTTGGCGGAGATAAGACTAAAATAAGCGTCCGATTTAGAGGAAGAGAGATACTTAATAGTGATCTTGGGCTTGAACTTCTTAATAAGCTTAAAGAAGAGTTGAAAGATATAGCTCGGGTTGACCAAGAAGCCTCACTGGAGGGCAGACAGCTACTTATGGTTCTCTCACCACTAAAAAAGAAAAATTAATAAATCTGTAACTTAAATGGGATATAAATTAAAAACACATTCTGGAGCATCAAAACGTTTCAAGAAGACTAGTAAATCTTTAAAGAGCAGAAGCGCTCATAGGAATCATATTTTATCTAAGCAATCAACAAAAAGAAAAAGACATAATAGAGGTTTAAATAAGCTTGAGGGCACAGTGTTAAAAATGGCTTCAAGACTAATTAGAAATTAATATGCCAAGAGTAACTAAAGCAAAAACAGCAAAAGCAAAACATAAAAAAGTGCTCTCTGCCACTAAAGGTCACTATGGCGCAAGAAGCAGATTATATAAAACTGCGAAACAGTCAAATATCAAATCATTGCAATATGCATTTAGAGATAGAAAAAATAAAAAAAGATCTTTTAGATCACTTTGGATTTCAAGAATTAACTCAGCATCAAGAGGCTTGGGAGTTTCTTATTCTAGACTTATAAGCGGACTGGTGAAAAATAACATTATCATTGATAGAAAAATATTATCTGATCTTGCTATTAATGATGTTTCAACTTTTGAGAAGATCGTAAAAACTGCTGTCAAATAAGTGCTTCATGTCTAGCATAGACAATATTAAGCCACCAGTTATAAATAAAAACTTAGGCTCTCTCCATCCAATTAATCAAACAAAAGATTTTCTTTTGCAACTTTTATCTGAAATTGGTTTCAAAGAGGTTGATGGTCCAGAAATAGAAAGTGAAGATTTTAATTTTGATATGCTTAATATAAAAAAGTCTCATCCAGCAAGACAAATGCATGACACTTTTTACATAGATAATAAAAGAAAAGTACTCAGAACCCATACATCACCTGTACAAATTAGGAGTATGCTTAAATCATCGCCGCCTTTTGCATTTAGCTCAGCTGGTAAGGTTTACAGAAAAGATGATGATGCCACTCATTTACCAATGTTTCATCAAGTGGAAGCTATATATGTTGACCAAGATGTAAATTTTGGGAATTTAAAAGACCTTATTAATAAAATTTTATTAAGTTTATTTGGTAAAAAAGTTGAGATTAGATTTAGACCATCATATTTTCCTTTTACTGAACCTTCTGCAGAAGTAGATATCTTATCTGAAGATGGTAAGTGGCTTGAGATTTTAGGGTGTGGGATTGTGAACCCAGTTGTCTTAGAAAACTGTAATATTGACTCAAACAAATATTCTGGATTAGCTTTAGGGCTTGGTATTGAGAGGATTTCAATGCTTAAGTATGGAGTCAGTGATATCAGAGAATTTTATAAATCTAATTTAGATTTTTTGAGTCAATTTAAATGAAGTTTATTTACCAAGACCTTTTAAAATTCTTACATGATGACCCGTCTAAAGAAGCTCTTTCAAAAACACTTTTTCAGTTAGGCCATGAGCATGAAGTTAGTGGTGACATATTTGATATGGAAATTACTCCTAATAGAGGTGATTGTTTATCTCTAATTGGTTTATCAAGAGATTTAAATAACTTTTATAAAAGTAAGGATCCATTTGAAATTTATGAAAAAGATATTGAGATACTTGATCTTGATTTCAAAAATTTATCAAGTGACTTATGCCCAAAGATTTCTTTTTTAGAAATTGAGATCGATGACGATGTATCTTCCTATAAAACATATTTAGAAAATTACTTTTTAAAAATGGGAATTAAAAAGACTAACTTTTTTACAGATATTTCTAATTATATTTCATATGAAAGGGGGCAACCAACACATTGCTATGATAGAAAATTAATAACTAAAGGTTTAACTTTTACAAAACGCACTTGTCAAGAAAGCTTTAAAACTGTTCTTGGTGACGAAATAAAGCTTGAAGGTGAGAATTGTGTTTTTATCATCAATAGTGAAATAGTTAACCTTGCTGGAGTTATGGGCGGGGAGTCAACTGGATGTTCAATTAGCACAAGAAAAGTTTTGGTAGAGTGCGCCTATTTCAATCCTGAAGAAATAATTGGAAAGACAGTTAAATATAATTTGAAATCTGATGCTGCTCATAAATTTGAAAGAGGGGTAGATATTTCATCTCAGGAGAATGTTTTGAGAAGATTCATAAGCATCGTGCAAGATCATGCCTCTATAAAAAATTTAAAAATAAAAACATTTGTTGGCACCGAATTTAAAGATAAATATCTTCCGATTGAGACAGAAAGTATAAATAAAATTTTGGGCATCAAAATTACAAAAAAAGAGTATATCAACTATCTTGAGAAGTTAGGGTTTGAAATTGAGGATAAAATAAAGATTCCATCATTCAGATATGATATTGCCACTCAAAATGACCTGGCTGAGGAGATAGCAAGGATTATAGGATATGACAATATCAACAGTATTCCGCTAAAGTTAAACTCTTATTTTAAGAAAGAAAAAGATAAAGTTCCCATGATTGAAAGTTTTTTTGTTAAAAATGGCTTTTCCGAAGTTATTAATTTTCCTTTTACAGAAAAAGATGATAAAAAATCGATACTTATTGATAATCCTTTAGATGCGAGTAGAAAGAATTTAAGAACCTCATTAAAAGATTCATTAATAGAAAACTTAATTTTTAATGAAAGAAGGCAAAAAGATTCAATAAAGCTTTTTGAAATCAGTGATGTTTACTCAAATGAAAAAGATATACTTCAAGAAAAGCGATTGGGGATAATTATTAGTGGTAGATCCGGAAATAATCATTTAGATTTTCAAAAAAAACTTGATAGCAAGTATTTAAATGAAATCTTGAATCTTCAAAATGATATTTCATTTTTTGAAATAGAGGAAATATCTAGGGAGAATATAAAAACCAAAAAGAAAGAAAAAATCTTTTACACAGAGGTCTTAGTTGATAATATTCCTGATGAGTTCTTTAAATATTCTGAATCAAAAAAAACTTTAGGAAATTTTGTTAAATATGATCCCATATCAGAATTCCCTTCAAGTGTAAGAGACTTTTCATTTTCTATAAAGAATTTTGATCAATATAGTAATTTCATCTCACTTGTTGAGGAGTTTAATGATGATAACCTCAAGGATTTCTTCATCTTTGATTTTTATCTGAATGAAAAACTTGGTGAGATTAAAGTGGGTGTAAGACTAATTTTTCAGTCAAATATAAATACCTTGTCTGAAATAGAAATTAAAGAAAGCACCGACAAGATCCTAAAACCGCTTATTAATTTAGAAGGCGTATCTGTTCCAGGACTTGATGAGCCTATCTAAGCCCAATTTTTATTATAAAGAATCATAATTACCTTATTTGATAAATAAATGTAAAATATGTGAATAAATAGAGCATGATGCACCTTATGAATAATTTTAAAAAATTTGCTTTTGTAGTACTTTCTATTTTTTCATTTCAACTAGATGCTCAAGTTATTGATGAATCAATACTGTCTCAACTAAGTCCAGACCAAATTGAGATGGCGAAGTATTTATATGGTGGCAAAAATTTAGCGGATGAATCGATCGAAGAATTACCTACTCTCGATGAGTCCATAACAAATGAAAGATCAAGCAACAATGCTAACAATATTACTAGTAAAAAATATGGCTATGATTTTTTCCTATCAATGCCAACATCTCTTTCAGCAGTTGGAGATTTACCCTTACCTAACGATTATAAAATATCTTTAAGAGATCAATTTACTGTCATTTTGTCAGGCTCAAAAGATGCTATCTTTAATCTTAATGTAAAACTAGATGGAACTATCCTTTTCCCTGAACTTGGTTCCGTTTCTGTCGTAGGCCTTACCTTCAAAGAAGTTAAAGAAAAACTTACCAAATTAATTGATCAAGCTTATATTGGTGTGACTTTTGATATTTCGCTGCAAAACTTAAGTGCAAAAAAAATAACAATAGTTGGTGCAGTTAATTCACCAGGCACATACTTAGTTAACCCGTTTAGTACTATTACAAGTGCATTAGGATATTCAGGCGGCATTTCAGAAATTGGATCATTAAGAGATATTAAGTTAATTAGGAATAATGGCTCAACTTTTTCATTTGATCTTTATGATCTTCTCGTAAGAGGAGATAGGTCTAATGATTTAACAATAGAAGCAGGAGATACTATTCTAATTAATGCAGCTTCTCAATTTGTTGAGATCAGAGGTGCTGTTAATCGTCCTTCAATATATGAGATTCTTGAAGGTGAAGAGATTATAGACATTGTAAATTTTGCTCTTGGTTTTAAACAAACTGCTAATAAATCAAATATTTCTATTTCTTATCTTGATTTAGATAAAGCTTCAGTTACAACAAACACTAAAGCTGGCCTGAATCAAAGTTTAGAAAATGCTCTTATCATTGACGTTTTTAATTTTGTAAATGAGAACAATTTAGGTATAAGCGTGAATGGTGCCATTGAGGAACCAGGGTTTTATGACTTAGGAAAATATTCTAACTTAAATGATTTGGTGGAGGATTTAAATTTTATAGATGTTTATCCTTGGCTAGCAGTATTGGAGCAATTTGATGATAATAATTTAGTTAAATCAACTACTTTATTTAATCTCAATGATAAAAGCACTTATGAAGAAATAGATCTTCTCCCAAATTCAAGACTATATTTTGCCAATATTGAAGATAGATCTTTTAATGTCAGTGCAATTGCATCAAACTTTATAGATGAATATTCGTTAGTATTAAGTCTTAAAGAGGATAACTACAGGCTTCCAGTAATTGGTAAATTTTCCGTCAGTTCATTTATTGATTTGCTCGGTTTAGATATGAGTGACGTAGATAATGTTGCTACTTATGTTAGTCCCCTAAAGAATATTGTAGTCAATGATAATTACAGAAATATGCAATTTACAGCAGAAAAATATAATACTATTAACTTTAGATCTCCTAATAATGATCTTATTCAGGTTTCCATTAGCGGCGCTGTAGATTTTCCTGGAACTTACGTATTAAATGATGATGCTACTATTGAAGACTTGTATCAATTAGTCGGTAATTTCAAAGCTCAAGCCTATTTTTCAGGAATAAGCTTAACTAGAAAAACAATACGAGACAGACAACTTGCGTCTATACAAAGATCTAGAGAAAACTTAAATAAGGCAATCCTAACCTCTTCTCAAAAAGGAGAAAATATTGGTGATTTAAGTATAATTAGAGTACTTTCAGAAACTATTGAACCTGAAAATTTAGGAAGACTCGCAGGTGACTTTAGCCCAAAATCATCTGGCTCAATTAATACAATCCTATTTGATGGAGATATCATTACTGTTCCTAAAAATCCTAATGCTATAAATGTTTTAGGAGAGGTTTTAAATCCAATTGCATTTGAATACTCAAAAGAATTAACTATTAGATCTGCAATAAATCAAGCTGGCGGGTACCAACAATATGCAGATAGAAGGAGAGTTTATGTAATCAAAGCGAACGGAATTGTTGTAAAAGACAATAGAAATATCTTTACAGGAAATGTAAGTCTCGGACCTGGTGACACTATTGTAGTTCCAAGAAAAATCATAACCGATAATCCAGGTATAGAGGCTTTGATTCCAGTTACACAACTTTTGTCTAATCTAGCTTTCTCTGCCGCCGCATTAGACAGCTTATCAAGTAACTAAAATTAAGGATGAGAAAATATTTCTCAATCTTATTACTTACAAGTATTTGCACTCAAAACTCT
>MDTB01002083.1_pt1 | contig 40950 bp, 42 predicted proteins | sample 811161 | NCBI WGS metagenome assembly MDTB01 (sample SAMN05326650, study PRJNA326480) | marine metagenome | isolation source: seawater | place: Mediterranean Sea | collected 2009 | reverse complement strand
CGGTGTAAACGAGATGCTCTACCAACTGAGCTAACCGCCCTTAAGACAGGATGTATAATTACTACAAAAAAATAATAATAAAAGATAAATTATTTGAATTAAAAGTTATAAATATTTAATTTCTTTTTTCCAATCAATCAGAGGTGCGAGATAATTTGTTTCAATATGAGTTGAAAGTGACGGTATAGGAACAACCAATATCCTTCCTCGATTAGTTAGTTGTGTAAATATTTTATGATCCCTGGGTATATCTTTCTTACACATTTTTTCAAAAAATCGATAATCATTTTTAAGTGTACCTTTTTTTACAGCAAATGTACAAGTAGTTGAAAAAGTTGTTGCCCAGTGACTATACTTTCCAATTAAAACTTTTTTATCTTTATTATCTAATGCTTGTCTAAAATCTATTAATTTTCTCAAATTATCATAATTATCTGGGTGATCGTATAGACTAACGTAGTGTACTTTTAAATTAAAAGCATCTATTAGGTTTTTTTTTGCACCTGGTAAATGAATATAATCATTTTCAACAAAATATATTTGTTCTTTATCACTCTTAATCACTTTAAACTTCTTAGACTTTTTTAAATCAAGCGCTAAATCAATGCAAAATTTTAAAGATTTAGAATTATTTTTATAATCTATTTCTATAAAATTATTATCACCTACAATTTTTTTATATTGATAGATCTCTTTTATAGATAAACCGTCTCCAACAACAGTTATAATTACATTTTTAAAAACTTTTTTTAAGTTTTTTAAACAAGTGATTGCTGAAATTTTTAATTTTTTTTTTGTTTGTTTATGCGATGAGGTTCTAAAAATTATTCTCATTTAAAAGACTTGTATTTATAAGCTGTGTTACAGAACTTAATTTTTTAGTGAGAACTTGTTAGGTTCTTATTTTCCTCGTTAAGGTTTTTTTGAGCTATATCAATCCACTCAACTGGTTTTAAATCACTTTTCAAAGCAATTTTAAGAACTTCATCTACAGTGTTTACTGGTATAATTTTCATTCCATCTTTAACATTTTGTGGAATATCTCTTAAATCTTTTTCATTTTCAGATGGTATTATTGCAGTTTTTATTCCTCCTCTAAGAGCAGCGAGAAGTTTTTCTTTTAAACCGCCTATCGGTAAAACTCTTCCTCTTAGTGTAACTTCCCCAGTCATAGCAACATCTTTGAGCACTGGTATTGAGGTCATTGCGGAAACGATTGAAGTGACCATAGCTATACCTGCAGATGGTCCGTCTTTTGGCGTTGCTCCTTCAGGAACGTGAACATGAATATCCTTCTTATCAAATAACGGAGGAATGATACCATAATCTAAAGACTTGGATCTTATAAAGGACTTAGCTGCTTTTATAGATTCTTTCATAACATCACCCAGTTTTCCAGTGTATTCTAGTTTACCTTTTCCTGGCATTGTAACAGATTCAATGGATAATAACTCTCCACCTACTTCAGTCCAAGCCAAGCCTGTAACAACTCCGATTTTATTTTCTTCTTCAATTTCGCCATATTTAAATTTTTTAACGCCCAAATAGTCATCTAAATTTTTTAGATTAACATTAGCTTTATCAATTTTTTTCGTTACAATATCTTTTAAGCTTTTTCGTGCTAATTTAGATAGCTCTCTCTCAAGGTTTCTGACACCAGCTTCTCTAGTGTATCTTCTAATAATTTCTGAAATAACTTCGTCATCAACTTGAAATTCACTGTTTTTTAACCCGTTGTCTTTTATTTGTTTGGGTAATAGATACTTTTTGGCTATTTCTAATTTTTCGTTCTCCGTGTAGCCCGATAATCTTATAACTTCCATTCTATCTAATAAAGGTCCAGGGATATTTAAAGTATTTGCTGTGGTTACAAACATTACATTTGATAAATCGTAATCAACTTCCAAATAATGATCATTAAAATCCTTGTTCTGTTCAGGATCTAAAGCTTCTAAAAGAGCAGACGACGGATCACCCCTATAATCCATTCCAACTTTGTCAATTTCATCGAGCAAAAATAATGGATTTTTCTTTCCAGCTTTTTTCATCATTTGAATTATTTTTCCAGGCAAGCTTCCGATATATGTTCTTCTATGTCCTCTTATCTCAGCTTCATCTCTCACTCCACCAAGAGACATTCTAACAAATTCTCGACCTGTTGCCTTTGCAATTGATTTACCTAGGGAGGTTTTTCCAACTCCAGGTGGACCAACTAAACAGAGGATAGGTCCTTTAATTTTTTTTAGTCTTGATTGCACTGCTAAAAATTCCAAAATCCTATCTTTTACTTTTTCAAGACCATAGTGATCTTGATTTAATATGTTTTCTGCTTTTCCTAGATCAGTACTAACTTGTGAACTTTCGTGCCATGGTATTGAAGTCATCCAATCAAGATAATTCCTTACTACAGTTGACTCTGCAGACATGGGGCTCATAGTTCTAAGTTTTTTTAATTCAGAATTGCATTTTTCCTCAGCTTCTTTTGACATTTTAGCTTTTTTTATTGCATCCTCAATTTGCTTTAATTCATCTTTTCCCTCTTCTATCTCACCTAATTCTTTTTGAATTGCTTTTAACTGTTCGTTTAAATAATACTCGCGTTGAGTTTTTTCCATTTGATTTTTAACTCTACCTCTTATTCTTTTTTCTACGGACATTAGCTCAAGCTCATTATCTAAATGGCTTATAATAATTTCTAATTTTTTTTGAATATCTAGAGTCTCAAGTATTTTTTGTTTTTCTTGCAGCTCAATACCAAGGGTTGAAACAGTTTTATTAGCAATAATATTTGGGTCTAAAATATTTTTAAAATTTACACTATTTTCATCGTTAAATTTTTTTGATGTTTTTGAAAGTTTATTGAATTTGTTTATTAAAGCTTGAGAAAGCAAATTGTTATTTCTATCAACTGTTAACTTACATTCCTCAATCTGAGCATCTAAAAAATTTTCATTTTTATTATATTCATTGATTTTACAAATAGATTTGCCCTCTACCAAAATTTTAACAGTCCCATCTGGTAACTTTAGAAGTTGTAAAATATCAACCAACGTTCCATGTGAATAAAGGTCTTGTTGTTTAGGATTGTCAATATCTGGGTTTTTTTGAGCCAAGAGTAAAATTTTTTTTGTCTCATTCATTACAGATTCCAAGGCGTTAATAGATTTCTCTCTTCCCACAAAAAGTGGAGTTGTAACATTCGGGAATACTACAATATCTCTTAATGGTAAAATTGGTGTTGACTTGAAATTAATAGTCATAGCCAAAACATAATCATTAAAAAATATAAAACAAGATGCAATTACTGATATATCACCAACTAATTAGCAATTTTTTTTTCTTTACCCGCTGAAAGAGATGACTCTTTTGAATAAATCAATAAAGGCTTAATCTTACCATTAATTACCTCTTTATTTAATATTACTTCTTCAACACCATCAATGGAGGGCAAATCAAACATAGTCTCGAGCAAAACCTCTTCGATTATTGATCTTAAACCTCTAGCTCCTGTCTTTCTAACAATTGCTTTTTTAGCTACTGCTTTCAAGGCATCTTTGGTAAAGGTTAGTTTTACTCCTTCAATTTCGAAAAGTTTAGAATATTGTTTAGATAATGAGTTTTTTGGTTCTTGAAGAATTTTAACCAAACTTTCCTCATCTAAATCTTCTAAAGAAGAAATGATAGGTAATCTTCCAATAAATTCAGGAATTAATCCAAATTTCAATAAATCTTCTGGCTGGACATCTTTCATTAATTCGCCAGCACCAATTTCAACTTTATCTTTTATTTTAGCTCCAAAACCAATAGATGATCCCTTACCTCTGTCTGATATGATTTTATCAATTCCAGCAAAAGCACCGCCAACAATAAAAAGTATATTGGTTGTATCCACTTGTAAAAATTCTTGTTGGGGATGTTTTCTTCCACCTTGTGGTGGAACACTTGCAATAGTTCCCTCCATTATTTTTAACAATGCTTGCTGAACACCTTCGCCAGATACATCTCTAGTAATAGATGGGTTTTCAGTTTTTCTGCTAATTTTATCTACTTCATCAATATAAACAATTCCTCTTTGTGCTTTTTCAACGTTGTAATCTGCAGCTTGTAACAATTTTAATATTATGTTCTCAACATCTTCACCTACATAACCTGCTTCGGTTAATGTTGTTGCATCAGCCATAGTAAATGGGACATCAAGAATTTTCGCAAGAGTTTGTGCTAATAAAGTTTTTCCACATCCAGTAGGTCCGATTAATAAAATATTAGATTTTGCAAGCTCAACATCATTGTTTGATTTTTCTGTATGTTCTAATCTTTTATAATGGTTATGAACTGCAACTGATAAAACTTGTTTTGCTTTTTTTTGTCCAATTACATAATCATTTAAAATTGAAAAAATTTCTTTTGGAGTTGGAACTCCTTCATCTGACTTTGAAATCTGACTTTTGCTCTCTTCTTTAATGATATCCATACACAACTCTACACATTCATCACAAATAAAAACTGTAGGTCCAGCAATCAATTTTCTGACTTCATGCTGGCTTTTTCCGCAAAATGAACAGTAAAGTGTATTTTTGTTTTCTTTAGTCATAACGAATCAATTTATTATACAATAACTCATTCAAAGTCACTTTATCAAGTAATAGTTGAATTTAAAGTTCTAATTTTCTCGTTTTTCAACGACTTTGTCTACCAAGCCAAATTTTTTTGCATCTTCAGCATTCATAAAATTATCTCTCTCTAGAGTATCTTTGATAATTTCTACGCTTTGACCGGTATGTTTTGAGTAGATTTCATTCAACCTTTTTTTGGTTGCAAGTATCTCTTTAGTGTGGATTTCAATATCAGTGGCCTGACCTTGGAAACCCGCTGATGGCTGATGAACCATTATTCTTGCATTTGGCAATGTCATTCTTAATCCCTTTTCTCCAGCAGCTAATAAAAATGAACCCATAGATGCAGCTTGACCAATGCAGAGTGTTGAGACAGTAGGTTTGATAAACTGCATTGTGTCATAAATAGCTAATCCATCAGTAACAACTCCACCAGGAGAATTTATATATAAATAGATTTCTTTAGAATTGTTTTCTGACTCCAAAAATAATAACTGGGCTGATATTAAACTTGATACATGAGAGTTTATTGGTCCAGTGAGAAAAATAATTCTTTCTTTCAATAATCGAGAGTAAATATCAAAAGATCTTTCGCCTCTAGGTGTTTGCTCTATTACCATCGGTATTAAAGTGTTCATGTAAATATCTAAAGGATCTTTCATACGAATCAATTATGAATTTATAACTATTAATTACTTTTTACTACTTTTTTTAGCTTTTGTTTTTATTGAGGTTTTTGTTTTTGACTTTACATTTTTATGATCATTAAAACTTAATAATTTTTGCAAATCATCCTTTGTAATTGATTTCGTATTAATTTTTGCTTTATTTTTGATTAAATTCAATACCTTTTCTTCAAATAAAGGTCCCCGTAATTTTACTAATTCAGATGGATTTTTTTGATAGTGCTCTCTTATGATTTTTTCTTGCCCAGGGTACATACGAAGCTGTTTCTCAAGCTCGCCCTGAAGCTCTTGAGACGAGACTTGGATAGAATTCTCTTCACCAATGTGACTAAGGATTAATGCTAATTTAACTCTTCTCTCAGATAATTTATTTATTTCTTTTTTATCATTTTCATCTAATTTAATCTTAGAGAAATCCTGTTCTTTTATCTCATGCATTTTTTCATTAATAAATGTATGCTCCACTGTTTTCTTTTCTTCTTCAACCATTCGTTTAGGTAAATCTAACTTGCACTGTTTATCAAGCTGATCCAAAATCTTTTTCTTAATTAATTGACCTGTTAAATTTTCATACTCTTTAGAAATCTGATTATTTATAATTGACTTTAAATCTTTCAAATCTTTAGCCCCCACATTTTTTGCTAAAGTATCGTCTATTTTTTGTTCTTCAGGAATTTGAATATTTATTATTTCACACTTAAAAACAGCTTCTTTTCCAGCCAATTCTTTTTTAGGGTAATTATCAGGTAATTTAACTTTAATATTTTTTTCTTCATTTTTTTTTAGACCTATAACCTGTTTATCAAAGTTTTTTATAAACAGATCTTTTCCCAAAACTATTTGTAATTTTTCTCCTTTGTTACCTTCAAAAGTTTTTCCATCTACTGTTGCTTCGTAATTAAATATAACTAGATCATCTTTCTCTGCAGATTTTGTGTTGTTCTTATCTTTGTATTTTTTTGAACTGTCGGCTAACTGATTTAATCTCTTTTCTAAATCCTTTTTATCTGCTGTAACCTCATATTTGGTAATTTGAATTTTATTAAGTAAAATTTTTCCAATTTTTGGAAATTTTTCAACTTCGATAGTGAACTCTAAATCTTTATCTTCTCCAGAAGATTTAATTGCTATTGTTGGTTGTCCTGCGGGCTTAATATTTTTTTCTTTTAATGCTTTATATGTTGACTCGTTTAAGGTTTTTTCAACCACCTCTCCATATAGAGCCTTTCCAAATTGTTTTTTTAATAATTCCCGAGGTGCCTTGCCGGGTCTAAACCCTTTAAGATTTATAGTATCTTTAACTTCATCTAATTTAGTATCAATTTTATTTTGAATTTCCTTTTTTGTAACAATAACACTAAGTTTAGACTCTAATCCCTTTGATGATGTAATACTTACTTTCATTAAATTCCTTTTCTGGTGCGGGAGAAAGGACTTGAACCTTCACTCGTTGCCGAACTAGTTCCTAAGACTAGCGTGTCTACCATTCCACCACTCCCGCTATTATTTTCAAGCTTTTATAATGTTTTTGATTATTTTATCAATTAACGAATTTTTACTAAGTTTTTTTGACATTTTCCTAATAATAGTACGTATTTCTATGAGTTTTTAATTTTTTATTTTGAAAACTAATTTTTACATCTTTAAGTTGTGAAAAATCATATCTGATATTTATTGTATTTTTAGGTAAGTTATGAAGAAACTGTAATGACATAAGTCTCTAAATCAATTATTGTTAGGTTGATAACTTTAATTATTTGCTTTTATATATGCATAAATGCATATCTGGCATAACTAAAAAACACTGCATAAATAAATGTATTTTTATAACCTCAACGTAATTTGAAAAAAAAGGAGCATAAATTATGAGTACAGAAAGTATTTTAAAAACGTTAAAAGATAAAGAGATTGAATACGTAGATCTGAGATTTACAGACCCCAGAGGTAAGCTTCAACATTTGACACAGGATATCTCAACTGTTGATGAGGGATTGTTAAATGATGGGGTTTTCTTTGATGGGTCTTCTATTGCTGGTTGGAAGGCAATTAATGAATCAGATATGATTTTAAAGCCAGATACAAGTAGGTCTTTCACTGACCCATTTATGTCTCATAATACGCTGGTAATATTTTGTGACATAGTAGATCCAATTTCTAAGAAAAATTACGATAGAGATCCAAGGTCTACAGCCAAACAAGCAGAAGAATACTTAAAAAAATCTGGTATTGGAGATACATTTTATGTTGGTCCAGAGCCAGAGTTTTTCGTATTTGATGATGTAAAGTTTTCAAATACAATGAATAAAACAAGTTTTGAAATAGATAGTAATGAAGGTCCGTACAATACAGATAAAAAATATGAAGGTGGTAATTTAGGTCATCGACCAGGTATCAAAGGAGGATACTTTCCTGTACCGCCTGTTGATAGCGCACAAGACTTAAGATCCGAGTGTTTAAAAGCGATGAAAGACATGGGCGTTAGAGTTGAGAAGCATCACCATGAAGTAGCTCCATCTCAACATGAACTCGGTACATTGTTCGATACATTGGTAACTAATGCAGATAATATGCAAATTTATAAGTATGCTGTTCAACAAGTAGCTAATTCATTTGGAAAATCAGCAACTTTCATGCCCAAACCAGTTAAAGGAGATAATGGATCTGGAATGCATACACATCAATCAATATGGAAAGATGGTAAACCACTTTTTGCTGGTGATGAATATGCTGGTTTATCAAAAACTTGTTTGCATTACATTGGTGGTATTATTAAGCACGCTAAAGCAATTAATGCTTTTTCGAATTCAACAACTAATAGTTATAAAAGATTAATTCCAGGTTTTGAGGCTCCTGTATTGCTGGCTTACTCTTCTAGAAATAGATCAGCTAGTTGTAGAATACCTTTCACGAATAGTCCTAAAGGCAAAAGAGTTGAAGTACGTTTTCCCGACGCTGCCGGAAATCCATACTTAACATTTGCTTCAATGCTAATGGCAGGTTTGGACGGCATTAAAAATAAGATTGACCCAGGTAAACCTTTTGATAAAGATTTATATGCATTATCTGAGGATGAGCTAAAAGGAGTACCAACAGTTTGCGGATCTCTTAGAGAAGCTGTAATTTCATTGGATTCAGACAGAAAATTTTTAACAGGAGGCGGAGTTTTCACTGATGACCAAATAGATGCTTATATAGATTTGAAAATGGAAGAAATTCACAATTTTGAACATACTCCACACCCAATAGAGTTTCAAATGTATTATAGTTCATAATAAACTCATAATTCTTATCAATCAAAACCCCAGTTACAAACTGGGGTTTTTTTTTATAATTGATAATTTTTTTATTTTACATAAAGGTTTGTTATGAGAATTTCAAAAACCTATTCTGCTAAAGACATTGAAGTATTAGAAGGCTTGTCCCCAGTGAGAAAAAGACCGGGGATGTATATAGGTGGAACAGATGAAGCAGCCTATCATCATCTCGCTAATGAAATTTTGGATAACAGTATTGATGAAGCTGTAGCCGGTTATGCAAAAGGAATATCAGTTAAATTAATAAACAAAAACACCATTACTATTTCTGACGATGGAAGGGGAATACCTATAGATAAGCACCCCAAAAAAAAGAAGACAGCGCTAGAAGTTGTGATGACCACGTTGCACTCAGGCGGAAAATTTAATGAAAATATTTACAATTCTTCAGCTGGCTTACATGGTGTTGGTCTATCAGTTGTAAATGCCTTAAGTTCAAAATTAAACATTAAAATTACAAAAAATTCTAAAATATTTTCTCAAGACTACTCAAGAGGAAAGGCTATAAATAAATTAAAATTAAATGGTAAAAATAAAATTAAAAATGGTACACAAATTACACTCACTCCAGACTCAGAAATATTTGGAAAAGATTTATGTTTTAAACCTGAAATAATATATGAATTATCCAAAAATAAAGCATACCTTCAAAAAGGGGTGAGGATTTATTGGGAGTGTAACAAAAATTTATTAAATAGAAAAAGCTCAATTCCTGCAAAAGAAACTTTATTATATCTTAATGGTTTAGAAGATTTTATAAAAAATGAGATTAATCAAAATGATATTTTACATGAAAGAGTATGTTTTCAAACTGGGGAACTTAATCACAAAAAAGGAAAAATGGAATTTGCTTTGCAGTTTAATAAAGGGAAAATCAAATTCGGCAAAGCATTTTGCAACACTGTTTTTAATATAAATGGTGGAACACACGATGCTGGTTTTCGATCTGGTATTGCGAAATCTATTCGAAAATATGCAAAAAATAAAAATAATAAGGTTGTTGGCAAAGCTACCCAAGAAGACATTTTTGATCAAATGGCATATGTTATTTCAGTTTATATATCAAATCCAGAATTTGAAGGGCAAACTAAATATAAATTATCTTCAGCCTTTGTTCAAAAATACTGTGAAAATTTTTCAAGTTCTACTTTTGAAGAATGGTTAAATAGAAATACAAAAACCGCAAAGAATATTATTAATTTTTTAGAAGAAAAAATTAGAGAGAAAAATATTTATGATTTAAATCAAAACGTTGAGAGACAAAACGCCTTTAGAAAAATAAGACTTCCTGGAAAATTATCAGATTGCACAAGTGATAAAACTGAAAGTACAGAACTTTTTATTGTGGAAGGGGATTCTGCAGGAGGGTCAGCAAAACAGGCAAGGGATAGAATTACTCAAGCTATACTACCATTAAGAGGTAAAATTTTAAATGTCAAAAATTCAAATGCAACAAAAATTTTGGCAAACAGTGAAATTAACAACTTGTTACAAGCGTTAGGATGCGGAAGAGGAAAGAATTATATAAAAAAAAATCTTAGATACGAAAAAATAATAATTATGACGGATGCTGATGTTGATGGGGATCATATATCAACATTACTTTTAACTTTTTTTATTTGTGAAATGCCTCAATTAATTTTTGATGGTCACCTATATTTAGCAGTCCCTCCGCTTTATAAGCTAAACATTTCTGGAAAATCCAAATATGCTATAGATGAAAAAGAGAAAAACAAATTATTAAACAATAATAAAAAGGCTAATATAGAAATAAGCCGTTTTAAAGGTCTTGGTGAAATGATGCCGTCTCAACTCAAAGAAACTACGATGAATAAAGAAACACGAAAGTTAATAAAGGTTATCATGCCGACCCAAAAAGCAAGAATTAAAAAAGCAAATAAATTTGTCAATGATTTGATGGGTAAAAATCCAGAATTAAGGTTAAAGTTTATTTCTGAGAATGCTAATAAAAATATGAATTTAGACGTTTAATTCTGCCATGGTTGTTTAAATTTAAATTAACTACTTTTTTTTTTACCAAATGTAATTTGATTTTAATTAATATAAAATTTAAGCTAAATTAGTAATCGACCAAAACCGTTTGGGAACACCACTATTATTGTTGGTGGTGGTGCCCAAAGAGAGAATCGAACTCCCAACCTACTGATTACAAATCAGTTGCTCTACCAATTGAGCTATTTGGGCTATAAAACTTATTTACTCTCTTTTGATTTTAATCTCAACTGAAAATTAACCTTTTAATTCTTAATTTTATCATTAATAGTATTGCTAATACAAAAATCTAATGAATTCAAAATTTTCTAATCAAGAATTAATTGCCGCCACTTTAGAGCTTTATAATGAAACTGAAAAAAGTGTTATAAAAAGTTCAAATAAATCAATAAACAAAAAAAAACAAAAAAAAAAGATAGATCCTTTATTATTAGATAAAGAATTGGTAACTCAAAAAAAAATAACTCATTATCAAAAAAATAAATCTCTAAAAAGTAGCAAAATTACTAATGAACAAAGATTTAAAGCATACAAAAAAAAGAAAAGGAAATTTCAAAATCTGCAAACACTAAGATTGAATAAAATAGTTAAGTATGAAAATAAAAAATATTTATTATTGCGTAGAATAAAAAATAGTGATTTAAAAGTTATACAAATGAAACAACCAATCTTATGATTATCACTTGTAAATGTGGAAAAATTCAGTTTAGGGTTAACAAAAAAGAAATACCTAAGGAAGGTCGAAAAGTTCAATGCGGTGTTTGCAATGAAATATGGTTTCAAACACTCATAACAAATACAGACAATATTTCTAAACTATCTGTTACTCATTATTTTGCCAATTTTTTTCTTTTATGTCTAATTTTAGTATCCTTTATTGGTGTCATGGAAACATTTAGAGAAGATTTAATCTACAGTCTGCCTTCGCTCAATACATATTATCAGTTAATTGATAATAAAATTAATGAAGCTTTAATGTATATTGAGAATTTAATTCGAATTCTCGGCATCAGATATTAAATCCTCGACGTCCTTTGGTAATTCACTAGGATATTTATCATATAATTCATTATTTGTATTATTAGATTTGTAAAACCAAATATTATTACATGATCCACATTTTACCTCTCTACCTTCCTTTGGTAATAAACTTGTCTGAACTTCAAAAACTTTTTTACATTTAGGACATTTGATGTGTGTACATTTCATAAATAAAACCTATCTTATATTTTAAATAATTAAAATAGTATTATGAACGAAAAAAAAATAATTCAAATTGCAGCCAATACGAATTTTTATGGAATAAAAAATATGTATCCGTTAAAAACGAGAGCAAAAAATAAATTATGTGGTGACGAAATAATTATTGAAATTGAGGAAAATTTTAAAAATATAAGATTTGAGTCCAGATCTTGCGTTTTTACACAGGCTTCAGCGGCAATTTTAGCTAAAAATTTTTCTGAAATGTATAGATATGGTCTAAAAAATATACTAACGTATATTAAAAAAAAACTTAATGGAGATAAAGTTAATATACCCTTTAAATCAAAAGAATTAGAATTATTAATTTGTAAAGAAAATAAAAATAGAAAAGAATGTATAACCCTGCCCTTTGAGGCTATAATAAATATTATTAATGATTAAAGAACTAATTAAATCAAAAGGAAATGAAATATCAGTTTTAGAGTCTACTGACCGATTAGAATATCTAATTGATCTCGCTAAAAATTGCGCTTGCCTAGAAGAAAAGTACAAAAAAGATGAAAACAAAATTTTTGGTTGTGCTTCAAATTTATGGGTAGTCGGAGAAAAAAAAACAGACGGAACAATTAGTTATAAATTTGATGCAGATGCCTTTATAACAAAAGGAACAACTAAACTTGTTGTTGATTTATTAAACAATCAATCAGCTAATGATATATCCAAATTAAATAGGGATGATTTTAAACCTCTTGGTATAATGGAACTTTTAACTGCTCAAAGACAAAATGGTCTAGGAAATTTAATTTATAAATTGATTAATCTTGCAAAAAATTAGGTCACCATTGGTGATGTAAGTTCATAAAGTCTACTTTTTGTTCTTTTAAAAACAAATTCTAACGTGCTTGCTGAGCTTATATCCTCAAGTGAGGTTTTTGAACTAACCATGAGCTTAATTCTATTTTCGTAAAAAACATCTATTAAAGTAATAAAACGTTGTTGCTGGTTAGATATTCCCTCATGAAATTTTGGTATATTCTCAATAATTATAAATTTGCAAAATTTAGCAATTTCGATGTAGTCTTCCGCTCCTAAATTTTGATCACATAGTTCTTGAAATTCAAAACGTGCGACCCCATCATAAAATTGTTCAAGTGGAAATTTTCTTCCTCTAATGATGATTTCTTTTTGTAATTTTTTTCTATCCTTAGTTAACTTTCTAAACAATTGATTAATACTTGATAATGCTTTTTTATCATTTGGATAAAAAAAACGGTTTATTTTTGTAACATCTTGTTTTCTAAAATCTATGTCACCTTTTAATTCATACTCATAAATTTTTTCTTTTATAGTTTTTAGAAAAGGTAAAAATTGCTCTCTTTGTAGACCGTCTTTATAAAGTTCACTAATTTTAATATTAGAAGTAATTAATATAAATATCTTTTCATCAAATAAACTTTGAAATAATTTTCCAAGTATCATCGCATCAACAATATTTGTAACCTGAAATTCATCAAAATATAAAAAATTCACCTTGTCCTTTAATGTTCTTGCATACTGAGTTAAAAGATTTTCTGCATTTTCGTTATTTTGATTCTGTTGTAAAAAATCATGCACTTCGATCATAAACTTGTTGAAGTGTGTTTTTTTCTTATTTAATTCAACATATTGATAAAATTCATTGCAAATCATAGTTTTTCCTACTCCAACATCACCATGTACATAATAGCCTAATTTTTGAGGCGCTTTTGAAAAGATTTTTTTTTAACAATGTTTTGTCATCTTTAATAATTGCATAAAATTCATCAAATTTCTCAACTAAATCAAGCTGTTCGCTATTTTTTTTAATATTGTTCTTTTTACAAAAACTTTCAAATGACTGATTAAATGATTTCATTTTTTTATATTCATTATGTTATAACAAACTTTAGTAGCAATAATGAAGAAAATAAATTTACATATATTGGCTGATAAAACCCCAAAAGCTGATAAAGTTAGAAGATTACTTAGTAAATCTAATATAAATTACCCCGTCAAGACTTGCAATTGTATAGTAGTGATTGGTGGTGATGGTTTTATGCTGGATATTCTCAAAAAATACCAGAAATTTAATAAACCTTTTTATGGCATAAATACTGGAAACAGAGGTTTTTTATTAAATAAATTTAAAGGAGGAAACTTAATGTCAAAAATAAATAAATCTTCTGAAATTTATATATATCCTTTGGAAGCTAAAATTAAGACTAATAATAAACAAAAAAAAATAATAGCAGTTAACGAGGTTTCTGTATTTAGGCAAACAAAGCAAACAACTGAACTTCAAGTATTGATTAATAATAAAAGTAAAATAAAAAAACTTATTGGAGATGGCATTCTTGTTGCAACACCTGCGGGTAGTACTGCTTATAATTTATCTGCCAAAGGTCCAATACTAAGCCTTGATAGTCAATATTTGGCAGTGACACCAATAAGTCCTTTTAAACCAAGGGGTTGGGGAGGCGCTATGGTTTCCAATAAATCTAAAATTTTCATAAAGAATCTGGAAACTAAAAAAAGACCAGTCAGTGCAGTAGCTGATAATGTTGAAATTAAAAATATAAAATCGGTTGAAATAAAGTTAAACAAAAATAAAAAATTTATTTTACTATATGATAAAAAATTCGGTTTGAAAGAAAGAAATTTAGCAGAGCAATTTAAATTTTAAAAGATTCTCCACAACCACAACGTTCTACTTCATTAGGATTATTAAAAACAAATGATGATGCGAACTTATCTTCTTTGTAATCCATTATTGTACCGAGTAAATACATGGTTGCTTTTGGATCTACAAAAACATTAATGCCACCAACAACAATCTTTTCGTCTCCAGCAATTTTTTTTTCTACGTAATCCATTGTATAACTCATTCCAGCGCACCCTCCAGATTTTACAGATATCCGTAAGCCCATACAATTTTTGTAGTTTGTAGAAGACATTATCTCTTTCAATTTAAATTTAGCTTTCTCTGAAAATGTTAAAATCTCACTCATAAACCTAATTCAAGTCTGGCTGCCTCCGACATTTTGGTTTTATCCCAGGGTGGTTCCCAAACTATCTTAACCTCAACCTCATTTAGCTCAGAAATTTCCTCTACAGTTTTCTTTACTTGCATTGGCAATGTTTCTGCTACTGGGCAATGTGGACTTGTTAAAGTCATATCAAGGGTAGCTTTTTTCTGATCGATTTTAACATCATATATTAATCCTAATTCATAAATATCAACTGGTATCTCAGGATCGTAAACTGTTTTAAGTTTCTCAACAATTTTATCCATTAATTTACTTTCTTCTTCGTTCATAATATTATTTAAATTCTACATTATCACAATTTAATGCATCTTGAAAGGTTGACCAACACATAGTTGCGCATTTCGAACGCATTGGAAATTTTTTAATTTCTGAAAATGTCATTAATAAACGTTTTTCACTTTCGCTAATATTATTAAAGTTGAATTTTTTATTTTCAACCATATTAATAAAATTAACTAGAATAATTTGAGTATCTTTTAATTTTTTATTGGCTAAAACTTTAGTTAATATTGATGCTGAAGCAATGGAAATTGCACATCCCACACCCTGAAAAGTAATATTTTTCATAACATCGTCATTGTTAATATTTGAATATATTTCTACCTTATCACCGCATAGCGGGTTGCTTGATTTTGAGTGATGTGTACACGGTTGCAGTATTTTAAAATTTTCAGGATTTTTACTATGATTTAAAATAGTTTGTTGGTAAATTTCGATGTTTTTCATTTATCCAAAAATTTTTTGACATTTTTTTATAGCTTCATTTAATGCTGAAATGTCGTCTTTATTATTATAAACACCAAAAGAAACTCGTACAGATGAATTCACATTTAATCTGTCATGAAGAATCTGACAACAATGATGGCCTCCCCTCACTGCAACGCCCTCCTGATCGAAAATTGTTGATACATCGTGTGAGTGAATATTCTTAATGTTGAAAGAAAATACACTGCCCTGATTTTTTGGAGATCCAACGAAACTTATTGCGTTATTTTTTCTCAAAGTTTCCAAAGCATAATCCTTTAAACTATCCTCGTAATGAGTAATTTTATCTTTACCAATCTTATTTATAAAGTTGATCGATTCTTTTAATGCAATCACCTCGGCTGTAGGCATTGTACCTGCTTCAAATTTCCAAACACCTTTAGCGTAATCAATATTTTCTTTAGTAACAGAATCAATCATACCTCCACCACCAATAAAAGGTTCAAAATCCTCTAGCCATTTATATTTTACGTAAAGTAAACCAAGACCAGTTGGACCATACATTTTATGTGCAGAAAAAGCATAAAAATCGCAACCAAGCTCTTCCATATCAGTTTTAAGATGAGCAGCCCCTTGAGTTCCATCAACACATACTGGAATATTATATTTATCAGCAATCTCTTTTATTTTTTTTATGTTTACAATAGTGCCAGTTACATTTGACATATGTGTTACAGAAATTATTTTAGTTTTATTTGTAATTAACTCAGATAGTTTTTCAATCAATAGATTTCCATTATCATCTACTGGTATAAATTTTATTATTGCTTTTTTCTTTTTTCTTAGAAAATGCCACGGAACATAATTTGCGTGATGTTCTAGTTCTGTTGATATAATCTCGTCTCCTTCGTTAATAAATTTTTCACCAAAACATTGAGCTATTAAATTTAAAGATTCAGTTGAATTTTTAGTGAAAACTATTTCCCCATCATCACCGCAATTAATAAATTTTTTTAATTCGCCTCTGGTTTCCTCATATTTTTCAGAGGCGTTGGACGCAAGTTGATAAATACCTCTGCCAACGTTCGCAAACTCGTAAGAATAAAAGTAATTTATCTTATCTATTACAGACTTTGGTTTTTGAGATGAATTTGCGCTATCTAAATAAACAAGCTTTTTCCCTTTAATTTTTTTTTCAAAAATTGGAAATTCATTTTTTACATTAATCATATCTAAGAATTATTTATTTCATTTAATTTATTAAAAAATATACTTTTAATCTTTTCGTTTTTAATTTTGTTAATTACCTCAGCCAAAAATCCTTCAATCATTATTTTTTTTGCATCAATCTCTTTAATACCTCGTGATCTAAGATAAAAAATAGAATCATCATCAATACTTCCAGATGAAGAGCCGTGGCTACATTTTACATCATCTGCATATATTTCAAGCTCTGGCTTTGATAGAAATTTTGACTCATCAGAAAGCAGCAAAGCTCTTGATAGCTGATATCCATCTGTTTTTTGAGCCTTGGACTCAACAAATATTTTTCCTTGAAAGGCTGCTACAGAGTCATCGTGAAGTGCAGATTTGACAAACTGAGAGCTTTTTGTGTTTTCCTCGTTATGATTAATTTCCCATTTAATTTCGTGAAAACATTTTTGACTTAAATGCTGAATATTATTTAAAGAAACAAAAGCTCTCTCACCATTTAAATCAGCTATAATTTCATCTCTACATGAGCTTACATTATGTGAAAAATTAAACTTTTCAAATTTTGAATTCTTATTTAACTTGGTCCTTATAAAATTATAAATTGTTTTATTTTTGTTTGTGCTATTCATATAATATTTGATTAGACACGCATCTTGTTTGAGCTCAATATCTAAATTTTTTGTAAAAAATATTAAATTTTCTTTATCAAAAATATTTTTTTCATAAATTTCGGCTTTGGCATTTTTATCTAGAAAAATAAAATTCTTACTATTGACATTATTACCTTCGAATTCTTTTGAAAAATAATTATAGATAACAATTGGCTTCTTTAAATTACAGTCTTTGTCTATTTTAATCTCATATCCAGATGTAAAAAATGCATTATTGAAGTCAAGGATTTGATTTTTTTTTATCTCGTAAAAATCATCTTTTTTATATGTTGTTACTTTAAGTCCCTCATTATTAATATTTTCACTAATTAAAATACCATCTTTAAGTACAATTTGATAATGATCAAATTTCTCATAGTGGATATCGTCAAAATACTTATCTTTATTAATTGCAAATTTTAAGTTTTCAAATTGAGCTAGATCTTTAGATAAAGGTGAATATTTCCAATATTCTTGCTTTAAAGTTGGTGCACCTTTTTTGCAAAATCTCTCAAATGCATCTGTTCTATCTTTTATACTTTTTGAATTCGCTAATCCAGAGTTTTTAAAATCTTTAAAATGGCCTCTTAATTTTTCTATATCTATCATTTAATTCAAGAATTTAGCGTATCCTTCATTTTCCAAATCAAGAGCAAGTTTCCAATCACCACTTTTAACAATTTTTCCATTAGCAAATACGTGTACAAAATCTGGCTTTATGTAATTTAATAATCTTTGATAATGAGTGATAATTAAAAATGATCTTTTCGGAGACCTCATTGCATTAACGCCATTTGATACAACCTTTAAGGCATCAATATCTAATCCAGAGTCAGTCTCATCCATTATTACAAATTTTGGTTCAAGTAATGACATTTGCAAAATTTCATTCCTTTTCTTTTCTCCTCCAGAAAAACCAACATTAAGAGGGCGTGATAACATTTCTTTATCAATTTTTAATTTTTCAGATTTTTCCTTTACTAAATTTAGAAACTCTACTGCATTTATCTCTTTTTCACCTTTAGATTTTTTAACAGCATTAACTGATGTTCTAAGAAAATTATTTGTGAAAACGCCTGGAATTTCAATTGGGTATTGAAAAGCGAGAAATATACCCTTTTGTGCTCTTTCTTCAGTATTTAAATTTAAGATATTTTCACCATTATAATTAACTTCACCCTTCGCCTCGTAACCTTCCTTGCCAGATAAAGCATAAGATAAAGTGCTTTTGCCAGAACCATTTGGACCCATTATTGCATGAACCTCTCCATTATTAATTTGAAGATTCAAATTTTTAATAATTTCTTTATTTTCTACGCGTACATAAAGATTTCTAATATTAATCATTAACCTACGCTTCCCTCCAAGCTTATTCCAACTAATTTTTGAGCTTCAACTGCAAATTCCATAGGCAACTGTTGCAATACTTCTTTGCAAAAACCATTAACAATTAAACTAACTGCTTCTTCTTGATTTAATCCTCTTTGCATACAGTAAAATAATTGATCATCACTTATTTTTGAAGTTGTTGCTTCATGTTCGACTTCTGAAGATGAGTTTTTATTTTCAATGTATGGTACTGTGTGGGCTCCACACTTATTGCCTACTAATAGTGAGTCGCATTGTGTGAAATTTTTTGATCCTTTTGCTTTTGGATGAACTGATACTAAACCTCTATATGTGTTGTCAGCATGACCGGCGGAAATACCTTTTGAAATAATTTTACTTTTAGTATTTTTTCCCAAGTGTATCATTTTTGTCCCGGTATCAGCTTTTTGGTAATTATTTGTAATTGCTACAGAATAAAATTCACCTTGAGAGTTGTCACCTCTTAGTATACAACTTGGATATTTCCAAGTTATTGCTGAGCCAGTTTCAACTTGTGTCCATGATATTTTAGAATTCTTACCCCTGCAATCTCCTCTCTTTGTAACAAAATTATAAATACCGCCTTTACCTTCCTTATCGCCAGGGTACCAGTTTTGTACTGTAGAATATTTTATTTCAGCACCATCAAGTGTAACTAATTCTACATTTGCAGCATGTAATTGATTTTCATCTCTCATAGGAGCGGTACAGCCTTCTAAATAAGAAACGTAACTATCTTTATCTGCAATAATTAAAGTTCTTTCAAACTGTCCTGTATTTTGAGCATTGATTCTAAAGTAAGTTGATAGCTCCATTGGACACCTTACTCCCGGCGGTATGTATACAAATGAACCATCAGTAAACACTGCTGAATTTAGTGTTGCGAAAAAATGATCGGTCACTGGAATAACTGAACCTAAATATTTTTTTACAAGATCAGGATGTTCTCTTGTTGCTTCTGAAATAGAACAAAAAATTACTCCTATCTCTTTAAGCTTATCTTTAAATGTTGTTGCCACAGATACAGAATCAAAAACAGCATCTACAGCAACACCAGATAATCGCTTTTGTTCCTCAAGTGGTATTCCAAGTTTGTCATAAGTTTTTCTAATTTCTGGGTCAATTTCGTCTAAAGATTTAGGACCATCTTTAAAATTTTTAGGTGCTGAGTAATAGTATAAATCTTGATAATCAATTTTGGGATATTTTGGTTTTTGCCAATCAGGCTCTTTCATTTTTTGTAACCTGCTAAAGGCATTTAATCTCCATTCTAACATCCATTTAGGTTCTTTTTTTTGCTTTGAAATAAACCTAATAGTTTCTTCAGACAGTCCTTTAGGTACTTCAATTGTATCAATTTCAGTGACAAAACCGTGATCATATTCAGTTCCATCCTGATACTTTTGAATTATTTCGTCGCTTGCAGCCATTATCTACCTCTATTCTAATTAAATTATTTAAAAATACTTTATTATTTATTTACTTATATGATATAAGCCACTTTTTTAAATTTGCAATGCGACATGAAACTTAACAATTCTGAAATATTTATCAACGGTCCAGATGGTAAATTAGAAGCTAAATATATACAAAGCAGAAGAGAGAATGCTCCTTTAGCTGTAATTTTACATCCACATCCAGAGTATGGCGGGACAATGAACAATAAGGTTGTTTATCATGCATATCATACTTTTTTAAAAAATGGATTTTCTGTCTGCCGCTTTAATTTCAGGGGGGTAGGTAAAAGTGAAGGGAAATTTGATAATGGTTTAGGAGAGCTTTCAGATGCTGCAGCTGCATTAGATTTTATTCAAAGAAATAATTCTAACTCGAACGAGAGTTGGGTAGTTGGTTTTTCATTTGGCGCTTTAATTTCAATGCAACTATTAATGAGAAGGCCAGAAATTTTTAGATTTATATCAATTTCACCTCAGCCAAATATATTTGACTTTAATTTTTTAGCTCCATGTCCTACCTCCGGTCTTGTAATACATGGCGATCAAGATCAATTAATACCAAATGATACAATGTTAATTTTAAAAGAAAAATTAGTAAGTCAAAAAAATATTACCGTAGATTTCAATGAAATAAGAGGTGCAAATCATTTTTTTACAAATAAAGAGAAAGAATTAATAGATTCTATAAATACATACATAAAAAAAGAATCTAGGCTTTTTTAATAGTTCCGCCAGATATTGCTTTTTTAACACCCGTTGTTTCAGGATAGGTAATTGGAAAATTTTTTAAAGATCTTACAGCAAGATATGCGAAAGCTTGAGACTCGATAAAATCTCCTTTGTAATTTAAATCATCAATATCAATTGCCCTATTCGCTAAATAATTTAATAAAGTTTTGTTTTTTCGCCCTCCGCCTGAAACAATTATTTTATTAATATTTTTTTCGTTTAAAAATGTTAAAATTAAATTTGCTGTAATATAAATTAAAGTTGATAATCCAATATCCTTTTCTAAATTTCTAAACTCAGAAATTGAAAAATCATTGAAGTCAAAAGAAATACTTTTATTAAAATTAAACCGATCAATGAAATTATTTGCTATTATAAGATCAGGTTTTATACCTGATGACTTTATTCCGCCTTCATCATAATCTATATCATAAAATTGTTTACACCATTGATCTATTAAGCAATTTCCTGGCCCTATATCAGTAGCAAATATTTTATCTTCTTTAGTATAAGTGATATTTGAAATACCTCCAATATTAACAATGCCGTCAAATATTTGGTTTTCTGATTTTAATTTTTGTAAAATTAATTTGTGAAATATCGGAGTCAAAGGTGCACCTTGACCCCCATGATGTAAATCATTTTGTCTAAAGTTATAAACTACTGGTAATTTTATACTTTGAAAAATTTTCTTAATATTTCCTATTTGAAATGTAAATTTATTTTCAGAATCATGAAAAAGCGTAATTCCGTGAAAACCAACTAAATTTACTTTTTCTTCAAATTTTAAAATTAAAGTTTTTATTAATTTTATATGCTGATCTGTTATTTGTTTTTCTACTTCAGTAAATAATTTAGTTTTTTTAATTTCGTCTATATCTTTATAATTTTTTATACTATTTTTTAATTTCTTTAGATTGCTTTTTATTTTGTCATCAAACTTCTCATATAGGTTGTTTTTAACTTCAAAAATATCTTGACCATTTGTGCTGATCAAAGAAACATCTATCCCATCAAAAGATGTACCTGACATCGTACCTATAGAATTATAGATTTTGCACATAATAATAACTTTAAAATATCTCTTAAATACTGTATTCAAAAAAAAATGACAGTTAATGTGTTAAATTTGTTTAAAAATCGAGGGTATTTTTTTCAATGTACTGATGAAATTGCACTATCAAAACTTTTAGAAAAGAAAAAAATAAATTTGTATATAGGTTTTGATTGTACTGCAAAGTCACTTCATGTTGGAAGTCTTTTACAGATAATGTGTTTAAGACAATTGCAAAAATTAGGTCATACACCTGTTGTTTTGCTTGGAGGCGGAACAACATTAATTGGGGATCCGTCAGGAAAAGAAGAAAGTAGAAAAATTTTAAGTGAAAAAGAAATTGAAAAAAACGTAAAAAGTATAAAGAAAGTTTTTGCTAGTTTTTTATCAACTAAAGGAAAAAATAAAGTTATTTTTGTAAATAACAAAAATTGGTTAAAAAAATTAAATTATATTCAGTTTTTAAGAGATTATGGAAAACATTTCACAATCAATAAAATGCTTACTTTTGACAGTGTAAAACTAAGACTTGAAAGAGAGCAGTCACTTAGTTTTTTAGAGTTTAATTATATGATTTTTCAAGCATATGATTTTATGAAGCTCTATGAAGCACATAAATGCCTTTTGCAAATTGGCGGCTCTGACCAATGGGGGAATATTGTAAATGGAGTGGAACTTATTAGAAGGTCTAAATCTAAAGAAGCTTATGGATTAACAACTCCTTTGATTACAACATCCTCAGGATCTAAAATGGGAAAAACAGAGAAAGGTGCTATTTGGCTTGATAAAAGTCTGCTGTCACCTTTTGACTACTGGCAGTTTTGGAGAAACACTGACGATAATGATGTAATAAATTACTTAAAGTTATTTACTGAAATCTCTGACACTGAAATAACTAAGCTTTCATTATTAGACGGATCTAACATAAATGAAGCCAAAATAATCCTTGCAAATGCTGCAACAGAAATGCTTCATGGGAAAAAAGAAGCGGAGAAAGCCTATAAAACATCTCAAAAAACGTTTAATGAAAAATCTTTTGATAAAAATTTACCAACTTTAGAAATAAAAAAAGATCATTTTGTAAAAGGAGTATCTTTGAAAGAAACTTTAATTAAAATTGGTTTTGCTACTTCAAATAGTGATTATAAAAGAAATTTTAAAAATCTAGCGTATAAGATTAATAATTCTGTAGTTAAAAATGAAAATGAAATTATATCTACAAATAATTTAAATGAAAATATAGTTAAAATATCATTTGGCAAGAAAAAACATTATTTAATCAAAATAATTTAAAAATATTTATTTGAAATTAAACAACAGTACCTTTTAATTTAAATTCTTTAATTTGCTCAAGAGTATATCCAAAATCCTTGAGAACAATATCAGTATGTTGACCAAGTATAGGTGCGCCTTTACTTTTTTCTACATTGGTAGTTGAAAATTTAATTGGCATTCCAATTGCTTTTAATTTACCGGCTGTCTTATTCTCAACTTCGAAAATCATTTTTCTATCCAATGTATGAGGATCTTGATGCATTTCGGTAATAGAATTAATTGGACCGCAAGGTAAACCCTCTTTATCAAAAATTTCTATCCACTCTTTTGATGTTTTTTTCACAAGCTCTTCTTGAATTACTTTAACTAAATCATTGAGATTTTTCATCCGATTGTCATTATTGTTAAACCTTAAATCTTCTTGAAGCTCCTCCTTATTTAGAGCTTTTATTAACTTTAACCACGTATTTTGATTGGATGCACCAACTGTAATCCAATTATCTTTAGATTTAAACGCTTGGTAAGGAGCGGTTAATGGATGAGCTGATCCCAATGGACCTGGAGATTTTCCAGTAGCCACAGCTATAGCTGATTGCCAATAAGTATGAATAATTCCAGCTTCATAAAGCGATGTATCAACTCTTTGACCTAAACCAGTTTTTTGGCGATTAATTAATGCTGCTAAAACTCCAGTTGCACCTAGAATTCCTGCTGTTATATCAGTTAATGGTGCTCCAACTTTCATTGGTGCTTTTTCTTTACTTTCGCCGGTTATACTCATTAACCCGCTCATGCCTTGTGCTACTAAATCAAATCCTCCTTTTTTAGCATAAGGTCCTGACCTTCCATAACCAGAAATTTCACATAATATTATTTTTGGATTTATTTTTTTTAATTCATCGTATCCAATACCAAGTTTTTCCATAGTACCTTTTCTATAATTTTCAATGACTACATCGGACGTTTTTACCATTAATTTAAAAATTTTTATTCCTTCTTTATCTTTTAAATTAATTGCGATCCCTTTTTTGTTTCTATTCATCATCATAAATGCAGATGACTCTCCATTTATATCAGGAGGCACAAATCTTCTTGTGTCATCACCCCCGGGTATTTTTTCTATTTTAATCACCTCGGCACCTAAATCAGCCAACATTAAACCACACGTCGGTCCTGCCATTATTTGAGCAAGCTCTAAAACTTTCACTCCTTTAATTGGTCCTGGCATTTTATTTATTTTTAAAATTTGGCTTTATTTTTGTTAAAAATGATTTGTATCCAATTTCAAAATCTTCAGTATCATAACATTTATATCCTAAATTATTTAATTTATTTGAAACTTTACCAGTCTTTAATATCTCTTTGGCAAATTGCTTATGCCAACGTGCAACTTTTGGTGCTCCTTCACATATTAATTCAGCTGACTTATAAACCTCAGTTTCAACCTCTGAATCTGAAACAACTCTGTTAACCAAATTTTTTTCATACGCCTCTTTAGCACCCATAATTTTACCTTCAAATAAAATTTCCATAGCAATTGAATATGTTGTTATTCTTAATAATGCCTCTAACTCTTTAGCTGCCATAGTTAACCCTAATCTTTTTATTGGTACTCCAAATCTTGAACTTTCTCCACAAATTCTTAAATCGCAACATGCTGCAATCTCCATTCCACCTCCAACACATATACCCTCTATCAAAGCAATAGTTGGTATCGGACATTCTTGAATAGCTCTTAACGTACCGTGTAAATGAACCCCGTAAGCTTTAGCTAGTTTGCTGGATGAGCGTTGTGTTTCAAACTCACTAATATCATTTCCAGGTGAAAATGACTTTCCACCTTTTCCTCTAATAATAATGCATCTCAAATTTTTATCTTTACTTAATTTTTTAAATACTTGTCCAAGTTCTTTCCACATTGGTTTAGTCAAAGCATTTAATTTTTCTGGTCTATTTAGTGATATTTCAACTATATAAGAATTTATTTTTTTTTCTAAAATAAGTTTGTTTGTCATGATCTATAAAAAAACTCTACAAGCGTCATTGGTATAGCAGGTACGTAAGTTACTAAAAAAAGTAAAAATAATAAAACGCAAATAAACATTATATTTGCTCTAGTTACATCCCATATATCTGCTTTCGCAACTGAGCAAGCTGTGACTAAAACACTTGCTACTGGAGGTGTTTGCTGACCAATTGCTAAGTTGAGTGTAACGATGATACCAAAATGAACTGGGTCAATTCCTACTGCATTAACAAGCGGCATTACAATTGGTACAGTTAAAATAATTGCTGCAACAGAATGAAGAAAGAAACCAATAATAAGTAAAAATACATTTAAAATTAATAAAACTGCAAATTTATTTTTTGTAAAATCAATAATAGATTCAGCAACTTTTTGAGGAATTTGCTCAATAGTTAAAAATTCACCTAATAATACAGATGCGGCGACTAAAAGCATCACTGAAGCTGTTTGTATGGCTCCTTCTGTTGCAGCTTCATAAAGTCTTTTAAAATCAAATTCTTTATATATTAAGCCAATTACAAGGGCTGCAACTACTGCCAATCCAGCTCCTTCTGTTGCGGTTACAACGCCGCCAAAAATTCCTCCAAGAATAATAAAGGGAAGTAGAAAAGCTAAAGCAGCTTCTCTGGCTGTTTTTCTCAAATTTGCTAAATTGAAAGTCTCTTCAACTGGTAACTTATGTCTTACTGCATAAATATATGCTGCTAGCATCATTAAAAACCCCCCTATGATACCTGGAATAACTCCAGCTACAAACAATTGAACCACTGACGTTTGTGCCATTACCGCGTAAACTATCATTGGTATTGAAGGAGGTATTATAATTGCTAAAGACGCTGAAGATGAAGTGACCGCAGCTGAAAAAGCTGCAGGATAACCTTTCTTCTTCATGGCCGGTATAAGTATTGATCCAAGAGCAGCAACATCAGCAACTGCAGATCCAGAAATTTCCGCGAAAAACATTGACGTTGCAATATTAATCATACTTAATCCACCTTTAATAAAACCAACCAGTGCAGATGCAAAAGCTATTAATCTTCTTGAAATACCAGAACTGTTCATAATTGAACCGGCAAGTATAAATAATGGTATAGCTATCAATGGAAATTTCATTGATCCATCGAACATTACAATTGCAGTATCAATTAGAAAACTAGTGCCAGTTTTCAATACCATTGCGATAATTGTTGTAACCGCCAGTCCAATAGCGATAGGAACATTCAAACTTAACAGAAATAATAAAACTAAGAACATTGTCAAAATAATCATATTAGCTCTTCTCTTTCAGACTCTTCCTTTATTTGAAGGACATTCTTTTTATAATCTTTTGGAATTCTGATTGTTTCTGCAATAATAAATAAAATAGATCCTATGGGTATAACTGATTGTACAAATGTTTGAGGTACCCACTCCAGAGTAACTAGGGTTTCACCTTTAATTAATGTGAGGACTAAATATCCGTAATAAGCTAATAATGCTAAGAAACCATAAACAACAATTTTCGATAAAATAAAAAAAATTTTTCTTAAAGATAATGGGAACGCTCTTAAAATACTAGGCACTCCTATATGCGAACCTTTTAAAGCTGCGTATGCAGATCCATAATACGTTAACCAAGCAAGTTGTACAGATGCAACTTCATCATACCATACCAGTGCATGTCCGCTAAATCTGAATGTTACACCTGCAAGTACAACTACTGCCAATGCAATCATCATTACAAATAAAATTACTTGTAAAAATTTTTCGTATACACTTTCAAATTTTTCTAGATTCATTTTGTAATAAAAACCGGCCCCATGAAAAGGGGCCGATTAGAATTTAATTTAATTTGCTAAAGAAGAAACTTTTTTTACTAAAGCTCCTCCAGTTGGTACTTCTGAGGCAAATTGATCATAAATACCTTTGCTAGCTTTGATGAAAGCATCTTTGTTAGCTGTATTTACTTTAACACCAGCTTTTTTAATCACTCCTAAAAGAGATTTCTCTAAAGATGCAGCTTCTTTGTAAACAAATTTTTGAGTATCTTGAGCAGATTTTTCAAGAATTTTCCTTACATCAGCTGGTAACTTGTTCCAAGTAGAATTATGAACAGTTACATATGCAGGTGTATAAACGTGACCGGTAATCGATAAGTATTTCTGAACTTCTTGAAACTTTGCACTAGCAATTTGTGCATATGGATTTTCTTGACCATCCATTGTTCCAGTTTTTAATGCAGTAAACACTTCTGAAAATGCCATAGGAGTTGGGTTTGCTCCATAAGATTGGAACATTTTTACTCTCCATTTAGATTTAGGCGTTCTAAGCTTAATACCTTTTAAGTCACCAGGTACATTTATTGCTTTTTTATTATTAGTGATATGTCTAAAACCATTTTCCCAAACCGCTATAACTTTGTAACCTGTTTTAGCTTCTAAGTTTTTAAACATTCCAGGTAATACCTGTTTTTCAACTTTGTTCATATGTTTTCTATTTTTAATAATGAAAGGCATATCAAATACACCGAACTCATCATGGATAGATGCCATCACTGAAGATGGTAACCACATATTAACAGTGCCAAGTTTTAACTTCTGCATTCCTTGCTTGTCTTTACCTAATTGTGACGAACCGAACACAGTTACTTTTCCTTTGCTTCCTAATCTCTTATTAGCCAATTTTGCAAAATGGTCTACAGAAGCAGAAAATAAAGACCCTGGTTTCCCAACATGTCCGAATTTTACTTCAACAGCATTAGCAGAAATTGCAAGAAATAATGTAGAAATTAGAACAACAAATAGTTTAGTTATTTTTTTCATTTATTCCCCCTGATTTTTTTCCTTATTGTAACTAAATTAAAATATATAATCCAGTAATATTAATTAAAAATTTACTTATTGAGATAAGTAATTTAGGGCTTTTATTATACCGCCCTCTTTAAAAGGAACTCCAGATTTTTTTAAACCCATTTCTACACCCGCTAGCGTACCAGCAAGCATTATGTCATTAAAATCTCCAAGGTGGCCAATTCGAAAAACTTTACCTTTTATTTTATTTAATCCCATGCCTAAAGACATATTGTAATTATCTAAAATTACTTTTCGAAGTGCGTCAGCGTCATGTCCATCAGGAACTAGTACTGCGGTTAAAGAATTTGAATACTCTTCAGGATTTTTGCATAATATTTCTAAACCCCAGGCTTTAACTGCTAATCTTGTTGCATCAGCGTGTCTTTGGTGTCTCGCGAAAACATTTTCCAGCCCTTCTTCTAAAAGCATGTTTATTGCTTCATCTAAACCATAGAACAAATTTGTTGCTGGTGTGTAAGGAAAAAAACCGTCTGCATTGTTTTTTAACATTGGTGCCCAGTCCCAATATGCTTTTGGAAGCTTTGCTTTTTTATGTGCTTCTAATGCCTTTGAGCTAATAGCATTAAAAGATATTCCTGGTGGTAACAATAACCCTTTTTGGGATCCGCATACTGTTACATCAACTTTCCATTCTTCATGCTTGTAATCAATTGAACCTAGAGAAGAAATTGTGTCTACTAATAATAATGCCGGATGTTTCGTATTATCCATTATTTTTCGACATTCACCTATTCTACTCGCCACACCAGTAGACGTTTCGTTATGAACTACAAAAATTGCTTTAATCTCATGTTTTTTGTCTTCATTTAATTTTTTTTCTAAAATATTTAAATCTACTCCACTTCTCCAATCACCAGGAACAAAATCTACATTCAATTTAAATTTTTGTCCTATCTCCCACCATAAAGATGAGAATTGACCTGTTTCAAACATTAATACTTTGTCACCTTCGTTAAGGGTATTTACAATTGCAGCTTCCCAAGCTCCTGTTCCAGATCCTGGATAAATTATCACTGGCTCGGACGTTTTAAAAATCAGTTTTATTCTATCTAGCACTCTTTTTGCTATTTCTGAAAATTCAGGTCCACGATGATCAATTGTAGGATAATCCATTGCTCGCAAAACACGATCGGGAAGATTTGTTGGTCCAGGTATTTGTAAAAAATGTTTACCTGGCTTAAAACTATTTGAAATTGGCATAAGGCAATATAAGTATATGTTAAACAGAAATTATAATCAAATAATTTATGAAAAATAAAATTTTTATTGAAAATTTAGAGATTTATACTCTTCAAGTTCCTGAAGATAAAAGACCACATTGGGTAAGTCATTTTAAAGTGCCACAAGCAAACGAACTTTTGGTAAAAATTAAGACTAATGATGGACATGAAGGGTTTGGTATGGCTACTAGCTACACCGACATTAAACCAATAATCGAACCTTTTAAAAATGGTATCGCAGACGAAATAATTGGAGAAGATCCATTTTCTCCGGAGATATTATATAATAAAATTTTTAAAATTACTGATACAAGAAAATCGAATGAAAAAAAATGGTCTAGGGAAGCAATTATTAGAATTTCTTCTGCATTAGATATTGCTTGTTGGGATTTGATTGGAAAAAAAAGCAAATTACCTCTCTACAAATTATTTGGAGGATACAGAAATGAAGTTCCTTGTTATGTTACCTGTGCGTACTACAGAGATGGAAAAGATAACGCAGAATTAAAAGATGAAATTCATAAACTGCTAGATGACGGCCATAAAGGTTTTAAGGGCAAAGTTGGCGGTTTAAATTTAAAAGAAGATATTGTTAGAATGGAGATAATTAGAGATATCATTGGGGAAGATAAAGATTTTATGATTGATGTGAATAGGGCTTGGGATTTAAAAACAGCGATTGAAGGTGCAAAAGCATTGGAAAAGCTTAAACCTACATGGTTGGAAGAACCTATTAGATGGGAGGATGACAAACGTGGTTTAAGAGAACTATCAAAAAGAACAACTATACCTCTGTCTGGTGGAGAAAGTGAATTAACAAGTTTTGGGTGTAGATCACTACTAGAAGAAGACGCAATACAAATACTGCAATTTGATTGTACGATGTTTGGAGGATTTACACATGGAAGAAAACTAGCCTCTATTTGTGAACTTAATCATATTGATGTAGCTCCACATCACGACTGCTATATTCATGCCTCGCTTGTAGCATCTACTCCAGCTGGACGAATTTTAGAGTCATTTCCGGATCCAGAAAGAGACCCATTACAGGCTGAATTATTTGAAAATCCTCATAAAATTAAAGATGGTATAATGTATCTGAATGATGAGCCAGGCCTTGGACTAAAGCTATCAGATGTCGCTTTGCAAAAATTTGCAAAGCCAGTATATAATTCACATTAATGAAATTTACAGAATCTCAAATCAATAAAGTGTCAAAAGAAATAAGATCTAAAGTAAAAGGTAAAGTACTTTTCGATCATTTTTCAAGAGGTCGATATAGTACTGATGCTTCATTATACCAAATTAAACCTTTAGGCACTGTTCTTCCTTATGATCAAAATGATGTTTTGAACTTAATGGAATATTCTCAAAAGAATTCAATTCCATTATTAGCAAGAGGAGGTGGAAGTTCACAATGTGGTCAAACAGTAAGTGAAGCGATAGTTTTAGATTATTCAAAACACCAAAATCAAATATTAGAATTAAATGTAGAAGAAAAATACGTTTGGGTACAACCAGGTATCGTTCTTGATACACTAAACAATTATTTGAAACCTTATGAGCTTTGGTTTCCAGTTGATGTTTCAACAAGTAGTCGAGCGACAATTGGTGGAATGACTGGAAACAATAGTTGTGGCTCAAGATCTTTATATTATGGGAATATGGTTAACAATGTTCTGGCTGTTGAAACCATTTTAGATGATGGAACTATTCATACCTTTGAAGACATCGACAAAAACTATCTTGAAGCAAAAAATGACCAAAATAGACAATACAAAATTATTAAAAAATTTTTAGATCTTAGAGAAAATGTTAAAGATGATATTTCTCAATTCTGGCCTCAAACACAAAGAAGAGTTGGTGGATATAATATTGATTTAATCAATCCAGATGGTTTTAATACCTCCAATATCTTAGTTGGTTCAGAAGGAACTTTGTCATTATTTAATAAAATTAAACTCAAACTTTCCCCAATTCCAAAACAAAAAGTTTTAGGTGTTTGTTATTTTAAAAGCTTTGCACAAGCGATGGAATTAACTAAAGAAATAGTAAAATTAAAACCTACCACTGTAGAACTTTTAGATCATAATTTAATTAATCTTGCTAAACAAATTCCAATTTATGCAGAGAGTATAAAAAAATATATTTTCGGTAATCCAGAAGCGGTTCTTATGGTAGAATTTATTGATGATGATTTAGATCTTGCTAGATCTAAATTAAAAGATTTAGAAAGTTTAGTAAGAGCACAAAATTCAAATAACAATTACAAAAGTTATGAAGATTTATCTGATCAAAAAGAAATTTTTGAAATTAGAAAAGCTGGCTTAAATATTTTAATGTCTTTAAAAGGAGATAAAAAACCAGTCGCTTTCATTGAAGACTGTGCAGTAACTTTAAATCATTTGGCTGATTACACATCTAGATTAAAAGATATTTTTGCAAAATATAATACAAGTGGAATGTTTTACGCTCATGCTTCAGTTGGAACGTTACATGTAAGACCTGTGCTTAATATGAAGTCAGATGAAGATATTAAAAATATGAAAGCAATTGCTGATGAAGCATTTAACATGGTGAAAGAATATAGAGGGTCACACTCTGGAGAACATGGTGATGGAATTGTTAGATCTGAGTTTCATGAGAAAATGTTTGGTAAACAAATCCTAAATGCTTTTGAAGAAATTAAAGATACATTTGATAAAAAAAACTTATTAAACCCTCATAAAATTGTAAGAGCATATAAATCAGATGATAGGTCTCTCATGCGATATAAATCTGACTATAAAGCTGAAAAAGTTTCAACTCATTATGATTGGTCCGATTGGGGCCAGTTTTCTGATGCAGTAGAAATGTGTAACAACAACGGAGCCTGTAGAAAATTAGACACAGGAGTGATGTGCCCTTCTTATAGAGTAACAAAAGAAGAAAAAGATCTAGTGAGAGGAAGAGCAAATACGTTAAGGTTAGCATTATCAAATCAATTACCTAAAGGGTCATTTGTTTCAAAAGGCATGTATGAAACAATGGAACTATGTATAAGTTGTAAGGCTTGTCAAAGAGAATGCCCAATGTCCGTGGACATGGCTAAAATGAAGAGTGAATTTTTATCACATTATTACAAAAAGTTTTCAATGAGCATCAAAGATAAAGTGATTTCAAATATGCCAAAATTAATGTGGTTATTAAAAATTTCAAATCCAATTGTTAATTTTTTAAATAAAGTTCCTGTAATCAATCTTGTAATCGAATGGTTTGGCTTTTCATCAAAAAGATCTCTACCAATTGTTGAAAATCAAAGTCCTCTTAAAGAAATTTATAATTCTCAGCCAAATCTAGAAAAAAAAGTAATTTTGTTTGCAGACACTTTTAATATTAACTTTGAAATAAAAAACCTAATGTATGCAATCAGAGTCATTAATAAATTTGGCTATCAAGCTATCATACCAAGTTTTCAAAATGACAATTTGAATAGACCTCTTTGTTGTGGAAGAACCTATATTTCCATGGGTCAATTAGATAAAGCTAAAAATGAATTAGAAAGGTTTACAAGTTATATAACTGAAAATGGATATAATGAGCTTTCAGTAATTGGTATTGAGCCCTCGTGCTTATTAACCTTTAATGATGAATTTAAATCTTTCTCAAAATTAAATGGTCGAGAAAAAATTAAAAATAATTTTTTATTACTAGAAGAATTTGTCTTAAATGAAATAAAAAAAGGTAACCATATTAAACCTAAAGAATTTGACAAAAGAGTCTTAATCCACGGACATTGTCATCAAAAATCACAAAATAGAACAAAAGGTTTGACCGGTTTACTTAATGAATTAAATATTAAAAATTCTATGATTGATAGCAGTTGTTGTGGAATGGCTGGATCTTTTGGATATAGTTCAAAGCATTATGAAATTTCAAAGAAAATGGCTCATCTCACCTTAATACCTACAATCAATAATTCATCTGAGGAAGATTTTTTAGTTGCTAACGGTACAAGTTGTAGACATCAAATATCAGATTTTTGTAATAAAAAACCAAAACATATTTCTGAACTTTTATTTAATTTATTTGAAACAATAAATTAGTTATTAATTATTTATTTATTTTCTATTATCATTGGTCCTGAGATTGGATCTGTGACACCAAGATCAGGCGATAATTCCTGTAGCATATGTCTACATCCATCAAGATATTTTATTAAATTATCTCTTTCAGACACAAGGCTTTCTTCGCTTTCCCATTCTACAAAAGACATCATTCTTTCGCCCGCATCAATTACAATATGCCTTTTAAGACCTTTGTAATTAGATGGGGTAAAAGTTTTTAAATATTTAATAAATTCATCTTTACTTTCAGGTTTTGGCTTAAATCTTACTGAACTTATATGCATTATTTACCAACTGCTTTATAAGCTGAAGCGGCCTTTGATGCATTTTCAGCAACACCGTTCAGATCAATTGGCTCCATTATATCCATTTCTGAAAATGCTCCTGAAGACATAGTGATCATTTTCAATGCTGCAGCTGCCTCAAAATTTGGTAAATCAAATTCCGCTATAAAATCATATTTACCTCTTACAAAAGTAAGACTCACTACTTTTCCACCGACTTTTGCTGCCGCACTATTAGCTGCTGCAATTCTATCAGAACCTGGCTCTTTAATCCAACCCGACATAGCTTGTGCTGAATATGTTGCCGCTATTAAATATTTTGACATTTTTATCCCCTTTTTATTATTTATTTTTCTCTATATTAAACCAAAAAAACAAATAACTTACACACCTTTTAGATGTATGCGAAAAATGACTAAGAAAATTTTAACTGAAATTAAAGATATTTGCATTCCTTTATACAAAATCTTAATTCCCTTTGTATTCATTGTTAAAATTTTAGAGGTTTCCGGAATTATTGAATTTTTGGCAGAGTTAATAAAGCCTTTCATGTCTATTGTTGGATTAACACCAGAGCTTGGTCTGGTTTTGGTTACTGCAATATTAGTAAATATGTATGCTGCAATTGTACTTTTTATAAATTTAATACCTGTATTGGATGTAAATGTTGCGCAAGTAACAATTTTGACAACTATGATTTTAGTTTGTCACAACCTTCCTATTGAAAGTGCAGTTTGTAAAGCTACAGGCGTTAGCTTTACTTATACAGTGTTACTGAGATTTTTTTCAGCATTCCTGTTAGGTTATATTTTAAAATTAATTTACTTTAACTTTGAATTGCTCACCGAACCATTTCAAACTTTAATTACTTTAGAACCCTTGCCCACGGATTTTTGGCCATGGCTTTATTATCAATTTATAAATCTTGTATATATTTTTTTTATTGTTTGTATCATGGTAATAATTTTAGAAATTCTTAAAAAAATTGGAATTGAAAGGTTGTTTGAAATAATTTTCATTCCACCTCTAAAATTGTTTGGAATTCAAAAAGAAGCAATGAATATCATTATTGTTGGAATGACTATTGGTATTCAGTATGGCGGGGGTATGTTGATTAAAGATGTAACGTCTGGAAAAATTGACAAACAGAGTGTTTTTTTATCCGTATCTTTATTAAATCTATTACATACAATAATTGAAGATACCATTTTAATGGCTCTTATAGGTGGGCATATATCGGGAATTTTATTTGCAAGAATTATTTTTAGCTTAATTGTAAGTTATTTAATTTTTATGATTTACAAAAGATATTTTAAAGTTGTATAAAATAGCATGACAAAAATAGTAGAGATTTCAAAGTTTGGTGGACCATCAGTATTAAAGACAACTAATAAAAATTTAGAAAAAATAAAGTCCAATGAAGTTTTGGTTCAAAATAAGTCCATCGGATTAAATTTTATAGATACTTATCATCGATCTGGTTTATATCCAATATCGCTTCCTTCTGGTATTGGATTAGAAGCAGCGGGTGAAATTATAGAAGTCGGTTCAGACGTTAAATTATTTAAAATTGGCGATCGTGTTTCTCATGCCTCGATGCCAATTGGAGCTTATGCAGAGCAACAAGTAATGCCTGAGGAAAAATTAGTTAAAGTTCCTGAAGAAGTAAGTTTTGAAGATGCTGGTGCTATAACTTTAAAAGGAATGACTTGTGAATATTTACTTCATCGAGCTTATCCAGTGAAAAAAGAGGATGTAATTTTATTTCATGCGGCGGCCGGAGGAGTTGGTCAAATATTTTGTCAGTGGGCTAAAGCAATTGGTTGTACATTGATTGGAACGGTTGGTTCAGATAAAAAAATTAAAATTGCAAAAGAAAATGGTTGTAATCACGTAATTAATTACTCAACCAAAGACTTTGCTAAAGAGGTATTAGAAATCACAAATGGCAAAGGTGTTGATGCGGTTTATGATGGTGTTGGTCTAAAAACTTTTGAAAAATCACTTGAAGCCATCAAACTTAGAGGGATGTTTCTATCTTTTGGAAATGCATCAGGCATGGTAGCCAATATTGATGTTAAAAAACATTTAGCTCCAAAAGCAATTTTTTTTACTAGACCATCTGTTTTTCCATATACTGCAACACGCGCTGATCTTGAGCTATCCGCTGGCAGGCTTTTCAATATAATGAAAAAGGGTAAAATTAAAATCGATATTGCTCACAAATATTCATTAGACGAAGCTCAAAAATCACATGAAGATTTGCATGCAAGAAAACTGGTTGGTCCTGCAATATTAATCCCCTAAATTTAAACGGTTTGTTTAGATAATTTTTTTGCACAAGCGAAACATATCAATGCGAAACCTACTTTATTAAAACAATCGCCAAAATTATAAATTATTTCACGTGTCAAAGCTGTCTCGACTGAACTATCAAAGAAAGTGATAAATAAACCAACGGGGTATATTGCCCATCCATATGTTACTAATTTTTGAACAACTGATAAACATTTCAGACATATTAGATTATTGGGATTATTCTCATTATTTATTAATCTCGGTAGTGTAATTGAAAAGATAAATACTATTCCTACCCATGATGCAAACCCTACTGCAAACATAGAATATGTAAAAATAACTGACATATTATTATTTACCTGAGAGCTTTCTGCAAAATATCCAGAGACGATCATTAAAAAATTTAACGAAATTGTCATTATCACAATTGGTTTTTGAGTTTTGTTAAATTTAGTCAAAACAAAATATGTATATAGCATTATTGGCGTTGCGATTAACCAAGTGATATACCGAAATTCAGTTGGATAATTTAAATTTTCTTTAGATAGATTTTCTAATGAAAAAAAATCTCTCATGTTATAATATTCAACAACTGCAAGGGCTGTGGTTAATATTGCCAGAGTAGATACTGGTTTATATTCGTCACTTAAATTATACCTCTCTAAAAAGAAGTAAATTGTTGCAGCAATCATCGTGATTAAAGCAAATTCAAATGTATATGACGTTGTAACAGCAAATATATTCATTATTTATCCCTCTCAATGTCATCAAAAATATCCAGGTTAGTATAAATCGTTATCACACCACTTAAAACCATTAGAAAAATTAAAACTGCCGTAAAAATATCTTTAGGTAATATTATAGCTAAAATAGCCAGTACTAGAAAACCAATTGGTGCTAAAGTTTTAAAGTTCATATTTATTTCTTATATTGTAAAAAATCAAAATCACAACCCTCGTGTGCTTGTAAAACAGTATCATAATAAAGTTTTAAATAACCTCTCTTAATGTTTGGTGCTTTAATTTTTATATTTCTTAATCTTTTTTGCATTTCATTTTTTGTAATTAAAACATTTAAAGATTTATTTTTTACACTTAATTTAATTTTATCGCCTGTTTTCAATATCGAAAAAGGTCCGCCAATTGCTGACTCGGGTGCAACATGAAGTATTATGGTACCAAACGCAGTTCCACTCATCCTTCCATCAGAAATTCTGATCATATCCTTAACGCCAGTTTTTAATATTTTTTTTGGTATCGGTAAATATCCCGCCTCAGGCATACCATAAATAGTTTTGGGTCCAATATTTTTTAATACTAATATATCGTTTTTTGAAATCTTTAATTTTGGATCATCAATTTTTTTGGTCATTTCTTTGATATCCTCAAAAACGAATGCTGTTCCAGTTTTTTCAAATAATTTTTTATCTGCGGCAGACCTTTTTAAAATCGCACCATTCGGGCAAATATTACCAAAAAGAGAAATTAAACCACCTAATTTTTCAAATGGTTTATTTTTTGATCTAATAACTTCTTTTTTATGAAATACGTTTTCATTCTCCTTAATTATAGAAAATAATTTTTTTCCCTCAATATTAAAGGTATTTTTTTTAAATAGTGACTTTAGCTCTTTTAAAACTACGTTCATTCCTCCAGCATGGTAAAAGTCTTCCATATAAAAACTCCCCGTAGGTTTTAAGTTAACCAATACAGGTGTTTTGTTGCTAATCTGATTAAATTTTTTTAAATCTATTTTAATACCTGCTCTACCAGCAATGGCTGTAATATGAACTATTGCATTTGTCGATCCTCCAAGTGCCAACAATACTACCAAAGCATTATAAATATCGTTCTCATTAATTTTTTTAATTTTCTTAATTTTTTTATTTGCAATTTTTGCAGCTATTTCTCCTGTTTGTTCTGCTAGTTTTAATCGTTCAGCATAAACTGCGGGAACACAAGAGGCATCAGGAAGACATAAGCCCATTGTTTCAACCATACATGCAATAGTACTAGCCGTGCCCATAACTGCACATGTTCCAGAACTTGCAGCTAATTTTCCTTCAACGTCTTTAATTTTTTTATCTGATATTTCACCGCCTCTATATTTGCTCCAATATCTTCTGCAATCAGTGCAAGCTCCTAGTCTTTCATCTTCAAATTTATTTGTAATCATAGGACCAGCGGGTAAAACAACATATGGCTTACCGGCAGAAATAGCGCCCATTATCATGGCAGGCAAAGTTTTGTCACAACCTCCGAGAAGAACTACGACATCAACAGGCTGAGCTCTAATCATTTCCTCAACATCCATTGACATTAAGTTTCTAAACATCATACTTGTTGGAGAAAGATAAACTTCACCCAGAGAAATTACTGGAAAATCAACACCTAAACAATTTTGACTTTGAATTCCTCTTTTCAAAGCTTCAATCATTTCTGGAAAATGTCTATGGCAACTATTCAATCCACTTGCAGTATTAACTATTCCAACAACAGGTTTATCTAAAGATTTAGTTGTATAGCCCATAGATCTTGCAAAAGATCTTCTTAAATAGGACGAAAACTCTTTGTCGCCATAGTTAGTCAGACTTTTATCAATTCCCTGATCTTTAATTTTTCTTTTCATTAGTAGATTTTAAACTTAGTGTATTTTGGAACTAAATAATCTAAAATTCCAAGTGACCCTCCTTCTCTACCAAAACCAGACTCTTTTACTCCGCCAAAAGGGATTTCCGCGGCTGCTAACAACATATCGTTTACACCTACCATTCCAACTTCTAAACTTTCAGATGCAACATGCGCCCTTTTCAAGGAAGATGTAAAAACATAACCAGCAAGTCCAAATTCAGTGCTATTTGCCATTTCAAATAGCTTACCTTCATCACTAACTTTAATAATTGGCGCTACTGGTCCAAATGGTTCAATTTTTAATATATCCGCGTTATGAGGAACATTTTTTAACACTGTTGGCTCATAAAAATATCCTTTATTAAATTTTTTGCTTGGAGCACCACCTAATAAAATTTCTGCACCTTTGTTTTCAGCATCTCTTACTAATTTATCTATATGATCTAGCCCTCTTTTATTTGCTAAAGGTCCGACATTTGTGTCTGGATCAAGACCATTGCCTAGCTTTAATTTTTTTGTATTTTCTACAAATTTTTTACAAAAATCGTCATAAATTTTTTCTTGAACATAAAATCGAGTTGGCGAAATACAAACTTGACCGCAATTTCTAAATTTTGTATTTGAACAAGTCGTTGCGGCATAATCAACATCGGTATCATCATAGACTAATACAGGGGCATGGCCGCCAAGCTCCATAGAAACTTTTTTAATTCCTTCCGCAGCCATTTTTAAAATTTCTTTTCCGACTTCGACCGACCCGGTTAAAGATACTTTTTTAATTATTGGTGATTGAATTAAATATTTAGAAATAAAACCTGATTTGCCAGTTACAAAATTCACAACACCTTTATTTACACCGGCATCATGACAAGCTTTGACTATCTCCATACAAGTGCCAGGAGTTTCACTGGCAGGTTTAATTATAACAGAACAGCCTGCTGCAATGGATGCTGCAATCTTCCTAGCGGGTAATAACGCAGGAAAATTCCATGCACTAAACGCTGCTACTACGCCTACTGGCTCATATCTCACTTGTAGTCTAGCATCTTGTGTTCTTGACTCAATCAATTGACCGTAAATCCTCTTTGTTTCTTCTGAAAACCATTCAAACTGATCTGCAGCAGCCATGGTTTCTCCTTTTGACTCAGCTAAAGGCTTTCCAGTTTCAAGCGTCATAACATTTGCAATCTCTTCTGTCCTTTCTCTTATTAAATCTGCTGTTTTTTTAATAATTTTTGATCTTTCCCAAGGAGAGGTTTTTTTCCAATTTTCCATTCCTTTTTTTGCCGATTGTAGAGCTTCGTCTAACTCTTCTTCTTTAGAAGATGGAATTCTCCCAATCATTTCCTCATTAAAAGGATTAAACACTTCTACTTTTTCCTTGGTGTTATTTGACCACTTGCCATCAATAAAATTACCTAAATTTTCATACATAACTTTTTTTCCTTAAATTAAATTTTTTGTTTAACATATTCCTCTTGAACACCCTCACACCAATTTCCAACATTCCAAGATCCGTATGCGCCCATACCGCCAAGTTCGTCTGTACCACTGTAAACTGGAACATGTATTACAGATAAACCATCATATTCATAACCTTCTTTCAAAGCTGTTTTAAATTCAACTCCGTTATGCCCACCATATATGCCTTTTACACCTTTGACAGAATTCGCCATTTGTACGTAATCAACTTCAACACTATCATTTGTTTTAAATTCTTTACTATATTGAGCATACTGTAAACCAGTAATTGCTGCCATTCTTCTATTGTCAAAAATAATGATCATGCCTTTCAAACCAAAATAAACCGCATCAATCAAAGCTTGTGGATTCATCATAAATGATCCGTCGCCTGTGAAGCTTATTGGATATCTTGGATTATCTGCGATAGCTGATGCAAGAATAGCGCTTGTAGAAAATCCCATATAGGAAGCGCCAGTGTCGGTAAAAGTATCATCTGGACGCATATCTTCCGCAATTTGAAAACCATTTGCCTGTACATCACCTGCATCAAAAAATTTAACACATTTATTTTGATTTGAAAAATCAACAGCATATTTGATTGCTGCAGGCTGGGTCAATATCACTTTACCAAATGCTTCATCTTTTAATTTTTCATTTTCGTAAATTCTTTTTTTAAAATCAGACCATTTTCTTTTCTGAACTTTGCATTCCTCAATCCAATTG
>MDTB01103891.1_pt1 | contig 40989 bp, 42 predicted proteins | sample 811161 | NCBI WGS metagenome assembly MDTB01 (sample SAMN05326650, study PRJNA326480) | marine metagenome | isolation source: seawater | place: Mediterranean Sea | collected 2009 | reverse complement strand
CTTTTATAGAACATAAATGTACGAGGTTTGTTCTATGCTTACAAAAAAACAAAAAAACTTATTAATTTTTATTAATAAAAAAATTAGATCTACTGGGATTTCCCCATCTTATGAGGAAATGAAAAATTCTCTCAACCTTAAGTCGAAATCTGGAATACATAGATTAATTTCTGCATTAGAAGAAAGAGGTTTTGTAAAGAGGTTAGCTCATAAAGCTAGAGCTTTAGAGGTGATAAAATTACCCGAAAATGCTAGTGCCAACGATATCTTTAATTCTTTTACTCCCAGCGTGATTAAAGGTGGATTAGACAAGTCCCAACCTAATGCAAGTAAAATTTCTGTACTAGGAAGTATTGCTGCTGGAACTCCGGTAGAAGCAATACAACAAGAAGTTGATAAAGTTGCTTTACCAGAAGAGCTTCAAAATAATGGAGAACACTTTGGTTTAAAAATTAAAGGGGACTCTATGGTGGAAGCTGGAATAAATGATGGAGATACTGTAATTGTAAAAAAAAGCTCTACTGCAGATAATGGTCAAATAGCAGTAGTTTTAATTGATGATCAAGAAGCTACTTTAAAGAGAATTCGTAAAAAGGGAAATACTATAGCCTTAGAAGCGGCAAATAAGAACTATGATACTAAAATTTATGCCGCTAATAGAATAAAAGTACAAGGTAAATTAGTTTCTTTATATAGAAACTTTCACTAAAATAGTCTAATTAAATAAAATGTCTTTAATTTGTAGGTTTGCGCCCTCTCCTACTGGGCCTCTTCATATTGGTGGAGTTAGAACTGCTTTATTCAATTGGTTGTTAGCCAAAAAAAATAAAGGAAAATATTTTTTACGAATAGAAGATACAGATAAAGAAAGATCAAAAGACGAATTTAAATTTCAGATTATTTCATCTCTGGCATGGCTAGGTATAAAGCACGATGGAGAAGAATATATTCAATCTAAAAATATTACTAAACATGTTTCAGTAGCCGATGAACTTATAAAAAAAGGTTTTGCTTATGAATGTTATTGTTCTGAAGAAGAAATTAACGAACAAAAAGAAAAATGTAAGAAAAAAGGAATTCCTTATGTATACAACAGAAAATGGAGGGATAACACAGATCTTAAAATTCCAAACAATATTAATCCTGTCATTAGATTCAAGAGTAAGATTTCAGGTAACACTATAATAAAAGACTTGGTGCAAGGAGAAAGAAATATTTCGAATTCTACAATAGAAGATTTTATTATCTTAAGAAAAGATAAATCTCCTACATATCAACTTTCAGCTACTGTTGATGATCATGAAATGAATATTACACATATAATTAGGGGAGACGATCACATGATTAACTCGTTTAAACAAAAACAAATATATGAAGCTATGAATTGGAAAGTTCATTATTTTGCTCACATACCGTTAATACATAGTGAGCAAGGAAAAAAATTATCTAAAAGAGACAATGCTTCTACATTAGAAGAATACAAAAAAATAGGTATTATTTCTGATGCGATGAGAAATTATCTTTTAAGGTTGGGTTGGTCGCATAAAGATAAAGAAATTTTTACTAAACAAGAAAGTATTGATTTATTTGATTTAAGTGGAGTCGGTAAATCTCCTTCAAAATTAGATATGGCTAGAATACTTTCAATTAATGAAACTTATATAAAAACTATAAATGAAGCGGATTTATTTAAGTTTTTTAAAGATTTTGTAATTAAATATAAAAAGAAGATTGATGAAACTAAAGAACCTTCTCTTGTTAAATCGATGGTTTTTCTAAAAAATAAAGCAAAAACATTAGAAGATATTTGGAATAATGCTCAATATATCATTAAGGATAAAATTGAAATTGATAAAGAGGATAAAAAGCTAATTGATAATTTATCAAAAAATATAATTAAAGAATTTATAACGGAGTATGAAAAGATAAATATTTTATCTAGGGAAACATTGGAGCCAATTATAAAATCACTAATTGATAAAAATAAAACTAATTTTAAAGGTGTGGGACAACCATTAAGGATAGCTCTAGTAGGGTCTAGGTTTGGACCAGGACTATACGATGTCATTTTATCTTTAAGTAAAACCGAAGTAATTAAAAGATTGAATCAAATTTAAATGAAAGACGCTTTATCTTTCAGGACTAGAAAGACTTCAATTTATGATAAAAAATCAAACATACCTTTTAAAATAAGTAGATCAAAATTTTTCAATTTTTTGAGTTGTAAAAGATGTTTCTATTTAGATCGTGTAAAAGGATTGAAAGAACCTTCTATGCCTGGATGGGCATTAAATGTAGCTGTAGATGAATTATTAAAAAAAGAGTTTGATATTTATAGGAAGGATCAAAAACCACATCCTATTATGACCAAATACAATTTAAATTTCGTACCTTATCAACATAAAGATTTAGACGTATGGAGAAATTCTTTAACAGGGGGAATTTCTTATTTAGACGAAAAAACTAATCTAATTGTTCATGGAGGTATTGATGATCTTTGGTTTGACTTGAAGGAAAAAAAATTAGTTGTGGTGGATTATAAAGCTCAATCATCAACTTACCCTGTTACAATATCTTCTTATTTAAATACTGAATGGCATTTAGGCTATAAAAAGCAAATGGATATTTATGTTCATATACTTAGAAAAATGAATTTTAAAGTTTCAGATCTCTCCTATTTTTACGTATGTAACGGAGAAAAGAAAAATGATAAATTTAATAACAAAATTGATTTTAAAATTACTTTAATTCCATATCGTGTAGATACATCTTGGATTGAAGGCGCAATGTTAGAAATGAAAAAAGTTTTAGATTTAGATACCCCTCCTCAAATTGAAAAATCATGCGAAAAATGTGCTTATCTCAAAGGTGCAAAAGATTTCTTTTAATTATTAAACTTTCTTAAAAATTATTTAAAGAAATTTGTTTAATGATAAGCTAGCTAATTCCGATGAAGACTTATCTATTTTAAAATCTTTTAAAATTGATTGTACTTTTTTAACTTGATCATTAATTTTATCCGGATTTTCTAAAAAACTATCCACATATTTAAATATATTTTTAGGATTACAATTTGATTGTAGTAACTCTGGTATAATTTCTTTATCTGCAGCAAAGTTAATAATATTTGCATATTTTGTTTTTACAAGACTTTTAACTATCAAAAAGTTTATGAAATTCATCTTATATAGAATAATTAAAGGTATCATAGCATTACAAATTTCTAGAGAAACCGTTCCTGATTTGGCTACTGCAAAGATAGATTTTTGTAATATATGATTTTTAATTTTATCATCACTAACAATTTCACAATTATTTAGGTTACTGGCGTCAATAAATGATTTAATTAATTTAGTTTGTTCATTTGTAGAATGAAAAATGTAGGTTATATCTTTATACTTTTCATTCATTAATTTTATAAAATCTAATAAAATTGGTGTTAATACTCTAACTTCAGATTTTCGACTTCCAGCAAAAACAGAGATTAAAGCTTTATTTTTACCTATAATTTGATTGATATCAATTTTACTTGGTTCTTTCATCTCAATTAAAGGATGTCCTACGAATTCGCAGCTTATTTGTTCTTTTTCAAAATATTTTTTTTCAAAATTAAATAACAATAAAATATGGTCAATAAAATTCTTTATTTTTTTTACCCTATTTTCTCTCCATACCCATACTTGTGGAGCTACATAATGCACTGTTTTAATTTTAGAATTAATTTTTTTTACTCTTTCTGCGACTCTTAATGTAAAATCTGGACTGTCAACTGTGAATAGAATATCAGGATTATAATTTATGATAGTTTTTACAGTTAAATTAATTTTTTTATTAATTTTAAATAAATTAAATATTACATTTGTAAATCCTAAATAAGTAATTTCTTTTAAATCATAAATTGACTTAATGCCCAGAGATTTTAAATTTTCTCCACCAACTGATAAATAATCAATGTTTGGATTTATCTTATTTAGATTATTAACTACTTTTGAAGCCAATTTATCTCCAGAAGGTTCACCGGTTAATATGAATATTTTCTTCATTTTATTACAGTTACAAACATTTTATTTTTATTAGCAAAATTGATACATTTTTTTCTTTCTAAAAAAACATTTTGTTTATTTTTTAATACAATTCCTCTAATACCTGCAGATTTGCAATTAGTAAAAGTTTTATAACCTACAGTCGGAAGATCAATTCTTAAATCTTGTTTTTTTTTAGGAAATTTAACCAGTACACCAGTATTTTTAATTTTTTTACTTTTGTATTTTTTTAACATTTCTTGTGTCCCCCCTCTTCCTTCAATAGCAATTACTTTTTTATTTCTTACTATTGCTCCTTGACTAAAATTATATTTATTTAATTTATTTAGTGTAGAAAGAGCTTTACTAATATCTTTTTTATCTTCTTTATTAGGTTTCAACTTAGTATAATTACCTTTCTTTAAAGTTAATTCTGGGTTAAAAAATAAAGAACTCATTGTACTAATGTTTTCTTTTTTAAAAATACTTATTATTTCTCTCAAAATAGCTGCATCTCCAAGCTTAGAACTTCTGATAATTCTGGGTAAATAATAAACACCTTTAAGATCAAGTCTTAGTTTAGAAAATTTAGGTTTTTTTACTTTACCAGCAAATAGAACTCTTCTACATTTTTTATTTTTTAAAATGCTAATTATTTTTCCAAATTGCCCAATTGAAACAGAAAAAGAATTTTTGTCCTTCTTAAAATTTTTTTTCTTTGTTAAATCTATAATTACGTATTTTTTTTTATTTTTAATTTTTTTTAGGATATTTTTTGGAAAATCAGTCTCACCAAATATTAGTCCAATCATACTACATTTTATTTTCTGGAGAACAAATAGGTCTTTTTTTATCTTTTTCGATAAAAGTTATAACTTCTTGAACGAGCTCATTATCTTTATGTTCTCCATTAATCCTATTTAAATTTTCATACAAATTTTTAGAAGAAAAAATTTCTTTATAAGCTTTATCTAAACCTATAATCTTTTTATTTTCATATTTTTTTCTTCTTAAACCAATTAAATTTAAACCTTGTAAATGATTTCTATTTCCAATAGATAGTCCAAACGGAATTACGTCCTTTAGAACCCCTGTCATTCCTCCTATCATTGCTAATCTCCCAATTCTTGTGAACTGTTGTACCGCTGAATTTCCACCTATTACGACTGAGTCCTCAATTGTTACATGGCCGCCTAGGGGAACATTATTTGCAATAATTACATTATTTCCTATCTTGCAATCATGTGCGATGTGAGAGGAAATCATAAGTAAGCAATTGTTGCCAATTATTGTTTTAAGCCCTCCCCCTTCTGTTCCAGGATTAATTGTAACATACTCTCTGATAGTATTATTCTCACCTATTATCAGGGAATTTTTTTCATTCTTAAATTTTAAATCTTGAGGTTGAGTACCAATACTTGCAAAAGGAAATATTTTTGTTCCTTTTCCTATTTTTGTATTACCTTCAATATGCACATTTGATATTAGCTCTACACCATCTTCAATTTCAACTTCAGGGCCCACATAACAAAAAGGACCTATTTTAACGTCTTTGCCTATTTTTAAATTGCTTTCTATAACGCTAGATTTATGAATCATTTTCTATCTACTATTGTTGCAGACCATTCCGCGTCAGCCATTCTTTTGCCATCTACCTTTGCAGTTCCCTTGTATTTCCATACTCTTCCGTGTGATCTAATTGCTTCTATTTCCAAATGCAGTTCGCAATCAGGTAATACTGGGCTCCTAAAACGAGCTTTATCAACACCCATTAAATAAACTAGTTTATTAGCATATTCTTTGGGATCAATACCGTGAGCTGTAAGTGCTGCAGCAGCTTGTCCAAAAGCTTCGACGATCAATACTCCAGGCATTACAGGTTGCCCAGGAAAGTGTCCTTGAACATAAAATGCATTTTTTTTGACATACATTATTGCTGTAGCAGATTTTAAGGGTACAATATTCACTAATTTATCAATTAATAGCATTGGCTCTCTGTGAGGCAATAAATTTTCTATTTCTTTTTTATTTATTTCAGTTTTACTCATTTTTTATCTTTTAAAAATTCTTTTAAAGGTACTGCTGGATATCCCATTACTATAGAATTGTCTTCAACATCTTTTACTACTCCACTACCGCCACCAATTTTCACATTATTTCCGATTTTTAGATGACCTGAAATACCAGCTTGGCCGCCTATCGAAACGTTGTCACCAATTATGGAGCTACCTGCAAAACCTACCTGACCAGCAATCATGCAGTTTTTACCTATTTTAACATTATGTGCAATGTGGACTTGATTATCTATATAAGTATTTTTACCTACAACTGTATCGTCAATAGATCCTCTATCAATAGTGCAGCTTGAAGCTATTTCGACATCATCATTTATAATGACTTTACCAATATGTGGAAATTTAAAGTTTTTTTCTTTAAAAGGTATAAATCCAAATCCTTTCAAACCAATATTGCAGCCATCTTGAATTACTACATTTTCACCAATCATAGAATTTTTTATATTTACTTGTGAGCCTATAATACAGTTTGATCCAATAACTACATCGTGTTCAATAATCGTATTATTACCTATAGTAGAATTTTGGCCTATTTTAACATTGTTTCCAATGCAAACATTGTTACCAAATTTTACATCTTTAAAATTAAATTTATCAGAAGGTAACAGATGAATATCAGGATAGTCTATATCTGAGTCTGGGTAGAATTTTTTTGCAACCTTAGCTGTCTCAAATAATACGTTTTTTACTACTATTGGAGTACAAGAATTAGGTAGAAATGACTTAAGTTTATTATTTGTGATACAAAAAGAAGCTTTTGTTTTTTTTGCATTTTCTGAATAAATTGAAGAGTCTAAAAAAGTTATTTCATCTTTTTCAGCATCTAAAAGATTATTAATATTATTAACCATTATATTATCGTTAACTTCAATATTTTCAAATAATTCTTTAATTTTATAAGATCCTTTTTTTTTAAAGAAACGGTTTTCAGACATTAAAATTATTTAAGATTTAATGATTTAATTTTTTTATTTAAAATTTCAATTATTTGATTGGTAATTTCAAGTTTAGTATCACCTAGGATTACATCTTTTTTATCTATTACCATTCTAATATTATTTTTTTCCATATATTCTTTTATTATTGGAGTTAAAGCGGCTAGTAATTTTTTTCTACCCTCTTTTCGTAAATTAGCCACATCTTGTATAGTTTTTCTTTTTTCTATTTGTAAATCAGCAACTTTTTTTCTTAATTTTTTGACTTCAACTTTATATTCCTCATTAGAAATAAGTTTTTTTTTAGCTACAAGTTTTTTTTCTTCATCTCTTAAAGCATTATCTTTTTGAAGAAACTTTTTGTCCTCTGATTGTAATTTGTTTCTAAGATATTTTTGAGCTTCTTTACCAGCTATACTCTGATTTAAAACCTTTGAAAAATCTATAAAATAAGGCTCACCTGCAAATAAATTATTAGAAAAATTAAGAGAAGTTATAAACAAGATAATTAAAAAAAAATTTTTCATATAATTAAAATGTAGTGCCCAAGGCAAAATTAAAAGTTTCTGTTTGATCAGTATCGGCTTTACTTATATTTTGTGCAATAGTAAAGCTTAATGGTCCTATTGGAGACAAGACGCTAGCTCCTAGACCAAAAGAAGACCTTATTTTATTACTTTCTGCTATAGAGGTGTCATAATCTACACCCCATAAGTTAGCTGCATCTAAAAATAAAACTATATCTGTTCCAGTGCTCTCTGGTAAGAGATTAGGTAAACTAGCTTCAAAATTAAAAGCTGCAGCATAATTACCTCCGATATAATCATTAGCATCTTTAGGTCCAATTTTACCTTGTTCAAATCCTCTGAGTCTTTTGCTTGAAATAGCAGCTCTTCTACTAAGTCTTACATCCTCACCTTTAAATCCTGTAACTGTTGAGCCATAGGCTTTAAATGCTCCGATAACATTAGGAGTGAAAGAATTATAAATTGCAAATGCTGCTGAGTTTCTTAAAATTGGAGCGTCAGCATATAGTGGTATCCCTTGTCCAAAAGAAATTGTATAACCAGATGTTGGAGCGTAGGACCTATCTCTCTTATCACTTTCAATATTATAATCAAAAATCATTTCAGAGTAGGTACCTGCTTGTTTTTTTAATGTAGAGGTAGCTGTGCTATCTACCCTTAAATCATCGTAAGTATATGAAATACCTGGGGTAAGATAAAAATCTTTGTATTGTTCAAATCTTGTATTAATACCAGTTGAATAAGTTGAGTTTTCAAAACCTGATGAGGGTTTATCATTTCTAGAGCTTGAAATGTGATATCCTAAAGAATTTCCACTATAATTGTAGTTAGGATTATTATAATTAATTCCTCCTCTAAAAGATGTTTCATCTAATTCTATACTAGTTGATAATTTTACTCCTCTACCAAGCCAATTATTTTCAGAAACTCCAACTGAAAAAGTGCTTCCATTGGTTCCGTATCCAGCACCTGCGCTTATTTCTCCCGTGGGTTTTTCCTCGACTTTAATTTCTAATTTTTTAAGATCTGGAGAGCTTCCATCAGTGATTTTTTTATCAACAGATTTAAAAATATTTCGAGATTTAAGTTTAGATATAGATTTTTCAATTTTTAGATTATTAAGTGGATCACCTTCGTCAATTAAGAGTTCTGATCTTATAACATCTTCATCGGTTACTCCATTTCCTATAATATCAACTCTTTCAACTAACTTTTTTGATCCTTCAAATACATTTATTTGAACAACTATTCCATCTTCTTCAATAATTTCACTAACGGAATGTTCAATAAATTGTAGCTCTTTAGAAGTAATTAAAATATCTAGTCTATCTAAAATTTTTTGTACTTTGAAAGGTGAGTAATATTTACCGATAATTTTATTAAAATCTTTTTCTAGAGGAAAGAAAATATCTTTATCTAAAATTTTATCAACGTTTGTTTTTATTTTTTTAATTCTATATCTCGTACCGGCATTGACAGTGTATGTTAATATAGTATCGTTATTTTTTGTAATCTCAGCGTTACTTGATAAAACTTGAATATCGTAGAAACCAATAGACTTATAGTAATTAGTTATTAATCTCTTATCTAACTCTATATTTTGATAATTTAAATAAATATTCCTGGATAAAAATTTCCAAAATTTATGTTCTTCTGAAGCAATGATGTCTCTTAATCTTCTTTCACGAACTTTTTTATCACCTAAAAAATTAATTTTTGAAATTTTAGTTCTATCACCTTTATCTATTAAAAAAATTAAATTTAATCTACCTTCATCTAGCTCTTGAGTCTGAGAAGTAACATTTACGAAATTATAGCCTAGAGAACCATAAACTGATTTAATAGTACTCATATCATCACTAACAGAGTTTTTTCTAAAAGATCCGCTTTTTTTTGAAGATAAATTTTCAAGTATTACATCTTTTATTTTATTAGCTTTTTCACCTTCAATCAAAATATCATTAATCAAAGGAAACTCTACAACCGATATCGATAAGATATTATTACTTAGTGTAATTTCAACATTTTCAAAAAATTCTGTTTGATATAAATTTTTTAGAATTGTATCTATATTATCAGCCGAATAGTCAGCATTAAGTTCTATTTCTCCATAAACTTTAACTGTTTCTGAACTAATACGTTTATTGCCAGTTACTTCTATTTTTTTAACTACTTCAGCATTCGCAAAGCTAAATAAAAAAATAGTGAATATAAAAATTAATTTTATCATTTCTTAAGAATTTTTAATGTTGCAGACCTTCCCCATTCGTCAATATCATAGATTTTTTTTAAAGTGTTAGGGATTTTTATAGCATATTTTTTATAATTTTTATCTTTCAAAACAGCAAATAAACAGGTTGTAATAGCCTTAAATGTGATTTTTTTGCATAAAAATTGATCAACTAATATTTCATTAGCCGCATTAATAATAATTGATGTAGATGGATATTTATCTAAATAAGGAATTAATTTCAATGAAGGGTATTTTCTAACATCAGGTCTATAAAAATTTAATTTTTTGTTAAAGATTTTTTTTTGATAAATACTATTTTTTGGCAAATTGTTAATATCAAAATTTGAGTTATAGATTGCATTTGAAATAGGTATAACCATATCTGGTTCATGGTATAAAAAAGTTGTAATACCATTTTTGTATTTAATAATTGCGTGAACAAGAGACTCTGGATGTATAACTATTGAAAATTTATTTAATGGAAAAGAAAATAATTTTTGAGCTTCTATTAATTCTAATATTTTGTTCATCATAGTTGAAGAATCTATTGAGATTTTTTTACCCATATTCCATTTTGGATGTTTTATAGCTTGTAATGGCGTTATATTTTTAAATTTTGACAATGAGTAATTCAAAAAAGGGCCTCCGGAAGCAGTTAAGTAAATTCTTTCTATTAAATTCTTTTTTTGATTTTTAATTAAATATTTTATAGAGAAATGTTCAGAGTCAATTGGAATTAAATCTACTTTTTTTTCACGAGCCTTTTTTTTGATAATATTCCAACCACATATAACAGACTCTTTGTTTGCTAGAAGAATTTTTTTTGACAAGTTTATGAATTTTATTGTTGGCATTAAACCAGCTATTCCGGGAATTGCAGCTACAGTGAAGTCTGCCTTTTTTTTTAAATTAATTAATTTATCATAAGTGTTAACAATATTTACATTTTTATTTTTATTTTTTTTTTTTTACTAATTCAAATATTTTTTTATCATTAATTAAAAAATTTTTAGGTTTATATTTTTTAATTAAAATTATAATTTTTTTTAGGTTTCGATCAGCTACAAGAGTATGAATTTGAAAATTTTTTTTATCTTTTTCGATAATTTTTAAAGTAGTTAAACCTATAGATCCTGTAGCACCTAATATATTAATGTTTTTTTTTGTCATCAGGATAAAATAATTAAAGCAATTAATCCAACAGGTATACCTAATAAGATTCCATCTATTCTATCCAATAAACCGCCATGTCCTGGTAAAATATTACCTGTATCTTTCAATTTTGATTTTCTTTTTAAGAAAGAAAATAAAATATCTCCTAGTTGAGAGCCTAGAGAAACTAGCAATGTAAAAAATATTAATGTAGATAAATTAACTGGTATAGAATAATAAACCTGGATCATTAATGAAAAAATTATAGGTAAAAAGAATGAACCTATACTTCCAGTGATAGTTTTTTTAGGACTTATTTTTGTTAATTTCGGTCCTTTAAAAATTCTTCCAAACAACAATCCACCGATATCTGATAAGATGCAAATCATGATTAAATAAAAGATCAAAATTTTAAATTGTTGATTCAAAGATAGAAGAAAAAATAAGAATACAAAAATACTTAAATAAATTATGAAAATTAAGTTTGATAAATATTTAAAAGTTTTTTGAAATTGAAATATTTTCTCAGTTATCTTCATAAATTCAAATAAAGAAAAAATATAAATAATTATTAGTAAAAAAAGCAAAACAAAATCAGTTAAAAAAGCCAAAAAAAGCATTACAAATAATGCAATCGAAGTCAATATTCTCTTTTTAAGTTCGCTACTCATTAAATATTTCCAAAATTTCTTTTGATTAATTTAAACTTTTTAATAATCTTTTTATAATCCTTATCATTAAAATCTGGCCACAATTTATCTAAAAAATATATTTCAGAATAAGCAAGTTGCCACAACATAAAATTACTAAGCCTTTTTTTTCCCCCTGTTCTGATTAAAATATCAGGGTCAGGCATGTTTTTTGTGTATAAATTTTTTTGAATAGTTAACTTGTTTATTTTTATTTTTTTCTTTTTTATTTTTGCAATTGCTTCTACAATTTCATTTTTTGAACCATAGTTCAAAGCCAAATTAACTGTTAATTTTTTATTATTAAGAGTTTTGATTTCTACATTTTTTAGAATTTTTTTCAGTTTCTTTGGCAGTTTATTAATTTGGCCTAGAATATTTATCTTTATTTTATTTTTTATTACATTATTTAGTTCTTTTTTAAAATATATATTAATTAAATTAAAAAGAAAATTGATTTCAGTTTTTGGTCTTTTCCAATTTTCAGTAGAAAAAACATAAAATGTCACAATAGGAATTTTTTGTTTTAATGAAGAAGCGACTATATCTTTAACTGTTTGAACTCCTTTTAAATGGCCGTAATTTCTGGATTTTTTTTTTTTTAAACCCCACCTTCCATTACCATCCATAATAAAGGCAACGTGGTTGAGCTTATTCATATTTGTAATATTTCTTTTTCTTTTTCATCAATAATTTTTTCAATTATTGAAATATTATTATCAGTTATTTTTTGATTATTTTTTTCAAAATTTTTATTTTCATCCTCAGTGATTACTTTATCTTTTAATTTTTTTTTTAATTCTTCATTAGCTTCTCTTCTTATATTTCTTATTGAAATTTTGCTTTTTTCTCCCATGTTTTTTAAAATTTTAATTAAATCTTTTCTTCTTTCTTCTGTTAAATCAGGAATTTTAATTCTTATTAATTGCCCGTCTATTTGTGGATTTATACCTAAATCTGATTTTTGGATAGCTGAGTCGATAAATTGCACGTTTGATTGATCCCATACTTGAATGGATATTAATCTAGCTTCAGGCACACTAATTGTACCCACTTGATTTATTGGCATTTGTTGGCCGTAAACTTCTACTTTTATCATATCCAACATATTAGCATTTGCTCTTCCAGTTCTTAAAGTAGCTATGTCTTTTTTAAAAGATTGTATTGATTTTTCCATTTTTAATGAGTAATTTTTTTCATTAAACTCTGAGCTCATATATTTAAACTCCTTCGCCGACTTTAAATCTTATAAAATCTAATATTTGTATATCATTTTCTAATTTATTCTCTTTGAGTATATCAGAAACTTTTTTTTTAGGGTCCATTATCCATACTTGATTTAATAGGGTATTATCTGAAATAAACTTATTAATTTTACCTTTTGATATTTTTTCTATCATATCGTCTTTTTTACCAGAATTAATAAGCTCTGCTTTTATAATCTCAATTTCCTTATCAATAACATCTTTATTTAAATCTTCTCTATCTATCGATAATGGGTTTATAGCAGCTATGTGCATCGCAAGTTTTTGACCAAATTCATCATTCTTATTTTTTTCTATGTTTGATAATTTCACAACAGAGGCTATTTTTCCTATATTTTTTTCGATTGCTGAATGAACATATGAAAAATTAGCACCGTTATTGTCGTCAAAGAATTTGGTTCTCCGTATTGTTATTTTTTCACCAATTTTTGCTATTAAATTAATCAAATTTTCTTTAACTGTAATTTTATTTTTCATTAAAGAGTCATTTAATTTATTTAAATCTCCTTTTTGTGTAAAATTTATTTGAGATAATTCTTTGCAAAAATCTATGAAATCTTTATTTTTTGCTACAAAGTCAGTTTCGCTATTTATCTCAATTAATGATATTTTTCCATTATTGTTCTCCACTAGAGCTAAACCTTCTGAGGCAGTTCTACTCATTTTTTTAGAAGCCTTTGCTATGCCTTTTTTTCTTAAAAACTCAATTGATTTTTCAATATCACCTTTATTTTCATCAATAGCTAACTTACAATCTTTAAAACCTACGCCAGTCAATTCTCTAAGTTTTTTAACACTTTCTAGAAATTCTTTATTTGACATTTATTTTATGAATTTATTTTTTTTAGAATCAATTTTTTTATCTGATTTAATGTTTTTTAAAATTGGCTTAGCTATCTTATTGGTTTTTTTTTTATTTTGAGATAAGTCTTTTGTAGGTTGTGGCTGTTCTTTTGTAATAACAATATTTTTCTCAGCATCAATAATAGCTCCTTTAAGTAATTCACAATAAAGATTTATAGATCTCCTCGCATCATCGTTACCTGGAATAGGAAATTGAATATCGGTTGGATCTGAGTTAGTGTCTAAAATTGCTACAATTGGTATTTTCAAATTAATTGCTTCTTTAACAGCAAGTGACTCTATATTAGTATCTATAACAAATATCATGTCAGGTATTTTTTTCATTTCAGCTATACCTCCAAGAGATCTTTGAAGTTTATCTCTTTCTTTTCCAAACTTCAGAATTTCTTTTTTGGTAAACCCTGTGTTCTCTTTTGAGAGTTGAGTATCTAACATCTTTAATCGCTTTATTGAATTTTGAATTGTATTCCAATTCGTTAGCATTCCACCCAACCATCTATAATTAACAAAATACTGATTAGTTTCTTTAGCTAAAGAGCTAACTTGTTCTGAAGCTTGTTTTTTTGTAGAAACTATTAATATTTTACCCCCACTAGAAATACATTTATGTACTTCTGCTAATGCATTTTTAAGAAATGATACTGTCTGTGTTAAATCAATAATGTGTATAGAATTTTTTTCTCCAAAAATATATTGCTTCATTTTTGGATTCCATCTTAAGGTTTTATGACCCAGATGCACTCCGGCTTCTAAAAGTTGTTTTATATTTACTTCAGGTACGTTCATAGTTTTTTCCGGTTAATCCACCACAGTTATTCCATTTCTGGACCGGTAGGGCACAAACCCTTATTACTGTGTGCGAAATTTAATATTGATATATAGATTGTATTAAAAAAATCAAGCTTCTAAAAATTTATTTTTTTGACATAACCCTTATTTTTAACTGAATTATACTTACTTAAATCAAATTTTCTTGCTTTATCTAGCTTAAATGTTAATTTTTTTCCTTTGCTACCTAAAACAAATTGAATTTCTGTATCACCTTCTTCGTTTAATAAATCTTTTAGCTCATCGAGCAAATAGCCTTCCTTAAGTTCTATAGAAACTTTTTGGTATGGTTTGTTAATTATTTCGTTTAAATCTAAAATTTTTCTTACGTTTACTCGTCTAGTTGTATTATCATCAGACTGTCTATCTTTATGTAAAGTCATTACAAAAGAGGATGCTTCTCTCAATTTATCTCGGTTATTAATTAACGTTTCAGAAAATAGAAATAATTCAAATTCACTGCTATTATCACTGAACTTAACTATCGCAAAAGGATTTCCCTTGGCACTTTTTTTTTCTTGTATAGACATTATTGTACCAGCCACTAAACCTTCAATGTCATCATTTTTAATAAAATTTTGATATGGAATTATTTTTAGTTGAGAAAATATATTTTTGTATTCATTCAGAGGGTGATCAGAGATATAAAAACCAAGTGCCTTAAATTCCTCTATTAATAGTTCTTTTTTTGTCCATCTTTTATCAGTTATAAATTTAAAAGTATCATCGATAGAATTGTCTTTAATATCAAATAAATTTGTTTGTTTGCTCAATTTATCTTCGTGAATATTCTTAATTGTTTGAATAATTTTAGGTATAGATTCAATTAATTGATTTCTATTAGGATTTAAATTATCAAAAGCACCAGCTTTTACTAAACCCTCAAGTTGTAATTTATTTACATCTTTGGGGTCCACTCTTTTAATAAAATCAGAAACTGATTTAAATTTTCCATTATTTTCTCTTTCTTGAACTATGTTGGAAATTGCTTCAAACCCAACACTCTTTACCGCTCCTAGCCCATAATAAATTTTATTATCAATCGCTCTGAAATCAGAAAAACAACTATTTATACATGGCCTTACTACTTTAACATTTAACCTTTTTAATTCTTCAACAAATTCTCTTAATTTACTAGTATTAGTTAATTCTGTAGTCATAGTAGCAGCAATGAAATCTTCCTTATAGTAAGTTTTTAAATAAGCAGTTTGGAAAGCTATTAAAGCATAGGCGGCTGCATGACTTTTGTTAAAGCCGTATTCTGCAAAAGGTTCTATTTTTGTGAAAATATAATTTGCCAAATCTTTTTTAATTCCATTTTGAATTGCTCCATTAACAAACCTTTCTTTTTGTTTTTCTAACTCAGCTCTCTTTTTTTTACCCATAGCTCTTCTTAAAATATCTGCTTCCCCTGCCGTAAAACCAGCTAATGTTTGAGCTATTTGCATAACTTGCTCTTGATAAATTATAATTCCATAAGTAGGTTCTAAAATATTTTTTAGAGACTCATGAATGTAATTAGGAGTTTTGAAACCATTTTTACAGTCATTATAAATTGGGATATTACTCATCGGTCCAGGTCTGTATAATGCAACCAGAGCAATTATATCATCAAATTTATTAGGTTTCATTTGTCTAATTGAATCTCTCATTCCTGAGCTCTCTAATTGAAATAAACCTGTTGTTTCTCCCGTTGACAAAAGTTCAAAAACTTTTTTATCATCTAAATCGATTTTACTAATATCTAAATCAATTCCCTTTAATGATAAAAGTTTTAAAGTTTTATCTATAACAGTTAATGTTTTAAGTCCTAATAAATCAAATTTAACTAATCCAGCATTTTCTGAAGAATACATATCAAACTGTGTAGAAGGTAGAAATAAATTAGATGAATGGTCTTTATACAAAGGGACTTGCTCTGATAATTTTTCTCCAGCTATTACAACTCCAGCTGCATGAGTTGCCATATTTCTATTTAAACCTTCTAATTTTAGAGATAATTCAATAAGTTTTTCAACCTTTTTATTATTTTTAATTTCTTCTTTAAATCTCGGCTCTCTATCAACTGACTCTTTCAATGTTAAAGGTCTCGATGGATCAAATGGAATCATTTTACAAATTTTGTCTACATGTCCGTAAGGTAATCCTATAACTCTACCAACATCTCTTAACGCCATTCTAGCTTTAAGTTTTCCAAATGTGATAATGTGGGCGACACCGCTATTATATTTTGACTTCAAATATTCAAAAACTTTATCCCTTTTTTCTTCACAAAAATCTATATCAAAATCTGGCATAGATATTCTGTCTGGATTTAAAAACCTTTCAAAAATTAAATCGAATTCTATTGGGTCTAAATCAGTAACGTCTAAACAATAAGCTACTAATGATCCGGCCCCTGATCCTCGTCCTGGACCTACTGGAATATTATTTTTTTTGGACCATTTAATATAATCTGAAACTATAAGAAAATAACTTGAATATTTCATAGAATTAATGATCTTTAGCTCGTGATGCAATCTATCTTCGTATATTTTAATTATCTTATTTCTGTCTTCTTGAGGTCGTTTTTTGAAAACAAAATTGTCTAATCTAAATTTTAAACCTTTTATTGCTTGCGTTTTTAATTCATCTTCAATGGTAGTATTCTTCGATGTTGTTAATGAAGGTAGAATTGGACTAGATGTATTAGGCTTAAAATTAAATCTTAATGAAAAATTATAATTATTTTCCAACGCTTCTGGAATGTCAGAGTAAATTTTTTTTAATTCATCATTTGTTTTTAAATAATGCTGGTCGTTATATTTTTTTCTATTTATTTCATCTACAAATCTTTTTTCCCCTATACAAATTAAAGCATCATGTGCTTCTGCCATTTCTTGTTTTATATAAAAAATTTCTTGAGATGCTATAAGAGGCAGGTTATATTTTGAAGATAAATTTAATAAGAAATTTTCATACTTTTTTTCTTCTGGTTCATTATGTCTTTGAATTTCAATATAAAATCTATCTTTAAAACATTTGGAAATTTTACAAAACAAATCTTCAATTTGTTTCAGCTTGTTAAGCTTAAAAAGAGAGCCAAATAAGTCAAATTGACTACCAGAGAGGGTTATAAGCCCGTCACTATAATTTAATAAATCTTCTAGTTTACATTGAGGATCAGATATTTCATTGCTGTCTAAATAACTTTTTGAAGATAATTTTGTTAAATTTTTGTAACCAACAGCATTTGTTGCAAAGATAGGTATTTTGCCCAAAACATTATCAAATAAAAAATTAATTTGAGTCCCAATAATAGGTTGTGTGCCAGATTTACTGATCTTTTCAGAAAATTCTAAAGCACCACACAGATTGTAGCTATCACAAATTCCTACAGATTTTATTTTATTTGATTTACAGTAATCTGATAAATCATCAATTTTTATAGCTCCTTCGCAAATAGAGTATTGTGTATGAATTTTAAAATTATTAAATTGCTTATCATTTTTGAGCATTAATTCTTTTTATATTACCATTAAAAATACTCAACTTATAATCAGCTTTACTAGCAAGTTCTCTATTATGAGTTGCAAATATTACAGCTTTGTTCATTTTTTTTAACTTTAAAAAATATGAAAAAATATCTTTTGAAGTTTTATAGTCAAGATTTCCTGTTGGTTCATCAGCAATTATTAGATCTGTTTCAGCTATTATTGACCTCGCTATTGCAACTCTCTGTTGTTCTCCACCAGATAGTTCATTTGGAAAATGGTTTTTTCTATTAATTAAATTAACTTTAGTAAGAATATTCAAAGCTTTTTTTTCTGATGATTTATAGCTCTCATTTCTAATGATCAAAGGCAGTAAAACATTCTCTAATGCTGTAAAATCTCCTAATAAATTATTATCCTGAAAAATCATAGATATATTTTCTTTTCTCAAAATATCTTTTTTTTCATTTGTTAAATTTTTAGTCTCCTTATCTTTTAAAAGAACTTTACCGCTTGTAGGATTATCTAGAAGCGCCAAAATATGTAGTAAAGATGATTTTCCTGATCCTGAGGGACCAATTAAGGCAACAAGTTCACCTTTTTTAATTTTAAAATTGATATTTTCAAATAATTTTATCAATCCATTTTTATGGTAAAAATATTTTTTTATATTTTCGGCTTGAATAAGATATTTATTCATATTTTAAAGCCTTTGTTAAGTTCATTTTTGATATTGATCTTGATGGTATGTAAGATGCTATAGCTGAAATAAATAATGAAAAAAAACTAATTGAAATTATTGATTGTAAACTTAATTCACTTGGCATTTTTTCTAAAAAATAAATTTCTGGTGGAAATATTTCTAAATTAAATAAACTTGAAATTAATATTCTTATTTCTTCAATATAAATTGAAAAAAAAGTTCCTATAAAAACTCCTGATAAAGTGGCAAAAAAGCCAATACTCATACCAGTTAAAAAAAATATTTTTTTTATTGAAGTATCACTTAATCCTAAAGTTTTTAAAATAGCTATTTCACGAGTCTTGTTTTTTATTAGAATTGTAAGACCAGAAATTATATTAAAAGTTGCTACAATAATAATGAGAGTTAAAATAATAAACATTACATTTCTCTCAACTTTTAGAGCACTAAAAAATGATTTATTTAAGTCCGACCAGGAATAAATGTAAAATTTATCAGTTAACTTTTTTAATTCCTTTTTATAAACATCTGCTTTTAATGGATCTTTTAAATATATTTCAATATTTAAATCTTTTTTTGTTTTATTAAACAAGGACAATATTTCATCAATATCTAGTAAAACAACATTTCTATCAAATTCTAAAAATCCACTATTAAAAATTCCTGCGATTAAATAAGTTTGCTGTTTTGGCACAGATCCTAAAGGAGTGTTTATAAAAGAGGATGTCATCAAAGTTATACTATCACCTACTTTGAGACTTAGACCAAAAGCTAATTCTCCACCTATTAAAATACTTTTATTGTTTAGATTTTTAAATTTACCATCAACTATTTTTTCTTTTATTAAATTAAACGCTTCAGATTGTTTTTTTTGAATTCCTTTTATTAAAATACCTTTTGTATTTTCATTGGCAATTAGAATACCTTCACTAGTAAAAGATTTCGTTAAGTTAAATTCTTTGTATTTTTGAGAAATTAAAGATTGAAAATCTTCACTGATATAATCTCCTTTACTTTCAATTATCAAATGAGGATTTAATCCTAGTATTTTGTTTGTTAGGTCTGTTCTGAATCCATTCATTACAGACATCACAATTATTAATATTGCGACCCCAAGCATAATACCTAAAAAAGAAAATGCTGATATAATTTTTAAAAAACCTTCTTTTTTTTTAGGTTTTAAATTTCTTGATGAAATTAATCTTTCTATGTTGCTAAACAATTTATTTTTTTATTTTTTTTACGATTTCGCTTAGATTTAAGATTTCAGTGTTTGAATTAAGTTCTTTAAACTCAAATTTATTATCTTGAGACTTAGAACCTATAATTATCTGAAAAGGAATACCTAGTAGATCGTGTTTTTTAAATTTATTTGACATATTTTCATCAATATCGTCTAACAATACGTCAATTCTTTGTTTTATTAATTCTTTATATATATTTTCAGCTTTTGTTAGGTTGTCTTTATTATTTTTATTGATACTCGGTATTATTACTGCTTCAAATGGTGAGATAGATCTTGGCCATTTCATAATGTTATTATTATAATTTGCTTCTATTATAGCTCCAACTAGTCTTGAAACTCCTATTCCGTAAGATCCCATTTTAACAGAAATTTTTTTTCCATCTTTATTATCAATATTACAATTGAGAACTTTTGAATATTTTTCTCCAAAATAAAATATATGTCCTACCTCTATACCTTTAGCTTTAACTTGATTTAATTTATTTACTTTTTCATTAAATTCTTTTTGATTAAATTTTTCATCGGTTACTGCGTAGATTGAAGAATAATCTTTTCGCATTTTATCAAGCGAAGAGTCCGAAGCATTATAATTTTTTAAATCTATATTGAATATTTCTTTGTCTGTATATATTTGGCTTTCACCCGTATCAGCAAGAATTATGAATTCATGAGAAAGATCGCCTCCTATAGGACCTGTATCTGCTGACATTGGAATAGCTTTAAGTCCCATCCTATCGAATGTTTTTAAATAAGAAAAAAACATTTTATTATATGATTTCTTTGCTGACTCCTCATCTAAGTCAAAAGAATAAGCATCTTTCATGTAAAATTCACGACATCTCATAACTCCAAATCTTGGTCTGATTTCGTCTCTAAATTTCCATTGGATGTGGTAAAGCATTTGAGGAAGATACTTATACGATTTTATACTTCCTCGGAAAATTTCTGTGATTAATTCTTCATTAGTTGGCCCATAAAGCATTTCTCTTCCCTGTCTATCTTTAATTTTAAGCATCTCATCTCCATAATCATTATATCTTCCGCTTTCTTTCCATATATCGGCTGACTGTATAGTCGGCATTAACATTTCTTGTGCTCCAATATTATTTTGTTCTGCTCTTACTATATTCTCTATTTTTTTCATAACCTTAAAACCTAACGGTAACCAGGAATATATTCCTGCTGATGATTGCTTTATCATTCCTGATCTAATCATAAGTTGATGTGATTTAATTTTTGCCTCAGAAGGTACATCTTTTATTATTGGAAGAAATAATTTTGATAAATACATTATTGCAAATACTCCCTTAAATTAAAATAACCACTTATAACAATATAATATATTGCAAAAAATAATACTGAAGCAATAAATGTAGTAATTATAAACTTTTTACCTATATTAGGGTTTTTTGGGGCTCCTAAATCGTTTCCTTCTATTTTTTGGATAAAAAGTTTATTCTCAGACTTAATACCAACTGGTAAAATACAAAAAAAAACAATCCACCAAATGATAATATAAATTATTAAAGATCCAGTTATACCCATTATATTCTTGCAATATTAATATTAGTGAAAGGTTTTTTTCCAGTTTTATCTTTCATAATTTTTCTACAATTTTGCTTCAGAGTATCAATTAAATTTTTTTCTTGATTTTTATTCTGAATAGAAAAGGTTCTACAAACATTTGAGATCTCATCTTCCATATCAAAAACAATATTTTCTATATCATTATCTGTAGGTATGCCTCTATAAGAAATAATTGGTTTTTTAAATTTTCCATTATTAGAAATAATAAGTGTTACTTCTAAATATCCATTTTGTGATATATTTCTTCTCTCTTTTATGGATTGCGAATCTGAACTCACTCCTATTGCACCATCTAAATACATTCTTCCAGAGGGTGCTTTATCTACAATTTCAGGTTTTGAACTAGGATGAATTCTGACTATATCTCCATTCTCAATTAACAATGTTTGAGGAATTTGAAGGCTTTTTGCATAATTTACATGCTCTTTCATATGACGATGTTCTCCATGTACGGGGATTATACATTTTGGTTTTACCCATCCGTACATGTCTTTTAAATCCTCTCTATTTGGATGACCTGAAACATGCACAAATGCATTTTCTTCTGTAATAATTTCTACATTATTTTTAGCTATTTCATTTTGTAATTGATAAAGTTTTTTTTCATTTCCAGGAATAATTTTAGAAGAAAAAATTACTGTATCTTCAGGTTCTAAAAAAACCTCAGAATGAATACCATTTACGATTCTATTCATTGCGCCCATTGGCTCACCTTGGCTACCTGTACAAAGATAAATAATTTTATTTTTTGCAACTTTTTTTGCGTCTCTAGGGTCGAGAGGTTCAATTAAATTTTGCATGTAGCCACAAAGTCTCGCAGCTTTATATATTCTATGCATTGACCTGCCTACCAAGCAAATATTTCTATCTGTTTTTTTCGCGCAATAAAAAACTGTTTCCATTCTAGCTACGTTTGAGGCAAAGGAAGTTACAATTACTCTATTTCTCTTTTTTTCGATTATGTTTAATAAGCTATCTCTAACATCAGACTCTGATCCAGCTCTTCCTTCACTGAAAACATTTGTAGAGTCGCAGATCATAGCAATAACTCCTTTGTCTCCTATTTCTTGAAGTTTTTTCTTATCAATATCTCCTCCAATTAAAGGGTTTGGATCAACTTTCCAATCTCCAGTATGTAAAATTAAACCTGCTGGGGTAGAAATTGATAGTCCATTTGGTTCTAAAATAGAGTGGGTTAATGTAATAAAATCAATTTCAAAAGGACCTAATTTTATTTTTCCATTCAGTTGCACTATTACAAGGCTTCGAGAAATATCTATTTTTTTTTCTTTAAATTTTTCTTGGATTAATACTGCTGTAAACGGTGTTGCATATATTTTACATTTAAGATTTGGCCATATATGAGCAACAGCTCCAATATGATCTTCATGAGCATGAGTTAAAACAATACCAAGCAAATCATCTTTTTTATCTAATATAAAACCTGGATCAGGGTATATTAAATCTATTCCAGGGACACTATCATCGGCAAAAGTAACACCCATATCTACTATAATCCATTTTTGCTTCTCCTCGTTTCCATAGGCATACAAATTCATATTCATTCCTATTTCACCTGATCCTCCCAAAGGGCAAAAAATTAATTCGTCTTTTTTCATAATAATAAATCTTTATATATTTTAGCAATTCCCTTAATTGTTATATCTTTATCTATAAAAGGTTTTACTAATAAATTATCACTAAAAATATCTGCATAACCACCAGTTAAAATTACTTTATATTTTTTTTTGGTATTAAAACTAATTTTTTTAATTATATTATTAATTAAACCTTGGTAACCCCAAATAAAACCAGCATTTAAGGCATCTATTGTATTTTTTCCATAAGTTTTTGGATTTTTTTTTAACTTAATTATAGGAAGCAATGCAGTAGAATTATTTAAAGCACTTATAGAATTTTTTATCCCTGGTGCTATAACACCTCCTTCGTAAATACCTTTTTGTTTAATAATATCAAAAGTTGTTGCTGTACCAAAATCTATAATTATACAATTTTTGTTATAGTTAAAAAAAGCTCCTATAGCATTTGCAATTCTATCAGAGCCAAGCTCACTAATTTTTTTAATGTTTAACTTTATCATTTTTCTTATATTTAGTTCTTTTATTTCAATAGTTTTTATTTTTAATTTTTTTAAATAAGATTTTATAATTCTAAAAATATTAGGAACGACGCTAGAAATCAGTATTGTGGGATTTGCCTTTTTTTTTAATATTCTCTTAAAAAAAAGGTGTTTTTCCCTATTATTATTTAATTTGCTAGTCTCTATTTGAAATGATTTAGTAATTTTAAAATTACTATCGAGTAATGTAATTTTTGTAAGTGTATTTCCTATGTCTCCTACTAAGTAATTCATTGATTGCAAATATTTTTTTTTAAATGATCTAATTTATATTCTTTTATATCAGAAATTAATTTTTCATAAGATCTTTTCAAATCATTTAGTATCGATTTATTATCAATTTTTTTATTAGAACACTGGGATAGAGATATAGATTTAAATTGTGAACTTTTAGGTGCGTATACAGTATTAATTCCTATGCCCACTATTAAATATTTTTTCGAATTTGACTCTATAACTTCCTGAAGTATTCCACACAATTTTCTACTATTAATTAAAAGATCATTTGGCCATTTAACCTTAATTTTATATTTTGTGTATTTTTTTAATACATCTCTGATCAGAAACGAATTCAATATTGAAATCTCTTCTGGTTTAATATTTTTACTTGTTAATTCGAATAAAATTGTAGCAAAAAAATTACCTTTTTTAGAAATCCATTTTTTTCCCATTGTTCCTTTGCCTTTAGTTTGATTTTTAGAAATAATTATTTTTGGTTTAGTTTTATTTTTTTTTATTAGTTTTATTGCCTCTTCATTAGTACTTTTTACACTATTGTATTTTAAAATTTTAAGTTGCATTAAAATAAAAATATAGAACTTACAATATTACTTAAAAAAGAAGGATACAAAAAGAAAGTTGCTAGTATAAAGCAACTAATAAACAGTGTTCCTACTATACTTATGTTTTTAATTGGATCTAAAGCTTCTTTGATATCGTCGAAATATATAATCTTTATTATTCTTAAATAATAAAAAGCAGAAATTACAGTTGTCAATAAACCAATAACTGCTAAAGTATACATTTCGTTTTCGATCACAGCCATAAATACGTAAAATTTAGCAAAGAAACCTCCTAAAGGCGGAATTCCAGCTAAAGAAAATAAGATTATTAAAAAGCTTAGAGCTATTAGTGGGTTTTTTTTCGATATTCCAGACAAATCTGTAATTTTCTCAGTATATTTTCCATTTTTTTTCATTAAAAAAATAACTGCAAAAGCACCTAAGTTCATGACAGCATAAATAACTATATAAGTGACCGAACTGCTGTAACCACTAATTGTACCAGTGGCTATGCCTGCTAAAGCATAGCCGATATGACCAATTGAACTATAAGCCATAAGTCTCTTAATATTAGTTTGGCCTATTGCTGCTACAGCGCCTAGTATCATTGAAGCAATAGATATGAATACAATAATTGTTTGCCACTGTGATAAAATATTTTCAAAAGGTATTTGCATAAATCTTATCATAACTGCCAAACCTGCAATTTTAGGCACAATAGCAAAGAAACTTGTTATCGATGTTGGAGAACCTTCGTATACGTCTGGCGTCCACATATGAAATGGAACAGCTGAAATTTTAAAAGCTAAACCAACTAATATGAATACTATTGCAAAAATAGCACCAGAATTTTGAATATTAATTTCATTTGCTATAATATTAAAATTCGTTGAACCACAAAATCCATATAATAAAGAACATCCATACAGTAATAATCCTGAAGATAAAGCGCTTAAAACAAAATATTTAATTCCAGCTTCACTGGATCTTATATTGTCTCGATCTATCGAGGCTAATATGTATAAAGACAATGACTGCAATTCTAAACCTAAATAGAAAAGAATTAAATCATTTGAACTTACCATTAAAAACATTCCTAAAACTGAAATTAATATAATGATTGGATATTCAAATTTATTTAAATTATTTTCTTTAATAAATAATTCAGATGAAATTAAAACAAAAATACTTGAAATTAATATAAATATTTTAAAAAAATTAGCAAAAGAGTCTCTAATAAAACTATCAAGAAAAACTTTTATTGTAAAATTATCACTATTAAGTATTAATAAAACTCCAACTATTAAAACAACTAAAGTAAGTTTTTGAACTACTTCAAAACTTTTTTTAACATATACACCAATCATTAATAAAGTAAAAATAGAAAGAGATAAAAAAATTTCAGGTAATAGAATTTGTAAATTATTATACATTTAATTAACTTTTTATATGATAAATTAAATCTATTTGATAATTATTTATCAAATTTTCAATTGATATTTTCATAGTGTCTATTAGTATTTGGGGGTAGAAACCAAAAAATATTGTTGCTGACGCTAAAACTATTAAAATAGAAGACTCAATTAAGTTTAAGTCTTTCATTTTTTTTATTTCACTATTTTTTGCCTCACCAAATATTACTCTTTTTGCTAGCCACAACATATAAGCTGCTCCGAGTACCACTCCTAACGAAGCTATTATTGCAACCAAGTAACTCTTTTGAAAAGTCCCAACTAAAACTAAAAATTCACCCAAAAATCCACTTGTTCCAGGTAAACCCAGAGCACCTAATGTAAAAATGATAAATAAGAAAGAGTATTTTGGTAAATAATTCACAATACCCCCATATGAGCTGATAAGTCTTGAGTTCATCCTGTCGTAAAGAACTCCCACACATAAAAAAAGAGCTGCTGAAATTAATCCGTGACTTATCATCTGAAAAATACTTCCCTCTATACCTTGTTGGTTAAAAGTGAATATACCTAATGTGACAAAACCCATATGAGCTACTGATGAGTATGCTATTAATTTTTTCATATCTTCCTGCATAAGTGCTACTAATGATGTGTAAATTATTGCTACAACACTTAAAATATAAATTAATGGTATAAAATATTCTGAAGCAATCGGAAACAGAGGTATAGAAAATCTAAGAAAACCATACCCCGCCATTTTTAAAAGTATAGCAGCCAAGATAACTGAACCAGCGGTCGGAGCCTCTACATGTGCATCAGGTAGCCACGTATGAACTGGCCACATTGGAGTTTTTACAGCAAAAGAACTAAAAAAAGCTAACCAAAGTAGATATTGAAATTCCTTGGGAATTTTTATTTCATATATTTGAGTAATATCGGTAGTACCTGTAATCCAGTAAATTGCTATAATAGCTACAAGCATTAATACTGATCCTAAAAGTGTGTAAAGAAAAAATTTAAAAGCTGAATATACTCTTTTAGGCCCTCCCCAAACACCAATTATAAGAAACATAGGTATTAAACCTGCCTCAAAAAATAAATAAAAAACTACTAGATCTAGAGAGCAAAAAACTCCTATCATAAAAGTTTCTAGAATTAAAATTGCTATTAAAAACTCTTTAACTCTACTCTTAGTACTGTTAATGCAAGATAAAATACATAAAGGTGTAATAAAAGTTGTTAAAATAATGAATAAAATTGAAATCCCGTCAATGCCTAATTTGAACTTAATTAATCCACTTATCCAGTTGGCTTCCTCAACAAATTGGAAATTTGTATCTTTATTATCAAATTGATACCAAATAAATAAAGCTAGTAGAAAATTAGCTAAACTTATAAAAAGAGAAACATTTATTGAGCTTTGATTATTTTTTGAACTTTTAGAGAATAAAATAAAGAAGGAACCAAGTAGAGGTAAAAATATAATTGATGATAAAATTGGAAAATTCATTTTAATTTAAAATTAAATAAGTTATTAAACCTGATAAACCAATTAACATAACAAAGGCATAATCATAAATATATCCGCTTTGAAACTGAACAGCTTTACTCGAAATAAATTTTATTACGTTAGAAATTCCATCAGGACCAAATCTATCAATTAAATTCTGATCTCCTTTTTTCAATAAAATTTTTCCAATTTTTTTAATAGGATTAACAAAAATCAAGTCATATAACTCATCAATGTACCACTTATTTAATAAAAAATTATAGAGAGGTTTGTTTGTTTCTAAAAATTGTTCTAAAATTTTTTTATTTTGAACGAAATAATAATAAGAGATGGGTATAGCTGTAATTACAAGAAATGGAGTGATAATTAAAAGCCATAAAGGAATATGATCATGTTTAATTTCATTTAGAAAGAAAATTGAGGTTTGCCAAAATTCATTACTATTATGACCTATAAATATTTTTTTAAAAGCAATCCCAGCGAAGACAGCGCCTACAGCTAATATAAAAAGAGGCAATAACATAATTAATGGGGACTCATGTGTCTTTTCTATGGGCAAACTCTTATTGTTATAGGAGCCATGAAATGTTTTGAAAATTAATCTCCACGAATAAACTGCTGTCAAAAAAGCAGTTAATATTCCAATTGTTGTAGCATAATACCCAATACTTGATCCTTTAAAGAATGCAAATTCAATAATAGCATCTTTAGAATAAAACCCTGATAATAAAGGAAACCCTGTCAATGCTAACGTTCCTATTATCATTAAAATATATGTGTAAGGTAGTTTTTTTCTAACACCACCCATATTTCTTATATCTTGTTCATCATGAAATGCGTGTATTATCGAACCTGATCCTAAAAATAATAATGCTTTAAAGAAAGCATGTGTGAATAAATGAAATATAGCAACATGGTAAGCTCCAATTCCCGCAGCAAAAAACATATAACCTAATTGGCTGCAAGTAGAATAAGCTATAATTTTTTTAATATCATTTTGAACTAAAGCAACAGAAGCAGCAAATATTGCTGTTAACATTCCTACTATTGCAACAAAATTTAAAGCTGTTTGAGAGTATTCGAATAGTGGAGAACATCTCACAACTAAAAAAACTCCTGCGGTCACCATTGTTGCTGCGTGTATAAGTGCAGAAACTGGTGTTGGTCCCTCCATTGCATCTGGTAACCAAGTGTGTAATAAAAATTGTGCAGACTTTCCCATTGCACCGATAAATAAAAATAAACAGATTGTAGTAATTAAATTTACTTCGTATCCTAAAAAATTAATTTTTTTTTCAACTAATTCAGGTGATAATTGAAAAACTTCATTAAAATTTATAGTTCCAAAATGAAAAAAAATTAAAAATATTCCAACAGCTAAACCAAGATCACCAACTCTATTAACTACAAAAGCTTTTATAGCAGCATTATTAGCAGTATTTTTTTTATACCAAAATCCTATTAATAAGTATGAGCATAAACCAACACCTTCCCAACCGAAAAAAAGTTGTAAAAAATTATCTGAGACTATTAAAGCTAACATTGAAAAAGTAAACAAAGATAAATAAGACATAAATCTTGGTTTATGTGGGTCGTTAGACATATAGCCAATAGAATAAATGTGAACTAATGCTGAAACTGACGTTACAACCACAAGCATTATTGAACTTAAAGGGTCAATATTTATACTCCAGTCAGCTTGAAAATTTCCTGAACTTATCCATTGAAATATTTTATAATTTCCATAAATATTATTAGTAATTCCATTATAAAATATATAAATCGAAATAAGTGCCGCTACTAACACAAATAAACTAGTAATATATTCAGAAAATTTACTACTTATAAATTTACCAAAGTAGCCTATTATCGATCCTAGCAGTGGTAAAAATATAACTGCGTATTGCATCTATCCTTTCATTCCATGAATATCTTCAACACGTATGGAACCTTTGTTTCTGTAAAAAATTACAATTATCGCAAGCCCTATTGCCGCCTCCGCGGCTGCTACAGTTAAAATTAGCATAGTAAAGATCTGTCCAACAATATCTCCTGAAAAAATGGAAAAAGAGATTAAATTAATATTGACTGCTAAAAGTATCAATTCAATTGACATTAAAATTACAATAACATTTTTTCTGTTTAAAAATATTCCTATAATTCCAAGAAAAAAAATTATAGCACCTAAGGTTAAATAGTGACCCAGACCAATTTCAATCATCAAATTTTACTCCTTTGTTTAACTCTACTTCTTTTAGTTCTACGGAGGTATTTGGCTCTCTTGAAATTTGATTAATATAACTCTGTTTTTTTACGCCTTCTCGCTTACGGTATGTTAATAATATTGCTCCTATCATTGATAAAAGTAGTATCATCCCAGAAACTTGAAAATATAAAATATAATCGGTGTACATAACATAACCAATTTGGTGTGTGTTAGAAATATTATCATAAACTACTAGAGAGCTGCTGCTCATTAAATCTTCTTTATATTTCCAGCCACCAACAACAACTAATAATTCTAATAAAATTAAAACACTCACTATTAAACCTGAAGGAATATGTGTTGATTTTTTTCCTATGAACCATGATTGTTTTTGTTCTGCTACATTTAACATCATTACAACAAATAAAAATAATACTGCTACCGCCCCTACGTAAACTATTAAAAGTATCATGCCTAAAAACTCTGCACCTACCATAATAAAAAGGCAACCTACTGAGATAAAATCTAAAATAAGAAAAAAAACTGAATTAACAGTATTTTTAGAGACAATAACCATCAATGCTGAAAAAATAGCTACAATTGAAAAAAAATAAAAAAAGAAGGCGTGTGCTAACATTTATCTATAGGGTTTATCCAATTTAATGTTTTTTGCTAATACTGACTCCCATCGATCTCCATTTTCTAATAATTTGTTTTTATTATAATAAAGCTCCTCCCTAGTTTCAGTAGCAAATTCAAAATTAGGTCCTTGAACTATTGCGTCTACTGGACATGACTCTTGACATAGCCCGCAATAAATACATTTCAGCATATCTATGTCATATCTAGTGGTTTTCCTACTACCATCCTCTCTTTCTGTTGACTCTATTGTGATAGCTTGCGCTGGACATACAGCTTCACATAACTTGCATGCTATGCATCTCTCTTCACCGCTTGGATATCTTCTTAAAGCATGTTCACCTCTCATTCTTGGACTTATAGGTCCTTTTTCAAATGGATAATTTATAGTTTTCGAAGGTTTAAACATTTCTTTTAAACCCAATAATATTGCCGAAACAAATTCGATAAGAAAAATTGTTTTTAAAAATCTTTTAAAATTCATTTAAATACCTTTATTAGGAAGCAGGTCAAAATATAATAAGAAACCCGCAGTTAAAACTACATACAAAAGTGAAAACGGTAAAAATATTTTCCATCCTAATCTCATGAGTTGATCATATCTATATCTCGGTACTATAGCTTTAACCAGAGCAAATAAGAAAAATAATAACAAAATTTTTAAAATCATCCAGATAGGTGCAGGTAAAAGGTTTATTGGATAGATATCAACTGGAGATAACCAACCACCTAGAAATAATATTGATCCAAGCGCACACATTAGCAAAATATTTGCGTATTCTCCAAGCCAAAACATGGCGTACATCATGCCAGAATATTCTGTTTGATAACCGGCAACCAGTTCTGCTTCGGCTTCAGGAAGATCAAATGGTGGTCTATTTGTTTCAGCCAATGCAGAAATGAAAAAAATTACAAACATTGGGAATAATGGAACAATAAACCATAACTTTTGTTGAGCTAGTACTATGTCTTTTAGATTTAATGATCCAACACAAAGTAAAACGTTTATGATTATTATACCGATAGATACTTCGTAAGAGACCATTTGAGCTGCAGATCTTATTGCTCCAAGAAAAGGATATTTTGAATTGGATGCCCATCCACCCATTATAATTCCATAAACTCCTAAAGAGGATATTGCAAATAAATATAAAATACCTACGTTTATGTCAGCTAGAACGAAAGTTTCACTCATGGGTATTACTGCCCAAGCTACCAGAGCTAGCGTCATAGTTATAATCGGAGCTAAGATAAAAATGGTCTTATTGGCGCTTGCGGGGATAATTATTTCTTTAAAAATATATTTTAAAGCATCTGCTAAAGTTTGAAATAATCCAAACGGACCTACTACATTTGGCCCTCTTCTTTTTTGAACGAGACCCCATATTCTCCTGTCTAACCAAACAATCATTGCTACTGCAACAAGTATAGGTATTAATAAAAAAATAATTCTATATATTTCAATACCTAATATATTTAAATAATTCATTTAATTATTTGTTCCATCTTTTAAATTTTCAACAGTTGAATTTTTGCAATCTGACATAGTTTTAGATGAACGTGAAATAGCATTAGTAAAATAATAATCGATTTCTCTAATTTTAATTAATTCATTTGAAAAATTACTTTCTTTTTTATTATTTTTTATAAAATTCTTTTTAGGAAGCGAGTCAATACAATCAAATTTTGGAATTAAATTCAAAACTTCTTTTCTTATATCGTCAAAATTTTCATAAATTTTTTTTTTCGTTAATGTATAATTAATTTCATTAAATATTATCCAATCTTCTTTGGCTTCTCCTGTGGGATATGAGGCCTTTCTTGATTCCTGAACTCTACCCTCTAAATTTGTAAACAAACCATTCTGTTCAGTGTATGCTGGACTAGGTAAAATAACATCTGCTATATCAGCTCCCCTATCTCCGTGACTTCCTTGATAAACTATAAACTCATTATTTTTTTTAAATTCCAAATTATCAGACCCAAGTAAATATAAAAATTTAAATTTATTATTTTCTAATTTATCGAAAAAAACAAAATTATTTTCATTTGTATAATTTATAAGTGCTAAATCTAAACTTCCAACTGTAGAGGCATTTTGAGGTAAAATATTTAAAGAATTCCACTCATCAGTTATGAAATTATTTTTTTCTAAAAAATTTTTTATATTTTCAAAAATAAACTTTCCACTTTTTATCTCTAGAGCAGATTCCCCAATTATTATAATTGGTTTCTTTGATTGTAAAAATTTTTTACTAAATTCACTTTTATTATTTATTAAATCATCTATAGTTTTAGTATCTTCGCCAATGATTTGATAATCATAAGTTAAATCTCCAGGATTTCCTATGGAATAAACTGCTGTTTTATTTTTTTGGAATGCTTTTCTAATTCTCGCGTTTACCATGGTTGCTTCTTTTCGAGGATTAGTTCCTATCAATAAAATAAGATCAGAGGCTTCTATTCCTTTAATAGACGAATTAAAAATGTAATTAATTCTATCCTCACAATTAATATAAAATTTTTTTTCTCTGGACTCTAAATTTTTACTTTGGATATTTCCAAATAATTTTTTAAATGCTAATGAACTTTCAAGGGTTACCATATCGCCGATATGACCGCCTATTTCGTTAGGATCTAAATTTAAGATTTTGTTACTAATATAACTATACGCCTCCTCCCAAGAACATTTTTTAAATACATTGTCTTTTTTGATGTAAGGAGTATCTAATCTCTGTTTTAAAAGCCCATCACATGAGTATCTAGTTTTATTGGATATCCACTCTTCATTAATATCGTTATTTAGTCTTGGTAAAATTCTTTTTACCTCCCATCCATAAGTATCAACTCTGATATTAGAGCCAACTGCGTCCATAACATCAATGCTTTCTGTTTTTTTAAGTTCCCATGGTCTTGCTTCAAAAGCATAAGGTTTAGATGTTAATGCACCTACAGGACATAGATCAATTACATTAGCCGATAGTTCTGACTCCATTGATTTTTCTAAATAAGTAGTTATTTCCATATTTTCTCCTCTTCCAATTGCGCCTATCTCTGGAACTCCGGCTATCTCAGTTGCAAATCTTACACATCGTGTGCAATGAATACATCTAGTCATTTGGGTTTTGATTAATGGACCCATATATTTATCTTTGACGTCTCTTTTGTTTTCCGAAAATCTTGATTTGTCGACTCCATAGTAAAGTGATTGATCTTGCAAATCGCATTCTCCACCTTGATCACAAACTGGGCAATCTAAAGGATGATTTACTAATAAAAATTCCATAACTCCTTTTCTGGCTTTTTCAACAAGTAAAGTATTAGTTTTAATTTTCATTCCCTCTGCTGCTGGCATTGCACATGAAGCTATTGGTTTTGCAGATTTTTCCATTTCAACAAGACACATTCTACAATTACCTGCTATTGATAATTTTTCATGATAACAAAACCTAGGTATTTCTACTTCAGCTAATTCACAAGCTTGAAGGACTGTCATTCCTTTTTCAAACTCTATTTCTTTTCCATTAATTAATATTTTAGGCATTTTCATTTTCTAATAAATGTTGATCAACTAAATACGCAACCTCTTTTTTCTTTTTAACAATAGGATCATTGCTACATCTTTTATCAATTTCTTTTCTGAAATGTCTTAACAAACCTTGGACTGGCCAAGCTGATCCCTCACCAAAAGCACAAATTGTATGTCCTTCAATTTGTTTTGTAACATCACTTAATAAATCTATATCACTATGAGTCGCATCTCCTTTTGCTGCTCTATCTAATATTCTCCACATCCATCCAGATCCTTCTCTACATGGAGTACACTGTCCACAACTCTCATGTTTATAAAATCTAGAAATTCGAGCCATGCAAGCAATAATATCTTGATCTTTATTAATAACTACAATTCCAGCAGTACCTAATCCGCTTTTATTCTCAATCAAAGAATCAAAATCCATAGTTATATAATCACAAACTTTTTTTGGTAATAGTGGCATTGAGGAGCCTCCGGGGATAACAGCTTGAAGATTTTCCCAACCTCCAATAACCCCTCCTGCATGTTTTTCTATTAATTCTTTTAATGGAATTCCCATTTCTTCTTCAACATTACAAGGTGTATTTACATTTCCAGATATACAAAATATTTTAGTTCCCGTATTTTTAGGTTTTCCTAATGACGCAAACCATTTTCCGCTTCTTCTCAAAATTGTTGGAACCACAGCGATTGTTTCAACATTATTTACTATAGTTGGGCAGCCATACAATCCGACTAAAGCTGGAAAAGGAGGTTTAAGTCTTGGTTGCCCTTTATTCCCTTCAATACTCTCAAGAAGAGCTGTTTCTTCTCCACATATATAAGCACCAGCTCCATAATGAATATAAATGTCAAGATCCCAACCAGATTCACAAGCATTTTTTCCAATAAATTTTTTTTCATATGCTTGATCAATTGCTTTTTGAAGTCTGTTACCCTCATTAAAATATTCTCCACGTATGTAAATATAACAAACTTTTGCATTAACCGCATAGCTTGCCAGCAAACATCCTTCTATTAATTTTTGAGGTTCAAATCTTAGTATATCTCTATCTTTGCATGTTCCCGGTTCTGATTCATCAGCATTTATAACTAGATAATGAGGTCTCGATCCTATTTCTTTAGGGGCAAAAGACCATTTTAAACCAGTAGAGAAGCCCGCTCCACCTCGACCTCTTAATTCTGATGTTTTAATCTCATTTATTATCCATTCACGGCCTTTAGATATTAAATCTTTAGTATTTTTCCAATCATCTCTTTTTATTGAATGATCAATTTCCCAACCCAAATCGTTATAAAGGTTTTTAAATATTTTATCTTCTTGTTTAAGCATGTTTTTCCCCATCTATAATTTTTTCAGGAGCGCTGCTATCTCGTCCTCTATACGAACCGGGTTTAAGTGGTTTATTATTTTTTAGTGAATCTAAAATTTCATTAGTTTTTTTTTCATTTAAATCTTCATAGTAGTTTTCATTAATTTGCATCATAGGAGCGTTTACACAAGCACCTAGACATTCTACCTCGACCCATGAACATCTTCCATCTTTAGAAATTTTATTTTGATTTAAAGATATTTTTTCTTTGCAAGCTTTGACTAGTTTGTCTGCCCCTCTTATTAAACAAGGAGTGGTAGTACAGACTTGAATAAAATATTTGCCCACGGGAGATAAATTATACATTGAATAAAATGTAGCTACTTCATATACGTTTATATAAGAAATCGATAAATATTTAGCTATATACTTCATTGCTGCTAAAGGTATCCAGTTATGATTTTGTTTTTGAGCTAAATATAAAAATGGCATAACAGCACTTTTTTTATTCTTCTCAGGATATTTTTTTAATATGTCATTAGCAATTTTCAAATTTTCTTTCGAAAATACAAAATCTTTTGGTTGATCATTATGAACTTTTTTTATACTCATCTATCTACCTCACCAAAAACTATATCTAAAGACCCTAGTACTGCTGGTACATCTGCTAACATATGTCCTTTAATCAAATAGTCCATTGCTTGTAAATGAGAAAATCCTGGTGCTCTAATTTTACATCTATAAGGTTTATTACTTCCATCAGAAATTAAATAAACACCAAACTCACCTTTAGGTGCTTCAACAGCCGTATAAACTTTTCCTGCTGGAACTCTGTATCCTTCGGTAAATAATTTAAAATGATGTATTAGAGCTTCCATTGACTCCTTTATATCCTCTCTATTTGGAGGCGATATTTTCCCATCAACTGATTTTATTGGTCCCTTCGGTAAGTTTTTAATGCATTGAAGTATGATTTTAGTACTTTCTCTCATTTCTTCTATTCTACATAAGTATCTATCATAACAATCTCCGTTCTTACCTACCGGAATTTTAAAATCTAAATCTTTGTAAACTTCATAAGGTTGTGCTTTTCTTAAATCCCAAGGAACTCCTGAACCTCTTAACATCACTCCTGAAAAACTGTAATCAAGTGCGTCTTGTTTTGATACTATTCCAATTTCAACATTTCTTTGTTTAAAAATTCTATTATCAGTTAACAAACTTTCTAAGTCGTCTATAATTTTAGGAAAATTTTTACAAAATTTTTCAATATCATCAATTAATTTGTTTGGTAAATCTTGATGAACACCTCCAGTTCTAAAATAATTTGCATGTAGTCTTGATCCAGAAGCTCTTTCATAAAATGTCATTAATGTTTCTCTTTCCTCAAAACCCCATAAGGATGGTGTAAGTGCTCCAACATCCAGTGCTTGAGTTGTTACGTTTAAAATGTGGCTTAAAATTCGTCCTATTTCACAAAAAATTACTCTAATGTATTTTGCCCTAATAGGGACTTCTATTTCTAAAAGTTTTTCAGCTGACAAAGCAAAAGCATGCTCTTGGTTCATTGGGGCAACATAGTCTAAGCGGTCAAAATAAGGCAATGCCTGAGTATAGGTTTTATGCTCTATAAGTTTTTCTGTACCTCTATGTAATAAACCTATGTGCGGATCTGCTTTTTCTACTATTTCTCCATCTAGCTCTAAAATTAATCTCAAAACACCATGAGCAGCAGGATGTTGTGGTCCAAAATTTAAATTTAAAGTTTTAGTTTTTTTTGTCATTTTCTTTTTCTTTTTCTTTAATTTCTTTCGAATATTTTGTTCCCTCCCATGGACTTTCAAAATCAAAATTTCTGTAATTTTGTTCAAGTTTTACGGAGTCGTAGACAACTTTTTTATCTTTTTCGCTATACCTAACCTCATTAAAACCAGTCAATGGGAAGTCTTTTCTTAAAGGATGTCCTTCAAAATTATAATCTGTTAAAATTCTTCTTAAATCTGGATGGTTTTCAAATTCGATACCATACATATCAAAGACCTCTCTTTCCATCCAATTTGAGGATGGAAATATTTTAGTCAAAGAGGAAATTTTTTTTCCTATTTCAAAATTGATTGATAGTTTTATTCTTAAATTTTTTTCATGTGATAGAAAAAGATATACTAATTCAAATCTTTTTTCTGCCTCAGGATAATCCACACCGGCAATATCTATAAGTTGTCTAAACTTACATTCGTTGTTAGATTTTAAAAATTGTATCACTTCAATTAAATCTTCTGTTTTTACCTCTAAAAGTAGCTCTTTAAATTCTATCTTAGAGTTTAGAATTTTACTTGTCAGTTCAGAGTTAATTAACTTTTCAAGTTTCTGGATAGTATTTAAAGACATATCAATTATCTTTGAAGGCTTCCTTCTCTTCTTATTTTTTTTTGTAGTTGTAGAATGCCATAAAGCAAGGCTTCTGCTGAGGGAGGACATCCAGGAACGTATATGTCTACAGGAACTATTTTATCACATCCTCTTACTACTGAATAAGAATAGTGATAATAACCTCCGCCATTAGCGCAACTTCCCATAGATATAACGTATCTAGGTTCTGGCATTTGATCATAAACTTTTCGTAAAGCAGGAGCCATTTTATTTGTTAAAGTTCCGGCGACTATCATAACGTCTGATTGTCTAGGTGAAGCTCTAGGTGCTGCTCCAAATCTCTCTAGATCATATCTTGGCATTGAAGTTTGCATCATTTCTACAGCACAACAAGCTAATCCGAAAGTCATCCAATGAAGAGAACCTGTTCTCGCCCAATTGATCAAATTATCAGTAGAAGTGGTTATAAAACCTTTTTCTGCAAAATCTTTGGCTAATTCTTTAAATTCAGAAGGTATTTTTTTTTCTTTTTCTTCAAATATTTTAGAATTTATTCCCACTCTAAAGCTCCTTTTTTCCATTCATAAATAAATCCTATAGTTAAAATTCCCAAAAAAATCATCATTGACCAAAAACCTAAAATCCCTATTCCAGACAGTGAAATAGCCCAAGGAAACAAAAATGCAATTTCTAAATCAAATATAATAAATAAAATTGCCACTAAATAAAATCTTACATCAAACTCCATTCTAGAATCATCAAATGCCTCAAAACCACATTCATATGCTGAGAGTTTTTCAGGATCCGGGTTTTTTGGGGAAGCGATATAATTTATAGCAATAAATCCAATGCTCAATCCAAGTGAAATGAAAAGAAACAAAATAATAGATAGATATTCTGACAAAAAATTATAAATCATTGCTGATAAAATTATTACACTATATAGCTTAATTAGCCTAGTTTTTCAGATGTCAACTTAGTCACATTGTCAGTTTTTGAGAACGATTCACAATAAAAAACACACGTTTTATATATAAATGATAAATTGATGTAAGAAAATAATTAAGTATGTATAAACTTAATTTTATTCGAATTAATTTATGAAAATATCAAACACTATTAAAGTAAATCTCCTTGTCTTATTTCTGGGTGTCTTATTCATAGAAGTTTTTTTTGGTCATTGGTTTTCTAGTCATAGCTTTGGTCCTTATATGAGAGAACACAGAATGAAAAAAACAAGTCAAATTATAAAATTTGATAATAAAGAATATAAATTTATTTATGAAAGAAATTACAACGGTTTTAGACACAAAAAAATTAAACCTTCTGATATTCAAGCCGTCATTATGGGTGGTAGTGCTACAGAAGAAAAATATAAACCAATAGAATTTACTATTGCTGGATTATTAAATACTTATCTTAAATCGGCAAATTTTAACTTTGAAATTATTAATGCCAGCATATGGGGGCAGTCAACGTTTGGTCATATATCAAATTTTACTACTTGGTTTAACAAATTAAAAGATTTTAAACCTAAATTGTACATTTTTCATATTGGAATAGGAGATAGTTTTGTTGGAGATAGAAAAATTGAAAAAAAAATAGGAAAAGATGGTGATGTAAAAAATCCTGATAAAGTTGAAGTTATTTTCGACTATTTTAAAAATAATAGTTTTTTTTATGACAAAGCAAGATTACTTAAACAAAAGTATTATCTATCAGAAAATAAAGTAACTCAGGATATGAATTTTTTTAGGAATTTTGATAGAAATAATTATAATTATATTAATTATGATCAAGCACTAAAAATTCATAATATAGAAAAATTAAAAAAGAAATATAAAATTGAAATAGAAAATTACTTATATAGAGTTGATTTTCTTGTTTACTTGGTTGAAAAGAATGATGGACATCCTATATTTATAAATCAAGTCAAATTTGATGGACTAAAAGATGAGATATTGTTCATACTTAATTACTCTTTAATTGAGCACTGTAAAATTAATAAAATCAATTGCATTGACTCAGCAAAGCTAATAAACGGAAAATTTGAGTTTTGGTATGATGCTACTCATAGCACTATTATTGGTTCAGAGGTAATAGCAAAAAGTATTATAGGTGAATTAATTAATATTTTAAGAAATAATAAAATATTAAATTAATTTAATTTTTAAAATATCGTGTAACCAAAAGGTTTAAAAACTTCGTCTGATAAAAAAATATTAATTAAAATAATAGCTATTAATAAAAATAGTACTGGTACAATCCATTTTTTTTTATTGTTAAAGATCAAATAAAAAAGTCCAAGGAATATATTTTTCATATTATTTTAAAAGTTTTGGTCGTATTTTTAATATAGGCTTTTCTACAAAATAGTATAAAAAAGTTGAAAAGCAAGCAAGGAAAAATAAGTAAAATAAAAATTCTAATGAATAGGACATTTCTAATTTCTGAAATATATAAATAAAAATCATATGAATTAGATATACAGAGTATGTTTGTCTTGATATAAGAGTAAAAAAATTTTTAAATAAAGAATAATTAAAATATCCCTCAATTGAGATAAAAAAGTATAATGTTACAACACTTATAAATTGTAAAAAATATACAAATAAAGTTTTAATTAAATAAATTTCTTTATTTTCTAAAATGTAGAGTTCGCTCTTAAATAAAATAAATAAACTAATAATTAAAATTGAGAAAAGAAAATATTTAGAATTAATTTTTTCATACAAATGCCTAGCCAAAAAACCAATATAAATAGCATCAAATCTAAAAAAAGTTCCTGTTCGAGCAAAATTTGAGTCAAAAAAGTTTATTGCTATAAGCTTAATTATTGTAAATAAGATCAATAATAAAACAATATTTTTAAAAAAATTTTCTTTATTAAAATAAATTAGAATTAATGGAAATGTTAGATAGAAAAATTCTTCTATAGATAAAGACCAAACTATTGGATAGTAATTTTTATTTAAAAAATCTGGGCTTATGTTTTGAATGAAAATTAAATATTTAAAAAAATCAATACTAAATGTTTTTTCAAATATTATGGATACCATTATAAGTGTAATCACATAAAGAGGTATGGTTCTTAGCCATCTTCTTTTATAAAATATTAAGAGATTTTTGGAATTTTTTAGAACACTGATTAATTGAGGATATAAAACGTATCCACTTAATACAAAAAAAAATTCTACAAAAAGAAAAGAAAGAAATTCTAATTCCTTGTTGTCGTGTAGAAAAGCATAAAAATGACAAACAGCTACACCGTAACCACTTAAACCCCTAAGTAAATCTAAATTGTAATAATGTTTATCTTTAAAATTTTCCATAAGAAAGAGTGGCGGGAGTGACCGGGCTCGAACCGGCGACCTCCTGCGTGACAGGCAGGCGCTCTAACCAACTGAGCTACACCCCCACTTAAGTTAATGGTGGGCGGTAAAGGACTCGAACCTATGACCCTCTCGGTGTAAACGAGAT
>MDTB01204127.1_pt1 | contig 40990 bp, 40 predicted proteins | sample 811161 | NCBI WGS metagenome assembly MDTB01 (sample SAMN05326650, study PRJNA326480) | marine metagenome | isolation source: seawater | place: Mediterranean Sea | collected 2009 | reverse complement strand
TTTAAAAAAAGTATAAAATACAGATTGGTATCTATTAATATGCCCGGGTGGTGGAATTGGTAGACACAAGGGACTTAAAATCCCTCGCCAGCAATGGCGTGCCGGTTCAAGTCCGGCTCCGGGTACCATCTATAGATTTATTAGTAATTCCTATCAAATAACAGAGAAAATATGAAGCTGAAAAGCATAGACTGAAAGAAGCTACACTGAATACACCTCTAGCAAACCCAACACCTCCAATACCTATCCATATACCAAGAAAGATAGTTACGAGACATCCAATACATGTTGAAAAAAATAGTTTATTTGGTAACTTTTTGGCAAAGGGAATTGCTAACAATACAAGCATTCCGATAGCATAAGAAAATCTAACTGTTCTGTTAATAATGTGATCAAAAAAGTTAGAATGATAGTTTATATTCTTCATATTACTCATGTATTCCCATGGCATTGTCAAAGACTCTAATGTCAAAGACTTTAAATAGATAACAGTTAGTAGCGATAAAAATATTGATACAAACGCTAATGAAAAATTAGCTATATTAAATCTGTTTTCTTTAACATATTCATAGATTAACCAACTAACTATTATGCATGAACCTATTGGAAGAAACGTTTCTTTAGTAGCACATGCAATAATCGCCAGTATAGGAATCAGATAATACTTATTTGTTAGCAGAAGATAAAAAAGACAAGTAAAAGAGAATGCATATCCTGCATCAATATAACCTATTAGATAGAAGTTAGGCACAATAAAATTTGATAAAAATAGCAAAGATGCCACAATAGCAACACTTTTGTTATTGAGAATTCTTATTGCAAGATTAAAGATTAATAAGGCATTTAAACTTGTAAAGATAGATCCAACAAGCATCATTGAAAATAGGGCCATATTCCAAGAGCCAAGTTGAGGGGTTAGGATGTATATTATATGAGCTAGGTATGGCACTATGATTCGTGTGCTTCTTGAAGAAGAGTCATAGAGAAACTCTCCTAGCCCATTTTCTACTATATTGATATAAAAAATTGTGTCATCCATATACAACATATCAGTTGGATTGAATCTATTCATCACAGAATACCCAAGCCCAAAACATATCGACATAAATAATATGAATAATATAAGATTTGGATAACTTCTTAGTTTTTTAAAAACCATTCCCACGTTTGCTTTAACCCTCTGTGTATATCGATTTCTGAATTAAAATTAAGTAATTTTCTTGCTTTCGATATATCAAAGTATGTTTTAATGACTTCGCCTTTTCTTTTTTCATGATATTCAATCTTTGAGTTGAAATCCGAACCAACGATATCTTTCATACAAGAAATAATATAATTAATATTAGTAGATTTACCTGTCGCTATTTGAAAGACCCCACTTATTTCTTTTGATATACATTTAAATATAACTTGAGAAATATCATCGACATAAATATAGTCCCTCTCTTGTAAACCGTCTCCAAATATAATAATTTCTTGTTCGTTTTTGATTCTCTTGAAAAAATTAGCAATCACGCTTTCTTTACGATGACTTCTTGGACCATATACGTTGCTGAATCTTAGGCATGCTATTTTCATTCCATAATTTACATTATATGAATTACTTAGAGCCTCAATAAATAGTTTTGATGCACCATATGGAGATATTGGATTTGGTCGAGACAACTCTGATATAGGACCAGACTCTTCTCCAATTATAGCTCCGCCTGTAGAAGCAATTACAACGTTTTTGATGTTTCTCTTCCTACAATATTCTAATAATCTGAAACTGCCAATAACATTGTTATCTATCATTAGAGAAGGTTCTTCTATTGATTCAATTACTCTAGTCGATGCAGCTAAATGTATAACAGTGTCATATTCATAATCAAGCAAATCGAATGAGTTACTATTTTTGATATCTAGGCAATGAAAATTTAAAATATTTCCTTTAATGTCAATCTTTTTTCCCAATGATTCATTATCGATGACATCGATATCATACTCATCAGAATGATTATTTAAAAATGAAATTAAATTTGTTCCTATAAATCCAGCACCACCAGTAATAAGTATTTTTTTCAATTAGCCTTTCCAAAGTGATATACAAGGAATCTTAGTTATATCGCAATTATCTGAATATTTCTTAGCGATATTATTAATTTCAATCAGCAGATCCTCATTAAGTTTTTTTGGCTTAAGCCCTAATTCAATGAAAGTTCTATTCTCAACAAATAATTCATTTTCTTTCGCTTCATTCCTTGGATTTTCAATAAATTCAATACTACAATTAGTTAATTTTGAGACAATATTAGCTAAATCGATAACTCTATGAGATTCTGTCATTTGGTTTATAACCTTAACCTTATCTTTGTTTCTTGGTGGATTTTCAAGTGATAATTTAACACACCTGACTGTGTCTTCGATATGAATGAATGCTCTGGTTTGACCTCCTGTTCCATGAACAGTAAGTGGATAATTTACCGCAGCCTGCATAAGAAATCTATTTAAAACCGTTCCATAATCTCCATCATAATCGAATCTATTTATTAGATCCTCATGCAGAACAGTTTCTTCAGTTTGTGTCCCCCAAACAACCCCTTGATGCAAATCAGTAATTTTTATATTGTCATTTTTGTTGTAGTAAGCAAACAGTAACTGATCTAATGTTTTACTTAAATGATAAATGCTACCTGGATTTGAGGGGTAGAGTATTTCTTGTTCTATATTCTCACCATCTCCTTGTTTTATCATTATATTTAGATAACCTTCTGGTATTTTTAATCCTGCTGTTCCATAACCATATACACCCATTGTTCCAAGGTGTATTAGATGAATGTCTTTCTTTGACTCTACAATTGCAGCAAGAACGTTATTTGTTGTCGATATATTATTATCAATAGTATATCTTTTATGCCATGATGATTTCATAGAATATGGAGCAGCCCTTTGTTCTGCAAAATGAATTATAGCGTGTGGATTAAAATCATTAATTGTCTCCAATAACAGATCATAGTTCTCACTTAAGTTAAAATTAAAAAATTCGATATTTTTCTTAGTAAGTTTTTCCCATCTTTGAATTCTCTTATCAATACTTTTAATTGGTGTTAGAGATGAGGTACCAAGCTCAAGATCAATCTCTCTCCTTGATAAGTTATCAATTATTAAAATTTCATGATCCAGTTTTGATAAATGCAACGATGTTGGCCAGCCACAGAAACCATCACCACCAAGAATAATTATGCGCTTTTTCTTCATATTATTAGTTTCTTAGCCATGTTCTTATTATCGCATTCAAAAATCCAAATGCATATTTAACTGAATTTGGTTTCTTTGATTTTCCTGAAATTCTACCTAAGAATGATATCGGCACTTCTTTAAATCTTGCACCTTTCTTTATTGATTCTATGAGAAGTTCTGAAGAATGAAATTGCTCCTGTTTTAAAGTCAGCATAGGAAGAAACTCAACATTTATTGCTCTGAATCCACTCGATGAGTCGGTAATTTTCAATCCTAAAAGGAATGTTAATATGTAGTTAAAAAAGACAACACCTAAAGACCTTGGTAGATTGGAAATTTTAAACCTTTCCTCATAAACACCCATTTTTCTTGATCCGCTTATTAAATCAGATTCATCATTTATTAACGGCTCAAGAATTTTTTCTATTTCCTCTGGTTGGTATTGGCCGTCTGCGTCAAGATGAACCAAATATTTTACTTTCATTTTGCTAGCTATTGAGTATCCAGTTCTGTAAGCAACACATTGACCAAAATTGATAGGATGTTGAATGATTTTCGCACCTGACTTGATAGATTCATCGTAGGTTAAATCATCACTCCCATCTGATACAACAAGAACATAAGGAGTTAGTCCGCAGATTTCTTTGGGTATTCTTTTAATTACTTGAGAAATATTTTCTTCTTCATTAAAAGCAGGTATCAAAATCATAAGATCAATTTTTCCAATCGTATCTCTATTTTCTTTAATAAATTTATTTTGAATGGGTACTTGTATAGATTGTATAAATTGCTCTCTATGAGAATGAATTTTACTTCTGTAATAAAAAACGATAGCTAGAGTAGTGAAAGAAAAAAGATACCCAAGCTGAATAAGTCTGTCATATCTATTTTGTGAAGCTAAATTTATATAATTAAATATATATTCAATTGTTTGTGGAAAAATACATAAAAAGACAATAGAGGTTAAAATCGCTGTCCATATTAAGAATTCAGAACCAACGATCCTTCTTTTCTTTAAAAGATTTAGAATTACAAAAAAACAACATATGGCTATCAGTGCAACAAAAATTCTAAATAAACTCATTTCGGGGTTTAACATATTGTTTATTATAATGAATTTTCTAGGGAGATGAGCTGACAAATATTCTTTTGAATACAAAGTATTTCATAATTGATGCAAAAGCCAACACTATAGTTATATTAATCAAGTAATTTATTGAGGTTAAGTTTATCAATATCATGCAGCAGTATTCGAAGAGTTTGAATAAAATAAGTGTAACCGTATAGTATTTAGCTTGTTCTATAGTTCTATCGTCGCTATTTTTAAAGGTAAAATATTTTTGAATTAAGAAAAGTATTATTGCTTTAGAAAATTGAGACAAAAAGAAAACCATCTCTATTTTAAGAAGACTTATTTTACTTAAAAGAATCACTGAAATTATGGTGTATAAATAGGCGAAAATTGAAGAAAGCAAATACCTAAAAAAATAACTATCTAAAATATTTTTTTTCATCACGATACTTTTAAAAAGTCTTATTTACACAGCAAAATTTGGAATTATAGGTCTATAATACACTAATACAAAAATTAAAGATTATTAACTTAATGGGGAGTAAATAAAATGAATCATCAAGACAATGAAGATTTTATTGATCTAGGTGAAATCTTTAGTATTTTGCTAAGCTATAAAAAGATAATCTTTATAGGTCTTATTATTTCAGGCTTAGCGTCGATTTATATAGCTAAATCTTCGCCTGATATATATAGATCTAGCGCTTTATTAGAACCACAACAAAGCAATCAAAACCAAAATTCATTTTCTTCAATCCCAGCGGGTTTTGGAGGTTTGGCTTCTCTTGCGGGAGTACAATTGCCAACTTCTTCTTTAGATAGAGGCTTATATGCGATTGAGGTAATAAAATCTAAGGTATTTTTTAAACATTTGCTTTCAATTGACTCTGATAGGATTTTGCCATCAATAATGGCAATAGAATCTTATGACATAAGTAATAAAAAAATAAAATTTGATACAAATATTTACAATGATGCTTCAAATAAATGGGTAAGAGAAGTAAAAGCCAATCAAAAAGTAGTACCTTCATATATCGAGGCACATGAGCACTTCCTATCTATTTTAGAAGTCTTTAAAGATAAGAAAACAGGTTATATTTATATAGCAATTGACCATCAATCACCTGTTTTCGCTCAATATCTATTAAATCTAGTAATCCTTGAAGTGAATAATCTTACAAGAGAGATGGAAATGCAAGAAACATCAGAAGCAATTGAGTATTTAACTAAAAAACAATTATCAACAAAGGTTTCTTCAGTAAAGTTATCAATTAACAATATCATAGAGTCTCAACTTCAAACTCAAATGTTAACTAATATTAGAGAAGAGTTCTTACTAAAAACAATTGATCCGCCAGTTGTGCCTGAAATCAAAATAGGCCCAAGCAGGCTTTTCATATGCGTAATTGGAGTTTTTTTTGGTTTCATATTTTCTATTTTTTCAGTTTTAGTTTTTCATTTATTAAGATCTAATTACATTACAACTCAAGATTCTGCTGATACATAATAAATGTATTGATGACTGCGTTTAATAAAGAAAGAAATATTGCAATAGTTGTAGACACCTTTTACCCTGCAAAAACTTCTGCAGCAATTCAAATGCTTGATATATCAAGAGCATTAAATTCTCTTGGAGCAAAAGTCACCGTCTTTGTTCCAAAATCAGATTTAAAAAAAGATATAGATTGTAATAAGATTACAAACATTGACGTAATTTCCATAAGATCTCCACAAATCAAAAATGTAAATTTCTTTAAAAGAGCAATTAATGAAATATTGATGCCTTTTGTAATGACTAGAAGATTAAAACATTCTTCAGTTAAGAAGATCAATTTTGATGGAGTTATTTGGTACAGTCCTTCAATATTCACTAGTATTTTTGCAAATCACTTATCAAAAAGTTCTAAATGTAGAAATTATTTGATTTTGAGAGATATCTTTCCAAAATGGTCTGTGGATATGGGATTGATCTCGAAATGGAGCCCTGTTTATGTTTTATTTAGATTCTTTGAAAATCTTCAGTATAAGTTTGCAGACAGTATAGGTATTCAAAGCGTAGGTGACTTTGATCATTTTGACTCATATAAGAAAAAGATTAAAAGAAAGGTTCATGTTTTAGATAATTGGAGAGCTAAACCAGTTATTGAGAAAACTAAAATTAATATATCAAATACAATTTTAAGAAATAGAAAAATATTTATTTACTCTGGCAATGTTGGTGTAGCGCAAAATTTTCCACTTTTTCTTGAATCAGTTAAAACGCTTCAAAATAACAAGGAGATCGGATTTCTTATCATTGGTAGCGGAAGTGAAGCTATATTTGTAAAAAACTATATTAAAGAGAATGAACTCGATAATATCTTGTTTATAGATGAAATTCCTCATGAGCAACTACCAGAACTCTATACCCAATGCCATTATGGTTTGATTTTATTAGACCTAAGCTTAAAAACTCATAATATTCCTGGCAAGTTTTTATCTTATCTTTATGCAGGATTGCCGGTATTTGCCAGTATTAACAAAGGAAATGACCTTGAAAAAATAATTGATAAGAATGAATTGGGTAAATACTCCTCAGATAATAATCATAATGATGTTGCTACGAAAATGTTAGAATTAGCAGCGATTTCTTATGACAGAGAAGAAAATAAGTTAAAAAGCATGACATTGCTTGAAAAGAGATTTTCGCCACAGAGTGCAGCTGAAAAAATAATAGATACTTTATTTGAGGATAATGTAAAAAGTGATAATTAAAAATCTATCAAATCTTAAAAGGTCTAATAAAACAATATTAATGATCTTTAATGATTTTCTAATTATTTATGCATCATTTTTTATTGCTATGTATTTAGTAAATAATTTTGACTATTTTGTTTTTTACAGGCATTCAACAACAGTGGCTTTATTTTCACTACCAGTTTTTATCTTTTTTGGACTATACAAATCCCAAGTGAGATATATGGGTTACAAGGCTATGCTTAATATAATCTATGCAACTTTAATATTATCTTTGATTAAATACTCTGTTGCTTTATTAGGCTTGTTCGAAGGAGGCGCAGCTCTTGAAGATAATGTATTTAAAAATGATATCTATTTTAGAGAGACTATTATTTTTTTGCTCGTTTTAAGTTTCTCTATTATTGGCTCAAGACAAATTGCAAGGTGGGCAATTAATTCTATTGGGATAAGCTCAATAAAAAGAGAGTTTATAATTTATGGAGCTGGAAGAGCAGGGCGCTCAGCTGTTTCAGCTTTAATAACAAACAAAGAAGTCAGAATTTTAGGATATGTTGACGATGACCATAATTTGCATGGGATATATGTCAATAATTATCCTGTATTGGGTGGATTGGGTTATTTAAAAAATATTGAAACCAAAACAGAAAAAGTATCGGTATTACTTGCTGTGCCAAGTATGGAAATCAGTAGAAGAAGAGAGGTTTTAAGAATTTTAGAAGAAAACTCAATTTCAGTTAGGTCCTTACCCCCATTGAATGAAATTGCAACTGGCATGACAAATGTGCAAAAAATAGAAAACTTAAGACCAGAAGAGCTTCTAGACAGAGATCCAATTGAATTAGATTTAAAAAAAATTCAAGAGAATATCAATGGAAAAAACATATTAATAACAGGAGCTGGTGGATCAATTGGGTCTGAGTTAAGCCGTCAGATTTTTAAATTAAACCCTAAAGAAATAATTTTATTGGATCATTCAGAATTAAATTTGTATAACATTCATAACGAATTGAAAGAATATCTAAATCATGGCAGTTTAAAAGTAGATTTAGTACCAAAACTTGGTTCAATCTTAGATGAAGAATTTTTAAAAAGAATATTTCAGAATCATGAAATAGATTCAATCTATCATGCAGCAGCATATAAGCATGTTTCTTTAGTAGAACAAAATATAATTCAAGGTACCAAAAATAATGTGATTGGAACATATAACCTTGCAACCATTGCATCAAAAAATAAAATTAAATCTCTGATACATATTTCTACTGATAAAGCTGTAAGACCAACAAATTTTATGGGGGCTTCTAAAAGACTGGCTGAGCTGGTTATTCAAGGCATAGTTGATCATGCAGATTCAAATCTCAAATATACTATGGTTAGATTTGGAAATGTATTGGGGTCATCAGGGTCTGTTATCCCTTTATTTAAGAAACAAATTGAGGAAGGGGGCCCTGTTACTGTTACCCATGAAGATGTTACTAGATTCTTTATGACTATTAGCGAAGCATCACAGTTAGTGATTCAAGCAGGAACCCAGGCTGAAGGCGGGGAAGTTTTTGTATTAGATATGGGTGAGTCAGTAAAAATTAACGATTTGGCAAAGAGAATGATTAGATTGTCTGGTTACTCCGTAGCTAAAAATATTAATGATGAATATTCTATTGCAATAGAATATGTTGGATTAAGGTCTGGAGAAAAATTAAAAGAGGAGTTGATTCTTGGTAAAGATTTGGACCCTACAAATAATCCTAAAGTTTTAAAGGCAAATGAAGAATTTTTAAATTGGGAGCAAGTGCAAGAAATGATTAAATTTCTGCAAGATGCGATTTTTAATAATGATACTGAGCAAATTAAGAAATTAATGCTTAAATATGTTACAGACTATATACCATCAGATGACTATAAGTAATTTAAAGAGGATAAGATGTTAGCAATCATTCCAGCTAGAGGGGGGTCAAAGGGCTTGCCAGGAAAAAATATTAAAATGCTTGGAAATAAGCCATTAATATTTTGGACAATTGAAGCTGCCCTTAAAGCAAAAAATGTCACCAAAGTTATTTTGTCTACCGACGATAAAGAAATAGCTGATATATGTTCTGAGACAGGTATTGAAATACCGTTTATGAGACCCAATAATCTTGCAGAAGACAGTTCTCATGCAATCGATACCTATATATACACAATAAATAAATTAAAAGAGGAAAATATTTATCATGCGGATGAATATGTTGTCTTGTTACCAACTGTTCCGTTTGTTTCTGCAGAAGATATAGATAATGCAATTAATCTTTTTCATGAGAATGAAGCAGACTCTGTTGTATCGACAACAAAATTAGACTTTCCAAAAGAATGGATTTTTGATGTAGAAAGCGATACAAATTTAATACAAAAGACAGAAAATGATATAAGCTCCAAGAATAGACAAGAATATAAATATAGTTTCATTCCAAATGGTGGTATCTATGTTTTAAAGCATAGTTTAGTGAGTAAAGAAAGAACTTATTATTTTAGAAAAACATTATCTTATGAGATGTCGCACGAAAGATCAGTGGATATTGATACAAATTTTGATTTTAAGTTTGCTGAATTTTTACTTAAGAAAATATAGAATTTCATCATGTATATTAAAAAAAACCTAAAAAAGATTACTGTCACTAGCGATATTAGCATAAGAGAATCGCTAGATAATCTTAATAGTGGTGGCATTCAAGCACTATTAGTAATTAATAAAGACAGTACATTTGCTGGAATTATTACTGATGGTGACATAAGAAGACACCTTCTTAAGGATGGAAATTTAGAAACATCAATAGGGGCAATAATAAAAAAAGATTCGACTATTGCTATGACTGAAGATGAAAATGAATTGAATGATATCTTCAAAAGAAACAAGATTAACCATATCCCAGTATTAAATAAAAAGAATCAAATTATTTCTTTAGCAATGAGAGCTGATTTAAATAATAAAAGTTATGAAAATATTAATTCATCAATAGTTGTCATGGCCGGTGGAAAGGGTAGTAGGTTGGCTCCTTTGACAAATATTATCCCAAAACCACTTATACCAATAGGATATTCTACGATTGTTGAAAAGATTTTTGATTCCTTTGTAAATCAAGGATTTAATAACTTCAAATTAATCATTAATTATAAAAAAGAATTAATTAGGAGTTATTTTAATGAATTAGAACACTCATATAAATTAGAATTTTTAGAAGAATCAAAATTTTTAGGGACAATCGGAGGAATTAAGGAGTTTTCAAAGAAACTAACTGATAATTTTGTCGTTACAAATTGCGATGTTGTGACCGATATAAATTATCATAAATTTTTTAAGCACCATATTAAAAAAGAAGCATATTTATCTATATTGGGATTAAAAAAATCAACAAAGGTACCATACGGAGTCCTTAAATTAGATGAAGAATCTGATGTTACTGGAATCCAAGAAAAACCTAAACAGACTCATACAATTATGACTGGCATATACATTATTAATAAAAAAGCATTAGATTTTATTCCTGATGGAGTTGAGTTTGGAATGGACGAATTAATTGAGAAACTTATTTTTAATAATAAAGTTGTAACCAGTTTTGTTATAGAGGACGGCTGGTATGATATGGGCCAATTTTCCGAATATAAGAAATTGCTAATGCATATTGATAGCTAAAAATATATAAGAATAATGAAAAAGGATTCCTTTAAGAGGATAATGTATGAATATACAGAATGGCCAGGAGATAGTATTCCATTTGATGATTTGCATTTTATTTCTCATAGATATAGGAGAGTTTTAGAGCTATGTAACTCAAAAGATGTTTTAGAAATTGGCGCTGGATCATCTATAGCAAAGAAAGAAATTATTAATTTATCAAAAAGTTATACTGGTATAGACATATCTGAAAAAAATATTTCAAGAATTTCTAGGGAATGCAATGATTTAGATTTATCTCTCTTTGTCGATGACGCAGAAAATATGCAATTTAAAGATAATTCTTTTGATCTTATTATTGCGCTCGCAATGGTTTATTACCTTGATGAAAATAAATTTTTGTCTGAAGTAAAAAGAGTTCTACGACCTGGAGGGATTTTATTTTTTTGTACTAGTAACGCAGATGTTCCTGGATTTAATGCTGCACCAGGATCAAAAAAATATCTAAATATCCAACAATGGGATGAATTATTAAGAAAGCATGATTTTAACCCAAAATTTGAGGGAGTATTTCCTCATAAATCTATTATTAAGCTAGGTTTAAGAGCAAAAATAGTAGCTTACTGTAAATTATTTTTTGTAGACATCCTTGGATTAAATAGTTTTTGGAATAGACTCAGGGAGTATTCAAAAGGCTCGCTAACAATAATACCAAAACATTTAGAAGACTTTCCTAGAAGTCAAGAAGAGATTATTCAAATTAAGGAATGTAAAGATAGTATTCACAGGGTTATTTATTGCATATCTTTAAATAACTCTTAATTTACATAAACACTAATGAAGACTAAAATGATCATCAAAATTGAGTAATAACTTATGCAAGTTCCATTTTTTCCATATTCAGATTTATATTTAGAAGATGAAAAAGCTTATAAAGATATTTTTAATGATGTTTCTAGCAGAGGTGCATTCATTTTACAAAAAGAACTCGAAGACTTTGAGAAAAAACTCTGTGAATATACTGGTTCAAATTATGCCTTGGGAATGGGAAACGCAACAGATGCACTTGAAATAGGTTTAATTGCTGGTGGGTTGCAGAAAGATAGTGAGGTAATAATTTCATCTCACACTATGATAGCTACTGCATCTGCAATAGTAGTAGCTGGAGGAAAACCAGTCCCAATTGATTGCGGTAACGACCATATGATTGATGTAGAAAAAATTGAATCAGCTATTACAGATAAAACAAGCGCAATTATCCCAACACAACTTAATGGTAGAGTTTGTGACATGGACGCAATATTTAGCATTGCAAATGAATATGATTTACAGGTATATGAAGATTCTGCTCAAGCTCTTGGAGCTAAATATAAGGATAAAACTGCTGGAACATTCGGAATAGCAGGATGTATTAGTTTTTATCCTGCAAAAACTATGGGATGTTTTGGTGATGGCGGTGCACTGCTTATTCAAGATAAAGAGGTTTATAAAAAAGCAAAGTTAATTAGGGATCATGGAAGAAATGAAGAAAATAAAATTGTTATGTGGGGAAGAAACTCTAGACTTGATAATATTCAAGCAGCAATAATGCTTCATAAGATGGGAAAATACGATAAGTGGATTTCAAGAAGAAGAGAAATAGCAAGTATGTATAATGATAGTCTTTCAGCTATTAGTAATCTCTTGTTGCCTCCTAGACCTTCAGAAAATCCACACTATGATATCTTTCAAAATTATGAGATACAGGCTGAAAATAGAGATGAATTAAAGACATTTTTATCTGATAACGGTATTGGAAGTCTTCAGCAATGGAGTGGGGTTGCAATTCATCAATGCAGAGAATTAGGTTTTAATCAGGACTTAAGCGTTACAGATAATATATTTTCAAAAATCTTAATGATACCAATGAACCATTTGCTAACAAATGATCAAGTTGAATATGTTATAAGAACTATAAAGAGATTTTATAATAATTAGAGTGAATAATTGGATACTATTAACTTAGCAAAAAAAATCAGAAGTCATGTTCTTAAAATGACTAGTAAGGGTAAAAGTTCTCATGTGGGCTCTGCTCTTTCAATCGCGGATATTTTGGCTGTTCTTTATACAAATATGAATGTTGATCCAAAAGATCCATCAAATCCTAAAAGAGATCGATTTATTTTAAGTAAAGGCCACGCAGGTGCTGCAGTTTATGCTGTTCTAGCTGAGCTAGACTTTTTTTCAAAAGAAATATTAGATACACATTATCAAGATGGTTCAATTCTGAGCGGGCACGTTTCACATAAAGGAGTACCAGGTGTCGAGTTTTCAACAGGATCACTTGGACATGGACTCTCTGTAGCAACAGGATTTGCATTAGCTGCAAAAAGAAAATCATTAAACTTTAACTCTTATGCTTTATTAAGCGATGGTGAGCTTGATGAAGGCTCAAATTGGGAGGCAATTTTATTTGCACCACACCATAATTTGAATAATTTGACTTGCATTGTTGATTACAACAAACTTCAGAGCCTTACGACTGTCAAAGAAACACTAAATTTAGAGCCATTGGCGGATAAGATCCATTCTTTTGGTTGGAATGTTTTTGATATTGACGGTCACAATCATGATGAGATAAAAAAAGCTATCGAAGCAAATACTTCTAAACCTAAATTTATTATTGCAAATACTATCAAAGGGAAAGGAATAAGTTTTATGGAGAATAAAGTTGTTTGGCATTATAGGAGCGCAAATGAAGATGAGCTCAGCAAAGGTCTTAAAGAGCTAGAGGAATGATATTATGAGAGATGCTTTCATAGAATCGTTATCAAAAATAGCAGAAAATGATAAAGATATATTTTTAATAACAGGCGATCTAGGATTTGGAGTTTTAGATAATTTTTCTGAAAAATTTCCTTCACAATTTCTAAACGTAGGAGTAGCTGAACAAAATATGACTGGTATTGCCGTAGGATTAGCTTTATCTGGATACAAAGTCTTTACATATTCAATTGCAAATTTCACTACTTTAAGATGTCTTGAACAAATCAGGAATGATGCATGCTACCACAATGCCAATGTTAACGTTGTTAGTATTGGTGGTGGGTTTGGGTATGGAGCATTAGGAATGTCTCATCATGCGACAGAGGATTTAAGTATTATGAGGTCTTTACCAAATATTGAAGTAATAGCACCAGGTGATGATTTTGAAACAAAAGAAGCGACTAAATATGTAACAAATTCAAACAAACCAAGTTACTTAAGGCTAGAAAGGGCTTCTCACATTTATGAGAATGATTTAGAAAATAGTTTCGCATATGGAAAAATAAGACAAATAAGAGAGGGAAATGATATTGCTGTTTTTTGTTCAGGCGGAGTAACTAAAGTAGCAATGAACGCTGCTAAGACACTTTCAAAACAAAATATATCATTAAGTATTTATAGCGTACATAGTCTTAAGGCTATAGATGTTAATGCAGTTGCCAAAGTTTTTGAAAAATATTCCGGAGTTGTTACTTTAGAAGAAAACAATTTGATAGGAGGCTTAGGTTCTGCTATCAGTGAAATTTGCCTTGATAATAGAATTTATCCAAAATCATTCAAGCGAATGGGACTTAAAGATATTTATTCATCGGTAGTAGGCAGTCAAGAATATCTTAGAGATTTTTATAATCTTGGTGAAGAAGATTTAATAATAAATGTTAAAAAGATTATGGATAAATAAATATGAAAATTCTTCATGCGTTTATATTCTTTTCAATTAAACATGCAGGCGGAACCTCAGACTTGATGTTCAAGATTGCAAAAGCACAAAAAAAAGCTGGCTTTTCTCCAATTATATTATCAGGTGATTATAAATTTGATCATGAACTAGCAGATCAATTGCAAGGTGTTGATTTTATGGTATGCAAATCCTTCTTTGATAAATTAGGTTTCTCAATTATGCCTTCAATGATATGGAAGTTAATAAAAGTCTCTAAAGATATTGATGTTGTTCATATGCATGTTTTTAGAACATTTCAAAATGTAATTCTATATTTTTTTTGCAAAATATATTCTATACCTTATGTTATGGATGCCCATGGAGCAGTCCCTTATCACGAAAATAAAAGATTTTTAAAGAAATTTTTTGACTTTGTTATTGGAAAGAAAATTTTAAAAGATGCAAAAGTTCTTGTTGCAGAGACAGAAGTTGGCAAACAGGAATATCTTGAAATAATGCCGGAACTTAATGATAAAAATATTGTTGTTTTATCTCCACCATTTGATACCGATGAATTTTTATCATTACCAAAAAGAGGAGTTTTTAGGGAAAAATATAAAATTGATAATGATTTAAAGGTCGTTATGTTCCTAGGAAGAATTCATTACATTAAAGGCAATGATTTTTTAATTAGAGGTTTTGCAGATGCTCTCAAGCTCAGACCTGATTTATATTTAATATTAGTAGGACCTGACGATGGACATATGGATGAATGTAAAAAAATCGTTGAAGATTTGGACATAACTAAAAATGTGCTCTTTACAGGATTTCTTGGAGGAGAACACAAGAATTCTGCTTTAGTAGATGCAGATATAGTTGTCCAATTATCAAGATTTGAACAGGGTGCCTGGGCTCCTTTGGAGGGCGTCCTATGCAAAACTCCAATTATAGTAACTTCTGATACTGGTACAGGAGAAGATGTTAAAAGATTAAAAGCTGGATATTTGGTAGATTTTGATAATAATAAAATGCTTGCAGATACTATTATAGAAATTATTGAAAATTATGAAGATGCAAAAGATCTGACCTACATAGCAAGAGATTTTATAATTAAGAATTTATCAATGAATGCTAGGGTTGGTGAGTATATTGATTTATATAAGTAGATCTAGAACCTAATAATGAAATACTTTTTAGAGGTTCACATATTAGAAAGGCTAAGATTGTTCTTTATATGGATAACACGCCTCTTACACACAAATAATTATATCGAGCCTAATACTAAGGGAAGAAAATTTTTGTTTAATACTCAATATATGTGGGCATTTTCTGAATTAGAGTTAATGTGCGCTGCTCAGTTGAAGTCATTGGGGTATAAAGTAATAGTTATAATATGTGATGGATTGCCTTATTCTGAGAGAGAAATTGTTGATTTGCCCAGAGTAAGATCTTATAAAGCTTGTTCAAACAGAACAAAAAGATATTGTAATGCTTATGGCATTGACTACATATTAACTAGCTCTTTTTTAAATAATGATGATAAAAGTAAAGCAAAAGAGCTAGCATCTAAAAACATAGATTCGTTAATGAATTTTTCAAAAAATAATATTAATCTAGGTGATTATGCCAAAAGAAACCACGCTCATTATTTTAAAGGTGATATTAGGCCACATGGTCAGTTTGAAAAGATTTACAGGAATGCATTTGAATCCGCATATCTAATTGAAAGTTCATTTTCAAAAATATTTATGAAATATTCGGGATATGACATGATTTCAGCCAATGGAAAATTTATCCAAACTGGCATACCTATTGAATTACATAAGAATTTAGGCGGCTCTTTTTACACATATGAGCATTTCAGGCAAGGCAATGGTGTATTAGTTGATAAAAATAAATACTCTTTGGAGCAAAATATTGACGCGGTATGGAATGAACTGAAGTTAATTAGTCTTACGGAAGAAGAAAAAGCAAGACTCTATCATTCATTCGATCTTCAGCAACAAAGCATTAGCTTGGAAGAAGATTTATGGGATGAAAATAGGATTGACGACGAAAGTGAAATTATATCCTTATTAGAGCTAGACCCTACTAAAAAAATAATTGCTTGTTTCCCAAATGTATATTGGGATTCCGTGCACATGGGCATCAAGGCTGTATCTAAAGATTTAACTTCATGGTTGGAGGATATGATTAAATTTGCTAATTTAAACCAGGAAATTCAATTAATCATTAGAACCCATCCAGGAGAATTAAAAATTGCGAATATTTTGCAATCAAAATTTACAATATCTGATTCTTTAAAAGATAGGTTTAAAAAAATACCTAAAAACGTAAAGATAATTGAGCCTAAAAGCAATATCTCAAGCTACTCTTTAGCGAGGATTGCTGATGCTAGTCTTTTGTGGAATGGTACCATGGGCATAGAAATAGCATTAAGAGGTATTAAGCCAGTTGTAATTGCTGATGCTTATTATGCAAATAAAGGTTTTACTATAGATTTTCTTAATTTTAAAGAACTTGAAAATTATCTCTTAAATCTTAATTCAAAACAGCTAATTAATGAGGAAGAAAGAAGATTGCTAGAGATTTTTTCATATCATATTAGATTTAATAGAAAATTTAATGCACCATATTACAAAGGAAGGTGGTGTTGCATTTACAACTATTTGCAAATAAAGCAAGGCAAGAATAAAACTTTAGACAGATTGGTTGGCTTCTTTCTAGATAAAAACTCATATATGGCTATAGGACCATTGGATTTTGAGTAGTTTTCAAAAAAAGTATTTAAAAATTAAGATCTTAAGAGTAAAAATATGAATGAAAAAAATAATAACTTGGGAATCTTCGAAGGATTATCTTTGATAAAGAATCAATGGTTAAGTTTTTGTTTTGCAATTTTTTTATCATTTATTATTTTAAGTCTTGATTTTATATTAACCATTAGCATACCAAAGATACTAGATGACTTAAGATTCATTATTGATGATGGTAATTTATTTAATATTCCAAGATTTTCAATTATTTTGCTAATTTTAATAATATTTAGACCAGTAATTGGGTGGTTAATAAATTATCTACAAATAAGAATACTTGTAGGTATATTGAGAAATCTAGAAAATAACATTTATAGTAAATCCAATAAAATATATTTATACAATAAAAATTATTCGAGTGAAAATTCAGCAAATTTATTAATAACTCATGGTCGATATTATTTAGATACATATTTAATACCTATGATAAGAGCAATAACAGATGTTGGATCAATAATTGTTATATGCTTTGGTTTATTTTTAAAATATCCGATTCCACTGTTATTTTTTGTATTTTCAATTACAGTTTTCTTAAGCGTGTATCAGTTTATTACTAAGAAATTGCTTAGAAAAAATGGTGAAATTCTCATTAACTCATACGAGGACATAATTAAATTGTCAGCTAATGGCTTTGCAGAAGAACAAGGCGCTAAAACAATTAACGAAGTGTTGGATGTAAAAAAGAGTTCCTGGCTAGTTATAGGATCAATCTCACAAGGCTTGAAATATGTTATAGAGTTTTGCTTCATGTTTAGTTTTGGTATAGCAGCACTTTATATAATTATTATCTCACCCTCAAGCTTTGCTGCATTTATATCTACATTTGCTTATGCAGCCGTAAGAATGCTGCCCTCATTTTCTACTGTTCTAGCATTCTATCAAGGGAAGACCACTGCAGAATTCGCAATAAATGAACTATTAAAACATATGAAAAATTCTTTTGATGCGAAATAAATACATAACTAAAATAGGATAAATTATGAATTATTTAGACGATATTATTATGATTTTGATGGCAATTAAAAATATATTGTAAATTTAATGAATCTAGCATTAAAAAAATCAACTTTACTATATGCAGTCATTTTGAGCGCCTTTGGACCATATATTTTCCCATCTGTGGGTATCAGACTAGATCAGCTGATAATTTATGGTTTATTTTTATTTTTGTTATTATCGAATAATTTAAAATTTCCAAGAGATAACTTATCTTTATCTATTATATTTTTACTTTTTGCTTTATTTTTATTTCCATTTTTTAGTGCAATAAAGCCAACATATGTAATTGCTAATTCATTGTTACTTGCTCAAATTGAGAATTATCTTCAACCAGCTATTATTTTTTTAATCTTTTTTTCATTGTTACCATCAAATAAAAAAGAGATTGAAGAGATATTACAGTTTGGACTTGAATTAATTCTATGGCTTTTATCTTTTAATACAATCTTGTCTATATATATTTTTTTTAATCCGGATACTGCACTAATTCAAATATTTACTGGCTCAAAGATTATTGGAGATTTTGGCGGATATTCAGATGTAACTTTAGCTGAACTTAATTTGACTGCGGGAAAATTTGCTGGTGTTTTCAATCAAACTTTCATTGTAGGATTTGTCTATTCTTTAGGTTTATTAATTTGGAGTTATTTATATAAGAATGTCAAGGAACAGAATTTAAAGAAAATTATTTTTTTAATATTCATATTAATTGGCGGAATAATGAGCTTTTCAAAAGTATTTATGGTTATTGGAGCTCCATTATTTTTATTATTCATAGGCTTTAAAAGAGCACTAATTCTATTTTTTACTATTTTTGCTTTATTCTCAATAATGCTCCTAAATAACCCTCAGCTAATTGAGTTAATTAGTAATTATGAAGGATTAAAATATGTTTATAGACTCTTAACAGGATTTTCTGGGAATTTCTTAAATATCTTTACAAGCGGAAGGATTGGTTCAGACTCAGCAATCATTGAGGGCATCATATTAGTCCTTAATACTAAACCTTTATTTGGATTTGGTTATGGATCAATTGAAACTTCAGACCTTTCATTTTATGAAATAATATCTTTAGGTGGACTCATGGGATTATTAGCATATACCTTTCTACTTTTCATTTTATTGATTCCAGTTTATAAATTAAAATCCCTTCGAGATAAATATTTTTACATACTATTTTTTTTATTAACAATAATTTCTTCTTTAGCAGCTCCTATATTTACAGCTAACAGGGTGTCTATCTTGATATGGTTCATCATTGTGATTACATGCGTAAGAATTAAGAGATTTTCAAGTGTATGAAAATATTAGTTATCGGTAGAAACGGAATGATAGGTAATGGTATCTTTGAATATTTTTCAAATAAGTATGAAGTACATGGAACTTTAAAGAGATTTGCAAGAGATTATCCTATTAAGGACCACATTAATATTATTGAAAATATTGATTTAAAAAAAATAGAACTAATTGAAGAAGTTATTAATGATCTTATGCCAAATGTTGTCATAAATTGTTCAGGGATAATTAAACAAAAATCAGTTGAATATTCCAATGATGATCACATATATTTAAATGGACAAGTCCCTCATATGCTTTTAAAAAATTGTCAAAAAAAAAGATATTAAATTAATAAACTTTAGTACGGATTGCGTTTTTGATGGAAAAAAAGGTTCTTATTCTGAAGAAGATACTCCAAATGCAATTGATGTATATGGATCTTCAAAAGCTATGGGAGAAATTTCTCAAGATGGCTGCCTAACAATTAGAACTTCGACTATTGGCCTTGAAATAGAAAATAAACATGGCTTGATAGAATGGTTCTTAGATCAAAGTGGAAAATCTATTAGCGGATATGATAATGCAATTTATTCTGGCTTGACCATTAATGAATTAAGTAGATATTTGGAGCATATATTAATAAACTTTCCTAAATTATATGGTCTTTATAATATGGCATCTGAAAAAATATCAAAATATAGGCTTCTTTCAATCCTTTCAGAAAAACTTAGATACTGTACAATTGATATTGAAAAAAATACAGAATTTTATTGTGATAGAAGTTTAGATGGAACGTTACTCAATTCTAAAACAGGATTCAAAGTTCGTTCATGGGAGAAGATGTTATCAGATCTCGCTTTAAAGATTGATGAAAGAGAATTATTAAAAAATTAAATGAAAGAAATATTCAAAGATAAATCGATTCTTGTAACTGGCGGTACTGGATCTTTGGGAAAGACTTTAGTTAAGAGAATCCTTTCTGAAGAATACGGATTAGTAAAGAAACTAATTGTATTTTCAAGAGATGAAGCAAAACAGCATGCTATGCGCTTAAGTTATGAAAATTCAAAATCAGCTACTGATGAAATAACCTATAATAATTTTAATAGATTGTTAGAGTTTAGAATTGGAGATGTAAGAAGTTTCTCGGATATTGCATCGGCTATGAAAGATGTTGATATTATTATTAATGCTGCTGCTTTAAAACAGGTTCCTTCCAGCGAATATTTTCCCATGCAAGCTTTAAAAACAAATTGCGAAGGGGCAAGTAATATAGTTAATGCAATAAGTGAATTGAATTTGAAAGTTGAAACCGTTGTATGCATTAGCACCGATAAAGCATGCAAGCCAGTAAATGTCATGGGACTGACTAAATCATTACAGGAAAGAATATTTTTATCTGCCAATATATTAAATCCAAAGACTAGATTCATTGGTGTCAGATATGGAAATGTCTTTGCCTCTAGAGGATCAGTAATTCCGTTATTTCATGATCAGATTAAATCTGGCGGCCCTGTAACCATAACAGTGCCCAGTATGACAAGATTTCTATTAACATTAAATCAAGCAGTAGATACTGTTTGTGAAGCAATAAACCATGCTAAAGCTGGAGAAATTTTTGTACCAAGAGTTCCAGCATCATCGGTTTTGAATCTAGCTAAAGCTTTAATTGGAGAAAGGGATATTGAAATCAAAATTACTGGTATCAGGCCAGGTGAAAAATTACATGAAATTATGATTTCGGATGAAGAAGCACCTTATGCAAGAGAATCTGGAGAGTTTTATGCTATTAGCTCTATGCTTCCTGAACTTCATTCATTTTCAGATAATTCTTTTCCTTCAGCTATTGATAAAGAATTTAGCTCTGAGAATTCAGTAGTCTCATTAGAAGATACTATAAAACTTTTAAAACAAAATTCTCTTATGATAGAGGATCAACAAGATAATATAGGAAGTGAAGAGTTTTTAACATAAATGAGTAAGAAAATAAAAATAATGACTATTGTTGGGACACGTCCTGAGTTAATCAAGATGTCCAGAATTATTGCAGAGTTTGAAAAACACTCCAATCATATTTTAGTTCACTCAGGTCAAAATTATGATTATGAGTTAAATGAAATATTTTTTAATGATCTTGGCATTAGAAAGCCAGATTATTTCTTAGGAGCTGTTGGAAAAAATGTAGCCGAATCTATAGGACAGATAATTTCTAAATCGGATGATGTTCTGGCAAAAGAAAAACCAGATGCAGTTGTAATATATGGAGATACAAATTCTGGCTTGTCTGTAATATCAGCAAAAAGAAGAAAAATTCCTATATTTCATTTAGAAGCAGGTAACAGGAGTTTTGATCAAAGAGTTCCAGAAGAAATTAATAGAAAGATTATTGATCATTTAAGCGATATAAATCTGCCTTTAACAGAGCATGCTAGAGATTATTTAATTCAAGAAGGCCTACCACCAGAAAAAACAATAAAAATTGGTGGCACAATGAAAGAAGTTCTTAGCTATTATGCAAATAATATCGAAGAATCTGATCCTTTAAAAAAAATGAAACTTTCCTCTGGTAAGTTTTTCCTGGTTAGCGCACATCGTGAAGAAAATGTTGACTCTATTGAAAGATTATCGCTTTTATTAAAATCCCTAAATAAAGTTGCAAAAAAATATAAATTACCCGTTATTGTTTCAACCCATCCAAGAACAAGATTTAGATTAAATAAATTATTAAAAAATTCCAAAATAAAGCTCGATACAAAAATCAAATTTATGAAACCCTTTGGACTATTTGATTATATAAAATTACAAATGCATGCAAAATGTGTCTTATCAGATAGTGGAACAATTACGGAGGAAGCTTCTCTGCTAGATTTTCCTGCTATAACAATTCGCCAATCACATGAGAGACCAGAAGGTATGGATAGCGGTGTTCTTATTATGAGTGGCTTAGATCCTGATAGAGTTATACAATCCATCGACATAACAATTAAACAACACAAGGAAAGGTTATTCAATCCTAAAGTAGAAGACTACGAACAAAATGAAGTAAGTAAAAAAGTTCTTAAAATTGTTGTCAGTTATATAGATTATATTAATAGAACTGTTTGGAGTTTTGAACCAAAAAACAATTAATCTTCAACCAAGGTAAATCATAATATATAATCCGACTTAAATTATATATTCAAGTTATGAAAAAATGTTTAGTAACTGGAGCTGACGGTTTTATTGGCTCACATTTAGTTGAAACGCTTCTGGAGCAAGGCCATGAAGTTAAAGCATTGGCTCAATATAATTCATTTGGATCATGGGGTTGGCTAGAAGATATTAAAGATTCTGATAATCTTGAAATAATTACTGGAGATATTAGAGATCCATTCTTTTGTAGAAAAATTATTAAAGATGTCGAAGTTGTTTATCATTTAGCAGCTTTGATAGGAATTCCATATTCGTATATTGCTCCAGAAACATATGTAGCTACAAATATATATGGAACATTAAATATTTGTCAGGCATGTTTAGATCTTGGTGTAGAAAAACTTATTCATACCTCAACAAGTGAGGTTTATGGTTCTGCTAGGTATGTACCTATTGATGAAAGTCATCCAATTCAACCTCAATCGCCATACAGTGCAAGCAAAATTGGTGCTGATGCTATGGCAATGAGTTTCTATAATAGTTTTGAATTACCTGTGGTTACAGCTAGGCCCTTTAATACATTTGGCCCAAGGCAGTCAGCGAGAGCAATAATACCAACAATAATTTCACAGATTAAGAGTGAAATTCCAGTTATAAAATTAGGCGATATAACACCTACCAGAGACTTTAATTTTGTTAAGGATACTTGTGAGGGTTTTATAATGCTTTGTGAAGAAGATAATGCTATTGGGAAATCTGTAAATATTGGATCAAATACAGAATATAGTATTTTAGAAACTTTCGAACTAATCAAAAAAATAATGAAAAGTAATATTGATTATGAAACAGATCAATCAAGAATTAGACCCGCTGGCTCTGAGGTTACTCGTTTAGTTTGTGACAATAGTGTCATAAAGTCCTACGGCTATAAGCCTAAATTTTCTTTTGAACAAGGTCTTATTGAAACTATAAATTGGTTTTCAGATGATGAAAATTTAAAAAAATATAAGACCAATTTATATAATGTATAGATATTTTCAGCTGCATGAAGAACATAGATAATCCTAAATTAGTTTCCATTATTAGAGATATTTACAATTCAAATGACGACACCATGCTATCTCTTCATGAGCCAAGATTCTTATCTGATGAAAAAGAACTTTTAAATAAGTGTATTGATTCAACATTTGTTTCAACAGCAGGAGAGCATGTAACACTCTTTGAGGACAAAATAAAAGAGTATACAGGCGCAAAATATGCAATCGCTACGTCTAATGGAACATCAGCTCTTCACATTGCTTTGCTTGTAGCTGGAGTCAAACCATTAGACGAAGTTATTACTCAATCATTTACTTTTGTTGCAACATGTAATGCTATTAAATATTGTAATGCTGAGCCTGTATTTGTGGACATATCTAAAGATACTCTTGGAATGTGCCCAAAAAGCCTAAAGAATTGGATTTCTAATAATACTATTAAAAAAGATAAAAAATTAATAAATATAAATACAGGAGCTAAAATTTCAGCTGTTTTACCGATGCACTCTTTTGGCCATCCATCAGATTTAGATGAATTGATAACTATTTGTAATGAAAATAATATTTTACTTATAGAGGATGCAGCAGAATCTTTAGGAAGTTTTTATAAGGATCAGCATACTGGAACATATGGAGATATTGGAACATTAAGCTTTAATGGAAATAAAGTAATAACAACAGGCGGAGGCGGGGCTGTTATTACTAATGAGCATAAATATGCTAAAAAAATAAGACATCTTGCAACAACAGCAAGAATTAATACAGATTATAGCTTTGAGCACGATGAGATTGGATATAATTACAGGATGCCTAATTTAAATGCATGCTTGGGAGTATCTCAAATAAAAATGTTAAGTCATTTTGTTGATGAGAAAAGAAAAATTGCATCAAATTATGAAGAAGCTTTTAAGGATTCCAATATAAGTTTTTTTAAAGAACCGGTTTCTTCAAAGTCAAATTATTGGTTAAATACTATTTTGTTTGAAGATAAAGACTTAAGAGATAAGGCTTTAAAATATACCAATGAAAACTTGGTAATGACGAGACCTCCATGGAAACTAATGCATAAATTGAATATGTATTCTGAATGTCAAAAGGCTAATCTTAAAACCTCAGAGGATTTAGAGAATAGAATTTTAAATCTTCCAAGTAGCGTTCCCTTGCCATGAAGATTCTCTTTATTGGAACTGTTGAATTTTCATATCATTTACTAGAGACCCTTATTGAAGAAAATTCAGAATTAATAGGAGTCATTTCGGATACTGATAATCACATAAATTCAGACTATGTAAACTTAAAACCAATTTGTGATAAAAATAAAATACCATGCTTGCTCTCAAAGAACATTAATTCACCAGAGACATTAAGCTGGATTAAAGACAAGTCTCCAGATATTATATTTTGCTTCGGTTGGTCACAATTAATTAAAGAAGATATTTTAAAAATACCTCACTTAGGAGTAATTGGATATCATCCAGCTGAATTACCAAAAAATAGGGGAAGACATCCTATAATTTGGGCATTAGCCTTAGGTCTTAAAAAGACAGCATCTACTTTCTTCTATATAGATGAGGGAGCAGATACTGGCAACCTTATAGATCAAAGAATAGTTCTAATAGAAGAAGATGATGATGCTAAAGCTTTATATTCAAAATTAATAGTACAAGCTAAAAAGCAATTAAAAGATATACTCCCAATAATTAATAATAAGAATTATCATGGAACCCCACAAGATGATTCATTATCAAATTATTGGAGAAAAAGATATGAATCAGATGGGCAGATTGATTGGAGAATGTCTGCAGACAAGGTTCATAAGCTTGTAAAAGCTCTCTCAAAACCTTATATTGGTGCCCATTTTATTAGTAAAAATATCGAATATAAGGTTTGGAAATCTAAAGCGCATTCAATTAAAGAATTTTCAAACTTTGAGCCAGGTAAAATATTTAAAAGCCAGGCCTTAGATAAATTGTTAATAAAGTGTGGCGATGGAGCTATTGAATTAATAGAAACAGAGCCTAAAATAGACTTAATTAATGGGAGTTATCTATGAATAAAGTTCTTGTTATTGCCCCCCATCCAGATGATGAAACATTGGGGTGTGGTGGCACTTTATTAAAACATATTAACGATGGTGATAACGTTAATTGGTTGATAATGACAAGTATGCAAAATTCCGATGAATATGATGAAAATCAAAAGCAAAAGCAGATTTCTACTATTGATTCAGTTGCAAAAGCATATCCTTTTAACAAATTTCATCAAGCACAATTTCAAACATCTTTGTTAGATTCTTTTCCAAAGATTGAACTTATAAAAGAGATATCAAGTTTTATAAAGACATTAGAACCAAATATCCTATATTTACCTCATCCTCATGACATACATAGTGATCATGAGGCTGTATTTAGCGCTGCTATATCCTGTTCAAAATCTTTTAGATACCCTTACATTAAAAAAGTAAGAGTTTATGAAACTCTTTCTGAGACTGATTTTAGCTTAAGTTTAAATAATGATGGATTCAATCCTAATCTTTTTATAGATATTAGTGATTATCTAGAGAGAAAAGTAGAAATTATGAAATTATTTGAGGGTGAAATAAAAGATCATCCTTTCCCCAGAAGCGAGAGAAGTATTAATTCACTAGCTTCATTAAGAGGCGCTGTTGCAGGCTGTGAATATGCTGAGTCCTTTATTTCTTTAAAAGAAATTTTATAAATGCCCAATAACAGTGTCGCAGTAGTTGGAGTTCTATATCCATTACCAAAAACTTTTATAAACGATTATATAAAATCATTAGAATCTCAAAGCTTTAAAGAATTTGACCTGATATTGTTTAATGATGGTTTTGAGGATGCAAAAAAACTAAAGAAAAATTCTTTAAATATCTTATTAGAAAATGTAAGTGGAACTCCATCAGAAATTCGCCTTAAGTTAATAAACTATATTATAGGATCTAATTATGAGCATATTATTTTTACTGATTGCGATGATTTTTTTTCATCTAATCGTATAGAAACATCACTAGACCTATTAAGCAGCAATAAAATTATTTTTAACGATCTTGATTTAATATCAGAAACCGGTGAGATCTTAGTATCTAAATATTTATCTTCTAGGATTAGAGATGGACAGAAAATAATAATTGATGATTTATTAGACTCTAATATGATGGGTTTAACAAATACTGCAACTAGAAAAGAACTTTTAAGGGATTGCATGTCTTTATTGACTAGCGAAGTTATTGCATTTGACTGGTTGCTATGGTCAGCATCTTTGTTAAATAATAATGATGCAATATTTACGTCAGATACAACTACCAAATATAGGATTTATGAGAATAATATTGCTGGGTTTCCTAAAGACATTGGTACTAGCTTTCTTAGAAAAGGAATCACTGTCAAATTATTACACTATAAAGAGCTATCCAAAGTTAATTCAAATTACAAAAGTTTATATGAACACTTTAAATATATTAAAAAAATGTCTAATAATGATGATTGGATTAAGGAATATATAATTGCATTAAATAAACATAAGGAAGATAATTCTTTGTGGTGGGAAGATATTAAGTTACCAAAAGAGGTAGGAATTTTATGAAAATCAAGATAACTGAAAATCGTTTTGTAGGAGATGGTGAAGAGCCATATGTTATTGCAGAATTAGGCTCTAATCATAATGGAGATATGGATATAGCTAAAAAGCTTATAGATGCTGCAAAGGAATCAGGAGCCGATTGTGTTAAATTTCAATCTTGGTCAAAAGAAACTATATTTTCTAGAAAGAAATATGAAGAAAATTATTTTTTAGCAGATGATTATAGAGATAGAGAGGACTTCACTCTTGAAGAGATTGTTGAAGCATATGCGATTTCAGAAGAGCAATTATTAGAAGTTAAAAAATATTCCAACGGTATAGGGATTGATTTTTCTTCAACTCCTTTTTCTAGAAGAGAGGCAGATTTTTTAGTTGATAAGCTTGAATCGTCTTTTATAAAAATTGCTTCTATGGATGTAAATAACTTTCCATATTTAGATTATATTGCAAGAAAGAATAAACCTATTATCTTATCAACAGGATTAAGCTCGCTGGATGATATTGATCGAGCAATTAGAACAATTGAGGAAGCAGGAAACAATCAAATTGTTATTCTTCATTGCATCGCAACCTATCCCCCAAAAGATGAAGATGTTAATCTTAAAAATATACAAACCCTTTCAAATATATATCCATATCCTGTTGGCTTTTCCGATCATACTTTAGGTCCTTGCATGTCAGTTGCAGCTGTAGCTAATGGTGCTTGTTTAATAGAAAAGCATTTCACTCTTGATAAGAATATGGAAGGATGGGATCATAAAATATCTGCAGATCCAGCAGATATGAAGGTAATAGTTGATGATTCAAAAAGAGTTTCTAAGGCTTTAGGAAGTAATAGAATAATTAGAACAGAGTCAGAAGAAAGAGTTAGGGAATTTCGAAGAAGCATCGTAGCTTCAAAAGATATATCAAAAGGCGAGATATTTACAGAAGATATGATAGATTACAAAAGACCTGGAGGAGGCCTTGATCCAGATTTTTCTAAATTTATTATTGGACGTAAAGCCAAGAAAAATCTAAGTTTTGATGAAATGATACAAATAGAAGACTTGCAGTGACTAATCTGTATATGAAAATAGTATGAAAAAAAAACTCAAAAATTTAGTTCTTGTTACTGGTGGGTTTGATCCAATTCATACAGGCCATATTTCTTATTTAAATGAAGCAAAACAAAAATCTAAAACGCTTGTAGTTGGTATAAATTCAGATAAGTGGTTATTAGATAAAAAAAATTATTTTTTTATGCCTCTTGTTGAAAGAAAGGAAATTATAGAAAACTTTGAAATAGTTGATAAGACAATAACATTTGATGATAGCGATGGAAGCGCAATAAATGCAATTGAAAAATGTAAAGACCTTGCAGAAAAAGTAATTTTTGCAAATGGAGGAGACAGAAAAAAAGACAATATTCCTGAATTAAAACATTTCGAGAATGATAAAAACGTTGAATTTATATATGGCATTGGAGGGAATAAGAAAAAAAATAGTAGCTCTAACATTACTGAGAATTTTATTCTTAGATTCCAAAATAAATCTTTTCAAATCACTCCTTGGGGAAGCTATGTAACTCTCAATAAAGGTAATGGGTATAAGATTAAATTATTAAAGATAAATAAAGGTGGTAAGTTAAGTTTACAGTTTCACAATAGACGATCTGAACAATGGATAATATTAAATGGTGAGGCTCTAATCGAATTAGAAGGAAAAAAATACAAATTAACAAAAGAAAACCATATAAAAATTCCAAAAAAAGCTGTGCATCGTATAGAAAATATTGGAAGTGAAGAGTTGATAATTCTAGAATCAAATTTTGGTAGCTATATAGAAGAAGATGATATTGTAAGACTAGATGACATATATAATAGAGTTATATAATTCATGAATGATGGTGTTTTGATAATTGGAGCAGGCTACGTTGGAATGTCTCACGCACTGGGATTTGCAAAAAATTGTGAAGTAAAAGTTCTTGATATTGATCAAGAAAAAGTAAATAAAATTAATGATGGAGACCTTTTAATAAATGAGCATCATCATGACTCAAGCCAAAATCTTATTTTAAATGTAGAAGCAACAACTGATAGAACAGTTATATTAGAAGAATACAAATATGTATTAATCTGTCTTCCAACTGATTTAAATGATGAATCTGGAGATCTAGAAACAACTATAATATCTGATTATATAAAATATATTATTGATGCCACCAAATCTTATATTATTATTAAGTCTACAGTTCCTATTGGGTACACCCAGAGTCAAATTGATGAATACGGATCAGGTAGAATTTTATTTTCTCCAGAATTCTTAAGAGAGGATAACTCGTACCCAGATATTCAGAATCCATCAAGAATAATATATGGATCAGATTCCACTTTTGGTAAAGAATATCATCAACTAGTTGAAGAAATTATTCAAAAAAAGGAAGTAGAAGTTTTATTCATGTCTCCATCAGAAGCAGAAGCAGTAAAACTTTTTTCAAATACTTATTTGGCTATGAGAGTGGCATTTTTTAACGAATTAGATAATTTTGCAATTACAAAAAATCTTAGCTCAAAAAAAATAATTCAAGGTGTTTCTTCTGATCCAAGAGTAGGTATGTATTACAATAATCCATCTTTTGGATATGGTGGTTATTGCCTTCCTAAAGATACAAAACAATTATCCGAATTATTTAAAGAAAAGAAAATACCGAATAATTTAATAAGCTCAATAGATTCCTCAAACCAAAGCAGGATGAATTTTATATCCAAACATATCGCAGAAAAGGGAATTTCAAAAATAGGGATTTATAGAATAAATATGAAAAAAGATTCATCAAATTATAGAAATTCCGCAATAATTACAATACTAAAAGATTTATTAGAACTTAATTATGAAGTTTTTATATATGAGCCCTTAATAGTAGAAAAAATATTTTTTGGTTGTAAGGTCATTGGTAACATAGATGAATTTAAGAACAAATCTCAATTAATAATTACAAATAGATTCGATAAAAAGATCTCTGATGTTGAAAATAAGGTTTATTCAAGAGATATATTTGGGAAAGATTAATGATTAATTTTTTAAATATTTCAAAAGATGCACCCCACAAAAAATTCGTAGAGTATTATAAATTGGCTGAATCTGCCAAACAAAACCTTATTGAGGCAGCTTCAATTAGTTCTTTCTCAACATCAAAAAATGAAGTATCTGCTAGATATGTTAATTTGAAGTATATTAAAGAGAATGAATGGATTTTTTTTTCTAATTACGAAAGCCCTAAATCTATAGATTTTCTTGAACATAATAAGATTGCAGTAAGCTTTTTGTGGGATTCAATAAATGTTCAGATACGAATGAAAGCAAACATATTTAAATCATCCAATGAGATATCTGATAATCATTATCGAAATAGAAGTTTAGAAAAGAATATTTTGGCTCACAGCTCTAATCAATCCAATCAGATAAGTTCTTACGATAAGGTTTTAGAAAAATACAATTTATTAAAATCTGATATTAAGAAGATTGAAAAACGACCAACTAATTGGGGCGGTTTCTCATTTATTCCATATTATTTTGAATTTTGGAAAGGGCATAAGAATAGACTAAATATAAGAGAATCCTTTTCTTTTGAAAATAAGAAATGGATAAAGAAATTTTTAGAACCTTAAAATACTTACAAAAATTTGCGTTAAAATAAAATTAATATAAAATCACTTTTTATGATGCACATTTCTTTATTATTGCCTTAATTTGATTCTTTTATCAATGCATATCTTCCCTTTCCCAATCTATAACTAGTGTTTTAATTATTAAATATTTTGTCAAAAAAAAATAACACACCTATAAATAATAAGATAAATGCATCAAAGATAATGCTTATCGACAAAGATGGAGATAAAAAAGGCACCATGAGCTTACAAGATGCCCTTAAAATTGCACAAAGTGAAAATATGGACCTTGTTCAAGTTTCAAGCCCTGATTCAGAGCTAGTAGTTGCTAAAATTCTAGACTATGGAAAATATATTTTTGATAAGAAAAAAAGCAAACCCTCATCAAGGGTAAAAGCAAAAAGAAATACACTAAAAGAAATTAAATTCAGACCCTCTACAGACGTTGGTGATTATGAGATAAAACTTAAAAAAATAAAAAGCTTTATTCTTAACGGAGATAAGACTAAAATAAGCGTCCGGTTTAGGGGTAGAGAGATACTTAACAGTAACTTAGGTCTAGGCTTGTTGAATAAGTTGCGTGATGAATTGGATGATATTTCACAAGTGGACCAAGAGCCATCTTTAGAGGGCAGGCAATTACTTATGGTTTTATCTCCATTAAAAAGGAAATAATAAATAAAAATGGGTTATAAGTTAAAAACACATTCAGGAGCTTCAAAGCGTTTTAAGCGCACTGGTTCTGCTGTCAAAAGTAAAAGTGCTAATCGAAACCATATTCTTACTAAACAGTCTACTAAAAGAAAACGCCATAACAGAGGGCTAAATAAACTTGATGGCACTGTTTTAAAGATGGTGTCTAAATTAATTAAATAATATGGCAAGAGCAACTAAGTCTGTAACAGCAAAAAGTAAACATAAGAAAGTTCTTAAGGCTACCAAAGGCCATTACGGAGCAAGAAGTCGTTTATACAAAACTGCGAAGCAGTCAAATATAAAAGCTTTGCAATATGCTTTTAGGGATAGAAAGAATAGAAAAAGAGAGATAAGATCATTGTGGATTTCTAGAATAAATGCAGCAACTAGAGAATTAAATATACCTTATTCAGTTTTTCAAAACTCCCTAACTAAAAAAAATATAATGTTAAATAGAAAAATTCTATCTGATATTGCCATTAAAGATAAAAAAGCTTTTAAAGAAATTCTAAATATCGCAGTGAAATAAATTTGATGAAATGTCAGATTCAAAAAAAATTATCGAACCTAAATTAAATTTTAAAAAAGGCTCTCTTCATCCGATAAACCAAGTTAAAGATCATATAGTTAATTATTTTCGTTCAATAGGATTTGCTGAAATATCTGGCCCTGAAATAGAAACAGAGAAATATAATTTTGATATGTTAAATATCAAAGAATCTCATCCTGCTAGGCAGATGCATGATACATTTTATGTAAACAATAAAGCATATGTTCTAAGAACACACACTTCTCCTGTTCAAATTAGGGGGATGTTAAATAATAAGCCACCAATCTCTTATATATCTTCTGGTAAAGTTTATAGAAAGGATGATGATGCAACACACTTACCAATGTTTCATCAAATAGAAGGTATCTACATTAACAAGGATGTTAGCTTTGCAAATTTAAAAAGCATGATTTATGAGATTATCACATTTATATTTGGCTCAGATGTAGACATTAGATTCAGACCATCATATTTTCCATTCACAGAGCCTTCAGCTGAGGTTGACATCAAATCTAAAGAGGGTAAGTGGCTAGAGGTTTTAGGTTGTGGCATTGTAAATCCTATAGTCCTTCAAAATTGTAATATAGATAGTAATAAGTTTTCTGGGTTTGCTTTTGGCTTAGGAGTTGAAAGAATAGCTATGCTGAAATACGGGATTAATGACATAAGAGAATTTTATAAATCCAACTTAGATTTTTTAGATCAATTCAAATGAAAATATGTGAAAGTCACCTTCAGAGATTTATAGGTCAGAATTCTGATATTAAGACTCTTTCGAAACAGTTGTTTCAACTTGGTCACGAAAATGAAATTATTGACGACATATTAGATATTGAAATTACACCCAATAGGGGAGATTGTCTTTCTTTATTAGGACTTGCAAGAGATTTAAATGTTTTATATGAAACAAATTGCGATCTACCCATTTATGAAGGGGATATTCAGGATTTTAATTTAGATTTCAAAAATATCTCTAAGACATGCTGCCCTAGCATTTGTTTCTTAAACATTTCAATAAATGAGCTTCCAAATGATTATATTCCTGAGGTTGAGTCATATTTTAGGGATTTAAATATTAAAAAAAATAATTTTTTCACAGATATTTCTAACTATGTGGCCTATGAGATTGGACAGCCAACTCATTGCTATGATGCCAATATGATTAATGGTTCGATAACTCTTTCTGAGGAAAAAATAAATAAAAAGTTTTTGAGCTTACTTGATCAAGAAATATGTCTAAATGAGCGAAGTCTAATATTTAGAGATGATAAAGATATCATTAATCTTGCTGGTATCATTGGCGGTAAAAAAACCTCGTGCACCTCTCAGACTAAAAATGTAATTGTTGAAAGTGCATATTTTAATCCTGAGTCAATAATAGGCAAGTCAATTAAATATAATATTAATTCTGAAGCTGCGCATAAATTTGAAAGAGGTGTGGATCCATTAATGCAGGAAAAAGCTCTTAGAAGATTTATATATTTAGTTCAGCAACATGCTGAAATAGAAAATTTAAAGCTTTATAAGGATATTGAAGAGAAATTTAATCCTGTTGAATTAGATATCAATGTAATGAAAATTAATAAAATCCTCGGTACAGATATTAAGGAAAAAGAGTATTTAAACATTCTTTCAAAACTTGGCTTTAAGATAGACCAAAAGATAACTATTCCTTCATACCGATTTGATATAAAACATCAAAATGATCTTGCTGAAGAGGTTGCTAGAACAATTGGATATGATGATATTAAACCTATTAAGTTTAAATCATATATTCAAGTATCTACTGAGGATGTTAAAGAGAAAAAAATTAAACAATTTTTAACAAACAATGGTTTCTATGAAGTTATCAATATGCCATTTACTAAATCTTCTACAGAAAATTCTGTGGTAATTGACAATCCTCTTGATGTAAATAGAACTGCTTTTAGAAGTGAACTTGTTGATTCATTAGTTATGAATTTAGATTTCAATGAAAGGCATCAGAAAGACTCAATTAAACTATTTGAGATATCTAACGTTTATACACATAAGAAAGGCCTAACATATGAAAAAAAATTAGCATTACTAGTATCTGGAAAACAAGGCCATAATTACAAAGAATTTTCGATGAAGCTTGATAAAAAATATCTTATTGATTTATTTAAACAGATAGACTTTAATTGCGAATCTTTTATTAAGTCAGTTAGCAGAGAAAAAATTACTTCAAAAAATAAGAATCCAATTTATGTGTTCGAAATTAATTTTGATCAACTAACTAAGGAAGAAATACCATGGGAAACTATCAAACTTAATCAAGAAATGAATTTTATTTCTTATAAAGAAACCTCAGAATACCCATCAATAACAAGGGATATTTCATTTTCCATTGAAAACTTAAGTAATTTAGAAAAAATAGAAAATAGACTATTGGGCTACAAAAATGAGAATCTAAAAGATTCGTTTATATTTGATTTTTATAATAATGAAAAAGATAAAGTAATCAAACTTGGCTTTAGGTTTATTTTTCAGTCAAATTTAAAAACATTAACTGATAAAGAGGTTGATGACCAAATAAACAATATAATTAATCTAGTTAAAGGTGAAAGCGGAGTAAGCGTTCCAGGTTTATTCTAAATAGACTTAACCTGTAGCATATAATTTCAAAACAATGTCATTAATTGAAAATAAAAAGAAAGAACACACAACCTCTAATAAAATAAAAATATTATTATTTATAAGAGATAATTGTAATTTTTCAGCTGATATTTACAAAAAACTTAATGACAATATTTCTATTGAAGTTACTTGTGTGAAATCAAAGATGCGAGGAGAGACTATTCCCAATAAGATTCAATCGTGGAATGGCGACTATATTTTTTGTTTTAGAAGCTTATTTATATTGCCAGTTAGTCTTATAAGAAGGGCTAAAATTGCAGCAATAAATTTTCATCCTGGTCCACCAGAATATCCAGGAAGTGGTTGTATTAATTTTGCATTATATGATCAGGTTGATAGCTATGGCGTTACAGCTCATTTAATGAATGAAAAAGTAGACAATGGAGAAATTCTCGAAGTACGTCGTTTCAAAATAAAGAAAGATGATAGCTTATTATCTTTATTAAAAAGAACTCATAATAAACTTGGGACTATGTGTTTAGATCTCATAAATAAATTAATTAATAATGGAAATGGGAAATCACTAATAGCTGAAATGGTTAAAGATTTTAGTGTCGAGGCATGGAATGGAAAAGCAAGAAAAATGAGAGATTTAGAAGATTTGCAAACTTTAGATATTAATATTAAGAAATCTGAGTTAGATAGAATCATAAGAGCAACATATATAGATGAGTTCCCTCCTAGAATAGAATTATATGGCTATAACTTTTATCTAAATCTAGGTAAACAGAATAAAGACAGATAGGACTAAGAAGCCCAAAAACAATAGAATAATATATAATTGATTTAATTAATAAATTTTTAAGAAATGAAAATAATAAAAATATTAACACTAGTCCTAATTTTTTCATCAACAAGTTTGCTAGCACAAGAATTGGATGAGAAATATCTTGAAAGTCTTCCTGAGGATATGAGAAAAGATATTTTAGACCAAGCGAATGATAGAGATAAGCAAGACAAACCAGTATATAGAAATGATACAAGTCAACTTGATAAACAAGAAGATGAAGACGAGGATCAAGATAATAGAGATAAAATTTTTGGCGAAGATTTTTTCTCAACATATCAATCTACCTACATGCCTGTAAATGAGCCAAACTTTGATTCAGAATACATACTTGATTATGGGGATGTTCTTAAAATTCAACTAATAGGCCTTAAAAATTCTATTGATAGCTATGAGATATTAAGAGATGGCTCTATAAATATTCCTGACATTGGCAACATAAATCTTTCAGGCTTATCTCTAGCTCAAGCAATTCGAGCAATACAATCCAAGGTAGAGAGTCTATATATTGGAACTAAGGCTTATACTTCAATGGAAAATATGAGAGATATCAATGTATTGATATCTGGCAATGCATTCAATCCAGGAATTTATACTTTAAGTGGTAACTCAAACCCTCTACAAGCTCTTGTTATAGCTGGAGGTATTAACGAATTCGGTAGCTATAGAGATATCAAAGTAAAGCGAAATAATAAAGTTATTCAAATTATTGATGTATACCAATACTTAATCTTTGGTAGCGCTCAAAAGCATATAAGATTGCAATCTGGAGACTTAATCTTTGTTGAAAAAAGAAATAATCTTGTCACTGTAGATGGAGCAGTTAAAAGACCAATGATTTATGAATTGAAAAATGGTGAGACATTAGATAAAGCTATTATGTTTGCCAATGGATTAGATGTTGATTCAGATCTTAATAATATTACTCTTGACAGAATTGTTGGTGGCAGAGTAACTAGGGCTAAAGTCAAATCTATAGATGAATTAAAAAACGTTGCATCAATTCATAAAGATGTTGTCAATATTAGAAGATTTAAATTTCGAGATGTTAGCATTTCTGGTTCTGTCAATAATCCAGGCTCTTATTTGATGAATGAAGGCGAAACGGTCTATGATTTGATTATTAAAGCAGGAGGTTATTCAAAGAATGCCTATCCTTTCGGCGGTATCTTTATTAATCAAAATGCTAAAGAGGTAAATCAATTGGCTAATGAAAAGCTTTATAGAGACTTGTTAACACTTATAATGAATCAGTCTTCAGCAAGCCCTGAAACCGATTTAACTCCTTTGATTACTCTAGCCACAGACTTAAAAGACACTAAAGTAACTGGCAGAATACAGGTTGAATTAGATTTACAAAAATTACAATCCAATCCTTCGCTGAATACAATTCTTCAGGATGGAGATGAAATTATTATCCCAGAATTAGTGAATCACATTTATATTTTTGGTGAAATATCTAATCAAGGTACTGTTTTATATGATGAGGAGAAAGATATAAATTATTATATTAATAAACAGGGTGGTTTTCTTAATTCAGCTGATCGAGATGCAATATATGTACTTTTACCCAATGGAGAATCTGTAAGGTTAGAAAATAGAAAAAATTTATTTATGAATTACAACGATTCTGATATTACAATTTATCCTGGTTCGGTTATTTTTGTTCCTAGAAAGATAAATAGTGAATATTTAAGAAGACAGTCAATTCAAGCTTATGCAACTATTCTAGGTAATATTGGAGTATCAGTTGCATCACTTGCAGTTCTAAAAGATTAGACTATTTTAAGTGGCATAATCTTTAATATGCATACTCAAAGGACTAAATTAGTACAAATTGTATTTTTAAGCATTTTGTTTATTCCAAATATTTTATCTGACAGTTTTCAATATAACTCATATAACAACCATGGTGTTGTAGGGCTCATTAACATGCCCACAGCTAGATTTTTTAATGAATCTTCACATGGAGTTACGATATATGACGGAACTCCTGATCAAAAAATTACTTTAACCTCTAGTCCATATGATTGGTTTGAAGCATCATTTTTTTATACAAACCTTCAAGGTAAACCTTATCCAGGTTTTGAATATCAAGATTATAAGGATAAAGGATTTAACCTTAAGCTAAGATTAAAAGAAGAAGGAATTTTTCCAGCTATAGCGATTGGTGTTAATGACATAGCAGGTACTGGACTTTATAGTTCTGAGTATCTCGTTGCAAGCTATGGTTTAAATAATGTTGATTTTCATCTAGGTTTGGCTTGGGGAACCTTAAATGGAGCAGATAATAAAATTAAGAATCCCTTGATTGACATAAAAAGTTCTTTTCAGAATAGACCAACTACATATGAAGGTGCGGGAGGACAGTTTCAAGCCTCAAGATATTTTTCATCGGAAGAGGTTTCGCCATTTTTTGGTTTATCTTACAGCTTAAATGAAAAAACTCTTTTTAAGTTAGAAAAGGATACAACTTTAACCAACGGATTTATAGACTACGAATCACCAAATAGTGATTATTCTATTGGATTAGATTATTCTGTGAATAAAAATTTTGTTCTTGGTCTTTCATACGAAAGAGGAAACTTCACTTCTATTAGGTTCTTATATAAAAGTAATCCAAGAAAAGATTATAAAAAATACGAATATAAAACTCCAGAAAGTCAAAAAGATGAAGACAAATATTCAAAATTAATAACTAACTTAGAAGAAAATGGGATTGGTGTAAATAAAGTTATTGAAACCACTAGTTCTATCGGCCTTGAATTAACTCAATTTAGACATTTAAATCTTCAATTGGTGGAAGAAATAATCTATAAATCATCTAAAGATGCAGGAATTCAAAAAGATGTTAAAAAAAATCTAAAAGTTGTAAACCTTGATGCGGTTATTGAATATGATAATGATTTTGAAAAAAATGCAAACTTAATATATAAAAGAGAGCCAAAAAAAGCTTTTAAAACTTCTAATAGAATAAGATTCAAGCCCTTCATTGCTTCAAGAGAAGAATTTTTTAAAGGAGCACTTCTTGTTGAAAATGATAGTGAATATATTCTAAGAGATAATCTTATATTCCATTCAAATTTAAAATATTCTTTAGCTGATAATTTTGATGATCTAAGATTCCCACCAATCGATACATATCCTGCTCAGGTTAGATCTGATGTAAAACAATATCTTAAGAATATGGATAAAGGAATAATTCTTGGTAGAGCACAACTAGACTACTATTTAACCCCATTTAAAAATCACCATCTTATGTTTTCTGGTGGAATACTAGAAGATATGTTTTCTGGATATGGTTTTGAATATTTATATTATAAGAATAATGCGAACTATTCCTTTGGTTTTGAAATATTTGATGTAAAGAAAAGAGATTATGATTGGAGATTTGGAACATTAGAATATGAAAATATAACAGGACATCTAAATTTATATTATAGAAATTATGGTCTAGTACCATTTGATATGAAGTTATCTTATGGAGAATATTTAGCTGGAGATTTTGGAGCAACAATAGAGTTATCAAGATCTTTTAGCAATGGAATGAATTTTGGAGTATTTGCTTCCAATACAGATGTTTCAGCTACCCAATTTGGTGAGGGAAGTTTTGACAAAGGCATTTTCTTTAATATTCCAATATATGGAAATCTTATTAATTACACATGGAGACCTCTGACAAAAGATCCCGGTGCCAAGCTAACTAGAAGAAATACTTTGCATGGGTTATTGGTAAGGTTTAAACCAATTAATTAAGCATATTACTCTAAATAGAATATAACCCATAAAAAAATTGATTTTTTCTTAAAACTTAATGTTATAATTCATGGCCCAAACTAGTTAAGTGCTGGTGTTGAGTGGTAATAATGTGTTTTAATAACACAATTATTTTTTGAAAATTAATATTTTATATATAATTATGTTAATGTATTAGATATTAAATGATAATAAATAATAAGTAGAGGAATTATTAATTATGAAAATTAAAGGATTAAATATTTTTTGGGTTGTGTTTTTATCTATTTCAATGGCATCTCTTATGGCTGATGATGCATATGAAACATCAATGGAAATAGAGCAAAGACTTAACAATATGACTACTTCTGAGCTTGTGGATAGAGCGAAAGGTTTAAAAGCTGAACTGTCTATGCTTAAAGAAGAACAAGAGTCTTCACAGAGTCCAGAGAAGCTTAAAGATATATCTAACAGAATGTCATCAATAACATCTGAGATGGATATGATACAAAAGATTCTGATTGCCCTTGGAGCTGGTGCTTTAATAGCAAATCTATCGGACGATGATGATGACTCTTCACCTGTTGCAGCAACCCCTGTTGATACCACACCTCCAGTAATTACTGTACTCGGTGATAATCCTGCTAATGCTGAGTTTGGATCAACATATATTGATGCTGGCGCAACGGCTGCTGATACAAGTTATGCAAGTGGCTCTGTAACTGTAACTACATCTGGAAGTGTTAATACTTCAGTAGAAGGCACATATACAATTACTTATAGTGCTACTGATGCAGCTGGAAATACAGGCACAGCTACCAGAACGGTAATTGTTGCTGATACTGTAGCTCCTGTCTTTACATCATCTTCAACTTTTGTTGTTGATGAAGGAACAACTGATGTTGGAACTGTTACAGCAACAGATTTACAAGCTTTATCCTTTTCAATATCTGGTACAACAGAACTTTCTATAACAACATCTGGTGTTCTTACCTTCATATCACCACCTGATTATGAGAGTCAAACAAATGATCCTTTGAGTTTGCCTTACGATGGAAGTACATATGATATCCAAGCAGTTGTTACTGCTACAGATGCAAGCTCAAATGCATCTACACAAACTATTACAGTTAGTATTAGAGATGTTGGTGGCATCGATGATAATCCTGACACAGGTACTGGAACTAATACTAGTACAAGTACTGAATCTGAAGATGATGGAACCAGCACCGGAACTGGCACAGGTACTGGAACTGGAACTGGAACTGGAACAGGTACTGGAACTGGAACAGGTACTTCTTCATAAACAATCTTTAAATGAGCCTTGGCAAAAAAGATATTATAAATAATATCTCTACCAAGGCTCAGATTTCCAGAAATTTAAGCGATAAAATCCTTAATTCATTCTTAAGTGTCATTAAATCTAAAACTAATTCACATATTATAAAAATAGCTAACTTTGGAACTTTTTATTATAAAAGAACTCCATCTAGAGTTGGAAGAAACCCTAAAACGAAAGAAAGTTATCCAATCCCAGAAAGATCTAAGTTAGCCTATTTAAGTTCTGATAAGGTTAGAAATATTCTTAACTAAAATGGTCGGGATGGCCGGATTTGAACCGACGACCACTACACCCCCAGTGTAGTGCGCTACCAGGCTGCGCTACATCCCGAAAATAATATATAATATTA
>MDTB01108071.1_pt1 | contig 41028 bp, 36 predicted proteins | sample 811161 | NCBI WGS metagenome assembly MDTB01 (sample SAMN05326650, study PRJNA326480) | marine metagenome | isolation source: seawater | place: Mediterranean Sea | collected 2009 | reverse complement strand
GTAAAAATCTATTTTAAACTTTAAACGGCGAAAATAAATACGCTTTAGCTGCATAATCTGAATTATAGTAGGATTAGCCTAGTTCCACAAGGTGGAAAAGCTAAATGTTTCATGAAAGCCTTTGTTGACGGCGTTCTGCAAGAAACATCGTAAATGTTAACATAGAAAATATGGGGTTTCGACATATTTTTGAAAACCTGAAACTAAGTGATATATGGATTGTTTTTTATCAGTATATCATCGAAAATCAAATAAAAACTAAGCATGTAGAAATATCTTATATTTCTTGTTTGGACCCGAGTTCGATTCTCGGCGACTCCACAAATAAATTCCCAAAAATTAATCTAATTTTTGGGAATTTATATTAACCATAACATATATGAGATATACAACAACAACAACAACAATAATACTAATTATTAGTTTTCAAATAAGCTTTAATTTAAGCTTTGGTCAGCAATGGATACAAGTAGAATCATTACCTGAATCCTTTAATGAAACTCATCATTCATTTACATTTAGTCTTGAAAATTTAGGTTACATTGTTTCTGGCAGTTCAAATTTAGGAGTACACGATGATTTTTACCAATATGATCCAATCGCTGATAATTGGATTGAGCTAGATCCTTTTCCAGGCTCTGCTCGTGGATATGCGATTGGTGATATATGGAATGGGAAAGCATACTTTGGTTTTGGCTACGATGGAAACACATATTTAAATGACCTATGGGTTTTTGATTCAACAAATATGAATTGGTTAGAATTAGCATCTTGTCCATGTGATCCAAGAGCTCATCCTGCATTAATAGCTCATAACAATAAAGTATATGTTGGAATGGGTAATGGAATTGACGGAAATATGAATGATTGGTGGGTATATGATATTGCATCTAACTCATGGTCACAGAAAGATAATTTACCTTCAGAACCAAGGCACCATCCTTATCAGTTTGGAATTGGTAATTATGTTTACGCTGGTTTTGGACATGGTAATGGTATATTTAACAATTGGTTTCGCTTTGATACTTTAAACGAAACCTGGGATGAGGTTGCATCTTTACCAGCCGAGGGACGAGTGGCTGGGACTCAATTCTCATACAATGGTATTGGTTATGTTTTGAGTGGTGATGGAGAAGATCATAATTCAATGGAAACCGGAGAATTTTGGGCATATGACCCTAACTTAAATAGCTGGGAAGAATTACCAGCTCATCCAGGAAGTTCTCGATGGGCACCTAGTTCCTTCGTTATTGAAGGAGAGGTTTATTTAATTAACGGTACTAGCTTTAATCAATATGTTTCGGAAATTTACAAATTTGATTTGAACTCATCTTTTTCCATTGGAGATCCAACAAGCTTAAACATAATTGTTTATCCAAATCCTGTTTCTGAAATAATCAATATCAAAGGACTTGAAAATCAAGAATTCAAATCCAATATTTACAATCTGAATGGTGTATTAATAGAAAGCTATTTAAATAAGTCTACAATTAATGTAGAAAATTTTCCAAATGGATTCTATTTTCTGGAAATTATAGATTCTTTAAAAAACAAAAAAGTAGTAAAAAAATTGATGAAAGCTAATTAATAAATGATATTCAAGAAGTTGTTTTTTTATATTTTATTGTTAACTATTTTTAGCTGTGACAACAAAAAAGTTCAAATAGAAGAAATCCAAACTCATGAAACTAAAGAAGTATTAAATAACGAAAACAGCAATACAGAATTTAGATTAAGTGATAAGAATATAATGGAATTCTTGCTGGAATATGATAAACATAACAAAGAAAATAAGGTTAGAATATTTACTGACTATGGGAATATTGATATAGAACTTTTTTACAATACAAAATTTCACAGATCTAACTTTATTTTCCTTACAAAACAAAATTATTTTGACGATACGCAATTTTATAGAGTTATTAATAATTTTGTAGTTCAAGCTGGAAATAGCGATAGCAGGAAAATACCAAACAAAAGAAAAAAAATTGGAAGATATTTACTACCCAACGACTTAAACAAAGGTTATACTCATAAACGTGGTATGATAAGTATGCCTAGTAGTTTAGTTGATAATCCTTATAAAATGGCCTCTCCGTTTGAGTTCTTTATAGTTCAAAGTAAAGAGGGTGCTCATCACTTAGATGGTAATTATACGGTTTTTGGAAAAGTTATCGCTGGAATGGAAACAGTCGATAAAATAGCTGCCACACCAACTGATAATTTAGATTGGCCAATAGATAATATTTATATTAGAAAGGTCGAAATAATCAGATAAATTATTGCAATCCCTCTACAAATCCTCTGTGAGATATTTTGGTTTCATAATCGGGGTTGAAAAGTAAGGGATATTCATATGGATTATTGTGATGATTCAAGAGCCAACTGTCAATATCTCTCATACCCCATAAAGTGATACCAAACCTATTTACAGGTGGAACATTTAAATATAGATTTACAATATCTCTATATCTATTTTCTTGGCTTACTGCTCTTTCATAAGTTAAATCAGTTATATCATTATTTCTATTCACCGTTATATCTAATTCGGAAAAATGAATTAAAATATCTTTATTTATAATTGCCTGTAAATTATTATCAATTTGTAAAAGTAATGGACTTATATGGTCAATATGCATTTGAAGTCCAATACCATCAATCGGAACATTATCATTTCTAAATTCATCTATCATGTTTAATACTAGACTTAACTTATTGGTATTAGATTCTAAACCATAATCATTATAAAATAATTTTACTTCTGGGTCTGCTTCTCTTGCCCATAAAAAACATTTTTTAAGATAATCTGAACCAATTCTCTGTTTAAAAATAGCATTTTCAGCTTGAGATGTAAAAGCCTCATTAACTACATCCCAACCAGCGACAACCGAGACCTCTTCCCCATCTATAATCATTTTTTGTTCAGAAAAATGATGTACTGTAGCCTTAATATAATTTTCAACTTGCTCTTCAAATTCTAGATCTGTTCCACTAAAATTTTGAAGCCAGTCTGGGATAGAGCTATGCCATATTAATGCATGACCAAAAACCCTAATTCCATTTTCTTTAGCAAATGAAACAATAAGGTCACCATCTGTAAAGTCATATTCATTAGGGCCTATAAACATATTTCGCATTTTCATGTCATTTTCTGCTGTTATACTGTTAAAATCATTTAATAAAACAGAGATAAATTCGTTGTTTGACTGTATCTTGTTGGCTGAAACTACATTACCTATTGGGAAGGAAGCCAAATCCTTTAGTGAATTTTGTGCTTCATAAATAGTAGATTGATATTCTGGATCGTTAAAACAGCAGTATTGATCAGAGACTGAATCACTACACGATAATAACAGTAATAATAAAAACCATGATTTTTTTATACGGATTCTTTTATTCATATTAATTAATTTATTTAATAAATAATTATGCGGTATAGTTATTGTTTTTAAAATTAATGTGCAATTATTTGATTCAAAATATGACATTATTATAGAAAAAATTAATTCTATAGACCCTATTAAATATGCTCGAACAAGAAACTACAAGGATGGAGATGTGACAAAATTATCACCATACATTTCTAGAGGTGTGATATCAACAAGGTTTATTTATGAAAAATTGGTTGAAAATGGAATTAACTTAAAAAAATCTGAAAAGTTTATTCAAGAATTAGCATGGAGAGATTTCTGGCAACAAATATGGGTAAATAAATCTATCTTAATTAATAAAGATCTAAAAAAACCTCAAGAAGATGTAAATGATTTTAAAATATCAAAATCTTTGGTTGAAGCTCAAACTGGTATTGATTCTGTTGATTCAGAAATAAGTAACCTATATGAAAATGGGTATATGCATAATCACATGCGCATGTATGTTGCATCTATTGCTACAAATATTGCTAAAAGTCATTGGAAAGTACCGGCCAGGTGGATGTATTACCACTTGTTAGACGGAGATTGGGCTAGTAATTCACTCAGTTGGCAATGGGTAGCAGGTTCCAATTCCAGCAAAAAATATTACGCAAACCAGGATAATATTAATAAGTTCTTTTATAGTAATCAAAAAAACACCTTTCTTGATAATAGCTATGAGTTTATTTCATCAATGAATATTCCTAAAGAAGTTCAAGAGAAATGTGATTTAGAGCTTAATTCAAACCTTCCCAATAATAAAGAAATCAAAATTGATAATTCATTGCCGACTTTAATTTATAATTACTATAATATTGACCCTAACTGGAGGAAAAATGAAGAGGCAAATAGAGTTTTAATTTTTGAACCTAAAGTTCTTAACGAATATCCTATTTCTCAAAAATGCATAGATTTTTCTTTAAATCTTTCAAAAAATATTAAAAATATACAGATATTTTATGGAAATTTTGAAGAATTATGTTCAAAGTATAATGTAATAAATCTCATTTTCAAAGAACATCCTTTAAATAAACACTATTCGGGATTTGAAGACCAACGAGACTGGCTTTTCAAGATTGAAGGTGAATATTTATCCTTTTTTAAATACTGGAATAAAATCAGAAAAAAACTTATTTAACTACTATCTTTTTAACTGTAGTTTTATCTCCACTTCTTATTACTAGTGAATAAAAACCAGTAGATAAATCAGAAATATCAACTGAGTCAAAAATAATTTGCTGTGAATTAATCTTTCTCCCATTCACATCATAAATAGAAATACTTAAAGGCTCATTTGATGGATTTATAATATTTAAAACTTCTTCTGAAACAGGATTCGGGTATATACTTATATTAAATGGATTCTCTTGTATTGAAAGACTAGATGCTTCATAAATTTCCTGTACTACATAATATGATAACTTGGGCACCCTATCTCTTGTAACTATACCCCAATATTCTTCATTTGCAAAATTATCATAAGGAATTGCATTAGGGAATCCTCCTGAATCTTGCTGGTTTGGATTACCAGCTTTCCACCATTCATCACAAAATTCAAATAAAGTTGTTCCAATACACAAATCTGATTTATCAATTATTGCATTTAATATAATTTCAATAGCCTGAGCTTGTTCTACTTGATTTTCAGCATTTGAATTAGAATTAAAGCTGTCGGCACCTGCTTCTGAGATATACATAGCCTTATCAGACAATTCTGCCAATTCATTGATTGCTGAGTCTGGACTTAACCACCTGTAAACATTCATTCCCCATACATCAATACTTGGACATGAGTTCAATGCCTGAACATTAGGCACCTCCCCATGGCCAGTGCTTACTGGATGATTGGGGTCTAAACTTTTGACCGTAGAAGCTCTATCCTCTAAAATATTGTACCAATTTTGAATATTATTTCCAAACCATTCTGGATGATAGTTAAACTCATTTCCAAATTCCCACATAAGTATTGCAGGGTGATCTTTAAATTGATTAACGTACCAAGTGTAACTATTTTCATTTAACATCATAATTACTTTAATTCCAGCGTTTGCAAAAGCGTTAAGTTCAGCAATATTTGTAATTGCCGCATATGTTCTTATCGTGTTAATATTTGCTTCAACTAGTAGCGGAATATCATCTTCAAATGAATAACCTGAGTTTTCACCATTGCCTTCTCCTCTTGCATAGCAGATACCATTTATTCGGTATTCCTGACTATTAACATAAATCTTTCTATCTTCAACATAAACAGTTTGTGAATTTACATCAGAAAATATAAAATATAATATAAGGGAAAAAATTATTCTGAAATACATGATCGAATCTGATTAATTTTTTATGAATAATCTGGAATCATTTAATGTGTCTGATCTTAATTTTAATATATAAATTCCATTTTGAAAATCTTTAACATTTATTTCAGTCTCATTGAAAGACTCATAAACTTTCTTGCCTAAAATATCATATACCTCAATTTTATAATCAGTTATATTAATATTAAAATTAAGAATATTCGAAGTCGGGTTAGGGTAAATTTTAAAATTTGTAGCAATATTATCTTCTTGATGCATTGAGCCACCTAGATAATTAAAATCTAGCCAATTAATATTAAATCCAGGTTGATCGACTATCATTGTAAGTGTGTAAATACCCTCTTGAATGTACTCAGTATTTGAAATAGTTTCCCAATTTTGCCAGCCACCTGTAACAGGAATGGAAATATTTGTTAAATAATTTTGTGTTATTCCATTATCTAACTCTAACGAAATTGCACCACCTTGCCACTCAGAAGCAACTCTGAAATTTATTTCAAATTGACCAGATTCTTGTACAATAACTTCATACTTTGCATAATCTCCAGAGTCTGTATAAGCAAAATTAATCCCCCCGCCAGTATCATAACATTCCTCCAATTCAAAGCCTTCCTGAGACTCATAATCTTCAACCTGAATTAATCCTGGAATTACATGTCTATCTTCCAGGTTATTGAATACAGGATAATCATAAAATTGAGGAAGATATTCATCAAATGAGGATATTATTTGATTGTTAGTGTAGTTAGTAACTGCTATTTCACTCAAAAAGGAAATTTGTTCAGCTGATTCTATTATTATAACTCTATTATTTAATTCATCAAAATTTACACTTTCAATTTCAATAAAATCATTATCAATTTTAAGATCAAAAAAGGTGTTACTTAAATTTTGACTTGATAAAACAGGTTGATTTAATAAAATAGCAATATTATAGTTATCAATAGTATAGGCATGACTAATAGAGAAATCTGGTATATCTTGACTTTCTAAAAAATTAAAATGACTTAAGTTATACCCCCCTTGGTTCATATAAACTTTTAATTTATGACTTCCTTCTTCAAGGTAGACGTCAGGGGTTAACTTATTAATGAAATTGTTCCAGTTTCCAGTATTATACAAAGTAATATTTTCATTTACAGGATATTCATCTATTCTAAGTGATATTGATCCCGTATTTTCCCCTGAATATCTAGTAATAAGGTTATAAAATCCAGTATTTTCAATATTAACGCTGTAAATCAACCACTCATCAGTATCGGTAAATGCCACATGGAAACCATTTCCATCTGAATCCATATTGTCTTGAATATCAACCCCATCATTTCGATACTGCCAGCCTTGATTCCATGGCTGAAATTCGTTTGTACTAACATGATAATCAGCATAATCTTTATCAAAATATGAAACTCCTTGTGTTCCTAAATCGTAATTACTTGCATAGATAATTCCTGGAATATTATTCTCAGAAAAGGGAATTAAATCAGATGAATCTGGTTGTCTTATCATCGCGTCAACAACATCTTTTTGAAAATTACTATTTAAAATATTTGAATCTTCTGCCAATTGCATCAGACCATCAATAGCAATTTGTAATGAGGGGGGATTTGCTTCGCCCCGAAAATAATTAATTAAGGATTCATAATTGCTATTAGAATTAACAGAATAAGCCGCTGAAATAGATTCAACTTTTTTCCATGGCCAAAAAGCCCATCCAATATTATTATCTTCAAACATTTTAATCGACTCAGTGAACCATTGATTTGAATTTTCTCCAGCCTCTCCCATCCAAAGAGGTACATTGTATTGGTTTCTTATCCATGTTACCCAGTCTAATGAATCATTATAACTCCAATATTTGTGAAAACTATACGCCATATTATCATCCCATGGAGGGGTGAGTCCACTAAAATCATTTGCATACCAATTACCCTCAACAAAAATTACATGATTTTCGTCATATTGTCTAATCTCATTTGTAATTTCTATATACAAATTCCTTAATTCAAATGTTTGTAATTCCCAGTGAGTTTCGTTCAGTAAATCGTAACCACCAATCCATGGCTCACCACTATATCTTTCGGCTAATTTACCCCACAATGCAATTGTTTTATTTTTATTAAGTTCACTTTCCCATAAAGACGGTAAATTAGGATTGTAATCATTTATATCAGATCCATAACCCTGTCCACCAGGTGCGGCATGTAAGTCTAAAATTAAATACATATTATTTGATTCGCACCAGTCTAGTAAATTGTCAACCATTATGAAACCTTTATCTAGCCAAGTATTATCTCCCGGAACAGGCTCGTCCTGTATTGGAAGAGTGAATAAATTATAATGTAAGGGTAATCTTATACTATTAAATCCATAACTTGCTAGTGAATCAATATCTGCTTGACTTATAAAATTTTCATACCAGGAATTATAAAATATTTCAGTATTATCATGACCAATGAACTGAACAAGTTTATCTTTAAACTCATGTTGAGAATCAGCAGCTCCAGTAAACTGTAGCATATATGGCTCCTGTAACATCCAGCCTCCTAAATTTATCCCCTTTAATATTACATTACTGCTATTATCATCTTTTAAGTTGGAACCTTGAGTTTTTAAGTTCTGTGATAAAACGCAGATAGTGGGTAATAAAGTGAAAAAAATAAAAAAGAAAAATCTAATCATTTATTAATTGATGTTATCTAGTCCCCACAAACTAATTTCAGAACCATGAACGTAAGTGTCACTACCAAAGTTTGAAGTTATTGAGAACTTTAAATACCTAAATGGTTCTGAAACTGCATCTAAATCAAAATCATGTCCGTTAGCTGCGGCATCGATATAATCTTGTGGAATATTTCCGTTTTCATCACTAGGATCACCAATATCAAACTCACCCAGAAGAATCCAGTCTACTGCATTATTACTTGCATATAAATTAAAAGATCTCATATTTTCCTCTTGATAGTAATATGGAATTCCAGTAGGACCATTGTACCAAAATGCTCTTTGCCATACTTTAAATCTGTGAATTAATACATTCTTATTTAAGTTTATTACTATATCCAATGGCCAATTTAGAGTACCACCATTTTGATCTCTCCAAATTATAAAATAGCTATTATCAGAGTTTGTCTCTTCTGTATCAACAATATCATCCCAAAAAGCTGTGGTTTGCCCTTCCCATGCATTTCCATTAACAGATAATTGGCTCATGAGTGCCCATGTAGACTTGTCGATCATTTCCTCAAATAGTGGAGTTAAAGTTCCTTTTTCTTCTAATTCAGTAATATTACCATCAAAATCTTCAACTTTAGTCAAAAAAGTCATTTCAATTGATTCAAGCCCCCTAACAAAAATGCTTTCATTAACATTGTTAGAAGATAATATCCTAACATCTTCACTATCTCCGTTAACTATATGTAAATGAACATATACTGTTTTTTCAGCTATATTTTCCCATTCTAATTTCACACCACCCAAATCTGGAGAAATAGAAATACTTTGTTGAACTAAAAAAATAAATGAAGGTAAAGGAGTAAATTCTATTTCAACAGGCTCTGACATATTTTCGCTCTGATCCACAACAAATAATCTTACCTGAACAGGTGTATTTTGATTTAATCCATCGATTTCAATCGAATCATTATGAGAGCTGGAAACACGGTATACATCGACTCCAAGAGAATTTGTGTATTCAGCTCTGACAAATAAAATATCTGAATCTTCAGGAAGTATGTATGAAATTATTCCGCCTCCGTTGGTTGGGGAAATACTTTGAATAGTCAAAACACCAGGCGGATTGGAATCTTGACTTTCATCATTATTACAGCCATATAATAAGATAAATGGGATTATGAGAATATATAAAATTTTATTTGTTTTCATATTATAAATGCTACCAACCAGGGTTTTGAATTAGGTTTGGATTAATTGTTATTTCGTTAATACTAATTGGATGAAAGTAATCTCTTGGTGAGTTAAATGACCTAACACCAACTTGCGTTATATTATAATAATTTGAAATAGTAGTTTCATTTACTGACCACCCATAAACAGGTAAGTTAAAATAAGCTTCTGCTAATTTCCACCTTCTGAGATCATTATATCTATTTCCTTCAAATGAAAGTTCAATTAGTCTTTCTTGTCTTATAATTTCCCTTAAACCTTCTTGAGTTGTATGCTTATTCAAATTAACAGAGATAGAGGCATCACCCCACGCACTTTCAATACTTTGTATACCAGCCCTTTGTCTAACAACATTCAAAGCATTATATGCGTCTGAGCTGGGACCACTATATTCGTTTACAGCCTCAGCATAATTAAGATAAAGTTCTGAAAGTCTAATTATTGGCCAAGCATAGGTAACTATTTTTGAATAACTGTCACCTTCAGAATCAGGATGAACTAATTTTTTTAAAGCGTAACCACTTATCAAATAGTCATCAGAATTGGCGATTCTACCATGAGTTTCTCCTTTCTTCATTCTTAATTGCCATAAATTTCCCCATGTTCTATTATATCCTCTGTCAAATCCTAATGTTGAATAAAATCTTGGTTCTCTGTCAAGATTTAATTTTGCTGTAAAAGAGCCATATTGTGCTTGTAAATTTTGTGATGCGGTAACCGGAGTAACAGAATATCTGTCCTGATACTCATACGATAAATCCTCATCAATTGGAAGTCCATTTTGGGTATAGAATAATTCAGCCATTCTTAATGTTGGAGCAATCCATTGCCATGCAGCTTCTACAGAGGATGCATTTGGGTCTTTCATCATACACGCAGCCTGCATTTGCCACCAATCGTTATTACGTACAGGATTAGAATTACCCCAAATTAATTCTGAATTCCATTTATCGACAACAGAGTATTTTAAATCATATAATGTCTGAATAAATAATTCATCTTGGTAATCATCTTCAAAGTTTGGAGGGGTTGAATTAAAATCATATAAGCTAACTCCGTTCTCAAGAGCAGTATTAATAGCATCAAGGCTTGCCAACCTTGCAATATCCCACTTATTTTGGTCATAAGACTGATTAAAGAAGTGAATACCTTCATCATTCACAAAACCCGAATACAATTCGTTATTGCCATTAAATAAAGGGCTTGCAGCATAAGTTAATACTCTTGATTTTATTGACTTGGCAATAACCTGATCTATTCTGCCCAGATCATTTGAACTTAAAACTCTTGGGGGTAAATGAATAATCGCTTCATCAATAGTGCCACTGATATAATTTATCACTTCATCAACAGTTCTTCTTTTTACTCTAACTTCGTCATCGCTTGCCGAAATTGGCAAATTTTCGTCTACAATTGGAATAGGACCATAATAAGTGAATAGTAAGAAATGATAATATGCTTTTAAAAATTTAGCCTCTGCAGCCCATACATTCATTTCATCCTCTGTCATATCAATTACGTTGTAAATATTTTCGATTAACACATTACAATGTCTAATACCTTCCCACAACGATCCCTGATCACTCCAACCAGACCATAATCCAAATTTTGGATTTGACGCAGATTGTTGACCTTTCATAATTCTTATACCATCAGTTTCTTTTGAAATTGGTGTTGTAACTTCATCACTCATCATCATGAATGATGTATATACACCATCATTTTTTGGCAAATAAGCATAACATGTTGCAAGAGCCGTGTATGCAACTTCTTCTCTTTCAAAGAGTAAATCAATTTGTTGTGTTTGATCAGGAACAATATCTAAGTATTCATCACAGCTAAACATTCCAAAAAATAAACATATAATTAAAATTCTCTTATTCATAATTCTCTTTAAAAATTAACTTGAAGTCCAATATTATAAACCTTTTGTGGAGGGTATCCAAGTCCATTACCCCCCATTTCGGTATCCCATAAATCAAATTTTGAAAATGTTAGAAGGTTTAACCCGGTAAAGTATACTCTAGTACTCAAACCTGAAAATAAACCTACCTCACTTTCAGGAAATGTATATCCGATTTCAATATTTTTCAATCTAATAAAATCACCATCTCTCTGCCACCATGTTGATTGCTGTTCATTATTTGCAATTGAATAGGTTGATAGTCTTGGCCAAAATGCATTTGGATTTGGGTTATTTATTGACCAGTGATTATTAGCTATAACATTCAAAGCATTTCTTTCATTTACAAATGGTGATATATCGTTTGGATTAATAAAAAATGATGTCCTAGCTACACCCTGCATAAATACAGAAAAATCATAACCATTGTAAGAAGCAGATATCCCAAATCCATAGACAATTTCTGGAACAGTAGGTTTTCCGATCGGAACTCTATCTAATTCATTCACAACTCCATCATTATTAATATCGGTATATTTTATATCTCCAGGCATGTAAGAATTTGATGAAGATGAAAAACCATTGAATTGCTCAGGGGAATTATCAATATCCGCCTGATCTATAAAAAGTCTCTCAGCAATTAATCCCCATGCTTGATTAACAGGGTAACCAATCCTACTCAAATAATCATAAGTGTAGTCAGGTTCTCCATTGATCAGAACTTCGTTTGTTGAGTATGTAAAGTTACCTCTTCCAGAGATGATCAAACCCGAGTCAAAGGCTTTATTATAGTCAATTGATAAATCAACCCCTTTTGAATCAACCTCCCCAAGATTACTGCTAATTGTTGTTGTTAGTCCCATGGTTGAGGGAATATAATCTCTTGACATGTAAATTTTCGATCGATGCTCTGTGAAATAATCAAGCTGAAGGTTTAAAGAATTAAATAACCCAAGCTCTAATCCATAATTTGTTTTTTCGGCAACTTCCCATGTTACATTTTGATTTGAATACCTGTCAATAACATATCCTTGGTAATAATTGTTAAAATCAGATCCCCAAGTAAATCCATAACTATCGCTTTGCAAATTTACCTCTGACAAATAGAAAAATCTATCATCAGCACTTGAAATTCCGTCATTACCAACAAGACCGTGAGTGAGTTTTAATTTAAACATACTCACGTCAGGCATATTTTCATTAAACCATTTTTCATTTGAAATAATCCATCCTAATCCAATTGATGGGAAAAATCCAAATCTATTGTTTTTAGCAAACTTTTCAGAACCATTATATCCAAAATTGAGCTCTGTAAAGTATCTAGAATCATAGTTGTACGACAATCTACCAGAAAGACCCAGATTTCTTGATGGTAAGGTAGCAAATGCAGAAGTACCACCAATAGTGTTCAAGGATTCACTGAAATTAAATACAAGTAAACCACCAACATCATGAAGTTCTTTAAATTTTCTATTATATTCGGTAACAAACTCATAATAAAATCTACTTGTGCCCAAGTTATCAACACTTGGATTATTTAAAAATTCGGTACCTTCTTGGATTCTATATAAATAATTTAAAATTCCCTGTTCAGTTTCAACTTCTGCCATACCATAATAAAATGGGGTATATTCTCTAGAATTTTCATTCATTGTGAAAGTGCGAACAGATGCCATTCCGCGAAATCTTAGTCCTTCAGTAATGAAATTAAGATCTTGCTCAATTTGTACTTGTGAAAGAATAGTATTTGTAAATCTGTCCTTATAACCCTTGACCATATCAGCGTATGGATTTGGAAAAGCCCCATTTCCTTTATTACCAAACAAAGTATGGTTATATCCTAAATTATCTTCATAAGTAAAAAACTTTGGAAAATTTGCGGGATTTGCCTGCATAACAGAACCAAATATATCATTAGCTGAAATAGACGGTCCGTTATATCTTTCAAATAAAGAATAAAATTTAACAGCAATCTTTGTAGTATTTGTAAGGTTAATATTAATATTTGCCCTTAAATTGGATCTTTTGATATCAATATTGTTATTAAAGTTATTAAGTGGATCTACTTTTAGTAATCCTGTATCATTATTGTGAGAAACTGAAAGGTAGTATTGAGCTATATCACCACCGCCATTTACATTTAAGTTAGCCTTTCTGTTAAGAGTATAATCTTTAAAAAGTTCATTATACCAATTAACATTTGGGAAAATATTGGGATCTCCCCCATTTAGAGTTCCGTATATTTTTGATATACTGTAAGTTAATGGTGCTGAAGGATCCCTTGTTCTAGTAGCTCGGTTATATAGGTTCATATAATCAACTCCAGATAAAAATTCATTTGTTTGAGAAGGGGCTGATATCGAATTTTCATATCTGAAAGAAACTTTTGCCTTACCTTTTTTACCTTCCTTAGTTGTAACCAATATTACTCCGTTTGCACCACGAGCACCATAAAGGGATGTTGCGGTAGCATCTTTCATTATGGAAAAGCTAGCAATGTTGTCTGGTTCAATTCTTGCCAGGTCATTTGTTGTAACTTCTAAACCATCGATTAAAATCAGAGGGTTATTTGCGTATCCAAAACTTGTTACACCTCTAATAAAAAATTCAGCGTTATCTGCACCGGGCTCACCAGATCTTTGGTATGAAATTAATCCTGCTAATTTTCCAGCCATAGCATTTGTAATGTTTGATGTTGGAATTTTTAATTCTGAGGGATTAATTGTATTAATAGACCCAATTACACTATTTTTTTTCTGTTTTTGAAAAGCTACAACCTGTACCTCTTCGAGCGACTCAGGGCTTTCAACTAAAATAATATCAATTTTACTCTGATTGTCAATCAAGATTGACTGAGTTTCAAATCCAATATAAGAGAATTGAATATTTTGACGAATGTTTTCAGCTTTTATAGCATAGGTTCCTTCAAAAGTCGTGGTAGTACCATTGTTTGTTCCCTCGATTAAAACTGTTACCCCGGGAAGGGGATTACCTCCCTCGTCTACAACTAATCCACTAACAAGAATTGACTGAGAATAGGAAAAAGACAAAAATAAAAACATAAAAAATGTTGTGAAATTTCTGCAATCCATTTACTATTAATTTGATTACAAAAATAAAACTAATTTATGTCTTATCAATAAAGAAAATATAATTTTATTTAACCTCAATCAATTGATATTAGTTAAGATTAAGTATAAATTATTTTACTTACTAGTTATTATCAAGAGAATTTTTTATCAATTGAATATTTTCCAGGACCAGTCACCATTAAGACTAGAAAAACTACTAAAAAAAGTAATGCTTTTTCAATTCGACTAAAAGGGTCACCCAAATGAACAATAAAAATTGCAACGAACATTGTTGCTGCTGGAAAAAAGCTAAAAAACTTGGTTTTATATCCAATAATAATAAATATCGGAGCTAAAAATTCAGAAAAAACAGCAAGAAACAAAGTTGGACCCTCCCCTATACCAATAGGGTTTGAAAAACTAAAATCACCTTGAATAAGTTTATTTAGCTTACTTAATCCATGACCATAAAGCATTGACCATGCAAAAACAATTCTTAAAATTAGTAATGCTATATTATTCATTTTTTTAATTTTGTTGTATACAAATATAAATTATTAAATATTGATGATGAATAGAAGAAAATTTGTTCTAAATACCAGCCTGGCTGGAGCTGGATTACTCGGAGCTTACCCAATATTGGGAAAAAACATGGCAAAAACCATGAAATATAATTCAAATCGTCCAGAAATTTCAAAAAGGACATTTTCAAGCGACTCTGTTGAGCAAATTATCAAAAGTGTAAAGTCAGAAATTAAAGACCCGCAATTGTATTGGATATTTGAAAATTGCTTTCCTAATACATTGGATACAACTGTAGATTATGAATTAATTGATGGAAAACCTGATACATTTATAATTACAGGTGATATTAATGCTATGTGGCTTAGAGACTCTACAGCACAAGTCTGGCCTTATCTAAAACTTGTTAATAGTGATGAAAAAATAAAAAATTTAATAAAAGGGTTAATCAACAGGCAAGCAAAATGTGTATTGAGGGATCCTTATGCTAATTCTTTTTATAAAGATTTAACCAGAGTATCAGATCATAATAAAGATATTCCTGCTCCTATTCCTGGTATACATGAGCAAAAATGGGAAGTTGATTCATTATGCTATGTGATTAGGTTAAGTTATAATTATTACAAACTAACCGGTGATGATAGTATTTTTGATAAAACTTGGATTGAATCTTCTAAATTAATTGTTGATACGTTTTTAACCGAGCAAAGAAAAGATTTGAGTTCTCCTTACACATTTATCAGAAAAGGTACAGCAATGGTTGATGCTCCAGTTTTCTCAGGAACCGGAAGACCAGCAAAACCCAATGGATTAATTTTTTCAATGTTTAGACCATCTGATGATGCAACTATGTATCCTTTTTTAATTCCTTCAAATATTTTTGCTTCAATTTCAATGACTCAACTTTCAGAAATATTTTTAGAAAAAAAAATAGACATGAATTACTCTGATAAGTGTATTAAAATTGCAAATGAAATTGATGATGCAATTAACAAATACGCTATTAAAAGACATCTTGATTATGGTAAAATATTTTCTTATGAAATTGATGGTTATGGCAACCATCTTTACATGGATGACGCTAATGTTCCTTCATTAATGTCACTTCCATATCTTGATTCAAAATTTAAAAATAATGAGATTTACCTTAATACTAGGAAATTCTTACTTAGTGAAAATAACCCATACTTTATAATAGGAAATTCTGCCGAGGGACAGGCCAGTCCACACACCGGAAAAGATAAAATATGGCCAATGGGTATTATATTAAGAGCCATGACAAGTAATTCAGATAAGGAAATTGTAAAATGTATTAAGATGTTGGTGAATACGCATGCTGATACGGGTTTTATGCATGAGGCATTTGACAAGAATAATCCCGACAATTATTTCAGATCATGGTTTGCTTGGGCAAATACTCTTTTCGGGGAATTGATATTGAAGGTAAGAGATGAAAGGCCTCATTTGTTACAGGTGAATTATTCGAAAATACCTAAACCTAATTACAAAAAAAATCGTTAAAATTTTATGATTTTTTTCGTCTTATTTGAACCTGATGAGGTTGTGATTTTTACAAAGTAAACACCAGATGTTAAATCACCTAATTCAAGTCTAAACTGCTGAATACCTCCACTTATAAATCCATCATGAATAACTTTCAAAAGAGAACCTTTGAGATCGTAAATATTTAAACTAGCGTGACCTTCATTATCTTGTTTAAATAAAATATTTAAATTGTTAATAAATGGGTTTGGATAAACTTTGAAAAATACAAATTCATCATCATTTAAAGATGCTGTTGCAGAATTTACAGCATCAGGACTTCCATTGTAATTTATATTACTCCAATTGTGAGGTAGACTATTATCAAGATTAGGTTCAATTAACTCTAATGTGTAACCTTGGCCATTGGCTAAAACTGGCCATGGAGAAACTGAATCATAATAAACTTCATCTTGTAAAACATAGTTTGAATCAAATAGTCTTACAGCGTCTGAGGATGATGACAGTCCAAAATCAAGTTCACCCAAATAATCTATTCCAGGATATGATTCAGCAAAATTTTCTGAATTTCTAACAATAACCAAGTAATCATAAGCATCTATATAAGTATTTTGTGGAAAAATAAATTCGTGTGAGTCGTTGTCATCTTTTAATACCCAACCTGAAAGATCAATATTTTCTTGATTTGGGTTATATATTTCTATCCAATCTCCCGAATCAAATTCATCAGATGATTTATAATTAATTTCATTAATAACTAAGTTTAGGAATGAGCTACTTATAAAGTTTGCTTGTATATTAGACATAGATGTTATGTTTACTAGAATTTCTTCATCTGAGGAATTAATATCTCCACTCCAATGTGAGAATTCAAAACCCGAATTGGCAATGGCTTTCAATGTTATTGGAATATCCTCAAAATAATCACCATTCCATTGAGCTTGATTAATTTCTAAATTATTATTTAGCTTGATGTAGCCCATTTCAGGTGTTTCGTTGATTAATGTTATTGTATGATAATTTTGTAAATCAAATTGTTGGAGAATATGAAATTTTGCCTCAGGCTGTCTGTAAATTGCAAAATTATTCATGATTTCTAAATAATTATATACAGTATTTTCTGAAACCCAAGGTTCACTTTCTATCCATCTCTCTATGTGATCAGACATTTCATTATACATGTTTTCATAAATATCAAGAAAATGTGAAGTAACATTTTCAGCCAAATACCTTGAATTCATTTCATCTGCATAACGATTGATAAATTTATTTCTGAATACATTATTTTGCATAAGTTTTCTTATAAATAGTGTTGCCCATGGAGAATTCGCCCATGTAGTTTGATTACCTGACAAAACAAAATCCAAGGTGTCGAAGAAATGCGCATAATTCTGATCCCATTCAGACCACCACTGGCCTGCGAATCCAAAATCAGTATCATATAGTATCCAACGCCATTTTCCTTCTGGATGTTTCCAAAATTTTACATTGTTTCCAGGATAATCACGGTTATCCATATAAATTTGAGCAATATGATATTCAATATAATTATCTATGTCAATTTGATTTATTACATAGTTATAATTTTCTGAATTTGACAAATCATTTTGCTCAATATATTGCCTTAATTGCATATATTCATCACCATCTCCATCAATCACAGTAAGTCCTTCGGTAGTGATACCAAGCATATCAATATCATTAGGATTTACTTCATGCTTTGAGGCAAGCATATTTTCACTTACTTTTTCCCTTAGGTTATATAATCCCCAGTATTGATTATTAATAAAAGATGAAACGGTTTTATAACTTTGAAAATCAATATTAGAGCCTTCCATTAAACTAGTTATGGCAGCATCTCTCATATTAGTTCTCATCCAGTCATTTCCCGAGTTTCTTAGAACCAGTGATTCAAAGGAATCATAATTAAGCGTGTCAAAAAATTGATAATCAAATTTTCCAACTCCATATGAATTTCTGGCAAAAATAGAAAATGACTTTTGATCCCATCCCCTACTGTATGCGCCAAAAATTTTTATTCCAGCATTTGCAGAAAATTCTAAATTGTTATTTACGTAATATGAAATATGTATAGGTCTTTCCCAATCTTCCCAAAAATTTGCCCCAAAATATGGGTAGCCTCCATAGTCAGGCGGCCCATATGCATAAATACCATAATCATAATCAAATAAATTATAATCGTCCGTTACTAAATGGATAATTGGAAGTTCACTCTCAGCATTAAAAAAATAATTTCTTGTATTTGAATACAATGAAATATAATCATCTTTAAAGGCTTTGGCCCTGATTATCGTATTTTCATTTATTGAAATTGGACCTGAATAAAGTGTTGAATTTTCATTTGGTTCGGTAAAATCAATAGTATACCTTATTTCATCCTCAATTCCATTGCCTGTAATTTCAAGGTTTATCGGGTTTTGAAGATTTCCTCCATCATGAGAAAAAATTAAAGGATCAGATAATATCCCTGATGATTCTGGCGTATTATTTTGATAACCTGGAGTCGGATCTTGGAAAATAACATAATCGTCACTCAAAGAAGAAATACCATAAGAAATATTTGACGGTAAGCCTTCAAAGCTTATCGAATCAACAATATTTCCAGATGAATCATATAAATAAATATCCTCGCCGGAGGATGAAAGTTTAAAATCAGTGTGAAGAAAAGACTCTTCCCATAATTCAAGAATATCAGGGGGCTCAATTCCTTCATTAGATTCCGAATTATAAATTGCTGAAAGAAATGGGATAATTGTCATGTCAGATGAGGTGTCTGAAATGTTGTGAATCTGAATAGCTAGAGTATTATTTCCGTTTATAAGCAGATCCTGAGGATTCTCAACAGAAAATCTGTCAGGAACACCACCCGAATAAATCTGAGCCTCGTGATCAATTTCAGTGGTTGTGTTATACGCTGGTGGAGTGCCATTAATATTAGCTCTTGCTACTTCAACACCATTAATATAGGCTACAAATCCATCGTCATAATCAATATCTAAAATTAAATTAGTGATTTCATTAATATCATTGATACTAAAAGATTTTCTCAAATAAACAGAAATTGTGCCCGCAGGCACAATTGTATTGTCATCTGAATCATCGTATCCAAAGCCAGAAGCTCCAATATTCCATGCACTATCCTCAAATTCAGGATTCATCCAATTTAATTCGGTATTTTCATCGGGTATCACATAACGAAATATATCTCCTTGATTAATCAGTGTTCTTACATAGTATAAATCAGATCTATTTTTATCGGATGCCCATACAAGCAAATACTCGTCAGAGTCAATTGAAATATTTGGAAAAAGCCAGGGTGTATCATCGTCTGCAGTATCTGTTAATTGCCAATTATAAAGTGATACTTGATTAGAGCCGTAATTATATAACTCAATCCAATCTGGCGTATCACCATCCTCATCAAAAAATATAGAATTCGACGCAGCAACTTCATTGATTCTTACAGTCTGAGAGTACGTAAAACTAAGAATTGATACAAATATTAGAAATAATTTAAAACGCAATTGGTATAATTATTGAAATTATTACGTAAATATAATGATATAGTAATAAATTGAATTAAATAATAAATGAAACTGACAAAATTTATAATTTTTGTTTCCGTTGTATGTTTTTTTGGATGTAAAACAAAATATAGTAGCAAAGAGTTTTTGCTTTCTGATGTTCCAAAAACACCTGATTATAGTGATTTAAATAGTTGGGCAGCGCATCCAAAAAAGTTAGATTCAATTATTGACAAATTTTACAATACTCCCAAAGAAAATCTAAAAGCTGATGTGTTTTACATATATCCAACACTATTGACCAATAAAAATAATGATTCATGGAATGCAAGTGTTAATGATAGTTCTCATAATCTTACAGTGAGAAATATCGCTATTAGATTTCAAGCATCAGCATGGGCAAGTGCAGGTAAAATATATAGCCCCTACTACAGGCAAGTTCATTACAGATCATTTTTTGAGCCCCATAAGTCTAATGGTGGAATGGATGCTGGGGTTGTAGCATACGATGATATCAAAAAAGCATTTCAATTCTATTTAAAAAATTTTAACGAAGGTAGACCTATAATAATTGTTGGACATAGTCAAGGTGCATACCACTGCATATCACTATTAAAGGAATTTTTTGATGGAAAAGAACTTCAAAAACAACTTGTTGCTGCATATTTACCTGGATCACATATCAATGATGATGAGTTTAATACGATATTTCCACTAAAAACACCCGAGGGGGTAAAAGGTTACTTATCTTGGAATACATTCAGAAAGAATAGAAAACCAAGGAAAAATAAACATCCCGCTTTCTATGCCTGGAAAAAAAGACAATTTGTTACGAATCCAATAAGCTGGGATGAGTCAAAATTTGGGAAAATTGAAGACCACAAAGGTTTATTTTTTTATGATTCCAAAATATATAATAAGTCCGTTTTTATAGAAATTAAAGAAGGTATAGTTTGGTCATCAGTGCCAAAAGGTATAAAGGGGAATATTTATTTAAAGCTAATTAAAAATTATCATTTTGGGGATATAAATATATTCTGGAAAGATATTTCTGATAATGTAATCAATCGAGTAAATAATTTTTATAATCTAGCGAGTGAGAATTCAAAAATTAGTTTAAAAAATTCCAACAGATAAAGAAAAAAGCATATTTTAATTTTGTAAAGTATTTATATTTTAGATTTATATGGTTAAAATCTTCTTTTTTTGAAAAAAAAACACTATATTTATTTTATTAATAATTTTAAAACTTTAAAAGATGGGTTATTCACACCAAAACAGTAAAGGTAAAACTTACTTCCTACATTCAAAAGATGTAGTATTAAAAGGAGGAAGAAATCAAACTATTTATTATTTTGCAAAAGAAGCAAAATCTAACGCATGTGATCTACCAGCTGGTAAATCAGTTGTGGAAAATACTAAAACTGGTCTTCCATTCCTAAAAGGAAAGTAAAACGATTTTAATATTATATAAAAACCCTCCTCTGTGAGGGTTTTTTTATTAAATATCTTTACATGATACTATTAATAATGGCCGCAGGAAGTGGCAGTAGATACGGAAAACTCAAACAATTTGACAAGTTGGGCCCTAGGGGTGAATTTTTGATGGAATACAGTATATATGATGCTATCAATAACGGTTTTAAAAAAATAGTATTGATTACAAAAAAAGAAAATAAAGACTTTCTTTATAATTACTTGAGGAAAAAAATTAATAAATCAATTGAAATAGTTGTAGTAGCTCAGGAAATTGAAAACTTACCCAGAAATATTGTCTCTGATAAACGTCGAATAAAACCATGGGGAACTGCACATGCAGTTTGGTGTGCAAAAAATCATATAAATGGTGATTTTGCTATAATAAATGCTGATGACTATTATGGAGTGAACTCGTTCAAAAATGCTGCTATTTTTTTTAATAAAACAAAAAACAAAGACAACTATGGTTTGGTAGTATACAAGCTCAAAGATACACTTTCTGATTATGGGTCGGTCTCAAGAGGTTTATGTAAAGTAGCAAACAAAAAACTTAGCTCAATTCATGAATATTTAAAAATTGAAAAAAATAATGATACAATAGTGGATAATGATAGTAGTGAAGTTTTAAATGAAAATGATTTTGTTTCAATGAATTTTTGGTTGTGTAGAATTACCATTTTTGATCACCTTGAGAAATATATAGTTAAAGAAATAATAAAACTAGATGATATTCAAAAAAGTGAAATTTACCTACCCTTTGCAGCTCAGGAATTAGTTTCAAAAAATATTATTGAAATTGATATTGTAGACTCTGATTCAAAATGGTTTGGAATAACCTATATAGAAGATAAAAACAAGAGTACAGAAAAATTATTACATTACACAAATAACAGAACATACCCAAGTCCACTTTGGATAAATTAATCTGGAATATTATAGTTTAAAGTATTACCATTTTTGACCCACGAAGTAATTCCTCCCTCTATAACATTAAGATTTTTATAACCTTTACTCTTTAAAAATTCCGCAGCTTTCATACTTCTATTTTGAGTTCTACAGTAAATTATTATATTTGAATTTATATCTAGATTAAGAATATCATTTTCAAAAAAATCAGATTTGAAATCATAATTTTTAGCATTTTGAATATATCCGGACTCAAACTCCTCCGGAGTTCTTACATCTACTAAATTATACACATATTCTTTCTCCAAAAAGTCGAAAATTGACAAAACAATAATATCTTTTCCATTGTCCGTATTACAAGAAAAAAAAATTAAGCAAAGTGTAAAAATTATTCTGTTCATTTTGTTTATTATTTATTTATTTCACCTTTCCAATCAGAAATTCCACCTGTTAAATTATATGTTTTTTTAAAACCCATTTCTTTCATAATTATACATGAATTTGAACTTCTGGCTCCACTTCTGCAATATATGTAATATGAACAATCTCTATCTAGTTTATCTATTTTTGTGATAAATTTTTGTGGATTATAAAAATCAATGTTTATAGAATTTGGAATCCTTGAAACTTCAAACTCCTCAGGAGTTCTAACATCGATTATGACTGCACAATCATTCAACTCAGAGTTAAGTTGTTTTTCCCAGTTTCCTTGTGTTAAATCCATATAAATAAATATATGAAATTTATTTAATCTAAAAATTGATCAAGTTCAAGGGTCAACTCGTCTTTTTCAAATGGTTTTGGATAAAAACTGTATGAACTATTATTGATAATTAAAGTTGCTGGTATACCACCATCCCACTGTTTTGATACTTTTGGCACCCAACTGTTAATTTCAGAGTCATCAAGTAAAATTACATTTGAATTAATTTTATTTTTTTTCAAGTATGGAATTAACCTGGTTTTAATTTGAGAAGGAAAGTCTAAACTTACAAAAATAACTTTTACATCCTTATCTGAATATTCACTATTTATGAATTCGAAATGGGGAAGCTCCTTCAGGCAAGGTGAGCACCAGGTTGCCCAAAAATTTACAACAAAGGTTTTGTTAGAAGATAAATCAATTTTATGAAACAAGCCATCAAAATCTACTACCTCGATCGTTTTTTTATTATTGTTGGCACATGAAATAGATATGACAATATAAATTAATAGATAATAAATTTTTCTAGCTATCACAGGAACTAAGCATCAAATCATATGCCACAAACAAGTATCAATGAAAGGGATTTTATTATCTTACAAAAACCAGCTTTTTATGATCAGATAGATTTTCACTAAATATGTAACCATCGTAATCAAACATTTTCAGATCTTTAATTTCAGTAATTTTGTTGTCAATAATAAATCTTGTCATCATACCTCTTGCCTTCTTGGAAAATATCGCAATTGTTTTGTATTCGCCATTCTTCAATTGCTTAAAGTTAGCAGAATAAACATCCGATTTGATTACTTTTGTATCTATAGCTTTAAAATATTCGTTGCTTGCAAGATTTAAAACAGGTTCATTTTTGGAAAGCTCCGAATTAAGTTGATTTGTAATCTTTTCTCTCCAGTAATCATATAAATTGTTATTACTATCAAAGTAGAGTTTTGTACCCATTTCCAATCTGTAAGGCTGTATTAAATCAAGTGGCTTGATAATACCATAAAGACCAGATATAATTCTAACAGTACTATCCATAAAATCAATCTTATTGGTGTCGATTGAATAAGCATCCAATCCCCTGTAAACATCTCCACTAAATGCATATACCGCTTGTCTTGAATTTTTCTTCGTAAATGGTAATGACCATTCATGATTTCTTTCATAATTCAAATCAGCAATTTTACTGGAAATACCCATCAATTCTGAAAGATCTTTTGGACTTTTTGTTTTTAAAATGGAGTTCAAATATTCTGCCTCTTTTTCAAAACATAAAAAAGAATTTTTTTCAGTTGGAAGCTTAGATTTAAAGTCTAAAGACTTGGCTGGAGATAATAATACTTTCATTTCAAAAATAATTTAGTTAAAAATAAATAACAAAATTTATTAAATCAAGAAAATCAAGGAATATACCAAATTATTTGACTACATAATTTTCCCATTTTTCAATACAACTTTGAAAATCTTCTGGTAGTTCTGAATCAAATTGCATGAACTTCCCAGTTTTTGGATGAGTAAAACCCAAAGTCTTTGCATGCAACGCTTGTCGAGGAAGTAATTTAAAACAGTTTTCAACAAATTGCTTGTATTTTGTAAAAGTGGTACCTTTAAGTATTGAATCACCACCATATCTTTCATCATTAAACAAAGTATGACCAATGTGCTTCATGTGAACCCTAATTTGGTGAGTCCTCCCTGTTTCAAGATTACACTTCACTAAACTAACATAATTTAATCGACTCAATACTTCATAATTAGTAATAGCTCTTTTTCCATTATCAATTTTATCATCATCTAGAACTATATTCTGTAATCTATTTTTTGGATTTCTTCCAATGTAGTTATCAATTTTTCCACTGTCATCTGTTACATTTCCCCATACCAAAGCAATATATTCTCTTTTAGATGTCTTTTCCGCAAATTGATTTGATAAATGAACCATTGATTCGTCATTTTTAGCAATAACTAGCAATCCACTGGTGTCTTTATCTAGTCTGTGTACTAATCCAGGTCTATTTGAAGAATTTTTGGGGAGATTTTCAAAATGATAAATTAATGCATTAATTAATGTGCCTGAATAATTACCATGCCCAGGGTGAACAACCATTCCAGCAGCTTTATTTACCACAACTAAATCATCATCTTCGTAAACTATATCTAAACCAATATTTTCAGCTATTAATAAATTTTCGTGTGGAGGATATTCAAATAAAACTCTAATATCGTCCAGGGGTTTAACTTTATAGTTAGACTTAACTACAACTCCATTAACCTTTATACTACCGTTTTTTGCAGCAGCTTGAATTTTAGTTCTTGTGGCATTTTCGACAAAATTCATAAGGTATTTATCAATTCTTAAGGGAGTCTGACCTTTGTCAACGGTAAATGAAAAATGCTCAAATAATGAATTATTGTTTTCCATTACCTAATTTAAAATCTATAACTGAAGTTCTTTTCAAATAATCCCCGGCATTAAGTTCATTGCCATCATAGGAAATAGATATTACTTCATCTCTGGCAATATCATCTACATATTCAATTTCACCAAAAACGAATCCAAGTGACTCTATGGTATTCCTTGCATACCTAACGGTTGTCCCTTTAATCTTTGGGATTTCAATCATTTCATAATCTGAGGCATTTAATGTCAAATATATCTTCCTTCCCGGCTTAACCTTTGCATTGGGTTTTGGTAGCTGATCTAGCACAGAATTAACTTTATAATCGGGATTGTAGTTTGCAGAATCTGAAATGATATATAGTAAATCTAATTCAGCTAATTCAGATTGAAACCCCTCAATATTTTTACCTACTAAATCTGGAACTAAAATAAAATCCCCATGACGTGTATTAAGTCTAAGAAAGACAACTAAAAGAATAAAAAAAATTACAGCTGTAAGAATAATTCTAAAAGATGTTTTAAAGAATGATTTACTCAATAGAAAACGAAGTACTGACATATATAAAATTGAAATACAAACTTAATTAAATTAAAATAACTTTAATTAGCTACTTTTGGACTTATGAATCTCGATAGAGCAAAAAATATTGGAATTCTAATGGGCGGATATTCAAATGAATATGAAATATCTATTAGAAGTGGTCAAGTTGTTTATGAAACTCTTAAGGATACCTTTAATTGCTACAGAATATATATAAGAAAAAATGAATGGATTCTAAAAAAAGATAATGATTCTCATATAATAGATATTGATAATTTTATAATTGATGGGCTTACAGATTTGAAGCTAGATTGTATTTTTAATGCAATACACGGGAGCCCTGGTGAAGACGGCAAAATACAGAAATATTTTGAAGGTAAAAACATTCCAATTACTGGATGTAATTCACATCAATCTAAGCTAACATTTGACAAAATAAATTGTTTAAACTTTCTTTCTTCAAAAGAAATAAAAGTTGCTTCGTCAATAAGCATAATAAAATCAGAAAAGATTGATGTTAATGAGATTGAAAATAAAATCGGTTTTCCTTGTTTTATAAAAGCTAGTAATTCTGGAAGTAGTTTTGGGGTATTCAAGGTTTACGATAAAGAAGAAATCGTCAATTGTATTAATTCAGCATTTGAAGTTGACAATAAAGTCTTAATTGAATCATTTATTGATGGTAGGGAATTTTCAATTGGCGTAATAAGCTTGAATGGGGGTACAAAAGTATTGCCAATAACTGAAATTATTACTTCAAATGATTTTTTTGATTATGAGGCTAAATATGAAGGAAAAGCTAAAGAAATTACACCTGCAAAAATTACTAACAAGCTAGAATCTGAGTTAAAGTTACTTTCAGATAAAGTCTTTAATCTTTTGGAGTTAAAAGGTTTATCAAGGAGTGAATTTATTGTTAATGATAAGGGCATTTATTATTTAGAAACTAATACGGTGCCGGGACTAACCTCAGATAGTATTTTACCTCAACAAGCTCGTTGTGCAGGTATATCACTTAAAGATTTATTTGTTAATGCGATCAATGAAGCAATTATTTAAATAAATTTGAAATATGAAAAAAGCTGTGTTTCCTGGTTCTTTCGATCCAATCACTTTGGGTCATTGTGAAATTATTGAAAAGGCTTGTGAAATTTTTGATGAGGTGATTGTTTCGGTTGGAAATAATTCAGATAAAAATTATAGGTTTCCCCTCAATCAACGTTTAAAATTTATCTCTGATGAATTTATAAATAATCCAAAGGTCTATGTTGAAAGATATGAAGGATTAACAGTTGATTTCTGTAAAAATAAAAATATAAAGCATATTGTAAGGGGGCTGAGAAATCTAGCAGATTTTGAATTTGAAAAAAAAATTGCTCTATTTAACAATAGTTTAGAAAATGTTGAAACTATTTTCTTTCTTACATCTCCCAACAACTCTTTCATTTCTTCATCAATGGTTAGAGAAATAATGGATAACGGGGGTGATTTTGAACAATTTGTTCCTAGTTCTGTTATGATTTAATTAATATCTTGATATTAGCGTAACATTTAGGAAGAATTAATGGTAAAGTTTCTATTCCGATCCATTCTACCCTGGAAATACCTTCTTTACTTTGTGGTTTAAGTTTTCCTGCGTAATCTGACTTCATTTCAAACCAATATATAGATTTCAAAAATGTTTTTTTTCTTCTTTTAAAAATATGATAGGTTTTTTCTAAAGGTTTAACAATCGATAAATTTTTAATTCCGGTTTCCTCAATAACCTCCCTCAAGGCTGTTTGAGAAATATTTTCATTTTTCTCCATTTTTCCTTTGGGCAGGTCCCACTTTTTATCTCTGTATATAAATAGAATTTCTGATTTGTTGTTAACTACTTTACCTCCAGCAGCAATTATTTCAGGAAATTTATTTTTGAATAAACTAATTATAATTTCATGTTTTTGTGAAAATATCCCTATTGAATTTATTTTTTTTCTTTCCAATATTTTTGTTATATCAAGATTTTCTAAAAGATTAGGGTCAACAATCAAACTACCTCTAAGGTCAGATTTTTTATCTGAGACAATTATTGGTTTTTCTTTGTAAAAAATTTGAAGCATTGAAAAAAATACAAAACAAAATTAATACTTTTGTATCAAGAATGATAGACAATAAACAAGAAAATAATTATAAATCTCAAACGGCCGAACTTCTATTAAAACTAAAAGCCATTAAATTAAACCCCAGAGAGCCATTCACATGGACATCAGGGTGGAAATCTCCAATATATTGTGATAATAGAATTTTACTCTCCGATCCTAGCTCAAGAAATATTATTGCGAATTATTTTAGTGAAATAATTAATCATAAATATGATGATGTGGAAGTAATAGCTGGGGTTGCCACAGGAGCGATTGGAATTGGTATATTAGTTGCTCAGATCCTCGATCTACCCTTCATATATGTAAGGCCTGAAGCTAAAAAGCATGGAAGAAAAAATCAAATTGAAGGTAAAATTTCTGAAAACCAAAAAATAGTTGTAATTGAGGATTTGATCAGTACTGGAAAAAGCTCGCTAAATGCAATTAAAGCATTGAGAAAATCAAATTTAGAGGTCTTGGGTATGATTGCAATTTTCACATATGGACTTAATATTTCGGTCAAAAATTTTAAAAAAAATGAAGTTAATCTGGATACTTTAAGTAATTATAACGAACTCATTAAAAAGGCAATTGATATAGGTTATATCAGCGAAAATGATTGGGAAACATTAAAAAAATGGAATGAGAATCCTGAAAATTGGGGTTAAGTAATGAAACTAATCTTATTTACTGAGTAATTAATCTCTTCCTTGGTTTTTTTTCTAATCTTTAGTTCTCCATTTTTATTGACACAAATTATTTTACCCGAAAATTTTTTATTGTCCAAACCGATAAAATTTGAATCTGTATTTTTTAGATATAGTTGATTATTATAATATTTAAGTAAGTCTTCTTCATTTTTTTCAAAAAGAAAAAAATTCTTATTAAATAGTTCTGCTAATCTACTTCCCAATGAATCTAATGAAAATTCATGACCTGTTTCGATTAACATTGATGTGGCATTGGGTAGTTCATTAAAGTTTTTTTGATTGACATTTATTCCAACCCCAATAATACTGTGATTAATTAGTTTTCCCTTGACACTATTTTCAATAAGAATACCAGAAAGTTTTTTGATTCCTGACATGATGTCATTTGGCCATTTGATTGTCAGTTTACTTAAATTATTTTCTTCTAACAATTGTAAAACGGAAATTGAGCTGATTATATTTAATGTAAATTTATTTTTAACATTAAAGTTTTTTAGTCTTTTGTAAACACTAAATGCCAGGTTCAAAGACTCATCATTAACCCATATTTTACCATTTCTACCCCTGCCTTTTGTTTGATGTTTTGAAACAACAACAGTAAAGTCGTTAAGGCTCTGCTTTGTTAAAAGCTTTTTTAAATAAGAATTTGTTGAATCTGTGGCATCAAGTTTGATTATTTTCATTCTGAAAAAGTAAAGAAAATAATAAATTTGTACAAGTACAATTATAATTAATGGCCAGCAGAATAAAATTTAGAAAACTAATAAGATCAATTATTAATGGAATTGAAGATGTTAAGGGAAATGAAATTAGTTTATTAGATTTGAGAAAATTAGAGAACAGAATCAGTGATTATTTCATTATTTGTGATGGAAATTCAAATACACAAGTTAATGCAATAACCAGTTCAGTTATAAAGAAAGTTAGCAAGGATTTGAAAGATAAACCATGGGGAGTTGAAGGAACAGATAATGCAGAATGGGTTTTACTGGATTATGTGGATGTTGTAGTTCATGTCTTTCAAAAAGAAAAAAGAGAATTTTATGATCTTGAAGGATTATGGGGGGATGCAAAAAGAATTGAATTAAATTAGGTAAATGGAAAATAGAAAAAAACACAAAAAACAACCACAGTTTAACCAATATTGGATATTTGGTTCTATTGTACTTATCTTCCTTTTATTAAATATATTTTCAGGTGCTGGATCTCAAGGCTCTAAAACCACTACTCCATCGAAATTTTTTGAATACGCTTCTAATGGAGATGTTGAGAAAATTGAAATAGTTAATAAACGTGAAGTTTTTGTTTTTCTAACTAGTGATGCGAAAATAAAAGACGAACACAAAAATACCTCAGGAAACTCATTTTTATCAATTGCATCTAAAAATCCAAATTATAGATTTGAATTTGGAGATCTTCAAAACTTTGAAAACAAACTTTCAAAAGTAAATGATGACTTTAATCAAAATATTGAAGTTAACTATTTAACCGAACAGAATATATGGGGAGATATAATAATATCAATGCTTCCTTTCATTGTTATTATTGCTATATGGATTTTTATAATGAGAAGGATGTCTGCAGGTGGTGGTGGTGCTGGAGGTCAAATTTTTAGTATAGGAAAATCGAAAGCAAAACTTTTTGATGCAAATGCTCAGGTAAAAATTACTTTCAAAGATGTTGCGGGTCTGGAGGGAGCTAAAGAGGAAGTACAGGAAATTGTTGATTTTTTAAAAAATCCCAAAAAATACACAGCATTGGGAGGAAAAATACCTAAAGGTGCTCTTCTTGTAGGAGCACCCGGTACAGGAAAAACATTACTTGCAAAAGCAGTTGCTGGTGAGGCAAAGGTTCCATTTTTCTCACTATCTGGTTCTGATTTTGTTGAAATGTTTGTAGGGGTCGGTGCTTCTAGGGTTAGAGATTTATTTAAGCAAGCAAAAGAAAAATCACCCTCAATCATATTTATTGATGAAATTGATGCAATAGGTAGGGCGAGAGGTAAAAGTAATTTTACAGGTTCGAATGATGAGAGAGAAAATACATTAAACCAATTATTAACTGAAATGGATGGTTTCGGTACTAATACTAATGTTATTGTTATTGCCGCAACAAACCGAGCAGATGTGCTAGATAAAGCATTAATGAGAGCGGGAAGATTTGATAGACAAATCTATGTTGATTTACCAGATGTTAGAGAAAGAAAGAAAATCTTTGAAGTACACTTAAGACCTCTGAAAAAATCCTCATCAGTAGATGTTGACTTCCTTTCTAAACAAACCCCCGGTTTTTCTGGTGCTGATATAGCAAATGTATGTAATGAGGCAGCTTTAATTGCCGCAAGAAAAAATAAAAAGTCTGTTGGAAAACAAGACTTTTTAGATGCTGTTGACAGAATTGTTGGTGGACTTGAAAAGAAAAATAAAATTATTACTGAAGATGAGAAAAAGGCTGTTGCATACCATGAAGCTGGTCATGCCACTGTTAGTTGGATGCTTGAACATGCTGCTCCACTTGTAAAAGTAACGATTGTTCCAAGAGGAAGATCACTTGGAGCTGCTTGGTATTTGCCGGAGGAAAGATTAATTGTAAGACCTGAGCAAATGTTGGACGAGATGTGCGCTGCACTTGGTGGTAGGGCTGCTGAAAAGGTAATTTTTAATAAAATCTCTACAGGAGCACTCAGTGATTTAGAGAAAGTAACAAAACAGGCAAGAGCGATGGTAACTGTTTATGGATTGAATGACAAGGTGGGTAATTTGACCTATTATGATTCGTCTAATGGCAACGAATATGGTTTTACAAAACCATACAGTGAACAGACTGCTGAAACTATTGACAAAGAGATTTCTGCAATTATCGAAAAGCAGTATCAGAGAGCAATTTCAATTTTAAAAAAGAATAAGAAAAAACTTATAGAATTGGCTGAAGTATTACTTACAAAAGAAGTTATCTTCAAAGATAATTTAGAAGATATTTTGGGGAAAAGACCTTTTGAAAAAGACAACTCCAAACAAGCCAAATCTAAATAGATATTATTTCTTGTTTTAATTAATCAAAATTAACTTCATTTAGTTAACTTTATGTGATCAATTCCTTATCGGATATAAAATTAAATGAATTGAATTTTTTTAGTAAGTTTTTCAAAAAACCTAAATCAAAAGAACACCCAAAGAACTCCGATAGTAAATTTCTCCCGAAAAAAAAAGCTGTAATTGAAGAGCGGTTTATTTTAAAATTTATTGAAAATGGTGGGAAATTTCTTTACTGCGAAAATCTAGATGAAGTAAAAGAATCTTTTAATATGATTTTAGAGGAAAATGAATGGACTTATGAAGATATATTAATTATCGATTCGAAATTAAAAAAAATTTTTAATCTAACTTTTCCTTCAAGCTCAAGTCTAAGCGAAACAAAATGTTTCGTTACTAATTGTGAGAACTTGATTGCTAGTGATGGCTCTATTTTAATTTCATCGAACCAGTTACACACAAAAAAATTAAATGAATTTCCTAAAAATATTATTATTCTTACAGATACTAGAAAACTTAAAAATACTATTAGTGAGGGGTTATCTGAAATAAAATCGAAAAACAAGAAAATTCCAAATAATATATCAACAATTAAAAATTTTGATTCACTAAAAGAAGATAAAGATTTTTTAAGTTATGGAACTTCTTCAAAAAACCTATATTTGATTCTGTTAGAAAAAGGTTTTATATAGTTTTGAGAGAAACAGTAAAAAGAATATTAAGTGGTCTTATTTTTGGTGCAATTTTTATCATTTCACTAAACAACTACTTTAGCTTTACATTATTAATATTCATTCTTGGGCTTATTTCAACATACGAATTTAATAAACTTACAAGTCAAAGTACTATTGGTTATCATATATCATTTTCGATCATTTATATATACTTCGCATTAACCGAATTTTATTTAAATAGTAATCTTCAGCTAAACTCATGGTTTAATGATTTAAAAGATACTCTTCTAATTTTCAGCATATTTGTCTCGCTTTTTCTTCTGAAGGATTTGTTCTCCTCAAAAAATTTACCGGGTATCATAATAAAAAAATATTTTAGATTTATTTTCTACATCACGTCCTCATTCATTTTTATATATCTAATAGCAAATTTTAAAGGATTTTATGATCCTTCAATAATTCTTGGATGTTTTATTTTGATTTGGGCAAATGATAGCTTTGCATACATTGTGGGAAAAAGTTTTGGTAAACAAAAACTCTTTTACAGCATATCTCCTCACAAGACAGTAGAAGGGTTTTTAGGCGGCCTTTTGTTTTGCTGCATTTCTGCGTCAATCGTTTCAAGATATATTGATGAAACATTAAGTACTTCAAACTGGCTAATAATTGCAATAATTGTAAGTGTTTTTGGTACATTAGGAGATTTAATAGAGTCAAAACTAAAAAGAGAATCCAACGTAAAAGACAGTGGTAAAATTTTACCAGGTCATGGTGGAATATTAGACAGACTTGATAGTATTATATTTGCAAGTCCATACATTTACTTATTTCTAAAATTAATCTGATATGTTTCACAAAGAGGGTTTAAATATTATTTTGAGCACATTCGTTATTGTATCATTTTTAATAATATTCATTGATTACTTTGAAATAAAAAATACTCTTCCTATCAAAATATTTTTGATTTTAATACTGGCGTTAGTTTTACAATTTTTTAGAAACCCGAAAATTACAGTAAATAAGAACGAAAATCATATTTTATCTGCTGTAGATGGCAAGGTTGTGATAATTGAAGAAGTATTTGAGCCTGAATTTTTTAAAGAAAAAAAATTACAGGTTAGTGTTTTCATGTCACCTATTAATGTTCATGTGACACGATATCCTATAAGTGGTGATATTATATTTTCTAAATACCATCCAGGAGCATATTTAGTTGCATGGCATCCTAAGTCAAGTTCGAAGAATGAAAGAACTACTATTGTACTACAGAATAAAGTATTCGGGGAGGTTTTATACAGGCAAATTGCAGGTGCGCTAGCAAGAAGAATTATTAACTATGCAAAAGTTGGAGATTGGGCTGAACAAGGTAAAGATGCAGGATTCATAAAATTTGGTTCAAGAGTTGACTTGTTTTTACCTGTTGGAACAAAAGTAAACGTAAAATTAAATCAGAAAGTAAAAGGGGGAATAACCGTAATAGCTTCAAAAGATGATTAATTTTTAAGCTTATCAAGTCTAGCTGTCAAAACTGAAATTTTTGACATTGCATCATCTCTTTTCTTAATTTCATTTTGTATAACCACATCAGGTGCATTTTCGGTAAATCTTTTATTATCCAATTTTGCATTCACAGATTTTAAAAATCCTTTTTGATATTCTAGATCTTCTTTTATTTTAATAATTTCTTCATCAACATTAATGTCTTCTTCATATGGAATAGAATAAATATTAGATTTTACACTGAAATTTAAAGCATTTTGAATTTCCGAGTCACTATATTCAATGTTTGATATATTACAAAGTTTTGAGATTATAGAATCATAATTTTTTGTAAAATTATCATTATTAACAATACTAAGATTTATACTGTCTCTAAATGAAATTTGATGTTTTTTTCTAATATTTCTGATTCCTGAAATTATATTTTGAATAGTTTCAAAATCATTTATTATTTCAATATTTATGTTATTCTTATATTTTGGCCATTTTGAAATAACTAAAGCTTCTTCAGTGGACCTTTTTGCAATTAAATGCCATATTTCTTCCGAAATAAATGGCATGAAAGGATGTAATATTAAAAGGTTATTTTCAAAAATCTTGATAATTTCCTTGTGAGTCTTTGAATCAATAGGCTTGCCATACTGAGGTTTAATAATTTCTAGCAGAACTGAGCAAAAGTCATCCCATATTAGCTTATATGTAGACATTAGAGCATCACTAATTCTAAACTTACTGAAATGATCGTTAATCTGATTTAAAACATAATTAAATTTATGATTGTACCATTTTATTGCATTTGAACAATGCTCAGGCTGAACATTATTGCCAATTTCCCAGCCACTAACCAATCTATAAGAATTCCATATTTTATTTGAAAATGATTTTCCTTGTTCGCAAAGATTAACATCAAAAAGGAGATCATTTCCTGCAGCTGAGCTGAGCATTAGTCCAACCCGTACACCATCAGCGCCATAATCATTAATTAATTTTAATGCATCTGGTGAATTACCCAATGATTTACTCATTTTTCTTCTTTTATTATCTCTGACAATTCCTGTGAAATAGACATTTTTAAAGGGTTTATCATCTCTAAATTCATAACCAGCCATAATCATTCTTGAAACCCAAAAAAAGATAATATCAGGACCTGTAACTAAGTCATTGGTAGGATAATAATACTTTATTTCATCATTATTAGGGTTGTTTATGCCATCGAAAACACTAATTGGCCATAACCAAGATGAAAACCAAGTATCTAAAACATCTGCATCTTGATTTAAATCTTCTTTTGTAATTTTATTATTTCCAGTTTTTTCTCTAGCTAAACCTAAAGCTGAATCAAAATTGTCAGCAACAACAAAATCTTTTTCTCCTTTTCCATAGTAGTATACAGGAATTTGATGCCCCCAATATAATTGCCTGGAGATATTCCAATCAGTTATATTTTCCATCCAATTACGATAGGTATTATCAAATTTTTTAGGGAAAAATTTAATCTCATCAGTATTTAAAACTGATTGAATTGCAGGTTTAACTAATCCTTCCATTTTCAAAAACCACTGGTGACTAAATTTTGGTTCAATTACCGTACCGGTCCTCTCACTAACACCCACATTATGAGTGATATTTTCAACTTTTACTAAAAGTTTTAAGGAATCTAGCTCTTGAATTATTTTTTTTCTTGCAAAAAATCTATCCATTCCAGAATAATGGAGACAAATATCGCTTAAAGACGCATCATCATTTAAAATATCAATAAACTCCAAATTATGTTTTTCCCCTAAAAACTTATCATTATGATCATGCGCTGGTGTAACTTTCAAACATCCAGTTCCATAGTCAATATCAACATATTCATCAGAAATAATTGGCACATGCCTTTCAACAATAGGAACTATAGCTTTTTTTCCGATTAAATCCTTAAATCTATCGTCATTTGGATTAACACAAATGGCTGAATCACCTAAAATTGTTTCAGGTCTGGTGGTGGCTATAGTAACATATTTATCTGAATCAACAATTTTATATTTGACATAATAAAGTTTATCATTTTTTTCAATATAGTTTACCTCTTCATCTGAAAGTGTTGTCTTTGCCTGAGGATCCCAATTAACCATTCGATATCCTCTGTAAATCAAACCTTTTTTGTATAAATCGATAAATACTTTAATCACTGACTTATTCATGTTTTCATCAAGGGTAAATTTTGTTCTTTCCCAGTCACACGAACAACCAATTTTTTTTAGTTGATCTAAAATTATATTTCCAAATTCATTTTTCCATTCCCATGCATGATTTAAAAAATCTTCTCTTGAAATATCAATTTTTTCAATGCCATTTAATTTTAATTTCTCAACGACTTTTGCCTCAGTAGCAATAGAGGCATGATCGGTACCCGGAACCCAGCAGGCGTTTTTACCCATCAATCTTGCTCGTCTTACTAAAATATCTTGAATGGTGTTATTAAGCATATGACCCATATGTAAGACCCCCGTAATATTTGGAGGAGGTATTACTATTGTGTATGGCTCACGACTATCGGGTTTAGAAGAAAAATAATTATTATCCGTCCAGTAAGAATACCATTTATCCTCAATTTTTTGATGATCATATTTAGCAAGATTAGCCATAAATAAATTTCTAAATACGAAAATACTCATATTTCTTAATCTGACTAATTATAATTATATTTATATCATTAAAATTTATTAAAAAAATTATGAAAAAATTTTGTGCACTTGTAATGATTTTTATGATTGGCTTTTTAGGCTTTTCACAAAACAAAGAAGCGATAATTACTTTTGAAAAAACTGTTATTGATTATGGTACCGTTGATAAAGGAGCTAACGGTGTGAGAGACTTTATTTTTACAAATACTGGAGATGCTCCATTAATTATTTCCAATGTGAAGTCTACATGTGGATGTACAATTCCCAAAAAACCTGAAAAACCAATATTGCCTGGCGAATCAGATAAAATTCAGGTTAAATATGACACTAAAAGAGTTGGTTTTATAAGAAAGTCAATTAGTGTAACTTCAAATGCTTCAAATCCAAATGTTATTTTAAAAATAACTGGGCAAGTCATTGCTGACAATAACAAAACTGGTTTAGAAAACAAAAAGAAAAGTATAGTGGAAGACTACTAAAATACACTTTGACAATGCTTACAATTTCAAACAAGGGGAGATTAATGCCAGAGTCCCCTATAAGAAAGCTGGTTCCTTATGCTGAAAAAGCAAAGAAGAATGGTGTAAAGGTTTTTCATTTAAATATTGGTCAGCCAGATATTGAAACCCCCTACTCTGCAATCAAAGCCGTTAAAAATTCTAATATTAAGGTATTAGCCTATTCAAAATCGGAAGGAGATTTTAAACTTCGAAATAAAATTTGTGATTATTACTCTAAAATTAATATAGAGATTAATGAATCACAGGTAATCGTTACCAGTGGTGCAAGCGAGGCTTTGTTATTTACCATTGGAAGTATTATGGATCCTGGTAACGAAATCATAATCCCAGAACCCTTTTATGCAAATTATAACGGATTTTCTGTTGCAAATGGAGTAAATATTATTCCTATATTTTCTAGTATTGATAATAATTTTAAATTACCAAAAATTCAAGAGTTTGAAAATCTTATTTCATCAAACACAAAAGCAATTTTAATTTGTAATCCAAATAATCCGACAGGCTATGTTTATTCATATGATGAAATTAAAACATTGGTTGAAATTGTCAAAAAGCATAATCTATTTCTCATTGCAGATGAGGTTTATCGTGAATTTACTTATGATAATGTATCACATACATCTATTATGCAGTTTAATGATATTAAACAACATGCAATTGTTATTGATTCAGTATCAAAAAGGTATAGTATGTGTGGTGCAAGAATTGGATGTATAATTTCAAAAAATAATGAATTTATTTCTACTGCCATGAAATTTGCTCAGGCTAGACTATCTCCACCTACTCTAGCTCAAATAGCTAGTACAGCTGCCTTGGACACAACAGGGGATGATTACTTTGATAGGGTAATTAATGAATATAACAGCAGAAGAAAAACATTAATTGAAGGTTTAAATAAAATTACTGGGGTAAAAGTATCTGAACCAAAGGGAGCCTTTTATTGTGTTGTTGAACTTCCAGTAGATAACTCTGAACATTTTGCTAAATGGCTGTTGGAAGAATATTCTTTAAACAACGAAACGATAATGGTTGCACCTGCAGCAGGTTTCTATTCTACCCCTAATATCGGAAAGAATCAGGTTCGAATCGCATATGTACTCAATCAAAATGATTTAGAATCTTGTATTGATATTCTCAGAAATGGTTTAATGGAATATTTAAAACAATGATTACAAAAAAAAAATTTTCATTAAAAAATTATAACTCATTTAATATTGATGTAAATGCCAAAGAATTTATTGAAATAAACTCTAAGGAGGATTTGATAGGGCTTGATGGATTATTAAAAAATAAAAAAATTCTTTTTCTGGGAGGTGGAAGTAATATCTTATTTACAAAAGATTATGAAGGAACTGTGATTTACTTAAATCTAAAAGGAATAAACATCGAAAAAGAGAATTCAGACTTCTCCGTGGTAAAAGCTAATGCTGGTGAAAATTGGAGCGATTTTGTTCAGTTCTGCTTGAATAATAATTTAGGTGGTGTTGAAAATCTATCACTTATTCCCGGAAATGTTGGTTCTGCACCTGTTCAAAATATAGGAGCTTATGGAGTTGAGCTTAAAGATGTTTTTTTATCATGTGAAGTTTTTAATTTTGATGACTTTTCTTTAAAAAATTTCAGTTCTTCTGATTGTGAATTTGAATATCGAAATTCTATTTTTAAAAAGAATAAAAATCTAATTATACTTTCGGTTAGACTAAAGCTTAAAAACAATAATCATGATATCAATACATCTTATGTTGGTATTAATGATGAATTGAAAAAATTGAATATTAATAATCCTACAATAAAGGACATTTCAAGGGTTGTTTGTAATATAAGGAGAAGAAAATTACCTGATCCAAAGCAAATCGGCAATGCAGGAAGTTTTTTTAAAAACCCAATAGTAAATAAAGAGAAACTAAACTGGATTGAGAAACATCATAAAAATGTTCCATCATACAAAATCGATAATAAATATTATAAAATTCCAGCAGCCTGGTTAATCGAAGTAGCGGGTTTGAAGGGGATAAAGTATGGTAAATTTGGGATTCATAAATCGCAACCACTAGTTCTTGTAAATTATGGTGGAGCCAAAGGTGGAGATATTTACAAATTTTCACTTTCCATAAAAGAAATAATAAAAAAAATTTTTAAGATTGAACTTGAAACTGAAGTAAACATTATTTAATAAATTTGAATTAATATGGTACCTACAATAGTTACAATCATAGTGTTAGGTTTATGTGTTTTAGGAATAAGCATAAAAATTTGGGCAAAAGAAGATGGGGAGTTTTCAGGAACCTGTGCTAGTCAAAATCCATATTTAAATCAGGATGGTGAGAACTGTGGTTTCTGTGGGAAAAGTCCTAAGCAATTTAAGGACTGTCATGGGAAAAGTTAACGATTTCCTTAAAAAGCTTGGACCCGGATTATTGTTTGCAGGAACTGCAATCGGAGTTTCTCATTTAGTACAATCAACAAAAGCAGGTGCTGAGTTTGGATTTGGACTAACTTGGGCATTATTTCTTGCCATAATACTCAAGTATCCATTTTTCAAATATGCACCAAAGTATAGCTTAGTTACAAATGAAAGTGTGCTACATGGTTATAAAAAACTAAATACTACATTACCAGTTTTTTTCTTTCTCATAACACTTGGAACCATGTTTACAATTCAGACAACCGTTACAATTGTAACAGCTGGTTTAGCAAATTCAATCTTTGGAGATATAATATCGGTTGAAATTTGGACAATTGTTATACTGGTACTTTCGTTTTTCATGCTTTTGATTGGAAAGTATAAAACTCTCGATAAGTTAATTAAATACCTGATAATTGTATTAACAATCAGCACCATATTATCCTTTATTTTTGCAGGTTTAAATTTCAGCAAACCAGTTGATATTAGACAAGTTTTTCCCACAGATTCTAGTGGGGTTATTTTTCTAATTGCATTTATGGGGTGGATGCCAGCACCATTGGATGTCTCAATATGGAATTCATTATGGACAATAGAAAAAAGGAAACAGCAAAAAAACTATTCTGTTTCAAACTCACTGTTTGATTTTAATCTTGGCTATTTTGGAACCGCAGTTTTAGGAGTTTGCTTTATAGGTGTCGGATATTTTACGATTTATGGAACTGAAGAGATATTAAGTGAATCCGCAGGAATCTTTTCAAATCAACTTATACATTTATATACAGATAATTTAGGATATTGGTCATATTATCTGATAGCATTTGCAGCTTTTTCTACTATGCTAAGTACAAGCATAACTGCATTAGATGCATCGCCAAGAGCTATGGGTATAACCACAGAATTAATTTTCAATAGAAAAATAAAGCACATATATCTTTTTTGGTTAATTATATTATTATTTGGCACAATCATAATATTTTTTAGTTTTACTTCCCAGATGGGGCTGCTTATAAAAATTGCAACTATTTTATCTTTTCTGACAGCACCATTTTATGCTATAATGAACTACTTATTGATTTCTTCCAAACACACGCCAAAGAAAAATAGACCGTCAAAAAAAATGCATATTTTGAGTATTTTAGGAATTATTTATTTGTTAGGATTTTCGGTATTCTTTTTGATAAAAG
>MDTB01046511.1_pt1 | contig 41029 bp, 33 predicted proteins | sample 811161 | NCBI WGS metagenome assembly MDTB01 (sample SAMN05326650, study PRJNA326480) | marine metagenome | isolation source: seawater | place: Mediterranean Sea | collected 2009 | reverse complement strand
TTTCATGAAATTTTCTTAAAATTAGCTGCAAAATCAGAGATTTTCTGCTGAGTTGGCTTAAACCGACACACTACAAATTAATCGTCACCCGTACTAAAAAATCCATAAAGCTAAGTGTGACGAATCATATTAACTTTTGGTCCAACGCCAGTTTCCGCAAAACTCCAACATTTGCGTCAGGAAATATAAATTTGCTGTTATCAGTCACAAGCTGTTTGATTGGTACCCACTGCCCAAGTTGCCCTTCTGCCCCCTTTGGATATCCCAAATAACTGAGTACCAAAAAAAATTCTAGCACAAACTTTTCACCCGCATCACACCAATCAACAGTCAAATAGTGCTGAGCCTCTTCTACGCGAATGTCTAGTTCCTCGCTTAACTCACGCGAGAGTGCGGACTCGGACGTTTCTCCAAGTTCCACTTTTCCACCAGGAAATTCCCAATAACCACCATAGGTTTGATTCGCACGTCTTTTTGTGATGAAGGCCGATTTACCCCGATCGAGAACAATCCCAGCAACGATGTAATTTGCAATCACCCTATATTACCCACGAGAACTTTCACTAAGTGCGGTATTCTGCATTTATGCGCACATACTCATGTCCGAGATCGGTAGTCCAAACCGTTTCATTACAATCGCCGCGCCCAAGGTCTATGCAAATGTCTATATCATTCTCTCGCATCAAACATACCCCAATTTCCTCGCTGTAGGTCTCGGCCCTGGTACCAAATTTCACAATGTCTTCACCATTAATAGCGATGTTCACATTTTTTATGTCAAGGTCGGTAATCGTTGCACGACCAACTGCAGCCAAAATACGGCCCCAATTAGGATCAGAAGCCCCTATAGCCGTTTTCACTAACGGGGACTCAGCAACCGTGTAAGCGGTGCTTCGAGCCTCACTATCTGTCGAAGCGCCGATAATTTTAATTGTTACGAATTTTTTCGCACCCTCTCCATCTCTAATACACTCTTTCGCTAAAGTTACACAAAGTATTTCTAAACAATTAATGAAGTCATAAAAATTACTCTCATTAACCACCACATTACTATGGCCAGTAGCAACCAATACCAATGAATCATTGGTGGAGGTATCTCCGTCCACTGTTATTCTATTAAAACTCTTTTCAGCGACAAGTCGAAGCGCCCGATCAAGCATTTTTGACTCGACCTTTGCGTCTGTAGCAATAAATCCAAGCATAGTAGCCATGTCGGGTCTTATCATACCCGATCCTTTTGCGATGCCAGTAATGGTTATTGGTGAGCCTTTCAATTTATTTTCGCAAGTTGTCTCTTTCACTTGATTCACTGGAGGGATAATTTTCTGAACGCTCACTCCCTTGGGTCGGGTGTCGGTTGTCATGATCCCTTCAGCTGCACTACACCAACCCTTTTCGCTTAAATTAGCCGCAACCAGCGGAACGGCCGATAATAATTTAGTAATTGGTAAATATTCACCAATAACGCCCGTTGAAAAAGGTAGAACACTTTCTGTTGGAACTCCCATACATTTTGCTACTTCCGCACAGATATCTTCAGCATCCTTAACACCTCGACAACCTGTTCCTGCGTTAGCATTTCCGGTATTGACAATCAAATATTGAGTTGGGTGATGAGAGTGTAATGATTTTTTTGCCACAGAAACCGGTGCAGCGCAAAAAGCATTGCGCGTGAAAATTGCCGCTATTCCTGACCCTTTGCTCAAACTCATCATGACAAAGTCCGGCCTACCCAACTCCTTGACACCAGCACTTACAGTGCCCAGTTTGAAGCCAGGAATTGATCTAAGGTGAGGCAGCTTTGTTATTATATTATCAACTTTCATAATCTATTATCCACAGCCGGTCTTCAGACCTAGTTTTTTATCTTACCGCAGCATTGTTTAAATTTTTTGCCTGAACGGCATGGGCATTGCTGATTGCGACCAACTTTCACACCCTCACGTGTAACAGGCTCTCGACGGTTTGATGTTTTTAGTTGCCTCTCTCCTGTTTCTGCTGATCTACCATGTTTATATTCTCGCCGTGCCACCTCCTGTTGGTGTCGTTCAGCTAAAACCGACGAGTCAGACCGGGAAGAGATCTGGACATGACTCAGGTATCTAATCGTCTCGTATTTGATTTTGCTCAAAAGTTCCTCAAACAACGCAAATGATTCTCGCTTATATTCCTGCTTTGGATTTTTTTGTGCATAAGCCCGAAGGCCAATACTTTGCCTGAGCTGATCCATCATGGCTAAATGTTCTTTCCAAAGATTATCCAACACTTGCAGCATAATTTGCCTCTCAACTTCACGCATCTGCTCACCAATCCGAATCTTTCTCTCTTCATCTTCTGCGTTTACGAGGTCAATAATTCTCTCGCGAACTGTAAATTCGTCGAGCCGATCATCATTTTTAAGCCAACTCTCGATATCAACTTTCACAGCAAAATCTTTTTCTAAAGTTGTCTGTAGCTCTTCTATGTCCCATTGTTCAGCTAAGCTTCCGGGAAGGATGAAAGACTCCACACACTGAGTCAAAACATCTCTGCGAATATTAGTGATCACATTTGAAATGTCAGCATCTTCAAGCAATTCGTTCCGTTGCTGATAAATCACTTGCCTTTGATCATTGGCCACATCGTCATACTCTAAGAGATGTTTCCTCATGTCAAAATTCCTGCCCTCCACTTTACGTTGTGCTTTGACAATTGATTTAGTAACCATGCTATGTTCGATCGCTTCTCCATACTCCATTCCCATAGAGCGCATCATCGTTTTTACTCGGTCAGACGCGAATAACCGCATCAGTGAGTCATCCAGGCAGAGGTAAAATCTAGTTACGCCAGGGTCTCCCTGCCGGCCAGCTCGTCCTCGCAATTGATTGTCAATCCGTCTTGACTCATGGCGCTCAGTGCCGATTATATGGAGCCCACCAGCCTCCAATACAGTTCCATGACGAGCGCGCCATGCCAGTTTACGCTTTTCTATAAACTCAGAGGATTCATCTTTGTGCACCTTGAGCTCTGCCTCTAGGTTTCCTCCCAATACAATATCCGTGCCTCGTCCAGCCATATTAGTGGCTATGGTGACTGAACTTGGTCTACCAGCATTCTCTATTATATTTGCCTCTCGCTCATGGTGCTTGGCATTGAGAACACTATGCTTAATCCTCTTTTTTTTGAGCAATAATGAGAGCAATTCAGATGTCTCCACAGATGCAGTTCCAACCAAGACCGGTGCTCCTTTGGCGATCGTATCTTCTATATCCTTTATCACAGCACTAAATTTTTCCTCCTCGCTGAGAAAAACTAGATCATCGAGATCCTTTCGCTCCACCGGAACATTCGGAGGTATCACCATCACGTCCAAACCATATATCTGCCGGAATTCGAAGGCCTCTGTATCTGCCGTACCAGTCATGCCAGATAATTTTTTATATAACCGAAAGTAATTCTGAAACGTTGTCGACGCTAAAGTTTGACTCTCTTGCTGGATAGGTACATGCTCTTTTGCCTCAATAGCTTGGTGCAATCCTTCTGAAAGTCTGCGCCCAGGCATCGTCCGTCCAGTGTGCTCATCTATTAAAACTACCATCTTATCCTGGACAATGTACTCTACATTAACCTTAAACAAATAATGTGCCCTAAGAGCAGAAGAAACATGATGTAACAACCCTAAGTTTGACGCTTGATAGAGACTTTGATCACTACCAAGTAAGTTAGCATCAATCAATTTTCCCTCTACTCTTTGATGTCCAGCTTCCGTAAGATCGACTTGTCGTGTTTTCTCATCAACTGTGAAATCGCCGATATAATCTTCGTCTTCCGGTTTTAAATCTAAAATTAAACGATTAATTTCTTTATAGAGATGCGAACTATCTTGAGCTGCCCCCCCGAAATTACTAGCGGTGTGCGAGCCTCATCGATAAGGATAGAATCTACTTCATCAACAATGGCATAATTCAGTGATCGCTGAGATTTCTCCTCAAGATGCAGCGCCATGTTATCTCTCAGGTAATCAAAGCCAAATTCGTTGTTAGTACCATAGGTAATATCTGCCGTGTAGGCCTGTTTACGTGTTGATGCCCTCAAACCATTGTCATCATCAGGTGAACAATAAAAAGAACTGGCTTCATCACTGCCTCGATGGGATTGAATTACACCTAAAGATAACCCAAGTGCATGATACAAAGGTAACATCCACTGCGCATCTCTCTTGGCTAAATAGTCATTAACCGTAATGATGTGAACACCCTGAGCCGGCAACGCATTAAGATAAGCTGATAACGTAGCGGCTAAGGTTTTTCCTTCACCAGTTCTCATTTCGGCAATCCGGCCCTCATGAAGAGTAATTCCGCCGATCAACTGCACATCAAAATGTCGCATGGAAAGCACTCGCCGCGAAGTCTCTCTCACCGTGGCAAACGCCTCAGCTAAAACATCGTCTAATTGTTCTCCACATGCTAAGCGTTCACGGAATTTATTAGTTTTTGCCCTTAGATCCGAATCGGTTAACAATTTTAATGAAGCTTCCAACGAGTTTATCTCTGCGACGATCTTTTTTATTCGACGCAAATCTCTGTTATTTTTACTTCCAATTATTTTCTTCAGAATCGTAAAGATCATTAAATTGACACCCAAAACCTTGAAAGATCAACATAAACAAACAAATTAAGAAATGAAGATCACTGGAGAAACGATAGGGAAAACTAATAAATTTTTAATGAAGTGACCTGCGAATGTAGGTCGACGGGTCAACAGTTCTTCCGTTTTTATATACTTCAAAATGAACATGGGGCCCTGTAGAACGGCCCGTGCTTCCCATTTTGGCAATTACATCCCCACGTTTTACAATAGCACCAAGTTTTGCTAAATTTTCTTTATTATGGGCATACCTGGTGACATATCCATCGCTGTGATTGATTTCAACCATCTTTCCATAGCCGCTCTGAGTTCCCGACCAGGTAACGACCCCAGCCGCAACTGCAATTATATCTGATCCCTCTCTTCCGGCGAAATCAATACCCGAGTGCCATTGTTGCTTACCATGAAAAGGATCTGTGCGCATTCCATACTGAGATGACAGCCATCCTTTCAATATGGGCCTACCAGCAATAGTAGCTTCATTTTTAAGTCGATCATCAGACATCATAGACTGTAAAACGTTTAGCTGAGCTTCGCGATCGCTAATATTATTTTCAAGTGAAGCGAACATCATTTTAATCTGCTGTTGGGACGACATAGAGCTTGTCAATTCTGAGTTTAAGCTATCATTTGGACCACCCAAACCAGCCGACGTCGAGAAATCAAACTCCCCATTTTGGAGATTTGCGATTTGCGTAAGTTGCTCTCCCAGCGCATCTAGACGAACTAGACGAGACCTCATTTGAGCAAGTTTTGCAGTCATAGCTGAAAGAGCATTTTCAACCTCATGCTTCCCAGATTCAACATCTTTATATTGGACCAATATTTGCTGTCTCATCTCATTAAGCGTATTTTCAAAAACTAATTCCCAGTTTTTATCTGACATGAGGGAACCAAGCCATAGTCCGGAAATGAGCGGAATACCTAGAACAATTACGACCAAGGCAGTCCTTGCCAGAACTGATAGATCAACCGTATGCGTTCTATCTGGCCGATTATTAATGAGTATAATTTTCACTGAATTATATCCGTCTCTAATTTAACTCACCGCACTAAAGGTAATAGGTGCTCTGTCATCGTATCTTTCAAAAGTAATTAATTCCCATGCATCCTCTTGAGCAATTAGCTCGCGAAGTGAGGCATTATTTAGTGAATGTCCAGATTTAAAGGCATCAAATTGACATAATAAATTACCTCCCATTAAATATAAGTCTCCTATTGCGTCTAAAATCTTATGTTTTACAAACTCATCTTCGTATCTCAGTCCACCTTTGTTTAGAATTTTGTACTCATCAATTACAATTGCATTTGCTAAGCTGCCTCCATTTGCGAGCCCCTGAGCTCTCATGGAATCATACTCCTTCAAAAACCCAAAAGTTCGTGTCCGACTAATTTCTTTCACGAAAGATGTAGAGGAAAGATCAAACGTTGCAATGTTGAAGTTATTTTTAAATAAAGGATGGTCATAACTGATCTCGAAATTCAATTTAAAGCCCTCATAAGGACTGAATCTTACGCTCTTTTCTTCATGCTCGAATTCGACCACTTTCTTCACGCGAACAAACTTTTTTGGTTCACACTGCTCTAAAATTCCAGCAGATTGCACTAAAAAAACAAATGGGGCAGCACTGCCGTCTAAAATAGGCACCTCATCCCCTGTTAAATCGATTTTAAGGTTGTCAATACCGAACCCTGCTAAAGCTGAAAGTAAGTGTTCAACTGTTGAGACGCACACTCCCCCACGCATGAGAGTTGTGGAGAGCTTGGTCTCTGCCACATTCTCTGCAAGTGCAGGTATTTCTGCTACCGGCATTACGTCTACTCTACGAAAAATTATTCCAGTATCAGCTTGGGCTGGGCGCAAAGTAAGAGACACTCTCTTTCCTGAATGTAATCCTAACCCAGACGCACGTATCGTGTTTTTCAATGTGCGCTGTCTTATCATTTTTCCTACTTCATACCTTTACTGAATTAAGAGCATAGCAGACATAATCTTGACCGCCAAGGAGTTTCATTTGCAGAGAAATTCATAAAACATTTTGGACAAAAAAAACTTATGACTAATCTGCTTGTTTTCTTAGAAATGCCGGGACATCCAAAAAATCTAAGTCTGAATCAACTTGCACGTCCAAGCGTTGCGCTGCCGCGCTATTCTCTGCTGATTTGCCTCGTCGGGTAATCGCAGGCTGATCCAATCGTGAATAATCAGGTGTTTTCCCACTCTTTCGAACTGTATTGTCAATAACACTTCTCGGACCAGATTTTACGCTTGCCGTCTGTAATCCAGTCGCCACAACAGTTACTCTTAGTTTGTCAACCATTTCAGTATCAAATACACTTCCCACGATAATCGTTGCATTCTCATCGGAAAATTCTCGGATAATTTTTCCTACTTCTTCGAACTCTCCCAAAGTCAAATCGAGCCCACTAGTTATATTCACCAGGATTCCCTTAGCACCCTCAAGGTTAATATCTTCCAATAATGGACAACGAATTGCACCCTCAGCAGCTTCCATGGCGCGATCATTACCGCTTGCTTCACCAGTTCCCATCATAGCCATCCCCATTTCGGCCATAATCGTTTTGACATCAGCAAAGTCCACATTTATCAATCCATCTAAAAGAATTAAATCAGTGATACCTTGAACTGCTCCAAACAACACATCATTTGCTTGTTTAAACGCATTAATGACCGTCATATCATGTCCAAGCACCTGAAGCAGCTTCTCGTTTGGAACTATGATCAAAGAGTCCACAACTTCTTTCAGAGTGGCAATCCCCTCATCAGCTACGGCCATACGTTTTTTGCCCTCGAATGAAAAGGGTCGCGACACTACTCCCACAGTCAAAATACCCAACTGTTTAGCGACTTCTGCGATAACCGGAGCACCCCCTGTCCCAGTTCCGCCACCCATCCCTGCGGTGATAAAAACCATATCCGCTCCCTCGAGCGCCTGAGAAATACGTTCTTTGTCCTCTAAGGCCGCTTGTCGTCCAATCTCAGGGTTGGCACCGGCGCCTAAGCCTTTAGTGAGTGTTTGACCCAACTGCAAAATAGTTGCATTTTCCAACCCACTTAAGGACTGTGCATCAGTGTTTGCGCAGATAAAATCGACACCATCGATATCACTTTGCATCATATGTCGCACAGCATTTCCGCCACCGCCACCGACGCCCACGACCTTTATTTCAGCATTTTTTGGTATACTATCAACAAGTTCAAACATACATCATCTCCTTCTGTAAAACGTCAACTGAACGAATAACTTCGGCACTTAACACAAAACTAAATATCTCCCTGAAACCAACTTTTAACACTACTAAAAAAACTACTCGCAGAACTCTCACTTGTCTCGATGTCTTTTCGCTGTTCATACTCCAACTTCGCGTAATGCAATAGACCTACCCCGGTTGAATAGACCGGATTTTTTACAATATCGGCCAATCCTGAGACATTTACCGGCGCTCCAACACGAACCGGCATGTGAAAGATTTCTTCCGCTAATTCGGTGACGCCTTCCATCTTAGAGGTGCCGCCGGTCAGCACAATACCGGCGGCTAAAAGATGTTCGAAGCCACTGCGCCTCAAATCCTCTAAAACTAGGGTGAATAATTCCTCATATCGCGGTTCTACTACTTCCGCCAAAAGCTGCCGTGACATTTCTCTGGGGGCACGATCTCCAACACTAGGCACTTGCACTGTTTCCTCCGGTCGTGCCAATTTTGCCAAAGCACATGCATACTTAACTTTCAACTCCTCTGCATGTGCAGTAGGCGTGCGTAGAGCCATGGCAATATCATTTGTAACCTGATCTCCCGCAATCGGAATAACACCTGTGTGTCTTATAGCCCCCTCTGTAAAGACCACGATGTCCGAAGTACCACCTCCAATATCCACCAGTGCAACACCGAGATGTTTCTCATCCTCAGTGAGGACCGCATAACTTGACGCCAATTGTTCTAAGATAAGATCGTCGACGTCTAAACTGCACCGACGGACACATTTTTTTATATTGTGTCCCGCATTAACCGCACTCGATACGAGATGCACTTTAGCCTCAAGTCTAACCCCTGACATCCCCTTGGGCTGCCGCACTCCTTCTTGATTATCAATGATATATTCCTGAGGCAGTACATGAAGAATCTCTTGATCTGCTGGAATGGCAACAGCTTTTGCTGCATCAATTACCCGATCAATGTCGAGGTACTGGACCTCTCGATCTCTAATTGCAACAATTCCATGTGAATTGAGACTTTTTATGTGATTACCGGCGATTCCAACATAAACTGAATGGATTGCACAACCTGCCATTAATTCAGCTTCCTCAATGGCTCTTTGAATAGAATCAACCGTCGATTCAATATTCACTACGACGCCTTTTTTCAATCCCGTAGAAACATGCATTCCAGTGCCTATGATTTCTAAATCACCGTTCGCTGCTATCACGCCAACAATAGCAACGACCTTAGACGTACCGATATCCAACCCGACTACCATATTTTCTAAATTTGAATCCGTCATGAAATATCTCCGATGATGGTCATTAGCCGAATGAAATTACAAAAAATCGTTTGTATTCATCAATCTCAAAATTCGACAGCCGATTCTTTCGCCAGGCAACAGCTAATCCGTTTGAATAACGTAAATCTACATGGTCTATATCAGTGCGACGCTCTCGAAGCTCTGAGAGCCACGCCTGATTAAACCTTTGAAATTTTCCTGGAAAGCCGTCTCGGCCCATAAAAATTTGAATGGAATCAGTAGTTGAAATGCGCCACGAGCCAGCTCGATCATATTCTAGTTCTTCAATCTTCAATCCACTAAAGAAAAGTTGCTCACTAAAAATCTGATACTGATGCATCATTTTCTCTGCCGTCAAAAAATTAGTTTTTAACAAAGGCAGATCTAATAATTTAGTTTTATCAGATATGATCAGCTCCTTTCCCCTAGAATTTAAAAATCCTTCACCACCCCAACGAGCAATAGGGGTCTCCTCAATAATCGTTATCTCCAAGCTAGACGGCCAAACTCTTCTGATCTTAACTTTTTCAATCCAAGGGTCTGTCTGTAGCGCTTCCTTTAATCGATGAAGATCCGCAGAGATGTATCCACCTTTGACTTTGTGTTTAAGCATTTCAGTCAGGTAAGCTTTTCCTAGATGATTCAAATCGCCGATAATCGATACTTCCGTTATTCTTTGATTCAGGTAAGGGTATGTAGAAGCACCAATAAAAAATACCAAAAGTATGAAAACAAAAGTTAGCAATAAATAATTGCTGATCAGGGACCATAATTTTTTTTTGTTGAGGGACGGTTTCCGGTGATTATTATACCTCTTTAGGTTTTTCATCATAATGATGTCTCCAATATTCGGTACACAGCATCATCAAATTTTATTCCAGCAGCTTCTGCCGCTTTTGGCACGAGACTACTCTTAGTCAAACCAGGTACAGTATTAACCTCTAAAAGGTGAAAAAGCCCTTTATCGTCGGTAATGACGTCGACTCGTCCCCATCCAGTGCACCCAAGTGCGGTATAAGCGTCGTAACAAAAAGACTGTAAAGCGAGCTCTCGACTTTTTGACAAGCCACTTGGACAAAGGTAGCGAGTAGTGGTTGACCTATATTTTGATTGGAAATCGTAGAAACCAGTGTCTGTTTTAATACATATGGACGGCAATGCCTGATCAGCAATAATTCCTACGGTATATTCTTGTCCGGTCAATTTCTTTTCAATAATGACTCTGTCATCAAAATCGAAAGCCCAAGAGCTGGCCTGCTCTAGTGCCTCCGCAGTGTCAACGCTACTAATTCCTATGCTTGAGCCCTCTCGACAAGGCTTAACAATGACACCTCCACCGAGATGAGAAAGAATTTTGCTCCATTTTTGTTTTTTTCGAGATTCTAAGTGGATTTCAATGAAATCTGGAGTAGCCAAACCAAGACTACGCCAAACCTGCTTGCTCCTTGCTTTATCCATTGCAAGCGCAGAAGCTAAGACCTTACTGCCAGTAAAAGGTATTTTCAATAATTTCAAAGCACCCTGTAGTGATCCATCCTCTCCGTCTGACCCATGCATTGCAATAAATACACGATCAAATGTCTTTTCAAAAACGACATCCAAAAAATTATCGCCGACATCTATTAACTGCGAGTCAATAGATAATCTTGTGAGTGCATCATAAACTGCTCCACCGCTTTCAATTGAAATTTCTCTCTCCGAAGACTTACCGCCGCAAAGTACAGCAACTCGGCCAAACTGTGCATTAGCAGTCGTCATAAATCCTCACACTTACGCTGTAAAATTGATACTAAATGACTCACACTTCCTGCGCCCTGAGTGAGCACCATGTCATTAGAATTTACCAATTCATCTAGTATCTTCGGAACACAGTAGAAGTTTTCAACATAAATTGGTGCAACTTTTCCAAAATTCCTGATACTAGCTGCTAACTTCTTGCTACATACATCAAAAATAGGTTCCTCGCCAGCCGCGTAAACATCCAAGAGAAGAAGTTCATCCACTCTCGATAATACCTTCACAAACTCATCATAAAAATCATGCGTCCTGCTGTACCGGTGAGGTTGAAAAACCATTATGAGACGTTTTCCAGGCCAGCTGTCTCTCACAGTTTGAATGGTTGCATCTACCTCAGTGGGATGATGCCCGTAGTCGTCTACTAACATCGCCGAACCAGACGCAACTGGATAATTCCCAAGAATTTCAAAACGCCTGCCCACTCCATCAAATTTCTTCAGTCCTTCTATTATGGCTGCATCACTTATACCCTCATCACTTGCCACGGCAATTGCAGCAGTGGCATTAAGTACATTATGACGACCTGGCATGTTCAACTTGATTGACAATGATGATCTTTTATCTGGCCGATCAACAACGAAATTAGATTGTTCCCCAGACATCACCAAATCTCTAATCTGATATCCAGCCGTCCTCGAAAATCCGTAGGTGAGCATTGGACGAGCCACATTGACTAAAATATCGCGAATTACTGGGTCGTCTACACACAAAACCGCTAGACCATAAAAAGGCAAATTGTGCAGAAATTCGAGGAATGTTTGCTTAAGCTTTTCAAAATCATAGTCATATGTCATCATATGATCTAATTCAATATTAGTGATAATCGCTACCAAAGGCTGCAAATGTAAAAAAGAAGCATCACTTTCATCAGCTTCTGCTATGAGATATTTGCTGGTGCCAAGCGTGGCGTTTTTCCCAATACTATTCACACGACCACCAACAACAAATGTGGGATCTCTCTGGTCCGCCGCAAAAATTGCGGCCAAAAGGCTCGTAGTTGTAGTTTTTCCATGAGTTCCAGCTACTGCTATGCCATGCCTGTAGCGCATCAACTCGGCCAGCATTTCCGCTCGGCGAACAACGGGTACTCCTCTTGCTTGGGCTCGTTTAATTTCCACATTGTCCGTATCTACCGCTGATGACCTCACAACCACATCAGACTCATCAACATTACTAGCGTCGTGTCCCACGGTAACCTCTATACCGTTTTCCTCCAGCCTAGCAATATTTGGGTTGTAAGCAATATCTGAGCCCGAAATACAATAGCCAAGGTTACACAAAACTTCGGCTATGCCACACATGCCACTACCGCCAATACCCACAAAATGGATTTTTTTAATTCTCCGCATCTCAGGCGGTAATAAAATATTATGATCAGACATTTAAATAACCCAAACAAACTTTACAAATCTCCTCTGTTGCTCGTGTCTTCGCAGCACTCCTCGCTGCTAATGCCATGCTCAACCGTTTATCGGAACTTTCAACAAATTCTTCTATCAAATCTCGTAATTTATCTTGTGATAAATCAGACTGTTGACAAACCACTGCCCCCTTCATAGATTCAATCCATTTAGCATTTGCAGTTTGATGGTCATCGATGGCAAACGGGAAAGGAATAAAAATTGCTGCTAATCCGACATTGCTTAATTCAGCGACAGTCAATGCTCCAGCACGGCATATAACAAAATCGGCCCACTCATAAGCCTCATTCATAGAATTAATAAATGGAACCACAGTACACTCAACATTCAATGCAGCATACACCGCTCGTGTTAATCCCACATGTTGTTTACCAGCCTGATGCATGACCTTTGGACGATTATTTTCTGGCATAAGCGCCAATGCCTTAGGAACCAATTCATTTATTGTTTTTGCGCCCCTGCTTCCTCCCAACACAAGAAGGTTGACTCCCCCTGTACGTCCCTCCAAACGAAACTTTGGTGCCTTGATTCCTAAGATTTCCTTTCGTACTGGATTTCCAGACCAATGAGCTCCTTTTATGGTCCCTGGGAATCCCTCCAGAATTGATTTCGCAAAGAAACTAATAATTCGATTTGTGGTTCCGGCAATGGCATTTTGTTCATGAATTATAATCGGTATGTCTCTCAACCAAGCAGCTAGGGCGCCAGGGCCGGATCCAAATCCTCCCATACCAAGAACTGCGGCAGGCTTAATCTCGTCAATAATTTTCATGGCCTGCCTTATTGATTGCGACAATAATAAAGGCGCCTTAATTAGTGCTGCTAAACCCCGTCCTCGTATACCCTCGATGTTCAATAATTCAATGGGAATGTCGTGGGTAGGTATTATTTCAGACTCAATGCCGTTCTTGGTTCCCAGCCAAGAAACTGCGACACCAAATTCTCTGAGTTGTAAAGCAACTGCCAGCCCTGGAAACACATGTCCACCAGTTCCACCAGCCATAATCAAAATCCGAGGCTTTACAATGTCATGCATTTCTGTTTCTCCTCACACTTACATTTGATGCAATTTTAAGGTCATTACTTATTCGCATCGCCATACCCATGAGTAAACAGCAACATATTAGGCTGGTGCCACCGTAACTTATAAAGGGAAGAGTGAGGCCTTTTGTTGGAAGTAACCCCGCATTTACACCAAGATTTATAAAAGTCTGACCGCCAATGAACAAACCAACACCCACGAGGAAATAACTTGCATACCAATCACCAGCGTTAACAGCGTGAAAACTTAGTTGAAAGATCCTTCCAATTAAAATCATAAAAATGGTAAGTAAAACGAGCACTCCAAAAAAACCAAATTCCTCTGCAAAAATTGCGAAAACGAAATCGGTATGGGCCTCTGGCAAATAACGCATCTTCTGAACAGATTGACCGAGTCCAAGACCCCACCACTCACCTCTGCCGAAAGCAATTAAGGATTGTGTTAACTGATATCCAGCTGCAAATTGATCAGCCCAAGGATCTAAAAAAGAGGTTAGACGAGCCAAACGATATGGAGCTGCTCCAGCTGACCACCAAAGTCCAAAGCCGGCAAGTAAAATGAGGATTAGGTAATCACGCAGTCGCACATTACCAATAAATAAAAGTGCCATGAAGATCCCACCAATTACCACAACTGAGCCATAATCTGGTTGGGAAATGAGTAATACTGCTACCAATGACATCAATCCGACGATGAAAGCTAATTTACTGATTTCCTTGGCAAAAACTTGTCTATGCCGCGCTAAGTAGTCTGCAAGAAACACGATCACAGAAATTTTTGCGAACTCCGCCACCTGAAAAGTAAACCCGGCTAGAGAAAGCCAACGCTTACTACCGTTTAGCTCCTTGCCAATCCCCGGAATTAACACCGCTACGAGCATTAGAATAGAAAAAAACATCCATAATCTACCAAGCGACCTCAATCGCTTAGGCCTAACCTTGTATGCGGTAACCGCCACAAGTGTTGCTAATAAAATATAGATTGCATGGCGTCCTGCAAAGAAAAAAACGTTGCCAAACCGATGTTCTGCGAAACTGAAAGAGGCAGATGCCACCATCACAAAGCCCAGAGAGATTAAGGTAATCAACGGAATAAATAAAAATGGGTCAACGTACCATTCTTGTGATTTCGAATCGAATTTATGTTTAAAAATATTTTTTCTCATCAGAAAGCCCGCCCATTTTCGCTCAAACTATTGACTGCCGCCTGAAAATGGAGCCCTCTTTCAATATAATTTTCGAACATGTCAAAACTAGCGCAAGCTGGGGATAGTAATACTACGTCCCCCGCACATCCAATTTTTGAGGCCTCTACAACGCATGCCTCGATACTACTGTGCCGGCTCACAGGTATAACACCAACTAAAAGATTGTGTAGTTCATCTGCAATTTCTCCCAGCAAAAAACAATGTTTTACCGTCGTACTCACCATTTCTATCAAGCTAGAAAAATCAATATTTTTCGTACGGCCGCCTGCTATAAGTAAAATATTGGGTTTTTGTAATTGAGAGAATCCCTTGATCGCTGCACATGCCGCTCCTATATTTGTGGCCTTAGAGTCATCGATATACAAAATATTATTAATGCAGGCAATTTCCTCGCAACGGTGAGGAAGTCCCCTAAAGTGACGCAATGTGTTCAACATTGATTCCATGGGTAGTCCAGCACATTTACCAAGAGCCAAAGCAGCCAAAGCATTGGAAATATTATGGGTTCCCTTTAACGACAAATCACAAACAGGCAGTAAACGTTGCTTACCCAGCGCTAACCAACGAATGTCATCATGCGAAATAACACCAAAATCTGTTGCCTGAGGCTCATCTATGCCAAAGGTGACAAGATCGCAATAAGTGAGACCTTGAGGAAAGGTTAATGGATCATCTCTGTTTACCACCGCTTGCTTAGCGCCCAGAAAAATATGTTGCTTAGCCGCTAGGTAATTCTCCATACTCCCATGTCTATCAAGGTGATCTGGAGAGATATTAAGAAATCCACAGATATGTTCACCCGTCCCCTCAAAAAGCTCAAGCTGAAAACTTGATAATTCCAATACATATAACTTGAATTTTTTACCCACGAGATCCAGCATTGGCGTTCCAATATTGCCACCAATCCCCACCTTAATATTGGCGTTCTCGGCCATCGCACCTACCAGCTTAGTAACTGTGCTTTTCCCATTAGCACCCGTAATTGTTACTATCGGTGAACTAACCGCTTTAAAAAATAACTCTAAATCGCCTATTATTTTGACAAAGTGTTCGCGTGCAGAAAGGAGCAAAGGAATATCACGGGGAACGCCAGGACTAACCACGATAGTGTGAATTTTTTGAAAAAAATGGTCATCAAATGGCCCATAAAAAATATCATGGGTCGGGAACAGTTCTGTCACGCGATCGGGTGAGGAAGAGCTCTTTTTTGGATATGTATTAACAAAGATAAAGTCGAGGTTTCTGGTTTGCAAAAACTTAGCCACAGATATCCCGGTGATTCCCGTCCCTAGAATGGCAATCACTTTTGAAATATGTTGCTCTAATTTCACTTAGTAAGCTCCAGAATTCTATCGCAATTTGAGAGTAGCTAGTCCAATCAAAACTAGGACAAATGTGATAATCCAAAACCGAACTATGACTCTCGGCTCTGGCCAACCTTTTAACTCGAAATGGTGATGTAAAGGTGCCATACGAAAAATACGCCGTCCAGTGAGCTTGAACGAAGCGACCTGAATAATTACGGACATGGTCTCTACCACAAATACCCCGCCCATGATAAATAAAACGATTTCTTGCCTCACAATTACTGCGATAACACCTAGCGTAGCACCAAGAGCGAGTGCACCCACATCACCCATAAAAACCATCGCCGGATATGTATTGAACCAAAGAAATCCTAACCCAGCACCGCAAAGCGCAGCAGCAATAATAAGTAGTTCTCCGGCACCACTTATAAATGGTATATTCAAATAATGCGCAAACTGATAATTTCCACTTGCATATGCAAAAACGCCCAATGCCCCCGCTACAAGAACGGTCGGCATCACAGCTAAACCGTCAAGTCCATCAGTCAAATTAACCGCGTTACTTGTACCAACAATTACAAAATAAGTCAGCACCACAAAAAATGGTCCCAAATCTAATGCAAAAGACTTAAAAAATGGAACTATTAGTTCGGTCTCTGAGGGCGATTGCGCAGTAAGGTAGAGCGCCAGGGACGCTGCCAACCCAATTAATGATTGCCAAAAGAATTTCCAACGTGCAGGTAACCCTCGGGGATTTTTTGCAACCACTTTTCGATAATCATCAACCCAACCAACTAAGCCAAAAAATATCGTCACCGATAACACTATCCAGACATACCGGTTCTGGATATCTGCCCACATTATCGTGCTCATAAACATCGTAATAATAATCAGAGCACCACCCATAGTCGGCGTGCCAGCTTTTGAAAAATGCGTTTTCGGCCCGTCACTACGAATTGCCTGTCCAACTTGTAGATCATTTAACCTTCGAATCAGAAACGGTCCAAAAATCCAGCACATACCAAGCGCGGTAAGTACTGAGAAAATACCTCTCAAAGTAAGGTATTGGAACACTGATAACGGACTATAGAATTGTCCAAAATAATCACTTAACCAAAAAAACATTAGAAAATTTCTCCACTCTCGAGCATGCCTACTATCTTTTCCATAGAGGAAGCACGCGACCCTTTTATCAGAAAGGTCGTCTCTGATGTGTCTTTAAAACTTGATAAATAATTTCGTAAAGCATCCAAGGATGAGAAATGCTGACCATTAAATTGTTTACTCGCATTCGCACTTAGGCAACCAAGTGTAAGCATCGAATCGATCCCTAAATCACGTGCATAATCACCTACAGAGGAGTGAAATTCTGGAGCATGATTGCCCAAGTCAGCCATATCTCCAAACACAAAAATTCGGATGCCGGGGCGCGTAGAAAGAAAATTAATCGCCGCTTTTACAGACTCTGGATTAGCATTGTATGAGTCATCAATTAAAGATCCGCCAGAGCGTAACTTTTTAACCATTAAACGTCCCGACAAAGGTTGCACCATCTGGAGACCTTGCTTTATCTGATCAATACCTGCACCTGTGGCAAGCGCGCAAGTGGCTGCAGCAACTGCGTTACTGACGGAATGCTGTCCTGGAACATTTAATCTTATTGAAATATCTCGCAAAGTCTGAGTTTTAGAAGATAATCGCATCGTAAATTTGTAACAACCAAGCTCATCTGATTTAAGATTAATTGCCATAACATCTGCACATTTACCTTCTGCTGAAAACGTCATGCACCGTCGCGCTCCTATCACATCCCTCCATTTATCAGCGTAATCAATGTCCAGATTTAAAACTCCCACTCCATCTTCAGGTAAACTTTGGTAGATCTCTGATTTTGCACTCGCTGTAGTACCTAGATCGCCAAAAGCTCCAATATGCGCGTTCTGAATATTATTTACCAAACTGATATTAGGGCGAGATAACGAACACAAATAATTAATATCACCAGCTTTCCTGGCTCCCATTTCTAAAACAAGATAGTCGGCTGCTTCAGAAAGCGCCAACAAAGTCAAGGGTAATCCAATTTGATTATTTAAATTGCCCTCTGTCGCATGTACCGATCCGCAGAGTTTTAAAATTGAAGAAATAAATTCTTTCACAGTAGTTTTTCCACTACTACCCGTTACGGCAACAGTATGTCCTCTGAAAGAATCCCGTTTTAAACTAGCCATGTATCCCAGTGCTTTTTCGGTGTCTTTGACAACCCACTGTGGAAGATTTTTCCCAAAAACTGGCTTTGAGACAATTGCTCCCGCAATTTTATTAGCAATACCCTCAATGAACTCATGACCATCATGATTTTTACCCGAGAGTGCAACGAAAATATCACCACGTTTTACTTTTCGACTATCGATAGAGACCCTATTACACTTCGCATCAGAATTAAGGAGTGTTCCCCCGAACTGAGCTGCAGCATCACTCAATAAAATGGCTGTCATCTCACTCCATCCTGACGATCCAACAAAGCAGAGCGAACCTGGTACTGGTCGCTGAAAGGTAATTGTCCAGATGCTACATGTTGAAAATCCTCATGACCTTTGCCAGCTATCAGAACTAAATCATCTGATGCTGCAGAAAAAATGGCGTGTCGAATCGCATCGCGACGGTCGGTCTTAATTATTGCCTTCCCGAGCATCCCGCGCTTAATTTGTGCTATTATTTGATCCTCTGGTTCACCGCGGGGGTTATCACTAGTCAGTACTACTCTATCTGTATATCGCTCTGCTATAGCTCCCATTTTGGAGCGCTTCCCTATGTCTCGTTCACCGCCGCAGCCGAAAACCACCCAAAGTTTTCCTATACTGTGGGCCCTCAGTGTTATCAGCACTTTTTCTAAGGCGTCGGGAGTGTGGGCGTAATCCACCACCACACCAGGCACTGATTCCATATTGATTAGCTCCATACGACCAGTGGGCGCTTGAATCAATGGGATTGCTCCCAAGACGTCAGAAAGCGGCATTTTTGTGGCTGCTGCAGCCAGTACAGCTAATAAGTTGGACAAATTAAACTGGCCTACTAAAGAGGATTTAATGGTACCGCGACCCCAAGGAGTAACGACTTCAGCTGTCACTCCAAGCGGGTCTAGCTCAATGGAAGTGCAATAAATATCGGCTTTATTATTGTCCAAGCTATACCTGTAAATTTGTTTGTGTGAAGCTATTTTCCCCGCCAGCACATCAGAAAAGTCGTCGTCGATATTAATTATAATTGTCTGCAGCTCAGGTTTTTGAAACAACAGTGTCTTAGAAGCTCCATAACTTTTCATATCACCATGGTAGTCAAGGTGATCTCGGCTTAAATTCGTAAAAATAGCGGTGTCTACAGAAACAGCATCTATTCTTTTTTGAGCCAAGGCATGGGACGATACTTCAAGTGCGACGCTCGAAACACCAGCATTGGATAGACTTTTGAGGATGGCCTGGATCGTTATAGCATCTGGAGTAGTCAAAGAAGTTTTGATCACCTCGCTTGCTGACATTCCGTCAGCCCTTGAGCCCCCGATTACACACCCCAAAGTACCTAGGTATGCTGATTTCTTGCCAAGGCGTGTTAAAAGATCAGAGAGCAGCCAGCAACATGAGGTCTTCCCATTGGTGCCTGTAGTAGCAATTGTGCGAATTTTTTTTGACGGATTCTCGTAAAATGTTGAAGCAATTTGAGAAACTTTACTGTATAAATCAGAAACTCGAATTACAGGCGCTGAAAAATCAGATGTATTACCTCTCCATGCTTTATCAACAACTATACCAACCGCTCCTTTTCTCAGCGCCTCATCAACATGGAGCATTCCATTTGTTTTTTTACCTGGAAGCGCAAAAAATAAGTCACCCTGTTTTACCAATCGACTGTCTTGACACAATCCCGAAACAGATAAACAAGAGGATGATAATTCAATTTTTTCATTGGCAAAAAGTTCGCCGATACTCCAGCATTTTGGGCTATGTAACGTTGTCATGACTCACCTGCTGAAAAATAATTAATTTTCGCACCAGATAACATCGGCGTTGTCGAAACCGAGTCAGGCGTTACCCGCATTAATCGAAGTGCATTACCTGTAACCTCAGCAAAAACAGGTGCAGCCACGTGGCCCCCAAAATATTTCCCACGACTTGGTTCATCAATGACGACAACAGTCACTATTCTGGGACTTTTAACGGGGGCCATACCTGCAAATGTTGCCGTGTAACGGTTCTTGGCGTATCCGCCGCTTTCTCTAGTCTTATGCAAAGTACCAGTCTTCCCAGCGACCGAATATCCCGAAATGGACGCCTTTTGCCCAGTTCCGTCGTGCCCCACTGCGGATTCGAGCATACCGCGAACTGCTCGAATATCATCTGGATTAAACAATTTTTCTGCCCTCAAGGGAGGATCATTAGCAATTAATGAAATCTCGCGACGCATCCCATCATTGGCCAGCACCGAATAAGCTCGTGCAAGCTGAAGTGAAGTAACACTAAACCCATATCCGAAAGCAAAAGTAGCTTGAGAAATTGGGTCCCAAATATGGAACGTCGGTAAGTTTCCGACTGCCTCAGCAGGAAAACCACTACCTGTGCTCTGACCCAGACCTAACTTTTCAAAAACGCCTCTGGTTAACCTTGGATCCAGCTTTAAAGCAACTTTAATGGTTCCAACTTGACTCGATTTGGATAATATCTCAGTAAGATTGAGTACCCCATAGTCACTAGAATCCGTAAATGTCTTGTAATCTACCTTTATGTAGCCTGGGCTCGTATCTATGTTTGAATGCTCACTGAAAATTCCAGACTGTAAAGCAGTCAAAATAGTGAATGGCTTCACTGTAGAGCCTGGTTCAATCAGATCTAACATTGCCCGATTACGCAAAACATTTGGAGTTACAGTAGAGCGATCGTTTGGATTGAAAGATGGCTGATTCACCATTGCTAAAACTTCTCCAGATTTCACATCAAGCACCACTACTGATCCCGCCTGTGCATCATGCTCATGAACCGCATTCTTAAGGGCTCGATATGCCGCATATTGAATACGAAGATCAATACTCAAGCTCAAGGGTTTGCCGCGCCTTGCGTCCCTATCAACTCCAAGTTCTTCGATAACGTGTCCCGATTTATCCTGAAGTACTCTCCGTAATCCTGATTCACCACTCAACCATGCGTTATAAGCCAACTCTAAACCTTCTTGTCCCCTATCCTGCTCTTTGCTAGTAAGACCAACCAACTGAGCCGTAACCTCTCCCGCAGGATAGAAACGCTTGTACTCTTGCACGGCGTTGACTCCGGGTATCCGCAAATCCAACACCTTATCTGCTTCTTCAACAGGCAATTGACGCGAAAGATACATGAAAGATTTTTTACGATATGCATTAAGCTTTTGTTGTAGACGTTCTGGAGATTGTCCTAACGCCTCGGCAAGAAGTAATAACTGATTAGCATTTGCTGAAAGCAGCAGCTGTGGGTTAGCTGTTAAAGTTGAAACAGGAGTGCTCACAGCAAGGGGAACACCATGCCTGTCTGATATGATTCCCCTATAAGCGGGTATGACCTGTGATCGGAGTGCTCGAGAATCGCCTTGAGTACGTAAGAAATCGCTGCCCTGTAATGACGCTATTTTTATGAGGATAATAATTGGTAGTGCTAATACAATTAATACGACTAAGAAAAAACGCCAATTTGCAGCGGCCGCTGGATGACCCGTTTTAATCACCATCAGATCCCCTATAAGATACCGGATTTACTAAAATAATTTCATCTCCCAATGGAGTCCTCATATTCAATTCATTGATTGCAATAGTCTCAACGCGTGGCAGCGATCCCCAAGTGCTTAACTCTAAAATAAGACGACCGTAATCTGCCTGAAGCTGATTATTGGTTTTCTCTGATATTGAAATTCTTTCGTAATACTGGCGACACAAATGCTCAACATACGCTACTGAAATGGCAGAGAAAACCACTAACAGCCAGATGGATACGAGTCCTATTAAACTTAAGGTAAAAGGAATTTTGTGTTCAAAAATTTTCATGCCACTCTCTCAGCCACCCTCATTACGGCGCTGCGGGCGCGCCAATTATGTGCAATCTCACTCTGTGTTGGTTTGATCGCAGACCCAATTCCAACTAATCGAACATTTTTATCAAAGTCCTTCGTAGGGAGATATTTTGGGGTCGTTAAACCCCGCTGTTGAGCACGTATAAATCGCTTTACACAACGATCCTCCAGGGAGTGAAAACTAATAATGACTAATCGGCCTCCAATTTCTAATAAGTCAATTACTTCGCTCAGAAAAACATTAAGTTCTTCAAGCTCTTTATTAATGTAGATCCGAATAGCCTGAAATGTCTTCGTCGCAGGATGCTGGCCACCCTCCCACGCCGGATGAGCATCAGAGACTATTTTTGCTAGACGTAGCGTGCTTTCAATTGGTGAATCTGAGCGCTCATAGTCAATTGCTTTTGCAATTCTTTTTGCAAAACGCTCCTCACCAAATTGTTTCAGAACACCTGCAATATCATTTTTAGAAGCATTATTTAACCAATCTCTAGCAGACCTGCCACTCGTCTGGTCCATGCGCATATCCAAAGGACCATCACGCATAAAACTAAAACCTCGGCTGGGGGTTTCAAGCTGGGGAGAAGAAACACCGAGGTCAAGTAAAATCCCAGAAGTTGTCTTCGAACCCAGCTTTTCAAGCACTTCAGAGAGACTTCCAAAAGATGCATGCATCAAAGTTAGCCTCAATTCTCGCGGGAATAAAGTTCGACCATGAGCTAAAGCTTCCAAATCCTTATCAATAGCTACTAAGGAGCCATCCTCGGATAACTTATTCAATATTGCTAAAGAGTGCCCGCCACGCCCAAAGGTACCGTCAACATATAACCCATCTGGATTTATCACCAGAGCATCGACGGATTCTCTCAATAGTACTGGCTTATGCCCAATCATATACAGCTACCAATTTACCAAGACAAATTCTTCAACGCATCAGACATACCCTCTCGCTCACTGAGAATTGCTCGATAACCAGCTTGAGACTTTTCTCTCTCAGCATTCCAATTGTCTTCCGACCATAATTCCAATCTCTGTGTGCGTCCCACGAGAACCAACTTTTTAGACAGCTGCGCATATTCACGCAATTCTGTTGGAATAAGTACTCGACCGCTGCCATCAACCTGCACATCCTTTGCCTGACCCACAACAAAACGACTCAGCATCTCACCCAATTCATCCAGAGCAGGCAATTTGGCTACTTTTTCTTCAAATTTTCGCCATTCAGGAAGCGGCGATAGTGTCAAACACGTTGATTTCATATCAATAGTCACAACCAGCTCCCCCCTACACAAGTTATCGAGCATGGCCCTGTAACGCGTCGGAACAGCCATTCGCCCTTTCGAATCCATGTTAATGGGATCACTGCCTCTGAACACTTTACTCCCCTTCTGCTCTTATTTTTCCCATTAAAACCCACTATTCACCACATTTCACCATTTGTGCAGATTAGGCATAGTTAGTTTCAAAGTCAAGTAAAGAAATTAAGAAAAACTACTTAAAAATCAGTCAGTTCAGGTGCCCCGGTTCAAAAGGCTGATGTTAAAAGCGATGTTTTAAGTATTTAATATTTTAAAACATGTGGATGCGACAACAACTTAATGTGATTTATAGATGAAGAGCTATGGTTTAACTTGGAGAACAAAGTTAAAAAAAGAGTCAACCGATAAGCCGGGTTCTGTCGTGGACAGTCATTCATCTGGGGCAAACGTCACCGCATACCTCTAGCGACCTACCCGTCTCCAACGCGGGCAACGTCAAAGGAGACCTATTTGGTCTTGCTCCAAGTGGGGTTTACCCTGCCACTGTTGTTACCAACAGCGCGGTGCGCTCTTACCGCACCCTTTCACCCTTACCTGATCGGAAATAGATCATTGGCGGTCTTCTCTCTGCGGCACTTTCCGTGGACTCACGCCCCCCAGGTATTACCTGGCACTCTGCCCTGTGGAGCCCGGACTTTCCTCTGCGGAATTTCAAATGCGTTCCCGATTGAACTCAAAAACTTCGCAGCGACTGCCTAGTCGACTCTATTGAAATCATACCATGAATATCAAATTATTTAAGTTTTTAATACTGATCGGCAATTTTAATTTTGCTCAAATTGATCTCTTTACGAGATGTTTTGTAATCCAAAGCGCCAGCTTCCGACGCATGTTTGGATCAGAAATCTTATCCTTTGCCAACGGTTGTATTAATTTGTCCTCAACAAGTACTCGGTATACAAACTCAACTTTCAATTTGGCACTGTCATGTTTTTCCGGATATCCATATCCTCTTTTATCGGCATAATGTGATCCCACTCGAATTGCTTTTTTGACCAGCTCCGCTTCATCCTCCAACTTGCTCAAATTTACTTCTCCCAAAATTAAAGCTATCCCACAAATCTACGAGCATTATAAAATAACTGCATCCAAGGGGAGTCTTCCCCCCAATTCAGTGGATGCCAAGAGTTCAATACTGTTCTGAATACACGTTCCGGATGAGGCATCATTAAAGTAACACGCCCGTCTCTGCTACAGATGCCGGTGATACCGCTCACCGAGCCGTTCGGATTTGCAGGATAAGACTTGGCCTCCGCCAAATCATTACCCAAAAAACGCATGGTAACCATATTTGAAGTTTGAAGATCAATATGCATATCTTCATTATCAAATTTAACCATCCCCTCACCGTGGGAAACTACGATGGGCATGTGTGAGTCACTCATGTTATGTAAAAAAATTGATGGACTCTTTTCTATCCTGACAAGAGAAAAACGTGCTTCGAACTGCTCTGACAGATTTCTTACGAAAAAAGGCCAAGGCTCCGAACCAGGAATCAGTTCTCTAAGATGAGAAAGCATTTGACACCCATTACATACACCCAGCGTGAACGTTTCTGATCGATGAAAAAAATCACTGAACTCATCTCTCAAACTCGAATTATAGAGGATAGTTTTTGCCCACCCTTGACCGGCACCTAGCACATCTCCATAAGAAAAACCTCCACACGCAACAAGACCCACAAAATTTGACAACTGGACTTCACCACTTAATAGTTCACTCATGTGCACATCAACGGCAGTGAATTTCGCTCTATCAAATGCCGCTGCCATTTCTAATTGTCCGTTGACTCCTTGTTCTCGCAAGACTGCTATTCTGGGACGGACAGTGCCAATCAATACCGGAACCTCAATTTGAAAATTTAACTTCACCGAAAGCCCAGGGTCTTCTGATATTAAGCAATCAAATTCACTTTTTGCGCAATTACTGTTATCACGCAGAACAGACATTTGATAAGAAAGTTCGCTCCATGCCTTGTATAATTCAGCTCTTGGCTTGCAAAATAACTCAACGCCTGAACAACTAACTCGAATAACTTGCTGATTGTTCAGCCTTCCAATTTCACGGCAACATAAATTTAAAGCTTTACAGCGCTTAATAATTCCATTGGCACTATCTGCCTTCACCTGAATAACTGCACCTAATTCCTCACTGAATAATCCAGATAGACAACCGTCATAATCATGATCGGTTTCAATGTTAACATCAATTCCAACACGACCGGCAAACGACATCTCTAGAAGAGTCACCACAAGACCACCATCCGAACGATCGTGATAAGCAAGTAATTCACCCTCTTTATTCAGCATCTGCAAAACATCAAAAAACTTTTTAATAACGTCTGGATCATCTAAGTCAGGAACTCTATCTCCAAATTGACCATTCACTTGAGCTAATATAGATCCTCCCAGTCGATTCAAGCCTGCTCCCAAATCAAGCAAAATCAATCGAGTATTTCCGCAATCGGTTCTCAACTGCGGCGTTAAGATTTTTCTGACATCAACTGCTGGCGCAAATGCGCTTACAATCAAAGAAAGTGGCGATACGACTGATTTACTCTTGTCACCATCATCCCAATTAGTCCGCATAGACATAGAATCTTTTCCAACCGGAATACTAATTCCCAAAGCCGGACAAAGCTCCATACCTACTGCCTCTACAGTTCGAAAAAGTTTTTCCTCTTCAAAAGAGCACCCCGCCGCACACATCCAGTTAGCAGATAATCGCACATCAGACAGTGAAGTAATTAAAGATGCAGCAATGTTGGTAATCGCCTCCCCGATTGCCATACGACCAGATGCCGGTGCATTCACCACGGCCAATGGAGAACGTTCCCCCATCGCAACTACCTCACCTCTGTAACTTTCAAAACTCAGTGCTGTCGCTGCACAATCAGAAACGGGCACTTGCCACGGACCAACCATCTGATCTCTGGTTACCATGCCGCCCACTGAGCGATCTCCGATAGTAATCAAAAAATTTTTACTTGCCACGGTCGGATGTCTAATAACCGAGTCGATGACTTCATCCAGTTTCATTTTTTTTACTGAAAGTGGGGGAAATGATGTATCTGCGCCGATTGCGATTCGAGTTGTAAGAGATGATAGTGGGAATAATAAAGCTAACGGTACATCTATGGGTGTATTTTTAAAATGCTCGTCCTCAACTACCACCTTTTTGTCTTCAATTGCTTCCCCTACAATTGCAAAAGGGCACCGCTCTTTGGCACAAAATCCAGCGAAAACATCGATGTGTTCCGTCTTGATTGCCAGGACATATCGCTCTTGAGCCTCATTACACCAAATCTCCTTTGGAGACATCTGCGGCTCGGCATTTGGGATGCCACGAAGTTTAAAATGCCCTCCAACTCCTCCGTCTTTTATTAACTCTGGCAGCGCATTTGATAAACCACCTGCACCAACATCATGGATAAACGAAATTGGATTTTGATCTCCTAATTGCCAGCACCGGTCTATGACCTCTTGACACCGTCTCTCCATTTCAGGGTTTTGTCGTTGAACTGAACCAAAATCTAATTCTGGCAAACTCTGGCCAGCAGTTACGGAGGATGCTGCGCCTCCTCCAAGTCCAATTAGCATTGCTGGACCTCCTAAAACAACCAATTTAGTGCCCGCTTGAAACGATTTTTTTAGCACATGCTGCGACCTTATATTGCCATATCCTCCAGATATCATAATTGGCTTGTGGTATCCAAGACATTGGCCATTCATTTCTAACTCAAAACATCGGAAGTACCCGCAGATGTTAGGTCGGCCAAATTCGTTATTATAGGCAGCCGCTCCTACAGGAGCATCGAGCATAATATCTAGAGCGGATGCAATCCGATCTGGCTTTCCGTAGTTCACTTCCCACGGTTGTGTATAATCTGGAATATTCAAATTAGACACACTAAATCCAGTAATGCCAGCTTTGGGTTTTGAGCCTTGACCCACAGCACCTTCATCACGTATCTCACCGCCCGCGCCAGTCCCAGAGCCGGCGTAAGGGAATATTGCGGTTGGATGATTATGCGTCTCCACCTTCATCAAAAAATGTATATCCTCAAACGAATATGTATACTCCCGCGTTTTTGGATCGGGGAAAAAACGTCCTCCAAAGGATCCTTCCACCACAGCTGCATTATCAGAATAAGCTGACAAAATACCCTCATTATTCTTAATATAAGTATTTTGGATCATCTCAAAGAGAGTCTTATCCTGCATACTGCCATCAACTATCCATCGAGAATTAAATATTTTATGCCTGCAGTGTTCTGAATTCGCCTGAGCAAACATCATCAACTCAACATCGGTTGGATTCCGTCGTAACTTAGAAAACTCGTCGTGAAGGAAAATCATTTCGAAATCACTTAATGCCAATCCTAAATCTAGATTTACCTGTCTAAACATTTCAAAATTTCCATCTAATATATCCATAGTTTTGAGAGGAACAGGATCCTCATGCATGAATAGTTTGGTAGATTCGCCAATATCGAAAAGAACAGTTTCAATCATCCTGTCATGTAATAATTCAGCAAGAGTTATCTCTTCGGATCGATCGAGTGTAATTGAGGTGGCGATAGAAAAAGCGATGCCACGCTCGACTCGAAGGACACAATCCAAGCCACAATTTCGGGCTATATCAGTCGCTTTGCTCGACCACGCCGAAATAGTTCCAAGACGAGGTACAACCCAAAAAAGATGCGTGGCAAAATCAGCTGCAATAGTTTGATTTCGGCAATTCAATAATGATTCGAGCACATTAGTCTGTCTCTCTGAGAGAGTAACAACGGTATCAACGAAATATTTATAATTTGCTCTTAATGAGAGGACACTGGGCTGAGCGGCCTGTAATTTAGACAATAACTTGTGCTTTCTGAAATCTGAAAAACAAGGGCCACCGTCAAAAATGATCATTCAATGAAAGTCCGAACACAACAAATTAACTAGCGTTAGTTTATACTACAATCCAATTAAACGCAGTTTCATTTTGCTCTTAACCATCATCAAATTACAAGTTTATACTCTGGACTATTCGCGCCCAGTGGAGTCAACGTTGGATCTTACCAATCTAAATCAAATCAATTTTCTGAGCACATCGCGGCGAACTCGTGGTTTAGTTACGGTAGTAATGATCATTATTTTTATAGCAGTTTTAGAGAGTAGTACTCATACAAATAATCTGCAACGGGTCCTCAAGCGCGGCGTTTTGACAATTCTAACTACAGAGAGTGCAACCACGTTCTATGAGAAATCTGGTGTTTGCAATGGATTTGAATTTTTAATCGCAAACGACTTTGCAAAAAAGTTAGGAGTTGAACTTGAAATAAAAACAAAAATGAATTTTGAAGAACTCAATTTAGCCCTACATGCCGGCGAGGGAGATCTAATAGCAGCCAATGTAACTCAAACTGCCCTAGCTCAAAATTTTCTGAATTTTTCTAAACCCTACCACTTCGTATCTGAGCAACTGATTTATCGACGCGGAAACCCAAAGCCAAGCAAGATTGAGGATCTCAGTGGAACTATGGTACTGTCAAGTCAGCCCTCTTTTCTTGTTACCCAAATAAAAGAAACTCTGCAAGATAATCCAAGATTATTTCTAATCGATAATCCGTCTCTGTCAAACACCGACAAGATGCAGATGGTACATACTAATTATTATGATTACTCTATCGTTGACTCACTTAGCGTAAACATGAACCGACACATTTTTCATAGGCTTGCTGTTGGAATCGAAATATCAGAAAAAAAAGCCTCTATCCTGGGGATTCTTAAAAGATGGAGACAAAAGTTTGTTATCTGCCGCAAACCTTTTTATTCGTGATTTTATAACTCAAAACAAAATAGACGCCATTAAACAAAAAATGTTTCTTAATCCAGATCAATTCTCAACCTCTAATTCTCAGCTGCTAGAAAAGATGGAAGATCAACGCCTTCCCAAATATAGGCATATATTTAAAAAAATTGCCAATCAACGAAATTTTGAATGGGAACTTTTGGCGGCAATTGCCTATCAAGAATCTCATTGGGATGCTCTTGCCACATCACCGACCGGCGTCCGAGGGTTGATGATGTTGACACAAGACACTGCGATCGAAATGGAAATACAAAATCGCCTAGATCCACTACAAAGCGTTTTGGGCGGTGCAAAGTATTTGGAAAAACTAATCACGCGTCTTCCAAAAAGGCTCGATTATAGTGAACGTATTTGGCTTGCACTAGCTGCATACAATTTTGGCCTCAGAAACATTGAAGAGGCGAGAGCACAGACTCAGACCGCAAATAAGGACCCTGACCTGTGGGTGGATGTGAGGTCTCTCCTACTTCACCTTAATAAAAAAAGTAATCCCCATACCGGTGACGCCGCACATACAAATGGCAAGATTGCTGTTAAGTATGTTGACAGTATTAAGTACTATTTAAATTATCTTCGGTTACGCTCGTTATTAAACGGTAAAGAAGAGCCCTCTACAAAACGTTGCTTGAAAATTGCGTGATTACAACTCGGACAACTGGCCGGTTTTACCTGGGCCAGCTCTTATTGGAGGCATATTGTTTCTTACCACGCTTTAACTTAAAAAAATTGCGCATTAACACACTACTTTGCTCCGCAAGCACTCCACCGTGCCACTCAATTTTGTGGTTTAATGTCTCACTATCTAGGATCCGCATGTGGCTTGTGAGAGCACCGAATCTAGGCTCTTTCGCGCCAAAGGTAATCCGTCTAATACGGGCGTGTAACATGGCTCCGACACACATAATACACGGTTCAATAGTAACAAACATCTCACAGCCAACAAGACGGTAATTTCCCTCCAAACTCGCCGCTTTTCTCAAAACAACAATTTCTGCATGGGCTGTAGGATCATATTTCTGAATCGGTTGATTATGGCCTTGTGCAATAATTTTTCCATCTCTCACCAACACTGCGCCTATTGGAACTTCTCCCGCACTCATTGCTAATCTGGCGTTTTCGAGAGCTATGTCCATAAACGTCTCATCGTTACTCTTATTTTTTCCTTGCATCCAACCAAATCCCCTCGACAAAATGATTTATACTATTTTCCCTAAACAAGGGCACCAACAAATGCACGAGCAAACCAATTTAGTACAAATTAAGAATCGGTGGCAAACCGAACTTATTGAGTCAGTGACAAGCGTTGAGGAGCTAATTATGCGACTCAATTTAAGTCCTAAATTACTAAGCCAAGGACAAAAAGCGGCGTTAAAATTTCAGGTTAGAGTACCTCGATCATATATCAAACGTATCCGCCTTGGTGACCCAAAAGATCCCCTCCTGCTTCAAGTCTTGCCAGTCAGGGAGGAATTGAAGAAAAACAAAAATTACTTGAAAGATCCTCTAAACGAACTGAACCATAACCCAAAATCCTGTGTCATACATAAATATCAAAATCGGGTGCTATTAATCGTAGGTTCTTTTTGCGCCATAAACTGCAGATATTGTTTTCGGAGACATTTTCCGTATAGTCAGCAACACCAAAATCGAGAGAAGTGGTTCTCAGCGTTAGACTACATAACTAATAGACCAGAAATTAATGAAGTTATTTTTAGCGGTGGAGACCCCTTGGCAGCAAAAGACAGTTTTCTATCGTGGCTTACTGGAAGGATCGCTAAAATTCCTCATGTTAAACGCCTAAGGATTCACACACGGCTACCAGTCGTTATTCCATCTCGGATTGATGACGAACTGTTACTTTGGATGCAAAGCACTCGTCTAAAACCAATTATCGTTCTGCATATTAACCATCCCAATGAGATCGATAATTCCGTAAAAATGTCATTGCGCCAATTGCGTAAAATTGGAATTTGCTTACTGAATCAATCAGTACTTCTGAAAAATGTCAACGATCGCAGTGATGTCTTAATATCGCTCAGCGAACATCTATATAACTGTGAGGTAACCCCCTATTATCTGCACATACTCGACCCAGTGGAGGGTGCAACTCATTTCCATGTTGATAAAGCACGTATTAAAACAGTTTACTCGGAAATGCAAACAGCCCTGCCCGGTTTTTTATTACCTAGGCTCGTCAAGGAAATACCCGGAGAACTCTCAAAAACCATAGTTTCTCTGAATGATTAAGGAAATATTTTGCCAGATCTTCTGTGAAGGAGGGATATAAACGGTCGAACCCCTAAAATACTCAAAAACACAAGATTAAATGATGCTTGGAGGGCCAAGACCTGCACAATTTGTGATCCTACATCCCAAACACCAACCAAAAAGATCAGAAGAATTACTAAAACAGATCTAACACCCTCAAAGATCCACGATAGTAATTTTCCTTTGAGATGCCATGCGGTTATACCGACTGAAAATAGTAAAAATAGAGCGATCAAACGATCATTAAAATATAAGTCTCTAATATCGCTCATTAAAAATATCACTAAAACTAACCATATTAAAAACTGGACAATGACGAATATTATAGTGGAAATATCGGAATCACTCTCATATTTCTGATCATCACAATCTTGACAGTGCACATTCGGAAACCGCGTCGCAACATCCTCTGGACGCCATCCAGTTCGAGAATAAAGAACCCGTAATTTATTTCTCCAAAGCTCAGTGACCCAGAAGTCGCGTAAAAGCTGACTGTAAATCTCTATATTCGCCCAGATTGGATTCCAACTCCGTAGCGGCTTTGAAGTACCATAGATCGGTGTAATAGAATCTTCTTCAGGTCGGAAGGTGCCAAATATCCTATCCCAAACGATTAAAACACCACCATAATTAGCGTCTATGTAATGAATGTTTCTCGCGTGGTGAACACGATGGTTAGAGGGTGTAACGAGAAGACGGTCCAGCACGCCAAGAGAACCCACGTGTTCTGTATGCACCCAAAATTGGTAGACAAGATTCGCCGACGCAACTGATATGAATACTTCGACAGGTATACCTATAGCGAACATTGGGGTGAAAAAAATCCAAGTCAACAAACACCCACTTCCAGTCTGCCTGAGCGCGGTCCCCAAATTGAAATCCTCACTTTGATGATGCACCACATGACTTGCCCAAAATATCGAACGTTCATGTGAGAGGCGATGTTTCCAGTAATAGAGAAAGTCATATAAAAAAAATGCCATGACCCATGTTATCCAATTTTGATAAGCCAATAATTTGATACTAAAATGATCTGCAGCGATACCATATACCAAGCCACTGATGCCTAGATGTAAAGCTGGCGGAATTCTGCTCAAAACTCCGAGTGTAAGACTACAAAATGTATCATTAAAACGATAGGTGTTATTCTTTTGGGAAATGCCATACAAAAACTCCAATAACATTAGTGAAAGAAATGCTGGCAATGCATATAAAATCATTAATGAGGGGTTCAAAAACTCCATTGTATTAAGACCCTAGTGGTGTTTTTACGCTACTTTTAGCATACATTAGTCTTCTTGCACTGTCTTTCATAACACTGTTACAGACTATCCTGCTTAAATTTTTTCAAATCGTTTATCGCTGGCTCCACCAAATTCTCGTCGTCATTAAAGCTCAGATATAACTCAATAAGGGGCTTCACACTTATTGTCCATAAACCCGTGAAAGGCGTATTTAAATCAGTAATTACAATATATAACAAGTGTACACACGCTGTGATCGATCCAACCATGAAACAATGTATCCATGGGTCCATCCCAGCATTTATAATAAAGGCAGCTACTAAGACTGCGGACATATAAACCAAAAGATGTTTTAGGCGCGGAGGTAATTGTTGATTAGCGATACTGATTCGCTCAGTCCGAAGTGTAGTAATAGACGACATCTTTTCCATAAGGAAATGTAGTGCAGCGCGATCACTCTCATTACTCATTTCCAATTCATTTACCGCATACATAATGTCATATAATTCTTTGGAGGTGTCGGAGTTAAGCACTGCATAGTCGTCGTTCATTGTGCGCCATTCTACTTTGGCAACGGAATAGACATACTCTTGCAACTCTTTTTTCACCGCCTCCTTATTCTTAGGTTGTCCATCCACATATATCAAAAAATCACGTACATCGCTGATAGCGTTTAATTCAGCTTCGACCACTTCAGACAATTTGTTGAAGCGATTCAACACCTCAACTAACAAAAAGCCGGAGACAATAGCGTAAATCATCCCAAAAACTGAATAAAATTCTTCCCATGGCGCATTTTGACCAGAAACACTCGCGGTTATTTCAGAAATACTAACTAAAGTAGTTGCACTTACGGCGACTAAAATAAACAGAAAAATCGGGACAATTGTTTTCCTAACTTCCCGTTGATTTTCTTGATTTAATATATCCATGGCATTTAAGTCCCTAGATTCATCTCGTCCCATATTGTCATTACCTTCCTATGAAGTGTTGTTTAATGTCATCCAAGAATCTGATCAGTACGAAAGATTTGCTTTGATTATACCTTACAGCGTTATTGCTATTCTAAGTAAATTATTTCTCCCATTTCCGGAGCGGAAAAAAAATTTTCGGGGAAGCCCCTGTCTATTGTAAGCTGTTGGAGTTCATGAATTGGTTCTAAAATCGGTTCATCACTGAGACTAAATGTTCCCCAGTGCATCGCAAATGAATATTTCGCGCCAACATCCACAGCTATCTGTAATGCCTCAGCAGGGTCAACATGACCCGCCTTCATGAACCAACGCGGAGCGTAGGCGCCGATCGGAATGAAAGCATATTTAGGACTGCCCAAACGTTTCCGAACCTCTCGAAAATCTGCCGAATATCCCGAATCACCAACGTGATACAGAGACATCTCTGGAGTTTGAATGTACCATCCTCCCCAATGACTGAGATTCCGATCAATTAATCCTCTAGCAGACCAGTGGTGAGCTGGCGTAAAAAAAAATATTGTTTTGTCGACTTTGATACTGTCCCACCAATCAAACTCCACAACATTTTTGATTCCCACAGTGTCCAGTAGTTGTTTATCCCCCATCGGAACAAGAACCAAACAAGTAGGATTAGACTTCTGAAGAGAGACTAAACTTGAAATATCCAAATGATCATAATGGTTGTGACTAATAGTTACCACGTCAACTTCTGATATCTCATCTAATCGCATCGCTGGTGGAACCAGCCTTCTGGGTCCAATCCAGCTCAATGGGGAAGCACGGTCTGCAAATATGGGGTCAGTTAAGATCTGTAAATCACCATTATTAATCAGAAATGTAGAATGCCCTATCCAAATTGCGTAACGGTTGTCCGATTGGCTCAATTGCTTCCATTCGGATGATACGACCAGGCGTTTTGGCTCCGGCGGATCACGCTGAAGCCTCCATTGTAAAAGCGATGAGAGCGGCTTGTTTATTTGAGATCCATCACTGTTTGTGTAGTAAACTTTGTTGCCACATGAGGTGGCAGAAAGCAAAATAACGATACTTAAAAATATCCTAGGCGAGCATCGCATGATTGATAATGATTGGAGAAGTCTTAATTGAAGACCCTTTTAAAAATTTCTTCATTAAAGCACGCTCCATAGCAGATCTGAGACAAAAAACTAAAGCGTCCAGATTTTTTTACAACTAAAAATCCTCAATTAATCCGATTGGAATATTCGAACCATTCTGGAGGGTTTTCTTGTATCAGAATTGCCCTGCCATCTGACCGACCGAAGGTCCTGATAAATAAACACAATGACGAATAACAGTGTCAAAAGCACAATAATGGTGGGAGCCGGAGCGCTATCTATGTAAAAACTGATGTACACTCCCAAAAAAGCAGTACTAATTGAGATGATTATCGAGAGAAGAATCATGCGTCGAAACTTTTTGGTTAGCAAGTGTGCGACAGCTCCGGGAGTGATTAGCATGGCAATTACTAAAATCATACCGACTGCCTTCAAGGCGGCAACAATTGTTAGAGATAACAGACTGAGTAAACCATAGTGAAGCAATGTTACTGGCAGGCCGAGCGCTTTTGCGTGTTGTTGGTCAAAAACGAAAACAAGTAGATCCTTTCCTTTAAAAAAAATACACGATAAAACCAGTGCCGTGACTCCTGCAGTTTCAAGTATATTATGCCAACTAAGCCCTAGAACGTCGCCAAACAAAATATGATCAAGATGAATGTTAGAATCTACCTTAGTCATCATTACCAATCCAACCGCGAACATCCCAGAGAACACGACGCCCATTATGGTATCTTCTTTTAGCCTGCTATTTTCTTTCAAAAATCCGGTAAATACAGCACACAACATGCCTGCTCCAAAAGCCCCAATCGCAAACGAAACCCCACCGATATAAGCCAGTATTACGCCGGGCAAAACTGAGTGCGAAATTGCATCTCCCATGAGCGACCAACCCTTTAAAACAAGAAAGCATGAAAGTATAGCAGTGGGTATGGAAACCAAAGCAACCATAAGGAATGCCTGCTGCATAAAAGTGTATGCAAATGGCTCCATCAATGTTTCCGAAAAATAAGAGAGCATCAGCTCATTGCTCCGACCCGCCCTGTTGCTCAAACAAAAGAGGACACATGTCAAAAGCGGGGTCTAAAGCCCTCCTCTCAGACGCACGTTTTCGTCCTGCTATAAAGCCGTGCTTCGGTGCCACTAAAAATACGCAAACGAATATAATTGCTTGCAAAAGAACAATAATGCCTCCGGGCGATCCATCTAAGAAAAAACTTATATAAGAGCCAAGCAATGACGTTGCTGCACCAAGTCCCGTGCCAAGCAAAATCACAACACCAAATCGATCTGACATGAGGTATGCAGTTGCGCCTGGAGTCACAACCATAGCAATTACTAAAAATGCCCCAACCGCTTGAAGTGCAGCAACAGCCGACGCGCTCAGCAGCGCGAAGAACACCACCTTTAATAAAAAAGGATCAAGGCCTATGCTGCGAGCATGATTTTCATCGAAAAATACGACTAACAAATCTCGCCACTTTGAGACTAACACAAGAAGCGAAAAAAAAGAGATTATCAGGAGCTGGAAAGTATCACTCGGAGTGATGGCAAGAATGTTGCCAAGCACAATCGTCTGGACATCGACCGACGTGGGAGAGAGCGAAACCATAAATAGTCCGATACCAAAAAAAGAACTAAAAATAAGTCCTATGATTACATCTTCTTTTAGCTTCGAGCGTCGGCTCAGAAAAAGCATAGTCGCCGCCGCTAATCCGCCTGCGAAAAAGGCCCCGAGAGAAAACGGTAACCCAAGCATATATGCACCGGCTACGCCAGGTACGATCGAGTGTGAAAGAGCATCTCCAATCAAAGACCATCCCTTTAACATTAAATAAGCACTGAGAAATCCACAAACTCCGCCTACCAAAGAGCATATTAGCATCGCGTTAATCATGTAACTGTATTCAAAGGGCAACAGTAAACTCATGAGTTTTCCTCAATACGAATCGATGAATAATCGTTACCATAAAGCACAACGGGGCGTTCATCATCAGACAATACTGTTACCTGACGACTATCATCGTCGTCATGTAATTGTTTTCCGGTCAGTACGAAGCGCCTTAGTACTCCCCCAAATGCGCGTTGTAAATTATCTTGAGTAAACACCTCATCTGTCTTTCCCTGTGCTAAAACTGTTCGATCTATTAGTACAGCTCTATCGCAATACTCCGGAACACTTCCTAAGTTATGCGTAGATACCAAGATTATTTTGCCTACGTCCCGAAGGTCTCGAAGCAAAGCTATAATTTGCTCCTCAGTTTGCACATCTACTCCTGTAAATGGTTCATCCAGAAGAATAACCTCACTTTCTTGAGCCAGTGCTCGGGCCAGAAAGACCCTTTTTTTCTGACCTCCAGATAGCTCTCCTATCTGCCGTTTTTTTAGATAGGCTAAGCCTACACGCTCAAGTGCAAAATCTACTTTTTTCCGATCTATATCTCTAGCTATCCGAAACATGTTCATATGACCGTAGCGACCCATCATAACGACATCTTCAACTAGGACAGGGAAATCCCAGTCGATATCTTCTGATTGCGGGACATAAGCTACGCAATTACTCTTTAAAGCATCAGCCACATCTAAACCGAGAATTTTTACGGATCCCCGTGCAAGTTTTACAAAACCCATTATGGATTTAAAAAGGGTTGATTTACCGCTCCCATTGACGCCAACCAAAGCTGTAATAGATCCAGTGGGAAGGTTAAAGCTCGTATCAACAATCGCTGTGTGCCCATTTTTGTATGTAACAGTGATATCTTTGATCTCCAAACCACTCATTCAGCTAAACCCTCTGCGATGGTTGATAAGGTAGTGGTCAACAAACTAAGGTAAGTGGGTACGGGACCGTCTTCATCACTAAGAGAGTCAACGAACAGCACCCCCCCATACCTTGCATCAGTTTCTCGGGCTACCTGTATTGCTGGTTTGGAGGGAACTGTGCTCTCGCTAAAAATTACTCGAATATTATATTTTCGTATGCTATCAATAACTTGTCGAACCTGTTGCGGCGTTCCCTGCCCGTCCGAATTCATGGGCCACAGATATAGTTCTTTTAGCCCATAATCTCTCGCGAGGTAACTGAAAGCCCCCTCGCTACTGACCAACCATCTTTTGTCGTCAGGTATAGACGATAAAATAGCTTTGTAAGGCTCAAGCGTATCCAAAAGTCTCTTGGTATATCGCTTCGCATTGGCTGTGTAGGTGGCCGCATTCGCAGTATCATACCGCACCATCGCCCGACGGATATTTTCGATATAGATAATAGCATTGGGCGCCGACATCCACGCATGTGGGTTGGGTTTGCCGGTGTAGGGACCGCTCCTTATACCGATTGGTTCAATACCCTCAGTCACTACCACCTTTGGGATATCATTGAGATTGCGAAAAAACCGATCAAACCAGAGTTCCAGGTTAAATCCGTTATAGATAATGAGATTCGCGCCCTGCGCGCGCCGGATATCTCCTGGGGTGGTCTGGTAGTTATGAATTTCTGCATTCGGTTTTGTTATTGATTCTACAACTGCAACGTCCCCAGCAATATTTTGAGCAATATCAGCGATCACAGTGAACGTTGTAATTACTTTAAATCTTTGATCCTCGGCACCCAAAACATCTAAACAAACGACAGCCAGCGCAAACATCATCGTTTGAGCGAGCCATTTGAAAGTGAGCATAAACTACCTTTTTTGGATGATTGCTTAAAGTGATTCTTTCCGACAATGCCTGTTTATTATTGGTTTCTATGAACGCAGTGACATTCGACAGAATACTACAAAACTCATCGACGCTCCATATGTACTACGGAAAGAATCGCCTGCCATTATATTTCGTTACGCATGCATTGATTCATAAGTTTTGTGAGTACAGCTTATACTTGGGTAAAATTTTCGATAAACATCTCTGCCTGACTAAATATATAATGGCGACGTTCCGGATTGAGTTTATTCAAGGCTCGAGGCATAACCGCAAGCCGGGGGTTGCTTTTAAAAAATTCAAGGTGATCGTGCATGAATTTCCAATACAGACCATCAACGATGTCACACCATTGGCCTCGTTTATAGTTGCTCATCTTCAACAGATAATTCGAACCGCATAGATAGGGCTTGGTTGCAAAAATCCCGGCATCAGCAAAAGTGCCCATCCCATAAACATTAGGCACCATCACCCAATCTGAGGAATCAACGAACATCTCCATAAACCAACGGTAAATCTCATCAGGATGAATTCGACACAAAGTCATCAAATTAGAAATCACCATCAACCTTGGAATATGGTGAGTGTATCCGTAACGAATACACGAAAATATTGCATCATCAAGTGGCGGAATCCCAGTGGAGCCATCATACCAATGTTCAGTTAACCGAAACTTATGATTCCAGAAGTTCGACGAACTCTGATCATCACCCTTTTCATGATAAACGCCCCTTATGAATTCCCTCCATCCAATTATTTGACGAATGAAACCCTCTAATGAATTAATGGGGATATTGTTTTCATCCCCATAAGCCAATGCCCGATCAATCACCTCGCGAGGTGTGAGAATTCCCATGTTCATGATCGGGCTAAGTGCACTGTGGAAGAGAAAGTGGTTTTCAGTGTGAATTGCATCCTCATACGTGCCAAATAGTCTAAACCTTTCAGTAAGGAAACTATCCAACCATGCCAGTGCTTCCGGACGGGACGTTGGCATCCAAGCGTTTTCTATCGACCCTGGATGATCTGGAAAAGTTTTTATTATAAGCTCTTTTAGAGAAAGGTTTTCCTTCCTTTTTACAGCCGGCCTCTCCGGTAATTTGATATCCTTTGGGAGTTTTTTTCTATTGTCCTCGTCGAAGGACCACCTGCCTCCGACTGGTTTATTTTCTGCGTCCAAAAGTATTGATAAATCGGTACGCATCAATTGGTAAAAACTCGCCATCCTCAATTTTTTTTTGTCAGCAGCGAAATCACCAAATTTCTCCCGAGAACACAGAAACATCGGACTCTCAAATTTTTCAGAGACAAAGTCAGAACTCGCCAAAAAATTTTCTATTTGCGATTCGAAAAAATGATCCTCAATTTCGAAATACTTAACCTTTTTTATTTTTAATCGAGAGATTACGTTTTCTATTTTTTTAAGGTATGGGCTTTGAAAATCAGGGTCCTCAATGGATCGATACAAAACCTCAAAACCCTCTTCCCTCAAGCTATCTCTGAAGGACCGCATGGCCGAAAAAAACATATAAATCTTAAGCCGATGATGCCGGTGTTCTGTACAAATTCCCAAATCCTCCGCCATAAAAATACGTCGACACTCAGTCTTGCGTATTTCTTCAATTGGAAAAAGCTGGTTGCCCAATATGATTAACAAATCGTGGCTTTGCGGAACGTGATCCATATAATTTTCCTGTGGAATGTAGGTCTAATACTAAGTAGATGATATACGGAAAATATTCTCTTAAAAGATTCGAAAATCGCGTCAAATCTAACGACGCACTTTTTCCCAGCATACAGAGAATAATCCCTAAAAAGTCAATCCCTAGCCCTCTTCTTCGTCAAAATTTCAGCTATGATAATGATCAGTATAAACCATGTTATCAAAAGCAACCGAGACCCAATCTTTTTAGCACATGGCTACTCCAAACAACATAAACAGTATCCTCAATTGCATCGGGTCAAGGAATAACGGAAATTGATTCTCCGTTACCAGATTAGTTGAGGCCTCTGGATTTAATGGGTCACTAATAATTTGAAGCTGCAGAAATTGAGGACAGCGGAAAATTCAGTAGCGGCGCCTGAAACAGGGAATCGAGTACCCCTTAATAGGTTGTAATGGAACACTCCACCTTGGAAAGCCGCCGCTCTAAAAGACCAGCGCGGCGGCGTGTCCAAGGGAACTTACTATTGAGGAACCTTTTGTTTTACCAGATACAAAACTCCGAAAAACATTCTAAAAATTCTTAAAAAGTTAAGTTTAGTTTGACACCTACATTACGCCCCGGCAAAGGTACCTCATCTTTCACGAATGATAAATGATTACGCGCTGCCTCATCTAACAAGTTTTTCCCAAATAACGCAAACTGAACACTTGAACCAGGGGCTAACTCGAATGTCTTAGACACGTTAATATCCAACATCTGAAAGCCCTCAGTAGCAGTCTCACCAACAGCAATACTAGTCTGCTCCTCTACGTCTTTGAGCGTAAAAGCAGCACTGAAGTCTTCACCAGTGTACTTAAGCTTGAACATATTCCTCTCCGGAACCATCCTTGGGACATTGGACCCATCATCGAAGTTTCCCG
>MDTB01228415.1_pt1 | contig 41060 bp, 41 predicted proteins | sample 811161 | NCBI WGS metagenome assembly MDTB01 (sample SAMN05326650, study PRJNA326480) | marine metagenome | isolation source: seawater | place: Mediterranean Sea | collected 2009 | reverse complement strand
ATGTTGATTAATATTTATACAAAAAATAATATTGCCTATTTTTTAACCATTTCATGATGTACTTAGGCAGTTTATTAGGAAAGGACTTAGAATAATGCTTAAAAAATTTATTTTTGCTAGTGCTTTGTCATTGCCCTTAGTACTTGTTAGCCCCGCTAATTCATTTGAATTCCCTGATAAACCACCTGTTGGTGAGTTGTCAGCAAATGTTAGTTATTACACAAACTATATATGGAGAGGTGAAGAACAAACTGGTGGTATGGCAATTCAAGGTGGATTTGACTACTCGGTTAACTTAATGGAAACATATATTGATGCTTACGTAGGAACATGGGCTGCTAACTTAAACACTAATGGATTTGGTATGGAGTTAGATTATTATGGTGGCTTCACTGGTGCTCTTCCGGGCGTTGAAGATTATCTTTCATATGACATTGGAATGTTGTACTACGACTATCCTGGTGCGTCATCTCAAGACAGTGACGGAAATGGTCCTGACGGTGGTTCGGGTACGCAAGGCATGGAATTTTTAGAATGGTATGGATCTGTTGGAATTGGTGGACTACCCGCTGATCTCGGAATATCATATTATTTTGGATATTCTCCAACAGGTTTTAATAATAACTACGACTACACCTATCACAATGTATCTGCAGAGATACCCGTTCCGTCAACACCTTTTACTTTATACGGTGGAGTAGGGTTCACTGACTCTGAAGTTAGCAGTAGTACATCCGGATATGGATTCACAGACTACTTAATCGGAGCTTCATTCTCTGCCCTCGGTTTAGATTGGGGTGTTCAGTATACTACTACTACTGGTTATGCTGCTTCCGGTGAAGATAAAGATGACACTCTTGGTGGCGATCATGTTGTAGGTTTTGTTTCGGCTAGCTTTTAACACTAACTACAGTTCAATTTAATTAAACGGGGTTTTATTAAACCCCGTTTTTTTTTGTTTATCTCACACAAAGAAATTATAATTAATGAGATAATAATTACGGCTCCAAGTTGGTGAAGTAAACCAAGAAAAATTGGAACGTATAACCTTAATATTATAATTCCTAGTGTATATTGAATGACTATTAACGAAGATAAACTATAAAAAATCACCTTGATGTTATTAAATAATCCATCTTTATTGGCTTTGAAGATGGTATGTAAAACAAATAAAAGTGTTGCAGTTGCCAATAAACGGTGTGTAAATTGTAAGAACCCTTGATCATTAAAAAGTGTATTAAGATATAAACTTTCTATCTCATAAAAGATTGGAGGAAAAAATCCATCACCCATGAGTGGGAAATTATTATAAGCAAGACCCGCATTGGTTCCAGAAACTAATGCCCCAGCAATAATTGTTGTAAAAAGCAAAAATAGAGAAATTATGAAGTTGCTTTTATGAAGCATGAGCCTTTTGTATGATAGTTTAGTTTCTTCATTTTTATTTTTTGAAAAAAGATTCCAAAAATAATAAAGTAAAATTGAATATATAACAAAGGCTGTTGAGAGGTGAATGGACAACCTAAAATGACTTACATCAGGTTTATCAATCAGACCACTTTTAACCATATACCATCCCATAAATGCTTGAAAAAACCCTAGTAAGGATAGAATTAGTAATAATTTCTTTTCTGATTTTGAAAACCATCCTTTGATCAAAAAAAATAAAAGTGGTAAGAGAAAAGTTAACCCTACAAGTCTACCCCAAACTCGATGAAGATATTCCCAAAAAAAAATTTTTTTGAATTCAAAAATTGACATCGTAATATTTTTTAACTGATACTCAGGATATTGTTTGTACAATTGAAATAATTGCATCCAATCCGCTTCGGTTAGAGGAGGAAGTATTCCTTTAATCAGATTCCAATTAGTCATTGAAAGTCCTGAATCTGTTAATCGTGTGATGCCCCCAATAATTATCATAGATACTACCATAGAAAGGTTTAGTGCAAGCCAAAGAATCTTTTTCTTTCTAATATTATCAGTCATACAATATTAATAATTCTTAATTTACAAATAAAAATACATAATTTATGTGTACTTAAAGTTATTTTACATAACTTATTGACAAATAGACAATTATATCATTTATAAATATTATGAGAATGGATGTAAATTTATTAGATGACCTTAATGAAAATTATAAAAATAAGTCTCCACAAAATATCTTAAGGAATTCAATTCAAGATGTTTTTAAAGAAAAATTAGTTTATGTTAGTTCATTTGGGACAGAGTCAGCAATAATTCTTCATATGATCTCTAAAATTGATAATCATTTCCCAATAATTATGCTAAATACAAACTTTCTTTATGAAGAGACGATTGATTACAAAAAATACTTGCTAAAAAAATTTAATCTAAATAACTGTAAAGAAGTCTTTCCAAATAAACAAAAATTGAAAATGTCAGATATGAATGGAGATTTATGGAAAACTAACCCCGACTTATGCTGCAACATCAGAAAAGTAAAACCACTTCAGGAAGAATTGAAGAATTATGATGGATGGATATCAGGAAGAAAATCCTACCATGATGGAGAAAGAAAGGGAATAAGGTTTTTTGAAATTTTAAATGATAAGATTGTAATTAATCCATTGGCAAACGTAGATAAAAGCTTTGTAAGTTCATATTTCGAAGAAAATAAAATTAGAAGACATCCTCTTTATGAAAGTGGATATCTGTCAATAGGATGTATTCACTGTACAGTTAAAGCTATATCGAGTGATGATCCAAGGTCGGGTAGGTGGATTAATAAAATAAAGACGGAATGTGGAATTCACTATAATCTGAAGAAATAAAATGGAATATAGTCTTAGAAAATTAGAAAATGAAAGTATATATATTTTTAGACAAGCATACAGGTCCATTCCAAATATTGCATTATTATGGTCTTTGGGCAAAGACTCAAATGTAATGCTTTGGTTAGCATTTAAAGCTTTTTTTGGAAAAATACCCTTCCCTTTGGTACATGTCGATACAGGAAAAAAATTTAAGGAGATGTATACTTTCAGAGATGAATTTGTCAAAAAATGGAAACTAAATCTAATCAGTGGTTCATGCCCGCCAATTGAAAAAATTGATCCTTCGCTACCACCTGCCGCAAGATCTGCAGCAAGAAAAACTGAGGGCTTAAGAGAGATAATAAAAGAAGAAAAGTTTAGGGGAATCATTGCAGGAATTAGAAGAGATGAGCAAGGCACAAGAGCAAAAGAAAGAGTTTTTAGTCCCAGAGATGAAACAGGCACATGGGATATAAAGAATCAGCCCCCGGAATTTTGGGATCAATCAAATTTTAATTATCCTGAATCAGTTCACATCAGAATTCACCCTTTACTTGGCTGGACAGAGCTAGACATATGGAAATATATCAAAAATGAAAATATTCCAGTGGTCAATCTTTATTTTTCAAAACATGGGAAAAGATACAGATCGCTGGGAGATAAAGATATTACATTCCCTGTTAAGAGTTCAGCTAAAACAGTAGACGAAATTATTGAAGAGTTAAGGGTTAGTAAAACAACAGAAAGATCAGGAAGAGCAATGGATCATGAAGAGGAAAATGTATTTGAAAGACTAAGAACTAAAGGATATATGTAGAATGAAGCCCGACCTCGACAGCTCTCAAGTTCCAAAGATAGTGATTGTTGGTCACGTTGATCATGGAAAGTCATCTTTTATCGGAAGACTTTTATATGATATAGGAGAAATCCAGGAAGATAAATTTAATGATCTCAAAAAAGCGAGTGATAAGAGAGGCGTTGATTTTGAGTTTGCTTTTCTTCTTGATGCCCTTCAAGATGAGAGAGATCAGGGAATTACGATAGATACAACGAGAATTTTTTTTAAAACAAAAAAAAGACAATATGTATTCATTGATGCTCCTGGACATAAGGAGTTTATTAGGAATATGATTACTGGAGCTTCTTCAGCTGATATTGCAATTTTGATAGTTGATGTGCACGAAGGTATCAAACAACAAACTAAAAAGCATGCTTATCTTCTCAAATTATTAGGTATTGAAAATGTCATAACACTTTATAATAAAATGGATAGGATAAACTATAATGAGGATAAGTATTTAAAAATTAAATCTGAGCTAGATGAATTTTTATGTGAAATAGGTGTTAAATCGCTCTCATCTATTCCTATATCTGCAAAGTTTGGGGATAATCTTGTTATTACCAGCAAAAATATGAGTTGGTACAATGGATCATTATTTATTGATGTTCTAGATAAATATAAAATTTCGGGAGCGAAGATAACTGACTTTATTAGATTTCCAGTTCAAGATATTTACAAGATTGGAGAAAAGAGAATTATTGTAGGAAAAATTGAATCGGGAAGAATCTCTGAAGGTACGAAATTAATGTTTTTACCATCAAATGAAAGAGTTCAAATAAAAACCCTCGAGGCTTGGCCGAGGCCCAAAAAAGAGTATGTCGTTGGTGATTGTATTGGCATTACACTTAGCGAACAAATTTTTGTTGATAGAGGAAATATGGCTTCAGACATTAATTCACCTCCCAAATTAACAAATCGTTTTGAATCAAGTGTTTTTTGGCTAAGCAAAAAAAAAATATCATTTGAGAAGAAATATTTAATGAAGATTAATACTGGTGAATATGAAGTTTCGATCAATAAAATTAAAAGAATAATTGATACCGAGAGTCTGAATATAAAGAATAAGAACAATGTTGAAAAAAATGATGTTTGTGAGCTTGTTATACATTCCTCTCAACTAATACCAATGGATGACTATTCTGTTAATAAATCAACGGGGAGGTTTTGTTTATTAGACGAAGAAGAAATATTAGCCGGAGGTATAATAGATTTAAAAAATTACCCTGACCAAAGAGAAGATAAACTAAACTCAAAGCCAAATATAACTCCAGAAAATTATTCTATCAGTGAAATTGATAGATCAATTAGGTTTAACCATAGGCCCGCTATAATTTGGCTCACTGGATTGTCAGGTGCTGGTAAAAGTACTATTGCAAAAAATGTAGAAAAGAAACTTTTTAAAAAAAATATTAATGTATTTTCTTTGGATGGAGATAATTTAAGAATTGGATTAAATAAAAATCTTGGTTTTTCTCCTGAGGATAGAACAGAAAATATTAGAAGAACAGCTGAAGTAGCAAAACTATTTACACAATCGGGCTTTATTGTTTTGGTTTCACTGATTTCTCCTTATAGAAGTGAGAGAAAAAAAGCAAGGGATATCAGACCTGAGATTTTTAGGGAAATTTATATTAAGGCCTCTGTTGATGTATGTTCAAAAAGAGATGTAAAAGGTCTTTACGCAAGAGCAAAAAGAGGTGAAATTAAAAATTTCACTGGTATTTCATCTCCCTACGAAGAGCCGGAAAAGCCAAGCCTAATAATTGATACTTCAAAAGAGGCAATCGAAAAAAGTGTTGATAAATTAGAAAAATATATTTTAAGCCAATTTAGTTTTTAGAAAAAACTTGACATAATTCAGTGAATAATTAAATTAGCACTCATAAGAGAAGAGTGCTAACAATAATTTTCTCTTGAATTGTCTAACAAAGGAGATTCATTATGAAATTTAAACCATTACACGACAGAGTTGTTGTTAAAAGAATTGATACAGATGAGAAATCATCCGGTGGAATAATCATTCCAGACACTGCAAAAGAAAAACCAAGTGAAGGCGAAGTTTTAGCCGTTGGTCCTGGTGAAATAGACGAGGACGGTAAACACAAACCTATGAATGTCAAGGCAGGTGATAAAATCCTATTTGGAAAGTGGTCTGGCACAGAAGTTAAACTTGACGGCCATGATGTTCTGATAATGAAGGAATCAGACATTATGGGAATTTTAGAATAATATTTAGAAAGTAAGGAGTAAAAAAATGTCAGCAAAAAAAATAACATATGGTTCAGATGCCCGAGACATGATGATGGCGGGTGTGGACGCATTGGCTAATGCAGTTAAAGTAACTTTAGGACCGAAAGGTAGAAATGTAATTTTAGATAAATCATTTGGTGCGCCTAGAGTAACCAAAGATGGTGTGTCTGTTGCTAAGGAAATAGAACTTAGAGATAAATTTGAGAATATGGGAGCTCAGATGGTAAAAGAAGTTGCTAACAAGAGCTCTGATTCAGCTGGCGATGGAACTACAACAGCCACTGTTCTAGCCCAAGCAATTGTTAAACAAGGTGCAAAAGCAGTTACATCAGGCATGAATCCAATGGATTTAAAGAGAGGAATTGATCTTGCAGTTGATAAAGTTTTAAATGATCTAAAATCAAAAGCAAAGAAGTTAGGTTCTTCATCCGAGATTGCTCAAGTTGGAACAATATCAGCAAATGGAGAGGAAGAAATTGGTATGAAGATTTCAGAAGCCATGGACAAAGTCGGTCGTGATGGCGTAATTACTGTAGAGGAATCTAAGACTAGAGATACAACTTTAGAAACAACGGAAGGTATGCAATTCGATAGAGGATATCTATCACCATATTTCATAACTGATGCAGAGAAAATGCTATGTGAATTTGAAGATCCATACATTCTTCTCAACGAAGGAAAACTATCAAATCTCCAAGATTTGTTACCTTTACTGGAGGCTGTTGTAAAATCTGGTAAGCCATTACTTATCATAGCTGAAGATGTTGAAGGTGAAGCATTAGCAACACTTGTTGTAAATAAATTAAGAGGTGGTCTGAAGGTTGCAGCCGTAAAGGCTCCAGGCTTTGGTGATAGAAGAAAATCTATGCTTGAAGATTTAGCAATACTTACCGGTGGTCAGGTCATAAGTGATGAACTTGGAATCAAGCTGGAAAACGTTGGTATTCAAGACCTTGGCTCTTGTAAGAAAGTTAGAATTGACAAAGAGGATACCACAGTTGTAAGCGGAAGCGGAAGTTCTTCAGACGTAAAAGCTAGGTGTGAACAAATCAAGACACAAGTTGAATCTACAACTTCAGATTATGATAAAGAAAAGCTTCAAGAACGTTTAGCAAAACTTTCGGGTGGAGTTGCAGTAATTAATGTTGGTGGTTCAACTGAAGTTGAGGTTAAAGAGAGAAAAGATAGAGTGGACGATGCACTCAATGCAACACGTGCAGCCGTAGAAGAAGGAATCGTTCCAGGAGGAGGCACAGCTCTATTATATTCAATAAAATCTTTAGAAGGCCTCAAGGGAAGTAACCCCGATCAAGATGCTGGAGTTGACATTATTAGAAAAGCTCTTGAATCTCCAGCTAGGCAGATAGCTGAAAATGCTGGGGTTGAAGGTTCAATTGTAATAGGTAAGCTTCTTGAGCAAAAAGATAGTAATCATGGATTTGATGCTCAAACCGAGACTTACACAGATTTAGTAAAATCTGGAATCATTGATCCTGTAAAAGTTGTTAGAACTGCTCTAGAAAATGCATCATCAATCGCAGGGTTGCTTTTGACCACCGAAGCAATGGTCGCAGAATTACCTGAAGCTAAGGAGCCAATGCCTCCAATGCCAGGTGGAGGAATGGGCGGCATGGGCGGCATGGGCGGCATGGGCGGCGACATGGGTTTTTAGTCCAGTAATATAAGTAATTAATCTAGATAAAGAACCTAGGATAATATGTAAATCTAGGTTCTTTATGGTTGATAGTAAAGCCCATCATCCATTTCCAAAAGTTTTAACCAAATATCCTTATCTTTCTTATAGATCTCTACAGTATCAAAACCACATCTTAATATAAATACGTATTGATCGGGTAGTATATTTCCAGTTGCCCTGATTTCGCCCTTAAAACCATAATCTTTTCTTAATTTTTTTACAAATGTGAAAGGTCTTCCGTCTTTAAAAGTTTCAAATTTGATTTGGATCATTGATACTCCGAAAATCTCATTTTCATTTATTAGTGAACATTCGCTAGATTTTAATTCTAAAGCAACAGTTAATTTATTTTTTTTAACTAATTTATTTATATCTCTCCATTGAGAAATATTAAGGATTGAATCATTACAAATTATCTTTTGTGAAAAGGCGTGATCTTCAATTTTTTTGTACTTATTCTTACGCTCATTTTTTTTGTGAAGTATTATCATATAAATCTTTTTTAAATTCTTTTATTCCAATTCTTTTGAAAACTGAAAGAAAATCATCTGATTTGTTTTTTTTATTCTTTTTATATGTATTAAGGATTTTTTTGATAGCATCAACTAACTTATTTTCAGGAAATGATGGGCCCACTATTTCTCCTATTGCAGCATCCTCTTTTGCCGAACCACCTAGTGTAATTTGATAAGATTCTTCTCCCTTTCTATCAAGACCTAAAATGCCAATATTACCGACGTGATGATGACCACAAGCGTTAATACATCCGGATATCTTGATTTTTAAATTACCTAATTCTTTTTGTTCTAAGTGATTTTTAAAATGATCACTAATTTTTTGTGATACTGGAATTGATCTAGCAGTTGCTAAGGCACAATAATCCATTCCAGGACAACATATTGTATCAGTAATTAATCCAATATTTGGTGTTGCTAGAGATATTTTTTTGAGTTTACTCCACAACTCGAAAATTTTCTTATTCTCAACATGTGGTAGAATTAGATTTTGTTCGTGAGTAACTCTAACTTCCCCAAATGCAAATCTTTCAGAGATTTTAGAAAGAGCCAACATTTGGTCGTCTGAAGCATCCCCAGGAGGTTTGTTTGGTGCTTTTAGAGAAATTTGTACTATAGAAAAGCCTGAAACTTTGTGAGGTATAATATTTTGTTCAACCCAGCTATTATATCCTTTGTCATTATGAAGAGGAACTTTATTTTTATTTGATTTTAATTTAGGAAGTTTAAAATATTCATAAATATTTTTCAGAGTTTTTTTATCAAGTTCTAAATCTTTATTTGAGAATTTTGAAAAGCTTTCCTCCACTAATGATTTAAATTTTTCAACCCCTAACTCATTTAATAAAATTTTTATTCTTGCTTTATATATATTATCTCTTCTACCTTGCTGATTATAGACAGTTAAGATAGCTTCTAGATAATTTAATATATCTTTTTTTGGTAAAAAATCTTTGATCTTTTTAGCTATATGTGGTGTTCTGCCTTGACCTCCTCCGACAAAAACCTCAAAGCCTATTTCTTTTTTTTTTTTAATTAATCTTAAGCCTATATCATGAACTAGCATTGCGGCTCTATCCTCAATACAACCTATAACAGCGATTTTAAACTTTCTTGGAAGGAATGAAAATTCAGGATGAAATGTTGACCACTTTCTTATTATTTCGCACCATGGCCTTGGATCTTCGACTTCATCTGATGTCAGTCCAGCAAGATGGTCAGAGGAAATATTTCTTATACAATTTCCTGATGTTTGAATTGCATGCATTTCAACCTTGGAAAGTTCATGAAGTATCCCAGGAACATCAGGTAGTTTAGGCCAATTAAATTGTATATTTTGTCTAGTGGTAAAATGACCGTATCCTCTATCATATTTTTTTGCAATAAAGGCAAGTTTTCTGAGTTGTAAAGATGAAAGTTCTCCATAAGGGATCGCAACTCTAAGCATATAGGCGTGTAATTGAAGATATAATCCATTCATAAGCCTTAAAGGTTTGAATTCTTCTTCAGAAAGTCGACCTTGGAGTCTGCGATGAACTTGGTTCTTAAATTGTTTTACTCTACTCGCAATAATTTTTTTGTCTGTCTCAGAGTATTTGTACATATTTTAATTTATTTTAATTGTTAGCCCGGAATTCCTTATTTTATCCCTTAAGGTTTTTATATTTCCATCAACATCTAGTTCAACAAATTTCGGTGAAACAATAATACATTTTTTTTCATCTAAGTTAGAAACCCCCTCATATTTTGGAATTTCTTCAACATGTATTTTTATAGCTTGACTTGAAATTGTTGACCACCCTTTTTTTGTTAAGAAAACAACTTCGCCTGTTCTGAGATCATTTGCAGAAAGCAGAAAAAGTTCACCTTGAAGTTTTTTTGTCATTTTTAACCTTACCTCATATGTAAAAATAAAGGGGAAAAAAAATATTACAAGTAATAAATGTTTAATAATATTATATACAAAATATTTATGTACAATAGTTTTTTTTAATGCTTGATAATACTTTGAAACTCAATATTTTAATAAATTACCATGGAAGAAATAAATTCTAATTTGTGGCCTTTTATAGAGGCAAAAAAACTCCTTAAAAGATTAAATGAGAAGGGTAAAAAAGAATGCATCTTCCAAACTGGTTATGGCCCATCGGGTTTGCCTCACATCGGAACATTCGGAGAAGTTTTGAGAACCTCAATGGTAATTAAAGCGTTTAAAAGTATTTCAGATATCCCGATAAAATTATTTGTATTTTCTGATGATATGGATGGCCTCAGAAAAGTTCCTCAAAACATACCAAATCCAAAAATGATTGAAGAACATTTGGAAAAACCATTATCTTCTATCCCTGATCCTTTTGAGATATTTGGAAGTTTTTCAGAATACAATAATAATAAATTAGTAAAATTTCTAGAAAGATTCGAATTTAACTTTGAATTTAAATCTTCAACTAAATACTATAAGGATGGAAAGTTTAACTCAGGGTTAGAGGCAATTTTTGATAATTATGAGAAAATTATAAATATAATTTTACCAACACTTGGTAAGGAACGAAGAAAAACATATTCCCCTTTTTTACCTATTTGCAAAACTACAGGTAAAGTTCTTCAAGTAAAAATAGATAATTTAGACAAAAAAAAAAAGAAAATAGAATACTTAAACCCTCTAACATCTAAGAGTGAATCATCATCAATTTTTAATGGAAGTTGTAAGCTTCAGTGGAAAGTTGATTGGGCTATGCGTTGGTTTGTATTAAATGTAGACTATGAAATGAATGGTAAAGACCTAATAGAATCCTTTATACTTTCGAGTAAAATAAATAGAATTATCGGTGGAAGACCTCCCAATAACTTTACATACGAATTATTTTTAGATGAAAAAAGTGAAAAAATATCTAAATCAATTGGAAACGGTATTTCTGTAGAAGATTGGTTACAATTTTCACCTCGAGAGAGTTTGGAATTATTTATGTTTCAAAATCCGACCCGAGCTAAAAGACTTTATTTTGATGTTATACCGAAAATGACGGATGATTATTTAAGGCTCAGAAAAGACTATGAAAACACTGATGATAAGGATAGACCTAAAAGTCCAGTTTGGTTTATCAATAATGAAAAAGAATTTAATTTACTCGAAAATTTCTCATTTAATATGATTTTAAATCTTGCAAATGTATGTAATGCTGATTCAGCTGATGTCCTATGGGGTTTCATTGAAAACTATTACAAAGGAATTAAAAAAAAAGAATTCCCATTAATTCAAAGATTACTTGAATATGGTGTGGAATATTATAAAAAGTTTGTTTTACCAAGAAAAAAGTACAGACCACCAAGTGAAATCGAAAAAATTGGTTTTTTGAAACTCATTAAAATGCTTGAATCGTTAGATGAAAGATGTGAATCTGAGGAGATACAAACAAAGATTTATGAAATAGGGATGCAGCTTGAATTTGAAAATCTAAAAGATTGGTTTTCAGGATTTTATGAAGTGATTCTAGGTCAAGAACAAGGTCCGAGATTAGGTTCATTTATTAAATTTTATGGCATAAAAAAAACTATTGAACTATTAAATAAAAAAATAAATTAAAATGAAGAATATCAATGAATTTGTTTATCGAATTTTTAAAAAAAATGAATTTGATGATTTTATAAGAAATCTTGTATTTAAAGGCAACGTAATAGACAAAAATTCAGGTTTCATTCACATGTCTACAAAAAATCAAATTAAAGGAACTTTAAATTTATATTTCAAAGAAGAAAAGGAGATTTACATTGTAAAATTTAGAGTTTCAAATCTAGGTAATTTATTGAAATGGGAGAAAAGTAGAAACAATGACCTTTTTCCTCATTACTATGGGACTTTAAAATCAAGATTAATAATAAAAATATTACAAAAAAATCACATATGAATTTTAGAGTATTCACAAAGATCTTTGATTTCCTGCCACCTGAGTTTCTTCACAAATTATTTATAAGATTTTTGCAAACTCAAATTTTTAAAAAAGAAATTAAATTTGAAAATCTGAAAACTAATGTTTGTGGGAGAGAGTTTGAAAACCCTCTTGGGTTAGCAGCAGGTTTTGATAAGAATGCTGAGGTTATTCAAGGAGCACTGAACTTAGGTTTTGGTTTTCTAGAATTAGGTACTGTTACCCCTATGCCACAAACTGGAAATAAAAAACCTAGAGTTTTTAAAATCCCTGAATTAGAAGCGGTTATTCAGAGACTAGGATTCAATAACAATGGTTTGGAAGAATTTTTAGAAAATTTAAGAAAAGCGCAAAATGTAAAAGGTATTCTAGGAGTTAATGTAGGAAAAAATAAAAACTCAAAAGATTTTGTTTCAGATTATTGTTTTTTATACCAAAAACTAGAACCTTTTGCAGATTACATAACAATAAATATTTCGTCTCCGAACACTCCGGGTCTTAGAGAAATCCAAGAAAAAGGTAATATTGAAAAATTGATGACAAAGATATCTAGCTTAAAAAAAAAAAAGCCAACTTTTATCAAATTATCTCCTGATATATCTTCTGAAAATCTCAAAAATATTTGCAAGTTAATGACTAAACACAACTCTTTCAAAGGCTTAGTCCTAACTAATACGACTGTTTCAAGAGATAATCTTTTCCAAACTCCAGTTAAAGATTTTTGGAAGCTATCTGAACAAGGTGGTTTATCAGGCATACCTTTAAGGGAAAAGACAAATAAGATGATAAGGCAAGCATATGAATTGACTAATGGTAAAATAGTAATAATTGGTGTCGGGGGTATTTCAAACGGTAAAGATGCTTTTGAAAAAATATCTCTTGGTGCAAGTCTTATTCAACTATACACGTCACTAATTTTTAAAGGACCAGGAGTTGTAATTAAGATTTTAAGCGAATTAAGTTTTTATTTAAAGAAAAAAGGTTTTAAGAATGTAAGTGAATTGGTTGGAAAGAATATCAGGTATGATTGAGGTTAATCAAATTACAAAATTATCAGAAATATACTATAAATATGAGTATTTTTTTATTGATTTGTGGGGAGTGATTCACAACGGTGTTAGTTTGTTTAATGGTGTTACAGAGACTCTAGAAGCTCTTAAAAAAGAAAATAAAATTATCTATTTTCTAACCAACGCACCAAGAAGATCAAATGTTATAAAACAACAACTTTCTGATTTTGGTTTAAATGCTTTACTATATGACGAAGTTATTTCTTCGGGGGAAATTACTTGGCAAAAAATGAAAGAAAAAAAAAAATTAAATTGTTTTTTGATTGGCCCTCCAAGAGATTTTCATTTGGTTGAAGGTTTGAACTTAAATATTGTAAAAGAGTTAGACAGGGTAGATATAATAATTAACACAGGTCCATGGGGTGATAATGACACACTTGAAAATTATAAACCAATGTTAAATAAATTAATAAATTATGACCCTGTAATGATTTGTTCAAACCCTGATAAAAAGGTCGTTAGAGGAGAGAAGTTTATGATTTGTGCTGGCTTACTGGCAGAATATTATGAAAAAATTGGAGGTAAAGTTGAATATTATGGCAAGCCATATAATGAAATATATGACTTTACCTACTCAAAAATGAAAAAAAAAAAATCAAGAATTTTAGTAATTGGAGATTCCTTAGATAATGATATAAAAGGAGCCAACTTGCAAAATTTAGACTCTTTATTAATTACATCAGGAATACATAGAAAAGTAAATAATGACAACGGTGTTGATAAAGAAGAATTAAATGATTTAATAAGTAAAAAAAAAATCTGCCCAAAATATTTTATGAGGCATTTAACTTTTTAAGAGATTAAGCTTGAATAAAAATAAAGGATATAATAATTGGGAAGAACTTGCGTCTAAGGAACTTAGAGATAAAAGTTTGAAAGAGCATTTTTGGGAAACACCTGAGGGTATAAAAGTAAAACCATTATACACAGAAGATGATATAAAAAAACTAAGCCATCAAATAGGGTTACCAGGTTTGCCACCTTATACAAGAGGTCCAAGAGCTACTATGTATACAAATAGACCTTGGACAATAAGACAATATGCTGGATTTTCAACGGCAGAAGAATCTAATAAATTTTATAAAGAAGGTCTAAAAAACGGAGTTATGGGGTTGTCAGTTGCATTCGATTTGGCTACACACAGAGGTTATGACTCTGATCACCCAAGAGTGGTAGCTGATGTTGGGAATGCAGGTGTTGCAATTGATTCAATTGAAGATATGAATATGCTTTTTGATGGTATACCACTTGATCAAATGAGTGTTTCAATGACTATGAACGGTGCTGTTATTCCTGTATTAGCAAGCTTTATTGCTTCTGGAGAGGAACAGGGTTGTCCTAGAGAGAAGTTAACGGGAACAATTCAGAATGATATTTTAAAAGAATTTATGGTAAGGAATACATTCATTTTTCCTCCCAAACCAAGTATGAGAATTGTTGCTGACATTATTGAATATACATCCAAAAATATGCCGAAGTTTAACTCAATTTCTATAAGTGGCTACCATATGCAAGAGGCAGGTGCAAATCAAGTCCAGGAGTTAGCTTACACTCTTGCAGATGGGAAAGAGTATATTAAATCAGCACTGGCAAGAGGATTGAATATCGATGAATTTGCCCCTAGGCTTTCATTTTTTTGGTCAATTGGGATGAATTTCTTCATGGAAATAGCAAAAATGAGAGCAGCTAGATTTATGTGGTCAAAAATTGTTCAAGAGTTTGAACCAAAAAATAATAAAAGTCTTGCCCTGAGAACCCATTGTCAAACATCAGGTGTTTCTTTAATGGAACAAGATGCATACAATAATATTGTCAGAACAACAGTTGAAGCCATGGCTGCGGTAATGGGAGGCACTCAGTCACTTCATACAAATAGTTTTGATGAAGCACTTGCATTACCAACAAACTTTTCGGCAAGAATTGCAAGAAACACCCAACTGATTATCTCGGAAGAAACTGGAATTTGCAATGTTATTGACCCGCTTGCTGGTTCATATTATGTCGAAAGCTTGACATCAAGTATGGTTGAAGAATCAACAAAGTTAATAAATGAAATAGATGAAGTAGGAGGGATGGTCAAAGCTATTGAGATGGGAATACCAAAAATGAGAATTGAAGAAAGTTCAGCAAAAAGACAAGCTAGAATTGATTCAAATGAAGAAACAATAGTTGGAGTAAATAAATATAAACCAACCGAGAAACAAAAAATTAACATACTATCAATCGACAATGAAAAAGTAAGAGAAAGACAAGTCTCAAGGCTTCAAAAAATTAAGGAATCACGAAATAAAAAAGTCGTCGAAAGTTTTATTGATAAAATAAAGAATGTTGCCAAAGGTAATGGTAATCTTCTAGAGATTTGCATAGAAGCTTCCAAGAATAGATGTACTGTTGGTGAAATGACTGATGCAATGGAAAGTGTTTATGGAAGACATAATTTATCCACAAAAACAATCTCCGGTGTATACAGAAGTACAGCTAAAAATGATGGAAAAATAGATATGATTGATGATGAACTAAATAAATTTGTAGAAAAGAGAGGAAGAAGGCCGAGAATGCTAGTCGTTAAAATGGGACAAGATGGACACGATCGTGGAGCTAAATTAATAGCAACGGCATTTTCAGACTTAGGCTTTGATGTTGATATTGGACCATTATTTCAAACTCCAGAGGAAGCGGCAAAACAAGCAATAGAAAATGATGCTCATGTTATTGGGGTATCTTCATTGGCCGCTGGACATAAAACCCTTATACCAATTCTTATGCAAGCTTTAAAGCAAAATGACGCAAGCTATATAAAAGTGATTTGTGGTGGTGTTATTCCTCCGGATGATTACTCCTTTTTATATGAACTTGGTGTTTCAAAGATATTTGGTCCTGGTACAAATATTCAAGAAGCAGCAATTGAAATTATTAACTTATTGTGATAATTTAACCATGATGGTTAAATATGAAACTTAAATCTTACTTAAAGCTCTTTAATATATCCAATGTAGATTTTTCAAAAGTAATTGGTGTCTCCAATGTTTCACTTTCAAGATATATAAGTGGAGAGAGGTTACCGGAGAGAAGAATCTTAAATAAAATCTTTGAATCTACTAATGGTCTAGTTGATGCTAATGATTTTTTTCTGCAATCAATACCATCAGATGAATTGCAAGAATCTCAGAAAAGAGAATTAGAAAATATGATTGCTAATTTAAGAAAAGGTAAATTAAAATACTTATCAAGAGCAATAACATTAGTAGAATCTTCACTAAAATTTCATAAACTTCAGTCTAGTTTCTTATTATCAAAATTAAACCAAAGCACAAAATCTCTAAGGATTGGTATTACAGGTGTTCCAGGAGTTGGAAAGTCGACATTTATTGAGACGTTGGGTATGTTTCTTATAGAACTTGGTTATAAAGTTTCTGTTTTAGCTGTTGATCCTTCTTCAAAGCGTTCGGGGGGTTCAATTCTAGGTGACAAAACAAGGATGACTAAACTATCTGTTAATAAAAATGCTTTTATACGACCATCTCCAAGTCAGGGAAATTTAGGAGGAGTTGCAAAAAAAACATCTGAATCAATAAGTTTACTTGAAGAAGCAGGTTACGATATAATTTTTATTGAGACCATGGGAGTGGGTCAAGCTGAGACAACAGTTTATGACATGGTAGATATTTTTTTAGTTCTTTTATTACCATCAGGTGGAGATGAGCTTCAAGGTATAAAAAAAGGTATAATAGAAATCGCAGATTTAATAATTGTGAACAAGGCTGATGGCAATCTAAAAGCTACAGCTGAATTGACGATGACTGAATATAAAAATGCACAAAACATGATTTCAAAAAATAGGACAGATATATTTCCAGAAGTCCATTTGTGTTCATCAACAGAATCGCTAGGCATAAAAAATATTTGGAATTTTATCAAGAAATTTGAAAATATAAGAAGAAAAAATGAATCATTTTATCTAACTAGAAACAATCAACAGATAAAGGCTATTTGGCGGGACGTTAATTTAAAGACTCATGAGTTTATTGAAAATAATTTAAAATCAAAAAAGTTTGTAAAAAAAATAATTAAAGATGTAGAAAAAAAAAAATTTGATGTTAATAATGCCTCAAAGATAATTTTTGATTACATTCAAAAAAACTAAAACCTTTGTTTTTTATTAACCTTAAAGAAAGTAAGTATGGTAAATAAATGTAGCATAACAAAAAAAAAACCATTATCAGGAAATAATGTCAGTCATGCTGTTAATAGAACAAAACGCCGTTTTTATCCAAACCTCCATAATGTCTCATTCTTCTCTGAAATCTTAGGTAAAAAAATCAAGCTCAAAGTCTCTTCACGCGGCATTAAAACAGTAGAAAAAAGTGGCGGAATCGACAATTATATAATTAGATCAAGAAATTCAAGTCTTACTGAAGAAACAAAAAAAATAAAAAAGCTTATAATCTCGAAGTCAGAGAAAACCTAACTTATCTCTTTTCTTTCAGTATTTCAGTTAAATTATCAATAATTATTTCGCCTAACTTTTCAACATCGTCAATTGTAAAGGCTCTGCTATAGTATTTTGAAACATCATGGCCAATGCCGATCGCAATAAGATCAATAACTTTTTTCATTTCAATTTCTGTTACTACTTCTCTTAAATGATTATCTAAAATATTAGAGTTATTAGTCGATAATGTCGCATCGTCTACGGGTGCTCCGTCAGATATTACAATTAATATTTTTTTTTTCTCTGTTCTTCGCTTTAATCTACTGCTTGCCCAAATTAAAGCTTCACCATCAATATTTTCTTTCAAAAGTCCATCTTTAAGGACTAATCCAAGATTGAGCTTAGTTTGATTCCAAGGCGTATCTGCATCCTTATATACAATGTGTAAAAGATCGTTAAGCCTTCCTGGATTGTTCATCCTTTTATTCTTCTCCCAAAGTTTTTTGGATTTACCACCTTTCCATTCTTTAGTTGTAAAACCTAGGATTTCAACATTTACTCTGCACTTTTCTAAAGTTTTTGTTATTATTTCTGCCGTCATTGCTGATGTAACTATTGGTTTTCCTCTCATAGAACCAGAGTTGTCGAGTAAGAGTGAAACAACTGTATTTTTCTCAGTATTTTCATTTTCCAACTTGAAAATACTTGAATTACTGGGATTGGCAATAAATTGCGAGAATCTTGAACTATCGAAAAAACCCTCATCTTGATCAAATTTCCAAGTACTAAAATCGAGGGAATATAACAGTTTTTCAAGTTTTTTGGCTAAATGATTGACAAGTTTAGTATTGTCTTTACATTCTTCGTCAAATTTATGTCTTAGTTCCTTTAATTCTGAAAAGCTTATTAATCTCTCAGCTTTAGTAAATATATCAAACTGTGTTGTGTAGGTTCTATAATTAATTTCTTCTTGGAGGTATGAATCTTGAATATCATTATTATTTTCTTTGCTTGAAGTCGGTTTTTCTTCATTCTTATCTATTTTTTTAAATTGAGTTTTTTTTATTTTTTTTGATTCATGTTTTTCAGGCGATCGGTTTTCTAGTTCAGGTGTATCCTCAGATTCATGATTTAAATGCTCTTTCTTATCATCGAGAAATGAGGAAATTAATTTATTAACATTCAAATAAAATTTGTTTTCATCATCGATTGTTTCAATGAGTACTTTTATGTCATTGGTTTTTATCCGAGGGAATTTTTTTTGAATTTCTTTTATGTCTACTGCCTTTTTACTAAAAGTCTTTAAAAAAAAATTAAATAGATTATCAATTGAGTTTTTTTTTTTTGAAAAAAAATTCTTTTTGAAATCAGGCAGTATTTTTTTAATATTTACTCTACACCCTTCAAATTCAATGAAGCCGATCGATAAGCAACGTGTTGCGGCAAAAACTTTAAAAATTTGTTTTTTATCTTCGCTCGCCGGATAATGTTTATTATAAATTTTTGAATTAATATATCTTAAGTTTAGTGATGCTAAATCTACCCAACCTCTTGTCACAAGTTCTTCAGATATTTTATAGTCATCTAGAAAATTTGAGTTTCTAGCTTCATCTGATACTAAGAACCTTTGATCAGCAATCTTCGTTATTTTGTTTTTCGACAGAGTTTTAGCAGTCGTTTCATTAACATTATTTGTCATTGATTCAAGGCTTTAAATTAATTCTCTGCCAAAACATCTTTGATAAAATTCATTGATGATTTTTTGATCATTATGATCACATTTATTCAAAAATGAAAGTTTAAATGCTTGGTCAATATCACCGAATATTTCGAAATTTTCAGCCCATATAATGCATGTTCTAGGAGACATAATAACCGAAATTTCTGAATTTTTAAATGCATCCCTTACTAAATTTGCAAGTGTTACCATTTTTGGGATTGAATTATGAACTTTTTTACCACTTTTTTTAATTTTATTTTTAATTATTTTTTCTTCAATTTCTGGTTTTAGGAAATTTAATGCACAAAAAATATTCCATCTATCAAGTTGTCCCTGATTTAAATTTTGCGTTCCATAATAAAGACCCGAGGTATCTCCGAGTCCCAGTGTATTGCAGGTTCCAAAAATTCTAAAGTGAGGATTGGGAGTAATAATAGTATTTTGATCCAAAAGAGTTAGTTTCCCATCTGCTTCCAAAACTCTTTGAATAACAAACATTACATCTGGACGTCCTGCGTCATATTCATCAAAAACAAGTGCGACAGGATTCTTTATGGCCCAAGGAAGCAGCCCTTCTTTGAATGTTGTCACTTGTTTTTCTTCTTTTAAAATAATTCCATCTTTTCCTAATAAATCAAACCTACTAATATGTCCGTCTAAGTTAATTCTTACACATGGCCAGTTTAATCTTGCTGCAACTTGTTCTAAATGTGATGACTTTCCCGTACCATGAAGTCCTTGAATCAAAACTTTTTTATTAAATTTGAATCCCATTAAAATAGACGTTGTGGTAGCATCGTCAAAAACAAATCCATTATCTATAGTGGGAACCAAATCAGATTTTTGGGTAAAGTAAGGAACCATAATCTTTTTGGATGTACCAAAAATTTTTGACGAATCAATTTGTTCTAGTTGGCCTAAATTTATATTGTCATTTTCCAATAACATTTAGTTTTTTAAATACTTTTGAATGATTTTATATGCTTTATTTATTTCTTTCATTTTTTTCTCTTTATTATTTAGATTGTTCATTACATCCGGATGATATTTCTTAACAAGTTTTTTATATCTTTTTTTTAATTGTTCTTCATTACAATTTGGTTTTAAGTCTAAAGTCGTTAATGAACTTTCAATTTGTTCATTTAAACTATAATTCTCTTTATTTTCAAACCTTTTTCTTTTTTTTTTAAATTTTAGTTTGTAATTATCAAAGAAAAATCGAAATTGAAACTTTATTTTTGAAGCTTGACCATTTGAAAAAGGTCTTGTTGGTTTGCCTTCAAATAAATCATTCTTTTGATACTCATATATTTGATTTTGGGATTTTCCTGCGAAAAAGTTCCATCTTTTATTATATAATTTAATATGTTTGATACAGAATAAATATTTCTCTGAACTGTTCGGAGATTTTGGTGCATAAAACTCACCTAATTCATTACAATTACTCTCATCGCATATTTTCCGATTAGTATCTTTGAAGAAATTAGAACTCTTTGTTGCTTTTTTTTTCATAATCTTTTTATTATTAAATATATGGATGAATCAACAATTTACAAAAAACTATATACTATTTTAAAACCATCTTTCTTAAAAGTTGAAAATGAGTCACATTTACATGAGTCTCATTCTGAAAGCCCAAATAATGGAAATTCTCATTTTTCCGTAACAATAAAATCAGATTTTTTTCGCAACTTAAACAGAGTAGATGCACAAAGAAAAATTTATGAGATTTTAAAGCTAGAAATGAAAAATGGAGTTCACGCTCTTAGGATTAAAATTCTAAACTAGCTTCCGTAACCAGTACCAAACATAAATTCTTGATGTTTTTTCAAAGAGTCTTGAAGTTCGCTATTAGCGTAATCGTATAAATCTCTCATTGAAAGTATGCCAACTATTTTTTTTTTCTCAATAACCGGAAGATGCCGAAATCCTTTTGACCTCATCACATGAATTGCATCAACTGTAGTTTTTTTTGGAGAAATTGTTTCTACATTCTTAGTCATTATATTAGAAATTTCTGTTATTTTTGGATCAAGATTTTTTGGTATAACTTTAAAAGTGATATCTCTTTCAGTAATTATTCCAACAAGATTTTCATTATTTTTTGAATCACATACCAATAAAGCACCACACTTGTTTTTTAACATTGAAACTGCCGCTTCATATGCAGATGACTTGTGACCAATTATTACTAATCTTTGATTAATTAGTACTTTCTCAAGTATCTCTTGAATAATCAATTTAAACTCCCCGAGTTTATTATAATACTAATTTTCAAAAATTTTAATTATTTTTTGAAATTTTTAACAAAAGTATTTGATTATTCTTTTTTGATAGAATTTTGAATTTTAATCCGAAAAAAGAAAATATCTGACCTTTTTTTGGTATTATCCTACTTTCGTAAAGTATTAGCCCTGCAACAGTAAATGCATTATTTACTGGAAGGTCGGTCCCAATTTGTTTATTAAGATCCCGAATGTTTACTGTACCATTAACTAAAAAATTATTTTTTGATGTTTCCTTGATACCATTTTCATTTTTTGAAAGTTTCAAATCATCCAACTCGTCATCTATATCTCCAACAATTTCTTCAATAATATCTTCTAAAGTAATAATTCCTAAAAACTCTCCATATTCATCTACTACTATTGAAAAATGTTCTTTTCTCTTTTTAAATGCCATTAATTGGTTATCTAATTTTGTGGACTCAGGAATAAACCAGGGTTTTTGACAATAATTTAATATATTAAATTTTTTTTGGACCAATGAATCCTCGCCAATTAATTTTCTTACATGTAAAACTCCTACAATATTTTCAGGATGTTTTTCCCAAACTGGTATTCTAGAGTGTGGCGAGGTTTTTAATTCTGAAATTAACTCAGAGTAAGATAAATTTGATGGCAAACTAGAGATATCTTTTCTTGAAACCATTATTGATCCAACCGTTATTTCATCTAAATCTAAAATCGATTTCAGCATTTGTTTTTCTTCTTTACTAGAAGCACCTTCTCCATGAAGATCAATTGCACCTCTTAATTCTTCCTCGCTTTTTTCTAGTATTTCTTCTTTAGTTGAGTCTTTGTAATCAATTCCAAGCATTTTGAGTATGAAACCAACTATGAAATTCAAAACTTTTGTTAAAGGAAATAATAAAATTATAATTACTCTTATTAAAGGTACAATTTTTAGTGCAAATTTATCAGGATTAGATAAGGCAATTGTTTTAGGTATTAACTCTCCAAAAATTAGGATCATAAATGTCATTATAACAGTTGCATAAACAATGCCTTCATTAGCTGTAATTTCTATCAAAATCTTTGTTGCTAATGCAGAAGCTAGAACATTCACTAAATTATTTGCGAATAAGATCGTACAAATTAGTTGTTCTTTATCTTTAAATATTTTTTCAAAAATTCCCGCATTCTTTTTACCTGACCTTGCAAGGGTGTGGATTCTTGGTTTTGAAGCTGAGGTCAAGGACGTTTCAGATCCCGAAAAAAATGCTGATAAAAAAACAAGTCCAATAATTGAACCAATAAGAATTGATAAGGGAAATTCCATGACTTAGTTTAATTCATTTTTCAAGAAATTTGATAATATTTTTTCATTGTCTAAAAAAAGACTAACAGGGTTACCAATATCTTTAATGAGAATAAGTTTAATTTTATTATTTTTTAATTTTTTATCAAATTTCATATGTGCAAGAAACTGTTTTGGTGAAATTTTGATATTATATTGTTTTAATTTGTATGGGATACCAAGTTTTTCCAAGTGAGATTCATAGGTTTTTTGAATATCTTCATTACATAGTTTTAGGGCTACAGAGAACTTGATTGCTAGATACATACCTATGAATATTGCTTCACCATGTTTAATTTTATTTTTGTAATTATTAATTGATTCAATGGCATGTCCAAATGTATGACCAAAGTTAAGAATTTCTCTTATACCTTTTTCTTTTTCATCTATCGAAACAATCTTAGATTTTATTGAACAGCTTTTTTTTATAGCATGTATGCAGCTATCTGAGTCTAATGAAATAACCTTATTTCCATTATTTGTTAACCATTTAAAAAATATTTTATCCTTAATAAATGAATATTTGAGAATTTCGGCATATCCACAAATAACCTCTCTTTTGTCTAGGGTATTTAAAATATCAGTTGAAATAATCACTGATTTTGGTTGTTTAAAGGTCCCTATAAGATTTTTTCCGTATTTTGAATTAATTCCAGTCTTTCCCCCAACAGAACTGTCTACTTGAGATAGTAGCGTTGATGGTATTTGAATAAAATCTATGCCTCTGAGAATAACAGAGGATGCAAGAGCTACTAAATCTCCGAGAACACCTCCACCAATACAGATTAAAAGCGCGTTCCTATCTAGTCGAAATTTCAAAATTTTTTCAACTAAAAATTGTAAATACTTAAAACTTTTTGTATTTTCTCCTTGCGGTAAGATGATTTTTTCAAATTTAAAATTTTTTTTTAAATCTTCCTCAAATAATCTTGAATTCTTTAGAAAAATATTCTTGTCCGTTATAATAAAGATTTTAGAATAATTTTTATAATTGGGAATAAAGTTTTTAACTGATCCTAGGATTTCTTTGCCAATAAAAATTCTGTATGAGTTTATTCCTAATGAGACTTTATAATTGACTATATTATTCATATTTTTTCAGAGCTTTTAAAATAATTTTTACTATCTCAGAAATAGAGATATCATCAACATTTACTGTAATATGAGATTTTTTATAATCATTGATTCTCTCTGTATACATATGTTTTAGATTATCTGCAAGTTTTCCTTCTTTTAATTTTGGTCTATTCGACAGATTCTTTTTTAACCTCGAAATTAATGAATTTATATTTGCATCTAGAAAAACACAAATAGAGTTTTCAAAAAGATTTTTTCTTAACTCACTATCGGATAGGATTCCTGCACCTGGAGAGATTACAAATTTTTTTTTTTTATTTATGAATTTAAGTAATATTTCTTTTTCTAATTTTCTAAATTCTTTTTCACCATACATTAGAAAAAAATCTTTTATTTTTAAATTAGTAATTTTTTCAATTTCCTGGTCAATATCACAAAAACTTCTTATAATTTCCTTGGATAAAACTTTTCCAATGGTTGTTTTCCCAACTCCGGTCATACCTATTAGAACTATGTTTTTATTTTTTAGTCTCATTTATTTGTTTTTATATAAATAATAGATTTTTTGGGAAAATTATTGTTATTATTAAAATAATTCATTAGTTACAAATATAATAATTATGGACAAGTTAATAGTTAAGATTTTAATTTCACTAACGGTAGTACTCTTTTTATTTATAATATATTTGGGAACTTCTGACTTCGTAATTAATCCAAGACTTATTGAGAGTGAGTTTTTTATTGAAAACAGTTAGTTTTTTAAAATTTCTAATATTAATATTGCTTTTTCCTGTGAAGATTGTGATGTCCAATCAATTGATTTTTGATGACAATAGTAATTTCACTATTTCAAAAGATGCTTATCTATCCGAGTTCGTCATTTCCGGTAAAATAGATGACAAATGGAACAATCTTTTTTCAAATAAATCTTTTTCTCAGATTAATAAGTTTTTGAATAACCTTCCAATCAATACAACAGATGAATTCATTCAAAAGCTTATTTTTAATATCTTAATTTCAGAGAAAAATCTTGATAGGAATTTAGTTAAACCAAACGACGATAAACTTCTATTTGAAACTTTAATTAATAAATTATTTGAAACAGGCAGACTAAGTGAGATTGAATTGATTTACTCAGAGACCACTGAACTTGAGAGTAATAGTTTTATTTTAAAAAAGATGATAGAAGGCAATCTTTTACGTAACCGTCACTCTGAGGCATGTAAAATTTTACAAAAGGTTAATCAAGATCCAACCTTTTTTGGTAAAATAATGATAATTTGTGATATAATTAATAATAAGTTTGACGAGGCTAAGCTTGGCTTACAACTTCTAAAAGAACAAAATCAACCAGGAGATATTTTTTTTATTGATCTCGCATTTTCGCTTATGAGTGATAAAGATATTACCGAATCTAGTGAGTTAAAAAAAAACCTGGACCAAGTAAAAGAATTAAATCCTATAATAATGTCATCACTTCAGTTTGCTGATATCTCACCAAATTTTGAACAAATTGAAAAACTATCAACAAGTGGACTACTTTTTATACTCTCTAATCCATCTGTAGATACTGATTTGAAAATTTTTTGTTCAGAAATGCTTGTAAAGCAAGGAAGAATCGATGTGGAGATGCTTTCTGAAGCTTATCAATTATCAAGGTTCGAGGAAAAGGATCTACAAAATGCAGAAAGACTATACAAATCTCTGTCACCAATAAGGGCTCGTCCCTTACTTTATCAATCGATTATTAGAGACAATAAACCAGAGTCAAAATATAGAAAAATCATGGCTTTAATTAAAATTTCAATGAATGATAATCTTTTACCTAAAATTGCACATCTTGTTGGAAATCTTGTTGACTTTGAAAAATACGTCAGGAATCATCAAGATACTTTACTAATATCAAAAGTTTTTCAGTCAAAAAGTCAATATACTGAGGCTAGAAATATATTGAATAAGTTTTACACTTCACCTAAAAGTGACTTTAGAAATATAGCAATAGATATTTCAGAATTTATAGAAACAGATACTCTTGACTTTTACTCATTTGAAAAACAATTGGAGAGGATTGAGGATTCGGAATCACTTAATTCGTCATTTATTGAAAAAGTTATAATGATATTAATTAGTAATATAGATTTAAACCAAAATATAATGGACAAACTACTTAAGTTATCTTTTGACACAGATATTAAGTCAACAGATGCCAAAGACTTTTTCTTGGCATCAAAACTATCTAGCCAAAGAGATTATTTTAACTCCTTGTCTTTACTTTTTAAGATTGTTGGAAATAAGAATCTTATTCAACTTAATTTAATCCAAAGTTATTCTGTCCTTACTATCATAAAAAACTTAGGTTTTGAGGATCAATTTAAAGAAATAGCAAATAAAATGTTATTATAAAATGAAAATCATTTATCTTACCGAAAAATATCTTGAGAATATTTTAACAAAAAAAAACTTATCTAAAAACACTTTTTTATCTTATAAAAATGATATCAATCAATTTCGAAGATATTTGAATTTGACAGAAATAAAAGATTTAAATGAAAAAAAAATAAACGAATATATAAAATTTCTAGCTGAAAATTACTCAACGACATCACATTGTAGAAAGCTATCATCATTAAAAAATTTTTTCAATTTCTTGATTGAAAAGGATTTAATTAGTCAAAATTTCATAGATTCGGTTGAGTTTCCCAAATTCAAGAGATCGATTCCAAAGATTTTATCAGAGGAACAAATATTAAAAATTATAAATTTATCTTATGAGGATAATACTGTTAAAGGTATTAGACTTAGTCTTATGTTAGAAATACTTTATGCGACAGGAATTAGAGTAACAGAATTAGTAAGTTTAAAGGTTGGTAATATTGCTGATGATTTTTCATTTTTAATAATTTTAAACAAAGGAAGGAAGGAAAGAGTTGTTCCTTTGATCTCAAAGGTTCAGAAAATTCTAAAACGCTACATTGAGGTTTTAAAAACTCTTAATAACCATTCTAGTAGTAATTACTTATTTCCGTCGAATTCAAATTCCGGTCATTTAACAAGAATAAGATTTTTCCAAATTTTAAGAGAAATAGGTTCAAAGGCTTTGATAAACAAGAAATATCTATCACCTCATAAACTTAGGCATTCTTTTGCAACTCATCTTCTCGATAGAGGTGTTGATTTAAGGCTCATTCAAGAATCTTTAGGTCACAAAGATATTTCAACAACACAAATATATACCCATATCAAAACAAAGAAACTTAGGAAGATTCTTTCAGAAAAACATAGTCTACAAAAAAATATACAAAAATTAATAAAAATTTAAGTTGTGTTTATGAATTTATTTATATAATAAATTTAAAATACAATATTAAAATTAATAGAGGAAATTATGAGTTTTAAGATTATAGAACAAGCCCAACCAAGGCTTAACAGAAGTGAATTAGCAGTTCCAGGAAGTAACCCATCTCTTTTTGAGAAAGCAGCAAACAGTAAAGTTGATGTAATATTTTTAGATTTAGAGGATGCTGTAGCACCTGATGAAAAAGAACAAGCAAGAAAGAATATTATTCAAGGTCTCAATGAGATTGATTGGAAGGGAAAGACTCTATCTGTAAGGATTAACGGCTTAGACACACACTTTATGTATAAAGACGTTGTTGATTTAATTGAAAAAGCCCCTAGAAAGTTAGATATGATAATGATTCCAAAAGTAGGAACAATCTCTGATGTCTATGCTGTTGATATGTTGTGTACTCAAGTTGAAGACGCAATGGGGTTGGAAAAAAGAATCGGTTTTGAACTGATAATTGAAACCGCACTTGGTATGCAGAATGTGAATGAGATTGCATCTTATAATAGAAGACTAGAATCTCTTCACTTCGGTGTAGCAGATTATGCAGCTTCAACAAAAGCTAAAACAACAGTGATTGGAGGTCCTAACCCTAATTACCATGTTCTAACAGATATAGATGGAGATAACCCTAGAGAAAAACATTGGGGTGATATGTGGCATCATGCTGTTTCAAAAATGGTTATTGCTGCAAGAGCCAATGGATTAAGACCAATTGATGGTCCATTCGGAGATTTCAATGATCCGGATGGTTACATAGCACAAGCCAATAGATCTGCAACCCTCGGTTGTGAAGGCAAATGGGCTATTCATCCAAGTCAAATAGATTTAGCCAATCAAGTAATGAGCCCATCTGAAAAAGAAGTAAATCAAGCCAAAAGAATATTGGAAGCTATGGAGACTGCAAAGAAAGAAGGAAAAGGCGCTGTCTCATTAGATGGTAGGTTGATAGACATTGCATCAATTCGACAAGCAGAAGTTTTAGTGCAAAAAGCTAAGCAAATTGAGGATAATTCAAACTAGACAAATGCAAAATTTTCTAGACTTTGAAAAACCTTTGCTTGAAATTAGAACAAAGATTGAAGAGCTAAGACATTTAAAAGACTCAAGCGAAAACATCGCTAACGAGTTAACAGTTTTGCAAGATAAATATGATAAAAAATTAGACGAGATTTATAAAAATCTTACCCCTATGCAAAAAGTAAAAGTTTGTAGACATCAAGATAGACCAAAATTCGATGAAATTGTTAACACAATTTTTGACAAATTTGAAGTTATATGTGGAGATAGATTATTCTCAGATGATGCATCTATAAAAGGTGGTTTAGCTAAAATTGAAAATCAAAACTTTTTAGTGGTTGGGAATGATAAAGGTAATGATATTGATACTAGAGTTAAGAATAATTTTGGAATGGCAAAACCAGAGGGATACAGAAAGGCTCAAAGACTTTTTAATCTTGCCAGTAAATTCAAACTTCCAGTTGTAACATTTATAGACACTCCTGGTGCTTTTCCTGGGGTTGAAGCTGAAGATCGTGGACAATCGGAAGCAATTGCAAGTTCTATTAAGTGTTCTATAAACGTTGAAAGTCCTATTTTCTCGTTTATTATTGGAGAAGGTGGTTCTGGTGGAGCTGTTGCACTTGCTACAGGAAATAAAGTCGTTATGTTGGAACATGCAGTATATTCAGTTATATCACCGGAAGGTTGTGCATCAATTTTATGGAGATCGGCAAATGAATCTGAAAAAGCTGCTGAATCTCTAAAGCTTACTGCCCAAGATTTATTTGAACTGGAAGTTATCGATGAAATAATAAAAGAACCACGTGGAGGAGCTCATAGAGACGTTGTAAGTGTTTGTAATCAAATCAAAGAATGTTTGCTCAGAATTGTGCAAGAGTTTAATGGAATCTCTGCTGCAAAAGTTATTAGCCAAAGAGAAGAAAAGTATTTGTGTATGGGAAAAAAGTTTTTAATAAACTAAAGAAACTATATCTTACCGCAGCAACGTTTGTATTTTTTCCCCGAGTCGCAAAGCGGACATACCGCATTTCTAGGTATTTTTTTGTTTCCAGAATTTTCTAGACTTTTTTTTTCATTATCCTTTATATTTTCCGAATCGGTAATTGGAGCTTCACTTTTAATTTCAACAAAACTAATTATTTTTGTAATATTAAATCTTATTTGTTCCATCATTTCTTCAAAGATGATGAAAGCCTCCTGTTTGTATTCATTTAATGGATCTTTTTGTCCATATGCTCTTAAAGAGATTCCTTGACGAAGATGGTCTAATGAGAGTAAATGTTCTTTCCAACTTTTATCAAGAATTTGAAGTAAAATTGATTTTTGCGCATAAGCAAATAATTCATTAGAGTATTTGGTTTTTTTGAGATTAATATTTTTATCTGAAAGATCTATAATCTCATTTTTTATATCCTCGATTTGCGGTGTGCCAGAAAGAAGTTTATCAAAATCAAGGATTATATTAAGGTTTTGTTTACAATATTCTAAAATTTTTTCTTTTTTTTCTGAACTTAATTCATTCATATCAGAAATTTCTTTATCAATCATGTCGTTAACATACGTATCTCTCATATCAAATATCAGATTATCAATCTCAGAATCATTTATGATTTCTCTTCTTTGATCATAGATAATTTTCCTTTGTTCATTCATAACATCATCAAATTTTAGAAGACTTTTTCTGATTTCGAAGTTTCTTGCCTCAACTTTTTTTTGAGCTCTTTCCAAAGCTTTAGTTATCCATGGGTGTTGAATACTTTCACCATCTGCAAGTCCAAGAGTTTTTAAAACAGAATCTAACTTTTCTGAGCCAAATATTCTCATTAGATCATCTTCTAAAGATAGAAAAAATTTAGATGAACCTGGATCACCTTGTCTTCCAGATCTTCCTCTTAGTTGATTGTCAATTCTTCTTGATTCATGTCTTTCGGTTCCAATTATATATAACCCGCCTGCTTTTTTTGAAATATTCATATCCTTTTCAAGTGTTTCTGATTGTTCAGCTCCTCCCAGCTTAATGTCTGTTCCTCTTCCCGCCATGTTGGTTGCAATTGTTACGGTGCCTGGTTTTCCAGCATATGCTATTATCTCCGCTTCCTTAAGATGGTTTTTAGCATTAAGAACTTGATGCTTAATCCCTCTTTTTTTTAGAATATTTGAGAGTGATTCAGACTTTTCAATTGAAACTGTTCCGACTAAACATGGTTGATTGTTTTTTATACATTCATTGATAAGGTTTACAATAGCATCATATTTTTCGTTTAGTGTCCTGTAAATTTCATCTTCATGATCATTTCTGACCATAATTTTATTTGTGGGTACTTCTACAACTTCAAGTTTATAAATATCAAAAAATTCATCAGCCTCTGTTTTTGCAGTTCCTGTCATTCCAGATAACTTTTCATACAATCTAAAGTAGTTTTGATAAGTTACCGCAGCTAACGTTTGATTTTCAACCTGAACTTCAAGATTTTCTTTTGCCTCTATTGCTTGATGAAGTCCTTCTGAGAATCTTCTTCCCTCCATTGCCCTTCCAGTAAACTCGTCAACAATTAAAACTTTTTTTTCTTGAACTAGATAGTCTTTATCTTTTTCAAAGATAAACCTTGCTTTGAGTGATTGATTTGTATGATGAAGAAGAGTTACGTTATTAATATCGTAAAGATTGCCTTCCGTTAATAACTTTTGTTCTTTGTATAAATTTTCTAACTTTTCAACAGCATTATCATTTAAAACAACACTTTTTGCTTTTTCGTCTTTTTCATAATCTTGCGGGTTTAACTTTCCAATAATTTTGTCAACCACCTTATACAGACCGGAAGATTCTTCTGCTGCCCCTGAGATTATCAAAGGAGTTCTCGCTTCATCAATTAATATTGAATCAACTTCATCTATGATTGCATAATTAAAACCATTTTGAACAATTTGGTCTTTTGAAAACTTCATATTATCCCTTAAATAATCAAATCCAAATTCGTTGTTGGTTCCATAGGTGATATCAGCCAAATATGCATCTTTTCGATCATTATCATCCATTCCGTTGAGAATAAATCCAGTTTTTAAACCTAATTTTTCATAAACAACTCCCATCCATTCACTATCCCTTTTGGCAAGATAATCATTAACTGTAACAATATGAACAGACTTTTTCCTTAATGAGTTTAAATAAGCTGCCAATGTAGACACAAGTGTTTTACCTTCACCTGTTTTCATTTCGGCAATCATTCCTCTATGTAAAACAATTCCACCAATTATTTGAACATCATAATGTCTTTGACCAAGAGATCTTTTTGCAGCTTCTCTCACATTAGAGAAGGCTTCAGGAATAATTTCATCAAGATTTCGTCCTTCACTTACCTGTTTTCTTAACTCAAGTGTCTTTTTAATAATTTGATCATCTGAAAACTTTTCAAAGGTTTTTTCTAGTTCATTGACCTTTTCTACAACTGGAAGAATTTTTTTTATAATCCTTTCATTTGCAGATCCAAATATTTTTTTTGACAAATAATTTAACATGCTATTATTTATAGTAATTTTAAATAGAAAGATATATCAAATTTGTTTTTTGTACTATTATGCCTTTAAAATTATCTCCACTAGCTCCTAAGAAAATAAAGGAAATTAACTCTGTTGATGGAATAAGCGTTTCAACAGCGTACTGCGGTTTAAAAAAAAATAATAAAGAAGATTTAGTTTTAATTAAATTAGAATCACCAGGTGATATTTTAGGAGTTTTTACCAAATCTAAAACTCCAGGAGAACCAGTGATTTGGAATAAATCTATCCATAAGTATGGAAAAGTTTCAGCTATCTTAATTAACTCTGGAAATGCCAATGTATTTAATGGAGATGCTGGAAGATTATCTTTGTTAAAAATTGTAAAAGTACTCTCAGAAAAATTAGATATTCCTAAAAATCAAATTTACATAGCATCAACGGGTGTGATTGGTGAGCCACTGGATGATAAAAAAATAATAAAAACAATTCCTTTTTTAATTTCAAATCTAAATAATGATTCAAATCATTGGTTAAAAGCAGCTAAAGCAATTATGACTACTGATACTTATCCCAAAACTCATTCAGAGAGAATATTAAAAGAAGGAAATATTGTTATAAATGGAATAGCGAAGGGTTCGGGAATGATCGCTCCTAACATGGCCACGATGCTTGCATTTATATTTACTAATGTCGATCTAAGTAAAAAAACTATTCGATTAAAGTTTCTTGAGATTGTAAATAGAACATTTAATTCAATTACGGTTGATGGAGACACCTCAACAAGCGACATGGTTTTGTTTTTTTCAGTAAGAGGCAAAAAAAAGGGAAAAAAATTAAAAATAGAAGAAGAAAAAAAGTTTTTTTTTCATCTAGAAGCTCTTATGGCTAAATTAGCAGAATATATTGTAAAAGATGGAGAGGGTGCATCTAAATTTTTAAAAATCAAAGTGAAATGTGCAAAAAGAGAAATTGATGCAAAAAATATTGGTAAATCTTTGGCTAATTCTCCTCTTTTCAAAACCGCAATGTCAGGTTCAGACTCTAATTGGGGAAGAATCATAATGGCTATAGGAAAATCAAATGCCTCAATAGATCCTAGTGAATTATCTTTGAAGTTCGGTGAGTTTGATATTTTAAAAAAAGGAAAAAACCTTTTTTCAAAAAACAATCTATCAATTAATAAATATTTAAAAAAACGCGAAATAGAAATAACTATCGACCTTGGTTTAGGGATTTATGAATGGGATACCTGGACTTGCGATTTTACCAAGGAGTACATAACAATAAATGCAGATTATAGAAGCTAAACACATTGTAAATGTTGTTGCATGTGTTCTAAAAAAAAAAGAAAAGATATTAATTACTTCAAGACCTCTAGATAAAAGTTTTTCAGGGATTTACGAATTTCCCGGTGGGAAAGTTGAAGAGACAGAGTATTTTATTGAAGCATTAGCTAGAGAAATTTATGAGGAACTGGGTGTTTGTTTGAATTTTAATAAAACTTATTATTTAAAGTCTTCAATGGCATTAAAAAAAAACAAAATAAAATTACACTTTTTTTTGTGTTTAAGTTGGACTGGACAGATAATCAGCAGAGAAAAGCAGTCAATGCAGTGGGTAATTCCATCGGAGCTAAAAAAATATAATTTACTAGAATCAAATGAAAAATTTATAAATTTTTTAACGGGATGCATTTTTCCAACAGCTAATTGAAACTATATCGCAGGAAAGTCTCAGTCCATAATTATCACTAAAAATTTTCTTATATTCTGCATTAAGCGTTTTAAGATAATTATTTGTCATCAAACTTTTTTTTCTGTTAATTAATACTGTATTTTCTCCAATACCTCGTAAGTCTTCAAAAATTTTTTTTACATGATCATAATATATTTTAAAACTTATTTTCTCCGAAACCAATTCTTTGAAACCGACTTCAGCAAGTGTGTCTGAGATTTCAACCATTTTTAGAGTAGGTGCCATCCTCATATATGTTCCATTGAAAAATTTTTCATCAGTTGCAAAAAGGCAGGTTTTAAGCTCATACATTGTTTTTTCACCAAAAAAATTACAAATGAAAAGACCATTTTTATTTAATAGCTGAAAAAGTTTTTTAAGGTGCAATTTTCTATCATTCATGTCGTGTAAACATAAGTTGCTGATTATCAAATCAAATTTTTCATTTTTACAGGGGATATTCTCAAAAGTAGCTTCAACTTTAAATATATCTTTTGTAATAATGTTTTTTTTTTTAAGCAGCTCTCTATATGGTGATATGAAAATTAAATTTTTAAAACTAATTTTTAAAATTTTATCGAGAGCTTCACCACCATCCGATGAAAGAAGTAAAATATTATTAAATTGATTTCCTAGCTCAGGGATTTTATCGCCTAAAATTCTAGATACTTTATTGAATAAAAAATTATAATTAGTCCAATTTTTACTTGATTTGTTTTTAGAATGAATTAAAGATTTTATATCTATTATATCATTATTCACCATTAGAACCTACCATGAAAAAAATTGTAATGTATTCATCCAGTATTTGTCCTTATTGTTTATCAGCTAAACATCTACTTGGAAACCTTGGATTAAATTTTCAAGAAATAATTATTGATAATTCGACTAACTTGAGAAATCAGATGCTTTTGATGTCTAATGGAAAAAAAACAGTCCCTCAAATTTTTATTGGAGACATTCATGTTGGCGGTTATGATGATTTAGAAATAATGCATAATAGTGGAGAACTTATGAGTTTGATAGATGGGAAATAAATTCAGAGTTGCCTGTTTACAAACTAACAGTAGCAACATTGCAGAAGAAAATATTCTAATGTTGAAAAGAATTTTTTCTAAAGTTAAGAGTAAATCCTATGATCTGATTTGTCTTCCCGAGTGTGTTTCAATTTTTTCAGACTCAAAAAAAGAAATAAATGATTACAATGATAATTGGCACAATATTTTTTTGAATTTTATTCAAAATATATCCAAAGAATTTAAAACTCATATTTTAATAGGCTCATTTCCTCACAAAAAAGAAAATAAAAAATTCTTAAATAGATCACTTATTGTTAATGATAAAGGTCAGATTATTAGCCATTACGATAAAATAAATCTATTTGATGTAAAACTAGATGATAATGAAAGTTATTCTGAATCCAAAAATTTTGATCCAGGAAAAAAATTAAATGTTGCGAAGTTACCATGGGGAAATCTTGGAATGAGCATTTGCTATGATCTCAGATTTCCAAATTTGTATAAGAGATTAGCTAGAAAAGGAGCTGATTTTTTCTCAATTCCTGCAGCTTTTACATATACAACAGGTAAAAGTCATTGGCACACCTTAATTAGAGCTCGAGCAATTGAAAGCGGATGTTTTATTTTCGCACCAGCACAATGTGGAACTCATAAAAACGGTAGGAAAACATTTGGTCATTCTCTAATTGTTGATCCTTGGGGAGAAATTATTGCTGAAGCTGACAATAGAATTGGGGTGATTGACGCATTAATTGATAAAGACTTAGTTGTGAAAATACGTCAAAAGATTCCTTCAATGATTTCATCTTAAAATTAATATTTATTTTTTTCTTCATAAATTATTTGATAAGTTGTATTGGTATTTATACGGAATAAAAGATCTAAATAGAGTTCTTTGAATATAATACATACAAAGAAAACCATTAAAAAATACTAATTAAAATTTTATTACAGAAAACATGTAATTTATTTTTGTTTTATTGGAATATTTCCATTCATTTTTAAATGGGTTATATCTTACTCCATCAATTTTGAAGTCATGAAAATCATTTCTTAAAAAAACTTTTTTTAGATAATTAGGTTTTATTAACTTTTTCCATTCGTGAGTACCTTTAGGAATAATTTTAAGAATATTTTCAGCCACGAAAAGTGCAAGTACGAATGAGCTGAAGGACTTATTAATTGTTGAACCAATAAATAATCCATTTTTCTTGAGAAGTTTTTTTGAAATAGAAATAATTTTATTAACATCCTCGACATGTTCCAGGACTTCCATACAAGTGATAATATCAAAATCACAATTTTTAATAGTTTCAAGTTCTGCGTGTTTGTATGAAATTTTCAGATTATTTTCTTTAGCATGATCTTTTGCAACTTTTATTGCTCTCTCACTACTGTCAATTCCAGTTACAAGCGCACCTAACCTTGATAGTGGTTCACAAAGTATTCCTCCTCCACAACCAATATCTAAAACGCTTAAACCATTTAGAGAGTTGTTGAAAGTTTTTCTTTTAATGTAATCTACACGAACTAAGTTAAAAGAATGTAGAGCTTTGAAATAACCATTATAATTCCACCATTCATCAGACAAATTATCGAACAAATACGAGGAGTTTGTTACATTAGTTTTAAAACTTTTACTTTTCATTTTATATTAATTACATATGGTAGTATTTAAATCTTTTAATACAAAATAATTCTTTATGTCAATAAATGTTTTGAAATTCGGTGGTACTTCTGTTGCTAATTTGTCAAGAATTAGAAATGTAGTAAAACTTATTGAAAAAGAGGTAAAAAATAGCTCCAAAAAAATTATTTTAGTTGTCTCTGCTATGAGCGGTGTTACCAATAATTTGATTGAGGGTTATAAAAAAATTAAAAATGACATAAACGACCCTGAGTACGATGTCATCTTATCTACTGGCGAACAATATTCTTCTGCTTTAATCAGTTCTATTTTAAATGAAAAAAAAATTAGTTCGAGATCTATATTAGGTTGGCAGGTACCGATAATTACAGATGACAATCATAGTAAAGCTAGGATAGTAAGAATTAACTCTAATGTAGTGAAAGATTACCTAAAAAAATATAAAGTTTTAGTTTTGGCTGGGTTTCAAGGTATTTCAAGAGAGAATAGAATTACAACTTTAGGTAGAGGTGGGTCAGATACCAGTGCAGTGGCAATAGCATGTTCCTTAGGACTCAAAAGTTGTGAGATATTTACCGACGTAGAGGGTATATTCACCGCTGATCCAAGGATTGTAAAAGATGCTAAAAAAATAAATTCGATTACATATGAAGAAATTTTAGAGTTGGCATCCCTGGGTTCTCAGGTTTTACATCCAAGATCAGTTGAATTAGCTATGAAATATGGTATTAAAATCCATGTTAGAAGTTCTTTTGTAAAAAAGTCAGGTACAATGGTTGTAAAAGAAGAAAATAAAATTGAAAAAGAAGTGGTAACTGGTATCACATCATCAGAGAATGAGGCAAAGATAACCTTAAAAGGCATCCCTGATAAACCAGGTATTGCAGCAGAAATATTTGGTATACTCGCGGGTAATAATATTAATGTGGACATGATAGTACAGAATATTACTGATGATGGAAAATTTGCAAGTCTAACTTTCACAGTTCCCAGAGAGGATGAAAAAAAAGCTGTCAAGGAACTTAAATTTTCAGAAATAAAATTTAAGAAAATTCATTCTAATAATTCTATTTGCAAAATATCCATCGTTGGCGTTGGAATGAAGAGTAATGTAGGAGTAGCTCAAAAGATGTTTGAAACTCTTGCAAAAAAAAATATAAATATTCAAGTAATTTCAACATCGGAAATAAAAATAAGTGTTTTAATTGATCTACCTAAAAAAAAAGAAGCTTTGAATGCGTTACATAAAACTTATGGGTTGAACAAATAGATGATAATGAATGAAAAGTTGAAACAATTATTCTCAAAAGGAGCAGACTTTCTCGGTGTTGACTTTCCAATAATGGGAGGAGCAATGACCTGGATATCAGAGAGTAATCTTGTTTCAGCAACAAGTAATGCAGGAGGATTTGGTGTTATTGCGGCAGGTTCAATGAATAAAATCCAACTCGGACAAGAAATCATTGCTACAAAATCAAAAACTAGCAAACCATTTGGAGTTAATCTAATTTTGTTACATCCCGAAATTGAAGATTTGATTGATGTTTGTATAGAATTGAAAGTTGAATTGATAGTTTTTGCTGGAGGATTTCCAAAAAAAAGACAAGTTGAAAAGTTTAAAAATAATAATCTGAAAACAATGTGTTTTGCAACAACTCAATCAATTGCAAAAAAGATGATAGATTATGGAGTTGACGGACTTATTCTTGAGGGCAACGAAGCAGGGGGTCACATAGGACCAGTTTCAATAAATGTATTAGTTCAAGAAATTCTTCCTGAAATACACCAAGTTCCAATCTTTGTTGCTGGTGGTATTGGAAGAGGAGAAATTTTTTTAAAATATTTAGAATTGGGAGCTGCAGGATGTCAAATTGGCACAAGACTTGTTTGTAGTGATGAATCAATAGCTCACAAAAATTTTAAGGAAATATTTATTAAATCTGAAGCAAGAAATTGTCAAATTTCTGTGAGATTAGATAAGCGATTCCCAGTTATACCGGTTAGAGCCATTGAAAACAAAGCTTCAAAAGAATTCATTGAAGAACAAAAGAAAGTTATAAATTCACTTGATAAAAAGAATATTTCATTGAAAGACGCACAATTGCAAATAGAACATTTTTGGGCCGGATCACTCAAAAAAGCTGTAATTGACGGAGATATCGATAATGGTTCATTGATGGCAGGACAGAGTGTAAGTTTAGTTAAAAATAAGCAGTCAGTTAAAGAAATTTTATCTGAAATTATAATGCAAGCCAACAGTCAAATATCAAATGAAGAAAAGGATTTATAGATGATAGAAGATAAACTTACAGAGAGCGAAAAAAAAACAAAACAAACCATCTACAAAATAATTGGAAGAAAAATTTCTGAATCTAGAAAAAGCTCTAGAAGAAAGTTGGAAGGAGTCTCAAAAAAATTAAATATTAGCGTCTCACTGCTAAAAAGTATTGAAGAAGGAGAAATTGAAAAAATTCACCAAGAAATACCAATTAATGGGTTCATAAGAGCCTTTGCTAAATATACAAATACTGACATTGGAGAGGAAATAGAAAAGCTCCAATCAAGCTATAATATAAACCAAAAACCTAGAGGTATTCATCCCCAAATCCCTTCAATAAAAGTAAGAAATATTTTTTTAGTTTTTTTATCATCCTTTTGTTTTTTATTGATAATAATTTATTTCTTAAATAATGATTCTAACTATGATAAAGAAAACATTACAGATCTAAAGATTTCAATAGAAGAAGATTACTTTAAAGATGAGAAATTTGGTAAAAATAATGTAGAGTATTTTAAACCTAAAATTGAAGAAAAAATAAGCCCTCAAACAATCAAAGAAAATGAAAAATTCTTTGAAATAATCTTTTTAGAGGAAACCTGGATTGAAGTTTATGATGATGATAGAACGTTAATTAAATCAGGTCTTTTCAAAATTGGTGATATGCTGGATTTTGAGTTTAAAACTTTAGAAAGTGATGTTTTTATTAAATCAGGAAATTTAGGGGGTTTTCAAATATATTTTAAGGATGAATTTTTCGCTCCATTCGGTTATTCTGGTGAGGTAAGTAAAGGATTTCTTTTAAAAGAGAAGATAAAAAAGTTAAAACAAAAAAAGGTTGTAAATAATGAGCATTAGACCCTGGAGAGACATACAAAGAAAAAAAACAAGAAAAATCAAAGTTGGAGATGTTGAGGTTGGAGGGGACGCACCTATCTCAGTCCAGTCTATGACGAACACCCTAACCAATGATATTAAAGCCACTGTTGAGCAAATAAAATCTCTAGAGGATGTTGGTGCAGACTTAGTAAGAGTTTCGTGCCCGGATGAAGAATCTAGTCTCGCTTTAAAAACAATTGTTAAAGAAATTAATGTTCCAATTATTGCTGATATTCATTTTCATTATAAAAGAGCAATAGAGGCAGCAGAATCTGGAGCCTCCTGCTTACGTATTAACCCAGGTAACATTGGTAAACCTGAGAGAGTTAAAGAGGTTATAAAAGCAGCAAAAGATAATGGTTGTTCAATTAGGATAGGTGTAAATGCTGGTAGCCTTGAAAAAGAACTCCTTGAAAAATACGGTGAACCATGTCCGGAAGCAATGGTTGAGTCTGCTTTAAATCATGTTAAAATTCTTGAAGATAATGATTTTTTTGAATTTAAAATTAGTTGCAAGGCGTCTGATGTTTTTTTAGCTGTAGCAGCATATTATGGAATTTCTGATGCATGTGATTATCCGATCCATTTAGGCATTACAGAAGCAGGCGGAATGATACCCGGAACAATAAAATCCTCAATTGGAATGGGGTCTTTATTATGGGCAGGTATTGGGGATACAATTAGAGTTTCATTATCTGCCGATCCTGTTGAAGAAATTAAGGTTGGGTTTAATATGCTTAAATCGTTAAACTTGAGACACAGAGGTGTAAATATTATATCTTGTCCATCATGTGCTAGACAAAACTTTAATGTAATCAGTACAGTTGGTGAACTTGAAAAAAGGCTAGAACATATTACCACACCAATGACACTCTCAGTAATTGGTTGTGTTGTAAACGGTCCAGGGGAGGCAAGGGAAACTGACATTGGATTAACTGGTGGGAAGAATCATCAAATTTATCTCGATGGGGAGAAACATCATATACTTAGAGAGGGCAATATGATTGACCATTTAGTAAAGTTATGTGAAGAAAAGCAAGAAGAATTGATTGGTAAAAAAGTTTAGAAATTTGCAAAAATTTAGAACAGTTAAAGGAACTAAAGATCTTCTAGGCGAAGAGATTCTGTCACATAACTTTATAATTGGTAGATTTGAAGAATTATGTAGATCGTTAAATTTTGAACAAATTTCCACACCCATTTTAGAAAATAGCGAGATCTTCACAAGATCGCTTGGCTCTAGTTCTGATATTGTCACAAAAGAGATGTATAATTTCGTTGATCAGGGAAATGATAGTTTAGTTCTTAGGCCTGAAGGAACTGCTGCAATAGCTAGAGCAGTAATAACAAATTCACTAGAGCAAGATATCAACAAATTTTTTTATCATGGACCAATGTTTAGAAGAGAAAAGCCACAATCCGGAAGACTAAGACAATTTCATCAAGTTGGGGTAGAATATTTGGGATCAAGCAGTTATTTAACTGATCTCGAAATAATAATATTAGCAGAACGTTTTCTAAAAAGCTTGAATATAAGAAACAAATTAATTTTAGAAATTAATTCACTTGGTAACAAAAAAAGTAGATTTAATTATAATGAATCTTTAAAAAAATTTTTAGAAAAAAATACTTCCAGTCTCTCTGAAATAAGCAGATCTAGACTTGAAAAAAATCCCTTAAGAGTTCTAGACTCAAAAGACCAAAGAGATCAAGAGGTAATTAAGAATTCACCTAATATTATTGATTATT